>Ga0105162_1000197_pt1 | contig 40599 bp, 45 predicted proteins | sample JNZ201metaG_FD_81532 | JGI IMG/M metagenome (GOLD analysis project Ga0105162, IMG submission 81532) | Hot spring microbial communities from Jinze hot spring, China to study Microbial Dark Matter (Phase II) - JNZ 20120812A | ecosystem: Environmental > Aquatic > Thermal springs > Hot (42-90C) >...
AAAACATTGAGTAAGGTCTAATAAATCTTTAACTTCGGGTAGTCTGTTGCGGTATCTAGATTCTTTAGGCGGGAGGTGGAGTCCGTAGGGCGTAGTTAATTTAAAAATGTAAAATCCTTTATGAGTTTGAAGAATTATCATGCTTATAAGTTTACACATTATTGTTGTAGTGGGTGTAACACGTGAGCTCTTCCCTAAGAGTTAGAGTGACTGCTTTCGGGCTATTACTAGGGTTAGTAGTAGGGTTTACTGGAGGGTTTCTAGTTGGTTGGTTTGCTAAACCGTCTCTAGGGCATCCTGGGTCCACCCTCATTAGGTTTACCTTAGACTGGGCTTACCAAGGACCTCAAGCACCGTTTCTCGTTGCTTACTATAAGGGCTTCTTCGCTGAAGAGGGTCTCTCGGTGACTGTCGATAGAGGCTACGGTTCAGCTAAGGTCATAAGTGATGTAGCAGCCGGTCTCTTCGATATAGGTTTCGGTGACATAAACTCGCTGATAGAGTTCAAGTCTAAGAATCCCGACGCTAAAGTTAAGCTAGTAGCAGTAATACACGTTAAGTCTCCTCTGAGTGTTGTAACACTTCGGGAAACTGGGATATCTACTCCAAAAGATCTTGAGGGCAGGAGGCTGGGTGCTCCCGCAGGTGATGCCGCAAGGAGGGTGTTTCCAGCGTTTGCTTCAGCTGTAGGTATAAGTTTAGACATGATCACCTGGGTCACTATGGACATCCCCCTGAGGGAACCTATGCTTAAGAGAGGTGAGGTAGATGCAGTAACCGGGTTTTACTATACTGTAGTACTAAACCTAATAGGTCTAGGAGTAAGTGAGGACGACATAGTGGTCTTTAAGTACGGAGACTACCTACCGCTCGTAGGTAACGGAATAGTAGTAAACGAAGATTTCCTGAAGAAAAACCCTGATGCTGTTACTAGGTTTTTAAGAGCAGTCATTAGGGGCATTAAGTACACCATACAGAACCCAGATGAGGCTATAGACGTTCTACTATTGAGGGACCCCACACTCAATAAAACTATAGAGAAGAAGAGGCTAATGATGGCTTTAGAGATAATAAACGTGAAAGGAGTTGCCGACAAATACGGCTTCGGGTACGTCGAGCCCTCAGTTATAGAAGAAAACATAAACGCTGTAGTCGCAGCTTTCGGTCTCCCGAGGAGACCCTCGCTAAGTGAGATAGTGGACTTTAGCTACCTACCACCTAGAGAGGAGAGACTGCCGTAGCGAAGGTAGAGGAGATGGATCCGGTAATACGGTTAAGCAAGGTTACAGTAAGATACAGAAACAATGGCCGAGGATTCCTTACAGCTGTAGCAGGCGTAGATCTTAGTGTAATGCCTGAAGAATTCGTAAGTATAGTGGGAAAAAGCGGTTGCGGTAAGACTACTCTCCTTAAGGTTATAGCTGGATTAATAAGGCCTGACGAAGGTGAGGTTTTTCTAAACGGTCACGCATTTAACGGGTCTAAAAAGAAGATAGGAGTCATGTTTCAATCACCACTTCTTCTTCCGTGGCGCACCATCCTTAAAAACATCCTCCTACCTATCGAGATACTCGGCGAGAACCCCGAGGACTACGTTGAAAGAGCCCTTATGCTTATAGAGAGAACCGGGCTTAAAGGATTTGAAAACAGCTACCCATGGGAGCTTTCAGGGGGGATGCAGCAGAGAGCTGCTCTCTGCAGAGCCCTCATACACAAACCTCTACTGCTACTGCTCGACGAGCCGTTTAGCTCATTAGACGCTATAACTAGAGAAGAAATGTGGATTCTTCTTGAATCAGTCTTTCTCTACGAAAAATATACGACGGTCCTCGTTACTCACGACATTAGAGAGGCTGTTCTACTGTCTGATAGAGTTATCGTAATGTCCGGTAAACCCGGTAAGATAAAGGCAGAAGTAAAGATCCCGTTCAGTAGACCCAGAAGCCTCGACCTCCAGTACACTAAGGAGTTCAACGAGTACGTAGCTGAGATTAAGAACATGTTGGGTGAGTAGTGTGGGCTCTAGTTCGCGTGCGAAAAGCGTCACTCTAGGTATCGCAGCTATACTTACTATTCTTGCGACTTGGGAAATCCTAGCACATCTTTTAAGAGTACCTAAGTACGTTTTACCTCCTCCATCGTCGATAGTTGAAACTACTTTGAAGTACTTTAGCTATCTTTCTGCGAACTTATTAGATACTTTATTTCATGCCTTAGTCGGGCTCTCACTAGCCGCATCTTTTTCGCTCATACTGAGTCTTCCACTAGCCTACAGTGAGACATTGAGAGACGCTATTAACCCATTGATAGCCGGGTTTAACGCTATTCCAAGAGCTGCGCTAGTACCCCTACTAGCTCTTTGGTTCGGTCTCGGTGGAGTCCCAAAAGTTCTCACAGCTTTCCTTATCGCGTTCTATCCTATCCTAGTTCCTACGCTCACTGCTATGGTGACCATAGAGAGGGAGCTATGGGAGATGTTGACCTCGTTTGGAGCTACTAAGGGGCAGGTATTAGTAAAAGTCGCTATCCCTAGGTCGATGCCGTACTTCCTTAGCTCTCTACACATGGGGTTAACAAGCGCCTTAGTGGGTACAGTGATAGCTGAGATGATAGCTTCCGACAGAGGCTTAGGGTACGTTATCCTATCGTCTACGTCTAGACTAGATACTTCACTAGCTTTCTCCTGCTTAATGTTGCTTGCTCTAACAACATTTATTTTATCTAAGACGATTAGCATCATCGAGAAGAGGGTTGTAAAGTGGGCCTACAGAGCAAGCACATAGTTCTTGATCTAGATAAATGCACTGGTTGCAGAATATGTGAACTTGTCTGTAGCTTCTACAAGCACAAGAAGTTCAGTCCTAAGATGTCTGCTATAAGGGTATACTACAACTACGAGCTGTATCGAGCTGAAGGGTTTACTGTGTGTTCTCAGTGTGGTTACTGCGTAAGTCACTGCCCAACTGGTGCTCTGGCTATAGTAAACGGTATTGTAGTCATCAACTACGAGATCTGTAGTGGTTGTCTAACCTGCGTCAAGACCTGCCCAATTGGTGCTTTAATAACTGTTGACGGGAGACCGTTTAAGTGCGACTTATGCTTTGGCAACCCTTACTGCGCTAAATACTGTACTAGAGGGGCTATACATGTATCTTAAAGGATACGCCGGCAGAATACTATACATAGATCTAACTAAGCGCAAATACGTGTCTGAGCCTCTAAGAGAGGACTTAGCGAAAGGGTATCTAGGCGGCAGTGGTTTAGCGGCTTACTTACTGTGGAACTTAGTAAACGAAAATACACACCCACTATCTCCTGAAAACGCTCTAGTAGTAGCTACCGGTCCGGCAACTGGGGCTCTCGCACCCTCATCAGGAAGATTCATGGTGGCATCGAAGTCCCCTCTTACTGGAGTTTGGGGCGAGAGCCACGCTGGAGGTAGCTTCGGTCCTCAAATAAAGTACGCTGGCTATGACGCTATAGTGATCACTGGAAGATCAGCCAGACCTGTTTCGATAATAATAGATGACGACTCTGTCGTCTTCTACGACTCATCAGAAATCTGGGGTACTAACACGCGTAACTCAACCAACCACATTAGGGACGTATTCGGAAAGGACTTTCACGTAATGACTATCGGGCAAGCTGGTGAGAACTTAGTGAAGTACTCCTCGATTATGGTTGACTACTACAGAGCCTTAGGTAGGACTGGAATGGGGGCCGTCATGGGGTCTAAGAACTTGAAAGCTGTAGCCATAAGGGGGTCCAAACCTGTTGAGGTATACGACCCCGATAAGTACATAGAGATAATGGAGGAGTTCTTGAGAGAAAATACTGAAGGTAGGTGGGCTCTTCCAGCACAGCTAAGCTTAGGTAAGTACGGCACACCGTCCTTGGTAACAGTAATAAACGCTATAGGGAGGCTTCCGACAAAGAACCACTGGACTGGATACTGGGAGCGCGCTGATGGGATTAGTGGCGACGAGCTACTCAAGTATAGGGTTTCAAGAAGCTCCTGTTTCTCCTGCATGATCATGTGTAAGCATATGACTAGAGTCGATGGGGGAGTATACGAAGGGTCTATGTCTGGTGGACCAGAATACGAGACCGTTGTAGCCCTCGGCTCAAACCTACTGATAGACGATATTGAGGCAATAATACACATGAACATGCTTTGCAATCTCTACGGTTTAGACACTATATCCACGGGGAAGGTGGTCTCGTTCGTTTTCGAAATCTACGAGAAGGGTATTATCTCCGATAGCGACCTAGGGGGTATAAAGCCCGCTTGGGGTAGTCATGAGGCAGCGATTGAGTTAATAAAGATGATAACTTTTAGGCGGGGAATAGGGAACCTATTAGCTGAGGGTGTAGCTAGAGCTGCTAAAGCGATTGGTAGAGGTGCTGAGTACTACGCTCTCCATGTGAAGGGACTGGAGGTTTCAGCTCAAGATCCGAGAGCGCAGAAGTCTGTTGGGTGTACGTGGGCTATATCTGTGCGCGGTGCTGACCACTTAAGGTCTCTCACTACTGTAGACGAGTTGGGATATAGAGACATAGCCGCCGAAAGGTTCGGTCTTGATAAGGTTGAGGAAGTGTGTGATAGACTTACAGAGAAATATAAAGGTCTCATCGTAAAGGACCAAGAAGACCTCTTTGCTGTTGTTGACTCAGTCATCATGTGTAAGTATGGGACCATGTGGCCACCTATGTACTATTTCGACTTCATAGCGAGACTTCTGAAGCCCTTAACGGGAGTTGAGGAATTCGGTGACACTAGGTACTTAAGGCTCCTCGGAGAGAGAATAGCTAACCTCAAGAGATGCTTTAACTTAAGAGAAGGCGTCGGCAGGGAGTCCGAAGTTCTTCCTGCGAGATTTACTCAAGAACCCATGCCTACCGGACCCTCTAAAGGACATAAATGCGACTTAGAGCCCATGTTGAGGGAGTACTACGAAAACAGGAAGTGGGATTACGAGAGCGGTTTGCCGTTCGAAGAAACTCTCGAAGACCTAGGGCTAGGGTACGTAGCTAGAGAGTTGAGTAAAAGGTTTAAACTTCCTAGGCGGGACTATGGCAATACTAAGGCTGCACGGCATCCTTAAGGAAGAGTCAGGATTTAGTGTAGTCGCTGTTAGAGGCAATAACCTAGAGGAGGTTTTAGCGAATCTACCAGGCGAAATCAAGAAATCCATAGAGAAATACAAGAAGCACGTTATAGTGTTAGTTAACGGAAAAAGGGTCTACGAATACAAAGAAACCTTATTGAGTGAGGAAGACGTAATCGATCTGACTTTAGTCGTTGGAGGGGGGTGACCACTAGGTTGGAAAATAAAACTACGGACGCTCAACCGGTCTGAACCGCTTCCTATCCTAGGTTTTCGTAGGTTTTCCTAGGGTGGGTCACCACGGTTTCCCAGAACCCCTTCCCCACGGTCTGCCGTGGGCCTCGGAAGCCCGGGGTCACTAAAGCATCTATGCGTACTCACCGGTTTACAAACCCTGCTTGACTTAATCGCATTAAGAGCTCTAAGCACCTTAGAAAAACCTATAAGAACTAAAGAAGAGAAATAGCCCCCGAACCCTTTGGTGAGTACTTTACGTACTTTAAGCCGTGGTCTCCTAAGTACTTAAGTGTACTATTGCTGATGTCGGGAGCTACGAGAACACCATATACGTCCAGCCCTAACCGCCTGTAGTACTCAACGTAGCGATGTAGTTGCTGTGCTGCCTCTATTTCGGCTCTCGCCCTCTTGACTTCGACTACCACTAGTTTGCCAGACGGGTCTTTCAACATGATGTCGACTCTCCCGTAGGGTGTGCTGACTTCACGGGCTATGAGAGTAGCACCACTTATTATTCTCGAAGGGTTATTCGCTAGTTCCTCGATTATGTCCTCTTCCTTCCCGTAGATGGTTAAACCCTCATCTCCTAGTTCAACTACTACGACTAGAGAGCGTCCCGTAACTCGTATGACTAGCTCTTCTCTAGGGCTGACTCGAATTGCTCTCAGCTCTACCTCAGATTCACTAATCTTTTTAGTTACTATTGATGACCTCGGTTGCCAGTTCAGTGGATTACTACCTACTGATTCATGAACTAGCACAGTCCCATCCTGCTTTAAAATTATAAGCCTCGTAGATTCTCTTGCGATACTAGACGCTCTTCCACTGTAGCTTATTGAGCACTTTGAAACCATGACGATGGTAGCTCTTCTGAACCACTTATTTACAAGCTCTACAAGTTCTGCTGGTTCTACTATACCACTCGATATGACTTCCTTCAAGTAACATCCCAGAGTAGGCTTAACCTATGTGCTATAGCTAAGTACTTTATTAACTATGCTACTCGCTACCTTAGCGAGAGGTTCCTTACCTACCGTAATAGACGAGGCCTCCGCATGTCCCCCGTAGACGCCTTTTAGAGAACTTGCTATTTGCTGAGAAAGCACTAAAGCGTCTCTATGAGCAGACCTAACTGTAATAACTATTTTCTCTTGTTCTTCCCTAACTAAGACAACACTCTTTCTGTAAGCCTTGGACAGCTCTGTAGCTGCTACACCTATTAGTCCAGCGAAGGCCCTAGACAGCGGTAAGTTTAGAAAGGCAATCTTGACGTTTCCCGCATCTAGCGAGTCCTCCGAGACTATCTTAAGTAAGTTTCCTAGTAAGAACTTAGCTCTTCTGGCTCTCACTCTAACTAAGGGGTCTTGAGAGGGGTTCTTTGACTTCATCATTAAGTCGATAAGATACTTCATGAAATCGAGGTCTCCTGGGTTAAGCGCTATCGACATTCTAATAGAGTCTACTAGATCAAGAACTGACCTGTCGGTACCTGGATGGGGAGTCTTACCTTCACAAACGTCTGCCACCTCGACGAGCATGTCTTCATAGGGATTAAGAGGTGTTCCCATTAGTTGCGTAAGCAATCGAGGGGTAGAACTAACCTTTGAGTAGACTACCTTAACTCTAGCCTCTATCTTTGGTATCAAGGACTCTGACGTGGCGTGGTGATCGACAAAAACAACTTTTTTATACCTAGAGATAATAGTTTCAAGCGCCTCTATGAGCTTATCACTAAGGGCTATATCGAGAATCACTAACTCGCTTCCACCGGTTGCTACCCTCTTAATGTCGGTGTGTGCTCTCCACGGATGCGTAACAGCAAGATTTAAACCACCGGGATACAGGTCCCGAAAATACCTCTTTATGTATAAATAAGCGGCTATAATACCGTCGCAATCCCCGTGAAACACTACTGAAACACTCAGCACGCACCACCTCCTACCCACGTTAAAAACTCAGTTATCGATAAAATCCTTTACTTGAACACCTATATTTCAACCTCCGCAAGGATGGTGAGACTTCGATGCGTAGATACTAAAGGATGATTTCACAAAGCGAGCACTATGGAGTGAAATGGTGTTAGCTGACATCATCGCTATCGGGGAGGGAGGAGTTCTCCTTTTCGTAAGCTTTGCTATATATAGCGTACGAAGTCTTAAGAAGCTTGTATAAGACTCTGCATTCTGCTTTAGTAAGCAGGGCTTTATTTACGACGTGTTTAAGTGCTGAGATCTCACTTTGATTCAACCCGTAGGCTAGCCCTAGTTTCTCTATGTACTTAGTGATGACCCTCATGTAGTCGCCCGCACATCTTTCACCTACGACTAATTCCTCTACTTCTCTACCGATTAACTCGTAGAGATATATTGCTACGGCATGAGATAGGTTTAGTACGTTATAATCAGATGTAGTCACTAGTGTGGAAACTAAGGAACACATAGACAGCTCTGACCTCGTCAGTCCCACACTCTCTCGTCCAAAAACTAAGGCTATCTTAGAACCGCGCGGAAGTAGTAAAGGTATAGCTCGAGGCACTACAGCCTGCCTTAGAGGATCTTCTGGAGCGCCGGCAATAGACGTCGTACAAACCGAGAAGTCCACACCTTCTAGACACTTATTAAGTGTGTCAACTACTCTTACTTTCTCTACTAGGGACGCCCCGCCCGCAGCGAAATCTATCACCTCTCTATCTCCTATGTCGAACTTCGGGTTTACAACACAAATGTCGTCTACACCAAAATTTCTCGAGAGCCTCAGGATCTGACCAAAATTCATCCTTCCTTCAGGTTCAACTAGAACGAGCCTAACCCTCAGAGACAACGCAGCACCTACCAGCTCACTTCTCACCGTAGAGCTTACTCAAGTAATCTAAGTACACAGCCGTAGCTGCACCCTTAGGTGGATGTACAAACAAATAGTATCTTTCAGCGCCTCTTAGCTCACTTATTACTCTCTCAGTTAGAGCTTTCAAGGGGTCAAACCCTTTGACTCTATTCCTTATGTCATTAAAATCCTTAAACTCTCCTCGGGATCTCTCATCGAGTACCACCCACAGGGTTTTCTTTCCTATTCCAGGTATAAGCTCCAGCGTGTGAAACTTTATGGTCAATGGTGGTGCTATGTTAAAGAACTTCGTAAATTCTCTCTCCAACTCTAGAATAAGCTTCTGAACAGCTGAAGGGAGGTTAGACTTAGCTATTGCGGTTAGGTCATCGTAGGCTACAGGCTCACCCCACACGTAAGCAACTTTATCTCGAAGCTCTTTTCTCGAGAAGCCTATGTAGACTCTCTCATCAATAGCTAAACTAGCTCCGGGTTTAGGGTGAAACTCGACTAGAGTGAAGTACCTACATCCAAGCGCTTGAGCTATCGGGCGGTCTCGATGAGACGGGTGGTGCGGATCTGCTGGATTCCCTCTAGGTAAGAAGTCGAGTACTAGAGCATATTCCTCTCTACTTACAAGTCTTAGCCAATAGTCTCTCTCTTTAAAACTCATACTATCACTTGCTTACTAACAGCTAGGAAGCCTTATAGCAGTACTTAGATACTAAGTCCACGATTTTCGAGATTACTTCATCAACGACACTTGAAGACTCAAAGTTCAGCAACATCTTAACTTCGTCCTGACTTCTCGGAGCTACATCCACTATCATGGATGCCGTTAAGTCGTTGAGACCCAGCTTAATCAGCTCCTCGTAGAGCTCCCTCGGGCTATCGCACTTGCGTAAGACCTCGGCTAGCTCCACAGTTCTCTTAGCTAACCCCTTCAAAACAAGACCCTTCTTTTCACACTCTACGAGCTTCTCGAGTGCGATAGCTAAAGGTATGCTTCTAACCTCTAGAACTCTCATGATAGCCTTCCCTAACTGCCTCCTTGAACAGGCCTCAAGTGCTCTGGAACCGTTATAATTACCTTCTTCTTGCTACCCACTAGGAGCTCTACTAAGTAAGCTCTACCCCTCTTGCCCACTACTGTCCCGGTCTTACCTATGTACCTCCTGTGTGGGAGAGCCTCATGAATAGCCGGATTCGGAACTATGTGAACTTTATCTCCGACTTTATACTCCTGCATAACCAAGCTGAGCTTGGGTATAGCCCCTCTTTCTCTCACACTCTTTTTAAGAAGCTTACGGGTTCTGTGTCTCAAGCCTTGAGATGCCTTTACCACTCCAGTACCACCTAACCAAGCATTACTACGTTAAACTTAAATATCCTTTCCTCTCCTTATCTACGCCTGCGACCTCTACCTCCTGCCGTCATTATGTTAAGTAAGTTGTCTTCAGAGAGAACTCTTTGCTTTACTTCTTCAACAACCTTCGTAAGCTCATCTAATACTTGCTTCTGACCTTCAGTAAGCTTGTCCAATAGTTCTTTACCTAGTGATGTAAGTCTTAGCTTTCTACCTTCAGTAACCTCTAAAAGACCTAGGTAGAGGAGGACCCTAATATCCTCGAGCAGCTCTCTACTATTAACTACGGTACCAATCACCTGGAATGGGTAGCCCAAGTCCCTATCTTTCTCGGTCTTTAAAATATAGAGACAACTTATCAAACCACGCTCACTAACCTCGCCCAAGCTCTTGACCACACCGAGTACGCTAACCTTCTTGCTATCCTTTATAGCATCATCTACTGTAATAACAGGTCTAGCCACTATCTTCAGCTCCTTCGACACTGTTTTTTCAGCTTTCTGAGACACCCTGAGCACCTAGAGTTATGATTGTTAAAAGATATTAAGCTTTTCAATATTAAGCAAGCTGTATACCGTCTTCTACCTTAACTGCGCAAGCTTATGAGAACAGCAGTATTCTCCCTACATAGTTCTCAGCATCTGACTTTGTGATGTTGCTTGAGGCTATCCATCACAAACCCCTAATCGTTTTCGGTGTTTCGCCCTCGCCCCAAGACCTTGAGCCATAGATAGTGCTGGCGAATCTTAGACTCGTAGACCTCAGAGAAGTGACATCTAAGAGCTTTGAAAGCTTGAAAGACATAGAGCAACTTGCGAAAGCTAAAACAAAGAAGCAACTCACTACCTCTGCGATGTGAAATAGTTTACTCGGCCGTAGGTCTCTCTAGTCAACACCACGAGGTACTTCCGTAAGTAAGGGAAGGAATGCTCAAATACCTGAGAGCACCACTACTGTGGAAAAACACGAGAATCTTTGCGAGTAGGTGATAGGAGCGTGGCTAGAACATTCACAGTATTCGTGGACTTAGACGGCACTCTTGCCGTGAGTCCTATATCAAGTGTTATCAGGGAGGCCTATAGCTATATTGCCATTAACTCAGGCACCAACGTAAGTGAGGTTGAGCTGCACTCGTGGAGGACTCACATAGAGCTTATAAAGAGGGCCGATCCTCTAGCTTTCGACTGGGACTACATCTACAGAGTAGTCTCAAAGTTCTTTGGCGTAAGCTCGGGATATAGTATCGAAAAGAGGCTCCAGGAACTATGTCATCTCTCTAAGCTACTAGATAACGCAAGCGAAGTCCTTGAAGAGCTTGCCCACACTGTAGAAACCTTAATTTTAGCTACTAACGGTCTGATCAAGTACCAAAGATGTGTTATAGAGACTTTAGGGTTGGATAAGTACTTTGATGCTATTTTCACACCAGACAATAGGGGATGCCTAAAGAGTTGTGAGAAGTTCTATGCCGTACCTGCGGAGTGCAACCAGAGAGTTGTAGTCGGAGATAACTATACCTTCGATATCTACTACCCCAAGAAATTCGGCTTAAAAGCGATCCACGTACTGAGATCGGAGTCCGACCCATACCTTAAATGGCTTGGAATCAAGAGGGTATACGAGCCCGACGCTATCATAAATAGCTTGAAGCATCTCTCAGTAGCTCTTTTAAAGCTGTAAGTCGTCCCCTAAGCAGAGAGGAACATCTGGATCGCTGAGGAATACTTCTCCACTATCGTTCATATAGATAGAAATGCTTTTTACTATAACCCCTCTCCCCATGGCCTCGTGGAGAAGCCTCGGTATCTCTTTGTCTCCTCCTTCATTTGGTCTAAAGCATTTAGCTGAACACACGGCTGATACAAAGACTAGGTAAGCAGCTATCCCACTAGACGCTAGTTCTGCTAGTACCGCTATATGCCTTCTCCCTCTACTCGTTTCGCAGTCGGGATACATAGCTTCACCCCTAGGTCCTCTCATAACAGCACTCTTAGTTTCTACAAAGACGTCACTACTACCGCACCTAAGCAAGTAGTCCAGCCTACTCCGGCCAACCGAAGGATTTCGCTTTACAATGTAGCACTCCCTAAAGTACGGCAGCAGACCTAGCTTGATAGACTCTTCAAAAGCTCTCGCTTGAGTGCGCACGTCTACTACATTAAAGCACTCTCTTATTACGTCTTCAACTCCAACTAACCTGTACTTGATTCTACTCTCCGTGCGTGAAAGTAAAACTCTTCTACCAGGCACTAAAATGTCAAGCAATCTACCTGTATTGGTGTTATGAGCTAAAACTATCTCATTACCCATTTTAACACTAACAACGAATCTTCCTATCCTATTTAGTAGAACTCCCTCGTATAATGGGTCGATTTTTAAGAGCTTCATCCCCATATCTAGCCACTCAGAGACTATGACCTGGGGTCGGCAGTAGGTCATGTCTCTATCTTATTGGGGCACATCACAGAGTAAGTGCAGTACCCACATTCCCAGCTATACCTTGGGGCCTTTTTAGATGTGATCCTACTCACTACTTCAGCAGTATCCATTCTATCCTCTATAAAAAACTGCGTAATTCTTGATGGAGTGATGTAAAGTAGCACTGTTCCGATAGAGTCAGTCAACCAGTTATATGCTCTAACTTGATCTACGTGATGCTTTTGAGGTATATTCCTATCAGACCGCGAAGTTTTAACCTCTATAGCTACTTTCTCAAGGTCTCGACTGAGGACTGCGTCAAGCCTTCCCTTGACGTAGATTGATGTACCGTCATCCAATACGACGTCTTTAGATACCTCTACTTCAGTTTCAACAGTAAAACCTTGAGCTTGAACTAGATCCTTCAATAAGCTCTCAAGACCTCGGTGAAGTAGGTTACCTATCATTAGACTGGGCTTAAAGATTTCTTGTAGCGCGAGCTCGGGGTATCGCTCTTCGAACACTAGCTTGAGGGGGCATCTAACCAAGTCTGTTACCCAGATAACCCCCTTCTCTCTCTTATGCTTCTCCCTTTCAGCCCTAGCATATGAGTACATGAGGAGCACGATATCTATCGTAGAGTAACTCATCGACTTACCCCACTATCTTGACTTTACATACACTGTTAAATCGAACTCCGCAGCCGCTTCACTCTCTCTAAAGTCCTCGAGTTTTCCTAGTCCAAGAACGAGGTAGGGTGATAAACCCTTCAAAAACGTAGTGGCACTCAGCTTCTTTCCCTTAACTATGACGCTCTCGGCAGGCTTTTCAGTCCTAACTCTCAGTTTAACCACCTTAAAGTCTCCATAATCCCTTATAGTGTTTCCATTAATTAACAGGAGGTTAGACACTAGGTCGAACTCTCTTTCGACACCCAACAACTCTACTACAGAGCCAGTAACTGGTACAGCGAAGCTTAGGTATATCACCATTTCGTCTCTTATCTTTAAGTACCTCGAACTATACGGTGCCCCCAGCTCGTGAAGCTTGTAAACCAATTCTATGGCTGAAGTGAGCATGTCGCCCACAGACCCAGGAGCGTGTGAAACTAGTGAGTACTCATCCTTTACACACGGCAATAGCTCTCTGACTTCGATATTGAAGGCTCGCATAGACTTCATAACTTCGCTTCCCACAAGCTTCTCGATAGCGAACTTTGGGACTGCCCTAAGAGACCAAATAAAGAAAGCGTATGGACTATATTGTGGCAATACCTTGTGTGAGGCCGTGTAAAAGCCTCTCAGTATACTAAATGCCTTGAGGGGGTTGCCCGCAAGTGTAGAATAGTCTCTCTCAGCTAGACTATCTAGGTAGCTCTCATCGACCTCAAGAACACCAGCATTTTTTAAAGACTCTCGAAGCAGTCTCTCCAGAACGATTAATACGTTCAACCACTCCGACCCTCTAAACACAAGCTTCACAGAGCTACTAGCCTGAGAAAAAGGTATTCCCTTAGACAGTCTAGCTATTGCCTCGCGACAACCCGAGCACTCTATCCCAAGGAAGTCCTTGAAGAGTTTTTGTATACTTCTGCTGTGACCGATAGTGTCCTTACCGATAACACCCATTACTATTTTCAATGTTAGTGGAGATGAAGTAGAGCTATTAATTAACTCTACTAACCTCAAAAGCCTGGAAGCTCTACTCGCGAGTTGAGCGAGATCTGACTTAAAGAACTCCTTCAAACCCCTGTAGCTTAACTTCATAATCCCCTCTACAGGCATTCTTCGATCTTTCAACACCACCTTGCTCACTACGACATACGTTCAAACAAACTTTTAACTAAATCAAGCAGGACCAAGACCGAGGCATTAAACCAACGAGCTTCAATGAGCAACTGTGGCAACCGACATAGTGTGCGTAACTACGTAATTGCTTCACAATAATGAACCACACTTAGAAATCCGCACATAGCATCGCATGCTCGAGGAAACAGCGTTAAGTGCTTACTGTAGTTAAAATTATTAAGTATCAGCACAATCCAGCGCTTCACGGCACTGTCGACGTTAAGAAGTCTAAGGTTTACATATTTCTCGAAATGCTACTTTCAATGCTTTAAACACCATAGCGCAAATACTACGTAAGCACCAGCGTACATTAACACATTAACGTAATCATGGATAACCTATCGCAGAAACCAGTAGAGAATGGGGCTCCGGCCGGGACTTGAACCCGGGACCTCGGGGTCCACAGCCCCGCGCTCTACCCCGCTGAGCTACCGGAGCCACCAGGGTTAGGTCGCGTTTTGGAGTATTAAACTTTCGTCTCTTATTGCTCTAGAGCTTTACTGATTCGGGAGATTTCCACACGTTTATATCAAACACGCTTTCTGCTATCGATTCGAGGGACTTTCCAGCTACAGCGAATCTCTCGAGCATGTCTTTTATGCTGAGGTACATCTCATCTAACCCGAGCGTCTTATACATGAGGTCTGCGTATTTCTTAAAGTGCCCTCTGTACTCAGCTACTAGGTCTAGTAGCTCGTTAGCTAGAGTTAGGTCTTCGTGGTTTAGCGTCTTAATAATTCTATCTATTATTAGTACGGCCATGTCGATGCACTCGCTTAAGACACTTATCTCTTTCCTCATTTTCTCTAGTAACGTTGGGCCGCGTTCCTGTAATATGATAGCTATCTCAGATAGCGCATCTGCTGCTTCCTCAAGGGATTTCGCTATGCTTCTGTACTCTGTTGCTAGAGTGTTCCCAACTCCCAACTGCTTCGCTAGCCCCTTATGCTTTATTAAGTCAACTAACTGCCTCACGATTAGAGCATTAAGTCTGTCGACTTCTACCTCTAGTTCTTGGACTTCTTGTAGCAGATGTATGGCTCCTGAGGCTACGTAAGTCTCGATATACTCAAACATTGACCGAACTAGCTCTAACATTCTATTGATTACCGCTGTAGCTGAGTACTTACTGGAGTCAATAAGTATCTGAAGCACGATCCTACTCGGGGAGTACTCGGTTATCTCCACACCTATCAAAGTTTTAGCTATATTCCTCAAAGATCTAAGTAGGTTTTCAGGCATAACACTTTCCTCACTTAAAACCTCGATTCTATCGACCCCCAGTAAGTATAGGGCGTATATCACTCTACCTAAAAGAGACTCTGAGGCATTCCTACTTACGTTAATAGATGTCGAGAACACCTTGCTCTGCTTACCTGCTGAAAGAGGAGATACCCTAACGGAATTGTCTTCCAGTATGTCTATAGAGACCGGGTCACCTGGGCGTAACCCGACTAGCTTAACCCACTCCGCGGGGAGAGAGACCATTAAGGTCGATTTACCGAACTTTTGCACTCTCCTAACTTCTCTCATATTAGCACCCAAACAGATCCATACAGAGCTAGGTATATATTTTTTTAGCACGTACCTATCGACAAAAGCATATATAAGCCAGAAGAGTCTAAACTTAAACCACTTAAAGAACTTTTCAGAATGTTTCGAGAAGTTCGAGCTAATCGGTAATTCAAGATCTCATTCTCTATAACAATGCCCGACCTTTGGGAGAATAAGAGGTCGCGAGCATCAAATAGCTTGTTCGAGTCACAGTATATATTCTTTAAAAAGCGAGTACGTTGGGTAGCTTAACAGACATGGTGTTTAGAGATCAGGTAGACTGGGTCGATCCTCTAACCAAGATGTTCAATACGCTTAAAAAGCAGGGATACCACTTAATAGGTAGCCACGCCGCTGTTAAGAAATGCCTGTGGGTTCACAACGCGCTAGTCTACAATAAGTTCTGTTATAAATGCCGCTTTTACGGAATAGAATCGCATCGATGCGTTCAGTTTAGTCCAGCAGTATCGTGGTGCTGGAATTCCTGTCTCCACTGCTGGAGAGCGAGGCCTTTCGACTATGGTTTAGAAGGTCCAGAACTCATAAGGTTGCCCTACGTTGAAGACCCGGAGTTTTTAGCTGAGATGGCCATTCTAGAGCATCGGAGAACCGTTAGTGGCTATGCCAAGAGGACGTCGAGAGAGATGTATAGGGAAGCTATAGACCCTAAGCATGTCGCTATCTCACTTACCGGTGAGTCTACTCTCTACCCAAGGCTTGGGGAGCTAATCGAGGTTTTCCATAGGAAGGGGTTAACGACTTTTCTTGTGACTAGGGGCGTTAGACCGGATGTATTATCTAACCTCGAGGAAGAACCTACACAGCTCTATGTTTCACTTGAAACGTGGAACGAGGAAATGTATCGAGAGTTTAATAAACCTGCCGGAGCTAATCTTTGGAGGCTCACTCTCCAAACACTAGAACTTCTTCAATCACTTAGCACTAGAACGGTGATTAGGTTTACCATGATAAAGGGCTATAACATGAGAAGTGAGGACGTCGGTGGTTTCGCTAAGCTCATCGACATAGCAAACCCAACTTTCGTAGAAATTAAGGCATACATGCATGTTGGAGCATCTATAGGTAGGCTTTCCAGGAGTAGTATGCCGAGCTACGAGGAGGTAATGGAGTTTGCTGAGAAGTTAGCTAAGGCAACTAGTTACAAGCTAGTCTCTAGCTCTAGGCCCTCTAGAGTAGCATTACTGACGAGGTTGGAGGGGCCGGTAGTAAGGTACGGAAAGGGTTGCCCGAAGGCGTGGGAGGAAAAAGACGTAGAAGGAGAGAAATACGTAGAGGAATACAAGTAAGCTCTCACTGATAAGCACTTAAACAAGCTTAAATCCTGTTTCTACCTAATGGTCCACTCGAGGTTCGAGCTAGCTTGCTTTGGACGTTCTCCTGTTCCAAGCTGTCTCCTGAGTGCCTTCCACTACCATCATCAGGTCCTCCCTAATATCGTCGAATAGCTTCGGCATCTTCTCGCAGGAGCACACTATTTCTGTGAGCTCTCCAGGGCGCCAGCTAGCGACGTCAGATAAGACCGTTAACCTAGCGGTGCGGGCTCCACTTCGGCACCAAAGAGCATAAACATAATTCTTCAGCTTAACTATTAGGGCTTCAGATGTTCTCGAAGACAATCGGATGGTGCTTATTTTGCGAAAACGAGCACACAATTCCGAGCTTAAGACTATCTTGACCCAGAGCCTACAGTCAGATACGTCCTTAAGTATATGCTCCATAAATAACTTCTTCTTGTTCTCAAGGTCGCGAACGTCTAGAATGTCGACTTTGAATGTGCCAATAACTACACCCGTTCCGGGGTCGTAGGACACTATGCGACCGCTCACTGTCTCCAGATCTCTAGAGATTCTCACCGGGTTTCCTCGACAAAGTCCAGAGAATTCAGCTACAGCTAGCATACTTGTTCTCCCACTAGCAAGAGTCTTAATACCGAAAATAGCTTTACAGCTTGAGAGCTTTCTTTTGAGAGCTAAGACTTAGCTTGTTTTACCGAGTTCTTTAAATTAGCTACTGCTTAAGTCATAAAGTTGGAGCTCGAGTATGCCACTTGAGAGGCACCTTATGGCTAGAATAGATAGAATAGCTAACGAAGTAGAGTCTTTACTGAGGGATATGGAAGCCTTAGAAGATGACTTAAGGCACGCTATATCCGAAAGCAGGGTATCGAGGGACATGGAAAAAGCAAGAGCTCTAGAGGACCTATCTACCGGCTTGAAGAATGCGTATGACGCATTAAGGGTTTTCTATAAGCAGTTATACTTAGTGAGACTTAAATATTCGTAATCACACCGTTTCTAGTTTAAAGCCACATTCGTACTTACCTGCGCTTGTAGCTTGCTAAAGGTTTTTTGAGAGCTCAACGAGATGTAGCAGGATAAGACTTATAAGTATTCCTTAAGGAAATCAGAAGTAGGCTGAGAGTCAGGTGCTTAAGCTTTGGACTGCGCATCATCTAAGGCTATAGTGGGAGCCGCCACTGGGGTTTTACTGGCTAGCCTTTCATTGCTAGCCATATACTGGTCATCAGACGTAGTTCACTATGCTACAGTAGCTCTCTATTTAACTTCTCCTTTTTTCGCTCACTTACCTGCCTCTTGGATATCGAGGTCTAAGTGCTCGATTCGAGAGGGAATATTCTTCTATTTATCAATTACGTTCATCTCTTGGATAGCGGTCTTCAACTTAGTTTACGTAGCTTTCAAAGCGTTTTGAAGGCATTGAGAATGGTGGAGTACTGCTTGAGTAAGATTACGTCATCGAAGCATGTAAACCGTACTCCTACTTCCGTAAAGTACTTGACAATGAACTACTACGACACCATAGCAAGATCCTATGGAGAGCTTTACGGTAGCGAGCAACTAGCTAAGTACGCTGTCGCTATTAAAACTAGGCCTAAGGGTAGAGTTCTCGATGTAGGTTGCGGGATCGGGCTTCTCTACGACTACTTACTCAAATGTTTACGCATAAAGCCAGAAATCTACGTAGGGTTGGATATTAGCTTTATGTCTCTAAAAGAGTTAAGGCGTAAATATAGACATTCAGGGATTGTAGAAGTAGTAGCAGCGGATGCTGAATACCCGCCACTTAGAGAGAAGTCTAGTTTCACGCATTTATATGCTTTCACTCTTTACGCGTGTGACTATGGAGCCCTTCAGCCTATATTGAGTGTAATCGATGTGAACGCTATCGAGGAGGTAGTCGTGACGCTTTTATGTAGAGACAAGAGGATCCGCTGTCCCGATGGATTAGTAGAGGCTGGGTACTTGAGTAGAGTCGAGATTTTATGCGTAAAAGTGCCGCCGGGGGGATTTGAACCCCCGACACCCCGGTCTCCCGGAGACCTTCAGCCGGGTGCTCTCCCAGGCTGAGCTACGGCGGCACCATAAAGATAGCTTACCTGAGTAATTATAAACTTTTCGCGAGATATAAGATGCTGGCTCTACTCTATACTCCTTATCACGTTTGTGTACTAACTTCAGAGTAAGTAGCTTTCAAGAGTTGAACACTGAGAAATCCTCGCGTAGCCGATTATTATTGAGTTAAAGCAGACTCAAGCCCGAGTCAGGGGTTCAGCTCCTGTGCGGGTTTGTATTAGCTGATGTCACTGCCTCATTTCTTTTCTCCCCGGGCTCTGCTCGGGTTCTCGTTTTGTTTGGAGACACCCGGAGTGACCACTAGACTCCCACGTCTTGTGTATCCCAGGAGTAAGTTAGTACGTGCTGTAATGTGGTTGCCGTGTTGTTTATTTGGTTTCGCCAGGTGTTCTTGAGTATCTTGGGTATTGTAGTCACGGACTCCTACCTCACTTCCTGCTCACCTACCGCAGGGTCGTCGAGAGCTACGTCAGCAGGCACTACAGAGCCAACCTCGAGAGGTAGGTGCGTCCTCCCACCGCTAGCGGCTACACAGCCGCCACTGAGGCAGGATACGTCCTTCAAGCAACCATAGTAGCTAAAACAACTTAGAAACTTTTACAAAAGACGAAGTCTCTATTGCTTGTGAATCTGCATTTAGAGCAGTAGAGTACTCTGCCCTAGCCGTCTTAGTGAATGATATCTTCCTCGGGTTTATGAATGCTATCTTTAACCCCCGCTCTTGAGCTTTTCTAAAGAGAAGGCTGTAAAAACATGAGCTTAAAGTTAGAAGCGAAACATATGCTTCGCTAAAACCAGAGACACTTGATATCTTAGATAACAACGTACTAATAGGAGCTATAGACAGATTCATTGAAAAATAGAGAAGTTAGAGAAAAGATCGCAACATACGGTATACAGTACAGCAATTGAACTAGGTGGTACAATAACAAGCGAATATGGTATTATCTATGTAAAAGAAAGAAGTATGTTAACAGGTTACTAGGGGATATATAGGTGAAAGCGGTACGTGCATTAAAACAAGTACTAGATAATGTTCTCCCTAGACAACGAACTAAGTAGGAGTTTAGTGGCCTATGTGTTGAGGTTATTGACTAACTATTAATTTATACATTAGTATTGCGACTAGTACAAATATACTTGCTAAGAATAGTAGTAATACAAAAGTATGCTCCATGATATACTGGAACCTTTCAATAGCTAATGAAATCGTGTGAAATCTCTCTACGAATTTATTCTCGATTTCTAAAAATCTTCTCGACATAAACTTCAGTAATGCTATAGATTTATTCGTTAAACAGTAATCTATACGCTTTCCTACTTCGGACCAAGGAGTTACTAGCTTACAAAAACCTTTGATACCTTGGCTAAATTTTAGGCTAGTAGTATTATAGATCTTTACCAGTATACTCAATATATTAGATAAACCTCCAAACTTAATAAACGGATTCAGGAGACCAAAAACACCTAGTACCTTGATTTTAGGTAAAAGTACTTTATAAGCTAATATAACTACCGTTGTTAAGGTGATCACCCAGATGATCCCTTCTTTTATTGCAACCCAAGCAGAAGAAATAACAACGTAAAATAGGGTTACTGCTTCGAAATCTGCGACTTTTGTTCTTCTCCTATAGTAGTTTTGCTTCCAAGAGTTATATAGAGCAAATATTAGCAAGCATATCATTGAATAAATTGCTGTGTACTCGATTATGTCGTAATACAAGTGTGTCGAATAGAATAGTGTGAGCAACACCAATACCGATAAAGCAGTTACTATGACAGCTCCAATACTTTGAGTTATCGCATCGTATGCTAGAAGCACTATAGCTGCTTTGAACCCTCCTTCAATAGCCACAGCATCGCAGAATATGACACCGTAAGTAGTCATAGTTATGGTGGATAGTAATAAGAATAATTGTATAAACCTCATTACACCATGTATAGGATTTTCTATAGCCATACTATACCTCATTTTTATGTAGACCCTTGCCACTACTCCTAATTATCAGGTAAATGGTGACACTAAGTACTATAAGCAGTACTGTCGATGTTAGTAGAGGTGCGGTCATTTTCTTTAAAAGCTCTAGCTCTGGGTAACCTTTATACTTGATAAGCAGAAGTGCTGCGACAACTACGTATGTTGATAAAGAAGACGTAAAGACATAATGCTGTAAGCTAAGAATTTCTCTATTACTTCTAAATGCTTCTACGTCTTCTAGTTTTGTATTCTCTCTGTAGTGCGATCTAAGGTAAACTACGTTATATACTATGGAAAGTGCAACCTTTATAGATGCTATAGTTAAAGTAGCTAAGTATATCCATGACTTGTCTAAGTACTTCGATATAGCTGTGAACAAGAAAACCTTAGCTATAAAACCTGTTGATGGAGGCATGCCAAGGATCGTTAATACGGTGGTTATAACGGCTATCGTCTCTATAGGGCTTACTCTACTTATGAACCCGAGCTTCCTTATGTCTCTCTCATGAGCGATTAGCTCTATGAACCCCGAGTCTAGGAACATTGTTGCTTTGTAGAGAGCGTGAGCAATAGTGTAAAGTATTGCCGCTTCAACAAATACTCTATCCGTGGACAATATGTATAGAGCTAGTGTAGAAGTAATAAGCGCAGTATTAGATGTTGTACTATAAGCTAGCAGCCTCTTAATATCGTGTTGTAGAGAAGCTTGTAGAGCTCCATAGACAACAGTTAAAAAACTTGAGAATAACATTAGGGATACGGCTAACGATTTATCGATAGAGTAAAAACTAAGTAAGTAGAACCCATAGATACCCATTTTAACCATTAAACCTGAGAGAAGCGCTGAAGCAGGAGCAGGTGCTATACTATGCGCATCCGGTAGCCAGAAGTGGAGAGGAAATATAGCCGCTTTTGAGAAAAACCCGACGATGACTATCGCTAAAATCACCGGGTTTGAAAGATCTGGTGTAAGCTCTTTAACTGGTATGGTAAAAGCTTCTTCAAATCCCGTAAGAGCTAATATTATGAATAGAGCTATATCCGTGGGTATCATCGAGAACAATAGATATTTTACTGCTGCGTATAATGCGACAGTATCTCCTTTTACAACGTAGTCATAAGCTATAAGGAAGAAGCCTATGAGCTCAGTTAAAAGCCAAAAAGTTACAAGCTCTATGAGGTACTGAGAAGTAAATACTAGAATCATCGATATTAGGAAAAGATCTGATAGAAGTACTAGTGATGCGCTTCCGTATTTAAGGATTGAGTACTTCGATGTATAAGCTGCTACCGTAACTCCTGTGGCTATACAGGTTAACATCATCAAACCACTAAATAAGTTAGAAAACGGTATGCTTAAACTTGTCAACATATAGCCTAAAACTCGTAGAATTGTGCCTAATGCTCTAAACTTATAGGTTATAATACCTCCGCAAACAACAAGCGATATAGGTACTGCGATACTAGCTATACTGTTCATCTTAACCCACTCTATTCTTATAATAATACTTTAGTTTGGCCTCTTCTTTATATTTATCCCCAACATTCATAGACCTCAATTCTGAGTTTGTTCTAGGAAGTACGCTAGGGTAGTACTGCGGCAATATATCTCCAGCTATTCATAGCGTTATAGCCTAGCTCTATGACTTTCGCCCTGACGCTAGAGTAGAGAGTAATCGATATACCGAGCCCAACGCATGCTATAAGTGTAAGTGACAGGATAATGACAGCAACTACGTTTGTCAAACACTTAGTACCTGTACTAGATATAGTACTACCATTTTTATATTTTTGGAGAACTCTCACCAAAGCGCTGAAATAACCTATAGCGCAAAGACCAGCCGATACTAGTACAGCTACTGCGGCTATAGCTATCCCAGATTTTACGAAACCTAGAACCAGCAATGCTTTACTCCAGAAACCAGGTATAATCGGTATTACACCAAACAGATTGATAAGCCCTACGATTAACACAGCCTTGGCTAAGAGTACAGAAGGTTTATGTTTATAGCCTTGGGGTAAATTTGCTGAATAATATTTGAGTATACCTACGCTATATAGTACAGCTGCATCACCTAGACCATTAACTACTAAGTGTAGAATCGATCCTGCTAGACCTTCTTCAGTACCAGATACTATACCGAGTAAAGCTAAACTAAACTGTGAAATAGAGCTATAGGCGATTAGTTTTCGAATACTTTTTTGTTTTGCTACAAGCATGGACGACATAATAGCTGATGCTGTTCCTAAGAGTAATAGTATACCAAGCATAGTAGCTCTAAAGTCTCTGATAACACTCTCACTAGAGAACACTAAGTGGTAGAGCCTTATTAAGCCATAGATGCCAAGAGTATCAGCTGATGCCGAAAAGAGAACTAGTGCTGGAAGAGGCGCTACCGAGTAAGCTTCTGGTAACCAAAAGTGGTTCGGCATTATACCTGATTTGAATAAAAAGATCCATGTTATAAGAGCCAGCGTAACCTTAGACGGTAGCACGATATCGCCAAAAACACTTCCAGAGAACAAAACCTCTACAGATGTATTGCGGCTCTTCAAAGCTATGTCAGCTATATTTAAAGTTCCATAAGAACCGTATATAATAAACGATGCTAAAAGTAGAAACGACGTTATAGCTGTTCCCGCTATACCGTAGACTATAGCCGCTCTTACAGCTCTCTTCCCTCTATTAAAGCCGGTTAAAACATATGAAGAAACAGCTACTAACTCGATAGATACATAGAAATTGAAGATATCACCCGTGAAAAGACAACCGTAGACCCCTGACATAAGGAGGTAAAAGAGGGAATATACCGCGTTCTCGTATCTGTCACCCTCGAACGTCAATGTATATAATATCGACAAGAGAAAAACAAACGAAGTAGATAACGCCAAAACAGAATTAACTTCATCGAAAACATATACTACTCCAAGAGGTGGAGGAAAACCCCCGAATCTATAAACTATGACACCAACTCTACTAACAGTTACAAACAACTTTAAAGCTAAGATAAGCACTGTAATTGACCCTAGGAGAACAACTACACTGCCGACTTTTTTGCCAAAAGCTATATACGTTAGAGGTACTAAAACTGCGAGCATAAGACATATGAAAGGTATGAGGCTCGACCCGAGAGAATCCATTTTCCGTACCTCTATACGTTTCTTCTTAATCAAATACTTTCTTAGCTAATTCCTCAAATCTTCCCACTATCTCCTTCTTAATTTCTGCGGTGCTTTTACGTTTAGCTATAAGCCAGTGAACGTATAGGACACCTTTACCTCTATCGAAGTCTACAGCTATAGTACCAGGAGTATTGGTTATAGTCAATGCTATAGCTGAGATAGCGTAGTCTGATTTCAATTCTAGAGGTATCCCTACTACAGCTGGGTTTACGCTTATCCTCCTACTCATAATTATCTTCGTAACCTTGATGTGCTCTGCGATCTCTACGACAATAAAACGAAGAAGGTATTCTACAGCGTGGACTATTCTAATAATATCTTTAGGCGAAAAGATTCTCTGGATAACTATGCCATCAAATATCGCTGTAACTATAGAGGATATCGCTAATCCTGTAGCTATCGTTAATTCTGTTACAGCACCCGCAAGTATCATATAGAAAATCATAGAGGTCAACATAATGACGATTTTATTGAAAACCCTCTTCATTCTCTTCTACCTCTAGCGAAGTTCTTATATCTAGAGTACCATTGTATTTGTAGTAGAGAACTGCAAGACTTAGGAGAAACGCAAATACAGAAAACCCTATGACTATAGCTGTGATAACGAGTGCTTGTGGTAAAGGATCTACGCTAATATCTGCGAACTGAGTTAGATCTCGAGGATCTCTCGGTTCCGTCGTTAAGATAGGGGGTGAAGGATACTTCTCCGCGATCCTAAACCCTATGGCTATGGACAACATATTCAACGAGTCAGAGAATATTATTAGAGCAAGTATCTTCTTTATTACGTTATGCTTTACAAATATTCCGTACGTTCCTACAATCATGTTTATAACGAATGTTGTTATTGCTACTGAAAAAGCTATTGAAACTAGATCCTCCATTATTGACACCTACTACTCCTCAGTTTTACCCTCATATGTTGCTACTGTAAGCACGATGTATGTAATAGCTGATGCGACAGTTATTGTTTCAAGGATATTGAATACAAATACCGTTCCAGCTAAAGGTGTTGTAAAGAACTTAGACGGCATCGAGAAATAAGAGCCTTCTCTTACCTGATTTTGAAGAATATATGCGTAGCTATAGCCTAGAACTAATGAGATAAGAGGTACTAAGGCAACAGCTAAAATCATTGCTAACACAGTATACCTTATCTTTAGCAATGTATCCTTATCAATACCTATCCTATGTATAAACTGAAGAGATAGAGCTACAAGAACCAGCGATAAAGTTGCACCTATAGCTGAACCAGCTTGAAATCCACCACCAGGCGTTAAATGGCCATGGACGGCTAGAGCTAGAGAGCCGATAATTGTAAGTAGCATAACTATTTTTGTTGAAGACTTTACGATTATGGACATTCCTTGGCCTCCTGGCTTTCTACCTTTATGCGATTCGCGGAGAACTATGGCCACCCCTGTTACAGCAGCCATAAGTACTGACGTCTCGAATATCGTATCAATCCCCCTGTAATCCCAAATTATAGCGGAAACAGCGTTAAGTGAATAAGAAGTTAATGTGGTATTCCAGGGATTATACGTATTTATAACAATTGATCTTGCTAATGATCTGAGAGTACGGGGAGGTAGGATTCCTAGTCCACCCATGTTTAAAACCATGGCTAAAGCTAACATTGATATTGCTAATGATAATGCCACTACTATATCTCTTTTCTTATACCTCATCCTAATCCTATTTCTTACACTCATTCTTCGAACCTCTTAGTCTTTTTAAGAACTATTACGATCATTAGCGGAAGGAGTATTGAAGATACAGGCATGTAGGCTAACACAACGTCTGGCGCCATAAGTATATAGTATATAAGTGTGTATAAAACACCGATAAACGCTATGTATATTGTAGCTATAAGTAGGTCTTTTTCTACCATCGTTAAGTAAGCTAAAATTATGGAGAGCGTTGACGCAACTAAAACTACTACTATGGGTATTAGCACTAAGACCCCCTACTCTGTTCTTCGGCTATCTCCATCTTCGTACGTAGAGCAGCTCTTACAAGAGCATGGCTTCCTGTGGGAACAACAATAAGTATTAGCAAGGCAGTAACAATACATAAACAAGCTAAGTATATTCTACCTAAACCTAGTTCTGTGTAACTCAAAGATATCAACGCTACACCTATTAAAGGTAGAACAGCTCCTCCTACAGAAGCTACCGTAACAGCGTGTGCTCTTGTTAAGAAGTTAGGTAGCCTAAGAACGCCTATAGCCCCCACTATCTCGAAGAAACAGCCTATTACCAAGAATGATATCCCACAGTATCTAGCCGCCTCAGCGAGTATTTCCATAGTTACTCACCTATATCCCTGAACTCTAGGTATTTCGAGACATAGAGGTCCAATACGTATGCCCAGAGAGCTATAAAAATCATGGGAAACGCTATATGTGGATTTCCGGTGTAAAGCGCAATTAAAGCCATAAATACAGCGAGATCACAGCTTAGAGCATCAACAGCTATAACTCTATCAAATATAGTGGGACCCCTTAAGATTCTCACGAAAAACATGACCATAGACGCTATGTAGACGAATATCACCATCTCTAAAACTTGAGTAACGTTAAACACAATCTCGACCAACACCAATAGTAAATGCTTAGAATATAAGTGATTTGTAGTACGTTATTTACTAACATATACTTGGCTGTCTAATTCCTTATCCTCATTGGTTCCTTACCGACACCACTTGAGTAAGAGCTAAAGGCTGGTAACTCGCCGAACCTAGTTAGCTCTACTACGGGCTTATCCGTTGGCACTATTCTTACACCATAAGGTCTCTTCTTAATAGAGAACGCAGTATACGTATCCGCAAATAAGTTCTTTAAGTAGTTGAGGTCTCTCGGTACTGCGACCATATCTAATCCAGCCACACAGGCAGTACTAAGCCCTATAAGGTTCTCTAACCTCAGCTTTCCTCTCTTCACAAGCTCCTTTAATCTATCGTCTTCAGCTACCGGCATCATGAGCTCATTGAACCCTGTACTCTCAATGCGGCTCGATGCTTCCGTAAGTACGCGGTTTACTCTATATACTGAGCCTAAAGTTCCTACTTCAGGAAATACCGCACCAAGCTTCTCGACTACATCGACCGAGCTTTCAGTCATCCATGGAGAGATAGATATGTCGTGATAAACTCTCAAACCAATTCCTCCAGCTACATCTTTAAGGAAAAGACCTACTTTTCTCGTTATTTCTTGAATTACTTCAGTCCATCTATTTGGTTCTGATGAAAGTAGCAAGTCTATATAGCGGTACGCTACGGATACAGAGTCCTCACGGGCTGTTGATATCGGAAAGTACGGAGTTTGTACGTAGCTCCCATAGCTAACACCAATTCTAGTAAAATAGTCTTCGCTTAATATTCTCGACAACTCTACGTAAAGCCTAGAGAGGTACTCTAGGTTATCCTCAGTTGCCAGTATAGTAGCATAGCCGTTCCCGCACTTCTTAAGGTATTCTACTAAGTCTGAAACCCTCACCTCATCCACACTCTTATGGTAAGCTGCTATCATCACCTTATCTCCGCAGTAACTTATTGCCTCTCTCCAATCGAGGTCTTCACTAAATGATGCTCTTAGAGTCCAAACCGATATACCTCGGCTCTCTATGGACTTCTTGAGATCCCCTAAGAGCTGAACTAGTTCTTGGGGTTTATATTTTTCAGATTTAACGTGTAGAGTTAGTGCTCTAACCATAGGCATAGCGGGTACCAGATATGATGTCCTGAATACGTAATAAACATATAAAGTCGTACTTAACGTAGAGCTAGGATGTATATGGAGTTCAATAAGCTTGATTCTTTCGTTATTGAAAAGATGTCTCAAACCAAGATTCCCGGGCTATCACTAGCGATAGTGAAGGACGGTAAAGTGGTGTACTCGAGAAGTTACGGGTTTAAAGACGTTGAGAGAGGGTTAGCTCCAACCACTAAGACTATCTATGGTATTGGCTCAGTCACTAAATCCTTTACAGCACTCGCCATACTGAAGCTAGTTGAAAACGGTAAGCTCTCTCTTGATGACGAAGTTTCAAAATATGTTCCAATAAAGCTGGAAGCATTGGGAAAGCCGATTAAAGTGCACCATTTGCTCACTCACTCAAGCGGTATTCCGGCACTAGCTTATGCTGAAGCATTCATTAGAGGCTCCCTTGGTCTCGACACACGCTGGCTTCCAGTTTCCACACCAGAGGACGTAATAGCGTTCATGTCGGATTACGGTTCCTGGGTTCACTCGGAACCAGGCACTAGGTACTTTTACTTAAACGAGGGCTACGTCCTCTTAGGTTACATAGTCTCAAGAATTAGTGGAACGAGCTACGAAGATTTTGTAAGAACTAATATACTAAAGCCCCTCGGTATGGAGCGAACCTACTTCGAAGAGAGCGAAGTGTCGAGAGATTCAGATGTGGCAGTACCCTACATTATAGATAGGGATGGGCGGTACATAAGGAGCAGGTTTCCCTACGGTATAAAAGCAGATGGAGGATTACTGAGCAATTGCGAAGATATGGCTAAATACATACTGATGCTCATCAACAGAGGTAGCTACAATGAGGTAGAGGTCGTAAGTCGCTATAGCATTGAATTAATGGAGAGAAAGTATATAAGAATACCCTCCGGGTTGTTTAAGGATGATTCGTATGGTTATGGATTGACCATAACTGATGAATTCCTTGGTAGAAAACTCGTTCGACATAGTGGATCCGTCCTCGTATATACAGCGTTCATGGGCTACATACCGAGTGATAAAGTGGGGGTAGTGGTTCTAGCGAATGCCAGCGGTTACCCACTATCATTTATAGGAATGTATGCTCTAGCTCTTACATTAGGTTACGACCCCGAGAACTCTCTCTACTTTATAAAGCAGGATAAAATCATAGACAAGCTTACCGGTGTTTACGAAACATATAAAGGGACCTATAGGGTATACGTTAAAAGAATGGGAGACTTCCTAGCTATAGAGTACAAGGACAGATACAGAGAGTTCGTAACTCCTCTAGTGCCACTTGAGTTAAGTGATGAATACGCTAAGTACTATACAGTTAGCTACGGAAGTAGAATTGACGCAGAGTTCTTCATTGAGAAAGATAGAGTTACTATGATATATGAGCGCTACAAGTTCGTGAAAAAATCAGCGTAAAAGTTCTGACGAGATAGTGCCATGGGGACTTGGCAACTAGCTGTAGGTGTTTTTAGTCAGAACTACGAATGAGTTTAAGCTATTTGAGCGACTTACGTACCCCGCAGAAATAGCCTTTAGACCGGCTCTCTCGGTTACTTTCTTCAGTTCGTCCACTTCGTATAAGAAGTACCTCCTTACATACGTTTTTCTGCGAGTCCTCCACTTTACGCGGTACTCGAACGACTTTCTAATGCCAAGAAGCCTCGCTAAACAATTAACTATTGTTTGTTTAACGAACCTAAGCTGTCTCTTCGACCACGAAGTTAGTAGAGCCAGACCTCCTGGCTTAAGCACTCTAGAAACTTCCTTAGCTACTTCAATCAACTCTTCTCTCGGTAGATGGTGTACGAGCGCTATTGAAACTAAGCTATCCACTACCGAGTCTCTCAGAGGTATTCTAGTTGCATCAGCAGCTATAAAGTCTGCCTTAAGAAAGCCTTTCTTATTCAGCAACTTCCTACCCTCTACTAGCATTGACGGAGCGATATCTGCGCAAACGAGGTATTTAACCTCTCTTGTAAGCGCTATCTGGAGCCCGTTGATGCAGTGACCAGAACCAAGGTCTAAGACTACTCCACCCCTAAGTACTCTCACTAGCTCCCACGCCCTACTCCTCCAAGATGCGTATCCCCTAGATATCTCGTCGTAAATTTCTAGAACTTCGTAAACTACCTGTCGAGAGTTAGGCATTTATATCTATGACCCACTTCTTCTTTATACTGTCGAAGTAGGCAAGCCCGGAGTTCATTAAGGCTTTCAACAGCTTTAAGTCTTCTTTGCTAAGCTCTTTGCTTAATGCTTCGTCAGAACTAACTGCGACTTTCTCGACTTTCTCAATGAACTTACTGAAGTAGTCTGGGTCGATGGCCACTCTCTCCTTTGCTAACTCAATTACGACAGCACCACTCCTCCGTAATTTCTCAAAGAAAGCGTCTCGGTTTTTGATTTTACTCGCTATATCCGATTCAAACATAATCTTCTGCTCTCTTAGAATGTCTATCGCTGACTTCCTAGCTTCACGCTTTTCCTCAGTTTTAGCCGGCTGAACCGCATGAGGTAAGTTCCTAATCTGGTCCTCTAAGCTTTGGATCCTAGCTGACAGATCCTCCAGTACCTCAAGCAAGTAGGATATTTTCCTGTTTACTTCTTCTATTTTCCCGGTGTAAGCATTAATCATGTCGATTACTGATTTGAGACCTTTGTCTTCAACCTTAGGTGGCTTTCCGGAAGATAGAGCGTTCGTTATTATCGTCATGAGGGCGTCCTCGATCGGAAGATCGGGAAACATCTTGCTTAAAGCCTCAACTTGCTCAGAGCTTAAGTTTAAAGCTATTTTAGGCATCACTACCTTATTTATGTGCGCTTTACCAGTAATATATTCTCAACCTCCATTCTGTCCAGCAGAGATGTGCGATGCTTATGATGTGCAGAAACCCTAGAGATAGCTCAAGAAGTGGATATAACTGCCGTTAGTGCTCTATCTCAGTGAGAAGATGCTAGGCTACGACCCACTTGAAGTAACTAAGTCTGTCGAGCCCAGAGTATACGTAGAAAGAGCAGGAACTGGCTATAGGAAGTACTTCAGGTTTAGGATCGATAGGTGGTACGGCGGTATTGTAACAGGCGACGTAGTTGGTTGCAATATGAGGTGTAAGTTCTGCTGGGCATGGTACTTCACGTGGGGAGATATTAATAGGGGTGACTACTATACAGCTGATGAAGTCTCTAGAAAGCTGGTTAGTTTATCTGAGAGCTCAGGATATCGGCGGGCTAGACTGAGTGGGGGAGAACCCACTATAGGGTTTAAACACCTTATTGAAGTTGTAGGTAAGGTGATATCGAGCGGCTTGAGCTTTGTTCTCGAAACCAACGGTGTTCTCCTCGGTTTGCGCAGAGAGTACAGTGAGCAGGTAGGGAGATTTAAGGGAAGTGGTATAGAGGTTCGAGTGTCTGTTAAAGGTACTTCTCCAGAAGAGTTTTACGAATTGACAGGTGCTGATCCCAGGTTTTGGTATATTCAGATAGAGGCCCTTAAAAACTTAGTCGAAGTGGGGCTAGAACCAGCACGAGAGGTATACCCAGCGGTCATGCTCAGCTTAAGTGGTGAGGATGGTTTGAGGAAGTTCTCTAATATCCTTCAGCTCATACATCCAGGGCTTTCAGAACTCGTTGACGAGGAATACATAATTCTCTACAAACACGTCAAGGAGCTTATAAAGAAGACTGGGTTGAGACCTAGGTATGTAGTTCTACCCGATAGAGTTCCCAGCGAGATGATCTAAGGTAGAATAGACTTCTCTATCGAGTGTGGTTTGACGCCGCGAGAACTTAGTGAGCTCAATACCAAGTTTAGTACAGAGTTAACCAAGGACCTAAGTCTTTCTATATCTGCGGCCTCAGCATATAGCCTTATCTTTGGTTCCGTACCTGACTGTCTAATGAGGATCCACGAGGAATCCTCGAAGTCTATCCTAAGACCATCGATCTCCGTGATTTCAGCTTTCTCAGAGTAACGGCTCTTCATGGCCTCAACCACCTCCTCGTAGACCTCGACCTTAAGGTCCTCTGGGACCGCTATGGAGCACCTAGCTTGCGGGAAATCGGGTATGCGGTTCAAGATATGCTCAAGGTTCTTGCCTTCCTCCATCATTAGCTTAGTTAAGTAAGCTGCTTGGTATATCCCATCGATCCAGAGACCCCACCTAGGGTCTATGACCTTCCACGGCTCGGCAGCTAAAACGGTATTGCCATATTTTAAAAATCCTTCGTGAGTCTTTCCTAACTTATAAAGAACCATTTTACCTCCAGCGTCCTCTACTACTTTTCTAACGGCATTACCGCAGTCGACAGAGACAACTACTACTCCTCTTCTCTCCGATAAGATTCGTTGAGCAAATAGAGCTATTATTCGGTCCTGCTTTATGAAGCCCCGGTTGGGAGTCACCACAGATAGCCTATCCCCATCTCCGTCGAAGGCGAATAACGCGTCGAACCCTACCGCAGATAGAACAGGAAGCAGGGGCTCTAGAACGTCTGGTCTTGGTTCCGGGTACCTACCAGGGAACCTTCCATCAATATCTCCATTGACAACAAGTATCGATGCCCCAATATCAGTTAAGATTCTGGGAGCAACTAAGACTGTGGGTCCGTTAGCCGTATCTAAGATTACCTTAGGTTTGTACCTGGAATGTTGCACGCTTAGCGAGGACTTTAGCTCGCTTACGTAATCCTCCAGAGGGTTGAGAGTAGAGTACCGACCTAACTCACTCCATGAAGCGTAGCTTGCCCTATCTAGATTCTCCTCGATGATTTCCTCATCTACCGTAGTTATTTCAACCCCACCTCTCTTAAACACTTTGAACCCGTTGTACTGTGGTGGATTATGAGACGCCGTGATGTATATACCTCCACCTAGGTTAAACTTCTTTACTGACCATGCTAAAACCCCTATTGGAGTTAGACCGAGGTCTACTACGGAAGCACCTGAGGATATTAGGCTAGACGTTAATGCGAGACTTAAAGCTTTAGATGAAGTCCTGGCATCATGACCGACAACAAGTGAAGATCTATTAAAGTACTGAGCGATGGCTCTGCCTACTCTAATCATTAGCTCTGGGTTTACTCTATCTGGGAACACACCTCGAACTCCCGATGTGCCGAAAAGCTTAGGCAATAGTGGCACCATGGAGATTGAGATTCAGCTCTTATATCAGCTTATGGATAATACCGCGAAGCTCTATAGCTCCGCTCCCTACAACCGAGTCCTCACTAGCTACAAGAGCTGAACTCCATGTTTTTCTAACGCGCTAACCCTTAAGTGCCTGCCGCACCGCGGTTTTAGCCGTTCTCGATAAAAAATCTAGCAGCATACTTTCTCTATGCTTAAATCTCGGGGGCAAATTCCTTACGGTTCACTCCGCATTAACCATAGCTTCCTTGGCAACCTAATCCAGTACGCCTCGATTTAACTGACTTCGAGCTACGCCTCAAGCAGCTGTTTCAGGTTTCTACAGGTTTACGGTACTCGATTGATGCGTTGAGGCTACTCGATGAGAGGAAGAGCCCCTTGGAGAGCTTTCCCCGAGTTACTCGAAATGTGGGGTGCTAGGGGTCGCCTCGAACGCCCCCGAGCCCGATGAAAACCTGAGCGGAATGCGGGAGAAATATATTCAAATATGTGAGTACTTGAAGCAGCGGTTAAGAGAGCAGACGAGTGCGGCCTTTCCGTACTAAACTATCTGCGAAGTACGGCTCTAGGTCCCTTTACGAAGAATGCTCTTTCTGCTACTATATCTTCTGTTAATGGTGTTGAGGCGGTGTCATGTAGTTTCTCATAGGTATGTAGGTGATTACTCTACGGGGATCCTCGCGAGTTCGTACGGTTTGAGAACCGATACAGCCGCAACCTTTGCTAAGCCTATTTTGATCACTCTAACATATACGACCCAATCAGGCTCCACTAAGTTCACCGGTCTATTGACTTCGCTGGCTATCTCCCTTACAGCCTCGTTAGAGCTTAACTCAATAGAGTAGTCTTCCTCTATTTTCTCTAGGTGTCCTTGGAGAGTTACTCTAAAGGTTTCACCTTGAGGTATCCTGTCCACAAGCTTTCTTACTGCTTCTTTAACGAATTCTATGTTTGCTTTAACAACGTAATCAACAGGTATTGCTTTGATTATAGGTACCCCCGCCCTGTGAGAGCCTTCCCTAATGGTTTTCGCACATTCGTGAGGGTCGTCCAAGCACTTATATAGCACTACTGATTGGTACGAGTACGTGTAAATGACTCTGTTCCCTAGAAGCTGCTTAACGTAGTTTCTAACTCTCTCGTAGTTCTCGATTCCTGGCTCGTGAACAACTATGAGATTGAAGTCGGGAACGCTTGACCTCATACAGACCTCTCTGTATTACGTGGTTACTGCTTTTTAAAAACGCTTTACTACCTAGAGTTAAGTCGAGGCGAGGACCGTGGGGTTACCCGAGCTGAGGGACTTTAAGAGGGAGTGGTCGGGTAAGGAGAAAACAGTTGGCGACGTATTTAAGAAGCTATTCAGTAGAGAAAGACCCATTAGGTATAGACTAGCTAGTGCGAGGTACAGAATAAACTCTATGGTTAGAAAGCTCGAAGTATACGGTGAAAAACTAAGGTCTAGGGATCAAGACCTGTTCAACAAAGTAGTAGACGCTCTTATGGCTAAAGACCAGATAAGGGCGACTATGTTCGCCAACGAGGTAGCAGAGATAAGGAAGATCGCTAAAGCAGTGTTCTTAACTCAGGTAGCTCTAGAACAGATATCCTTGAGGCTGGAGTCCATACAGGAACTTGGAGACATAGCAATTAACTTAGCACCCGTAGTAGAACTCATTAAAGACCTCAGGGTAGCGATAAAGGACGTCCTACCTGAAATCGGGATAGAGCTAGGTGAAGTACACGACATACTCAATGAGACGATGATCGAGATAGGTGAAGTCGTTGGAGTCCCAGGTTCTGGAATAGCTGCGTCGGCTGAAGCAAAGAAGATACTCGAAGAAGCCAGAGTAGTTGCCGAACAGAGAATGAAGGAGATGTTCCCAACACTCCCGTCTCCAATCACTATTCCGCAGACGCAGTCGGCTCCAGCAGAGCAAGGTCACTGACCTCCTCGTAATCCATTTTTGATTATATAGTGTATTCTCTACTTAGAGAATTGTTTTGTCTTATTCACACTTCTGGAGTTAATACTTAAAGCTTGCAAAACTTTGAAACACACTGAGATTTTTGGGCGAATCTGGTGTCTTTATGAAGTGCTCAAACCTAAACACTTAGTTACTGAGAGTACCCGATCATGGCCTCGACTTCGAGTTCCCTTATTTTCTTCATGTACTCGCCGTAATATTCTCTAAAGAAGTCCTTGGCCACGTCCGGGAAGAGGCAGTATGTTACTATGTTCTCATCTGTAAGCGGTATATCCATCTTACTTACCTCCTCGTAACACTTGTCGAGCTCCGGTTCTAGGATATCCGCCGGTCTCGACTGGATCTCCTTCATGTTTTTAAGCACTCTTTCTCTTATCTCGGGGTTGATCTTGCCTGGAGGTTTCCCGTAGTAACCGGCTACGTACTCCATGACTTCTTTTGCTATTACTTTGTACCTCCCTAACAAGACGTTTAGAACTGCTTGCGTTCCAACTATTTGTGACAAAGGTGTGACGAGGGGTGGCCACCCTAGGTCTTCCCTAGTTTTAGGTACTTCAGCTAGAACCTCTTTCAATCTATGCTCAGCCTTTAAGTCCCTCAGCTGAGCTATTAGGTTAGTAACCATACCGCCGGGGATTTGGTGTATTAGTACGTTGTGGTCCGGCATCAGCGCCTTGAGTGTGAGTAGCTTTGAGTATTTCTTCGTAATGACGTCCTCTAGGTACTCCGAGATCTCGCTTATGACCTCGAGATCTATTTTCGGTCTTAGGTCTTCCCTTAGCGAGAAATAGACAGACTGGATGCCAGGTTGGGCCGTGCCAAACGCTAGTGGGCTTATAGCTGTATCTATGAAGTCTGCTCCGGCTTCAACAGATTTTACGTACGTAGCCACAGCCATTCCGCTTGTCGTATGAGTATGTACGTTTACAGGTATCTTAAATCGCGACTTAAGCTCACTAACTAGAGTGTAGGCTGTATAGGGGTCTAGTATACCGGCCATGTCCTTTATAGTAATCATGTCAACTTCTAGAGCTACTAATTCTTCAGCGTACTTCATGTAGTAGTCTATAGTGTGGATAGGGCTTATCGTATAGCATATAGCTCCCTGTACTATGGCACCGATGGATTTAGCCTTTTTAATACTAGTGACTAGGTTGCGGGAATCGTTTAAAGCGTCAAATATGCGGAATATATCTATTCCGTTCTTGTAGGCAAGCTCAACGAACTTAACTACAACGTCGTCGGGATAGTGTCGATAGCCAACTAAGTTTTGACCTCGGAGGAGCATCTGTAGCTTTGTCTTCTTAACGTTTTCTCGTATTGTTCTCAGCCTTTCCCATGGATCTTCTCTAAGGTACCTAATAGCTACATCGAATGTAGCGCCTCCCCAGACCTCGAGACTGTAGAAACCCGCTCTATCTAGTTTTTCTAGTATGGGGACCATGTCCTCCGTCTTAAACCTTGTCGCAAGTAGTGATTGATGCGCATCTCGGAGTGTCGTATCTATTATCCTAACCATGCTTCCCTAATACATATCGTCTACCATATTATAAGTCCAGAGCATATTACGCATTTTTATGCTAAAAAGACCCTAAATATAAGGTGTGCTCGTGGGTAGGAGAAAAAAGAGAAGGAAAGTAGTAAAGATAGTTAGAAGATTACCGAAGCTATTTCAGTGCCCAGCGTGCGGGCAGGTAACTCTAACCGTCGGTATAGACGAAGTCGAGACAGAAACTGGGTTAGCTAAGATAGCTCAAATAACCTGCAATAACCCCTCCTGCTGCTTAAAGACGGAGATCGCAGGTTTACCTATGATATTTGAAGCTGTAGACGCATACCATAAGTTTCTAGACCTCTATAATGCAGGTGAAATAGGTGTCAAATTTGAGTGTCTCTCTGAGAGTGAAGAGAGAAGACAGAGTGAGTAAGTATATTAAAGATAAAGTTAGAGAGGGTCAGACACTCCACTTTACGCTAATAGACCCAGCAAAACTACCGGATTTAAGTTCTGCTGAGAAAATAGCTGACGCACTAGTTGCTGCTGGAACTGACTGCTTTATGATAGGTGGCTCACTTGGAGTATCTGAGAGAGACGTAGACGAAATAGCTATCAAGCTAAAGAAATTCGGTATTCCCATAATAGCTTTTCCCGGAAACATTAGTGGGCTCTCGAAATACGTCGATGCTGTTCTCTTTATGTCCCTACTGAATTCTGAAGATCCTTACTACATTGTTGGGGCCCAAGTAGCTGGTGCTGTCGTAGTTGCTAGGTACGGTATTGAGGCTCTACCAACAGGTTACATCGTTGTCGGATATGGTGGAACCGCCGGCTACGTAGGTAGAGCTAGACCCATACCCTACGAAAAACACGAGATAGTAGTTGCTTACGCACTAGCAGCTTATATGCTTGGAATGAACTACATTTACCTCGAGGCTGGTTCTGGAGCACCTAAACCTGTTCCACTAGAATCGGTTAAACTCGTGAAGGCAGCTGTACCAGACGCTATTCTAATCGTAGGGGGTGGTATAAGAGATCCTGATACAGCGACCCAACTAGCTCAAGCAGGTGCTGACGTAATTGTAACCGGCAATATAGTTGAAGATAGTCTCGAGAAGGCAGTCAGCATAGTTAGAGCAGTTAAAAGTGTTAGAAAAAGCTCTTAGTTACGCTACCTAATGAGCTGCCACTCGCAATCAGTTTACTGATATCGAGATACATACTTTAACAACAGTACTTACTCCAAGAGTTAGAACTTCGGTTCCTATTAACACATAGCTGTCTTCAGGCACTTCACTAAGCTTTATTACTCCCGTGTATTCAATCACCACCTGCCCAGGTTGTGCTAAATAGAGAACCTCCCTTAAGGTCCAGGGCTCGTGACTTATAGCTGGAGGCTGGTGTATTGCTGTAGGAAGCTGAAGTCCTGCCTTTTCTGGAACTAAGTAGTATACAACTAGTATCCGGGGGTAGTACTGCGTTATAGAGGTATTACTAACTTCAATACGTGCGCTAACCCGAACTTCAGAATCGACGCTTTTGACCACCTTTAATACCTGAGTTAAAGCCGCTGGGTTCTGGCTGACTCCAGTACTTAGTATAGCTTGATTAGGATATACTACGAGATATTCTCCTTCTATCCTCCAATAATTCCCAGTCTTGATGTTATACGTTAAACCCGTGAAGTAGAACACGACGTTTCCCTGAAACAAGGGTCTATAACCGGTATCCGCATAAGTAGGCGGCTGACTCATAGCAGTTCTCACGTGTACGGGTCCGTACATCATGTACTCAACGTAATTCAACAAGTGAGCTATAGATAGCTTATAACCTAAGCTTTCTAGAACTAATGTGCTACGGTCTGACTTGCTCGAGCCTTGAAGTGGAATTTCTAGAAACTTACCGCCCTCTAAGATCACTAGTAGCGAATCTCCACCACTAGTTGCTACAGGAAATACCTTCTCTCCTTCAACAAGACCACCTCCATAACTCTCAACTATAGTGCCGTTTTTGATCAAGTGCGCAGACAGTATCTTAATGGGAAAGCTTGTAGTTAGCACGATAGACCTATTAGACAGCACTGAGGCACGAATCTCTACAGAGCTAACTTTACTTACGGAACCAGCTACGTCAATGAAGTACCGACCGCTATTCGATATAGTATAAAATACGGCTGCTACTACCTGAGAGAGTGCCAGTAGAGCTATCATCGAAGCTGCTAAGGTAGATACAGACCCTCGATAAAGGAATTCACGTTTTTTAGTGACTAACTTCGAGAGACTAGCAAATAAGTAACCAATTGCTTTAAGCACTTTACTCACCAAAAGAAAGAAAACCTAATAAAGAGCTCTCTACTTCTAACACAACCTACCTGAGAGAAACACATAAAAAGCAGCTATTGATATAGACTCTGGCGGCGGTCGTCTAGCCTGGTCTAGGACGCCGGCCTCCCAAGCCGGCGATCCCGGGTTCAAATCCCGGCCGCCGCACCATCCCCAAGAGAGTCTATCTATGACTTCCTTACTTCCTCTCATCCCAAAACGTTGTTGTTCAGAAAAGTAATACCGACTATCTAGCCGAACATGCCTAACTCTCCTTCCACAAAAGGAACTCTCACAGGCTCCGAATTTACCGCAATGTATACCTCGGACTGCTGGTATTTGCTAATGACTCTTTTAAAGTCTTCTAAAAACCCACCTTGGTTTAAGTCTAAAGACAGATGGACTTGAAGAATAGAGACCCGGGGTTCTTAGTGCTCAGTGATATATAGACAAACATGTATATGCTTAGAAATCCATAGTCGTAGCTGCTATCACATCCCTTTGCCTAAGTCTATAGCTAATTTCACTAGTATACTCCTAACTTCACTTGAAGTCGGCTTGAGCGTGTCGCTCATTAACCTTACTGCGTGAACCCCGGTTACCTCTACTGAAATATGGGGGCTCACCGTGCATGTTCTACTAAAGCCTGAGTACGGTAGTATTCTCATAAAGACAACCTGCGCATATCTTTGCCGACTCTCTTTTCATCTTACCCTTCTCCTATATTCTAAAGCGAACTATCGCACTACCTTACACAGTTCATAGTATCGGTGGCCTACACGAGGTTTCGAAAGCGAATAGAGCTTCGCTAAATCAATGATGTGTGCATTTGGCTCATAGACCTTTACCGTTTGTCCCTGGATGCTCACTCCTATTAGTTCGTTTTCGTTCATAGCTGTATCCAGGGACTTCCACTTAGTCCACGCAGATACTCAGATCCGCGTGGGTTCATGGGTGGCTGTTGAACCCAACGGCACGGAGCTCCCATCTAGCTTAAGCCTCGGGTGGCTTGGAGCAATGCCCCCATCACCACCCAGAGCTTTCAATAAACATAGAAAAACAACGCTTACAAGCATTTCCTAAAAACACCAAGAAGAAAACAGCCCCCATACTCGGTTCAGCGAGCAACCTGTGGCTCGATGTAGAGGTAGTTTTGAAGCTCCTTACTATATCGGGGAGAAAGCACTTAGTTGATGGCGGTGAAGTACTTCATCAGTAAGCACTATATTTCTTCAGAAACTACCTCATGAAACGTGTAAATAGGTGGTATCTCCACCAGGCTTTTCTTCTCGTGGTCCTCTCGGGTCATCTGGAGATGGCCTCAACATCTCCCTCTTTAACTAAAGAGAGGACCTTCATACCTCTGATGTCTAGACCTTAGTGCGGGTATTTCGCATGCAACCACAGACAATCTATAGTTAGTGATTCAGTAACGGCATAAGGGTAGACTACTAGCATCTCGGGTAAATAAGAATCCTAGTAGCCCTCTTAACTCTAAGAGTCGCATCTCTAGATTACTATCCTGCGTAAACATGCGTTATAGAGTCTAGATTAGGGCTAACCGTCATCGGCTGGTACTGGATTGCGACTACATTAAAGGCTTTAAAATGTGTTCGAACTATGATAGAAGGGTTGGGATTGAGATACGCTCTCGTTGCCCACCACTTTTGGGATAGACCAGGGGGAGGTGAACTTTTTTCAGCAGCTTCTGCCTTAGGGCTTGAAGCTTCTGGCTACGCACCTGTTCTAGTCTCGGTTTTTAGTTTAGACCCGAGTAAGTACATCGGTTGGTTTGGTATAGACCTATCCAAGTATCCCATTTATTCTCTCTTTGGGTTTAAACTGAGGGCTTTCGGGCTTTACTCATGGTTCATCAACTGGGCTGCCATCGAAAAGGCTCTCGAAAGATACGGGGCGGGACTAGTGTTTACTGATAGCTGTTATTACAAGCAGATCGAGAAGAAACTAGTTAAGAAGAGAGTAAAGCTAGTGGAG
>Ga0105162_1000201_pt1 | contig 40353 bp, 45 predicted proteins | sample JNZ201metaG_FD_81532 | JGI IMG/M metagenome (GOLD analysis project Ga0105162, IMG submission 81532) | Hot spring microbial communities from Jinze hot spring, China to study Microbial Dark Matter (Phase II) - JNZ 20120812A | ecosystem: Environmental > Aquatic > Thermal springs > Hot (42-90C) >...
TACCCACCCACCCCGAGGCAGACGCGTTGAAAAAAGAAGGAACACACTACAGACAAGCGCTTGTCACCGCTTCTGGGCAGACATCGCTCCTCGAAGCAGGCATGGGAAAACCGCTGAAAATCCCCCGAAAGCTTCCAAAAAACAAGATAGTCACTCTACGGGTGAGGATTAAGGAGGGCCGTGTCAAATACTCGGTTGTCGGCAAAAAATCAGGCGAAACCTACACAGGGTTCAGGACACGTGTCGTCAAGAGCCTAGAAGAAGCCCTCAAACCATACACATTCAGGCTCGCGACCTCCCGCCTCGGTGAACCAATCAACCAAGTCTACGCAACAGTAGCCCAGCGACTAAGAGAACCCATCCAAACATGCGTCGTCTTCGGAGCCGCCGACAAAGGCCTCCACGAAATAGCGCAGGCCCACGGACTCGACTACAGCAGCCTCTTCACCCTAACAATCAACACAGCACCCAACCAAGGAGTCAAAACAATCAGAACAGAAGAAGCCCTAGCCTACACCCTCGCAATCCTCAACCTCGCAAAAACATCAACCATATAAAAAACAGACAACAACCATAAACATGTGCCGGGGTACCCAAGCCAGGATAAGGGGCGGGCCTTGAGACATGACATGAAAGCCCGTGGCCGCAAGGCCTCGTGGGTTCAAATCCCACCCCCGGCGCGCATTACAACACTTTTTAGCCCGTTGTTACGAGTATGGGAAGGGTTTTGAAGGCCTACCTGCTCAAAGTCGCGGGAAGAGTGCAGCGCGTCGGATATAGACGCCATGTGCTGGAGCTTGGTCAGGAGCTTGAGCTAGCAGGCTACGTGAGGAACGAAAAAGACGGAACCGTAACAATCTTTGCACAAGGCGACGAAGAGACGCTGAACAGATTCATGGAAGCTTTGAAGACCCCGCCTCCCCCAGCCAAGATTAAAAAAATAGAGATAGCCGAGACAAGGCCCAAGCCAAACCTCAAACACTTCCAAATACGCTACAGCAAACTGGCCGACGAGCTCCAGGAAGGCTTCGGAGCCATGCAGGCAATATTCTACACATATTGGGAGGAATTCCGAGACTATAGGGGAGAATTTAGAGACTACAGAAACGAGTTTCGAGATTTCAGAAATGAGTTTCGAGATTTTAGGGGAGAGTTTCGTGACTTCAGGAATGAATTTCGTGACTTTAGGGGTGAGTTTCGTGATTTTAGGGGTGAGTTCAATGATTTCAGGAACGAGTTCAGAGATTTTCGTGATGAGTTCAGGGATTATCGGATGGAGTTTAGAGAGTTCGTTAACAGGATGGATGCTTTTGTTGAGAGGGTTACGAAGGTTCTGGAGGCTTTGACGGAGCAGAGCAAGAGGAGTATGGAGATTCTGGAGGTTGTTGCACGTGATTCGAGGGAGACGCGGGAGATGCTGTTGGAGGCTTTGAAGATGCTGAAAGAAGTTGCCAGCAAAGCGAGTCCGTGAACCTGTTTACAAGGCTGTGGACAAACACATAATATATGATGTGCTTTTCCTTTCTATATGAGGGCCGCTGTTTTACGCGGTGTCCTTGATGTTGCTGTGGAGGATGTGCCGGTTCCCGAATGTGTGTCTGACTCGGTTCTTATTCGTGTAAAGGCTTGTGGTGTCTGCCCTGTTGATGTAAGGGTCTATACTGGGGAGAATGTCTGGGTTTCTCTTCCCTCGGTCGGTGTCTCGGGTCACGAGGTCGCCGGCGTAGTTGAAAAGGTGGGTGAAAATGTTTCTGCGCTAAAGCCCGGTGACAGAGTGGCGGGAACTCTCTCGAAACCATGTGGAACATGCCGCTACTGTCTCAGAGGATATGAAAACCTCTGCATCAACCCGCATAAGCCCAAGGTCTTCGGCTTCGCAGAATACGTTGTCGCATATCCAGGGTATGTTCAACGATTCAGAGACATGGTTGATTTCGAGGAGGCAGTTTTCACAGAGCCCTTGGCCGCATGTATCAACTGCGTCGAGAGGTCGGGTCTACATCCTGGTGACTGGGCTCTTGTCGTCGGCGTGGGCCAAATAGGGTTGATGCAGGTACAGCTGCTCAAGCTTATGGGAGCTATGGTTATAGCTGTTGATTTTTCGGAGGAGCGGCTAAGGCTGGCTGAGATGCTTGGTGCAGACGTGGTGGTTGACGCCGCGGATAGCAACGTTGTTGAGAAAGTGAGGAGCCTGGCTGGAGGCGAGGGTGTCGACTTTGCCACTGTAACGGTGGGTGAAGGGAAGGCGGTTGAGACAGGTTTCAGAAGCTTGGCTAAACGAGGAGTCCTAAACATTTTCGCATCACTTCACGGCGAAGGCATGGTCGATGTAAACCTTAACAAGCTCCACTTCGGCGAGCTAACCCTGACAGGCACCTACAGCGGAACACGTCGCCACATCTACAGAGCCCTTCAGCTCATCGAAAAGGGAATGGTGAAGGTCAAGCCGCTGATAACCCATAGGCTTCCGCTCGAGAAGCTTGTCGACGGATTCGAGATTCACAGAGAGAGAAAAGGAGTCAAGATTGTCGTTTTCCCGTAGACGTTTGAATCATCCAAGGGGTCCATTTACTGCCGAGCGCCCGTGTTTTCTGGATGGCTTTGAGCAGGATTATAGTTGGAATGAGGCTAAACCCCATGTGGAGAACGTTGTAAACTGCTGTGAACACCATTACGAGGAACAAGCCTGCCTGCCCGCTTGAAATATCCACTCCCAGAAAAGCTCCCAACAACGCTGTAGCAAGAGAGAAGAAATCGGGGAAAAGTATGAGAAGAACAACGTAGTTGGCGGCTGTCATTGTCAAGACACGTAGCACGGTTCCCAGAAAAGTTCCGGCGGCGAGCATGGGTTTGAACCCTCTTGCGTAAACCATTCTCGAGCCCAGCCAGAACCCGAGCAGAGAGGAGGCTACCGCCAGAAACTTCATCGTCGGCCCAACGGGGGTGAACTCTCCCACAGCCAGCAGAACAAAGTAGTAAACCATGTTGGTTATGAGGGCTGGCAGCGGGCCGAAGCCGAGGAGAGAGATGAAAACAGGTATCTCCGCGGGGTCTATCCTCAGGTAGGGTATGGGTGGAAAAGGAATGCTCAGAGGCAGGAAAGCAAGGATGAGAGCGAGAGCAGCCATGGACGCTCCAGAAGTTATGGTCCTCGTGCTCAGCATCATTTGCTCTGATACTGTGCCAAAATTTAAGACTTGGGGAAAAATCCAAACGATTGTAACAAGGCCTCCGGCGACTTAGCCACGCGAAGTTGTACAGATGTTATGATGGCTCCACATCTCATAAACATAATTCATAGTCGGGGCTGTGTGGCGGCAATGTTAACTTAAATAACTGTGGGCAAAAAATTTGGATATGGATAAGAAAGCAGGGGACATAATGGCGTCAGAGTTTGTCTCTGTGGGTGATGATGAGCCTTTTACCAAGGTTATTGGCTTGTTCGCCGATAGAAGGCTTGATGTTGTGGTTGTTAAGGACAGCCGCTCCGGCAGGTTGGTGGGTGTTGTGACGAAACGGGCCGCGCTATGGCCCAACGTCAACCCCACAAAAGTGCTGGCCCGGACGCTTGCCGTGAAAACCCCTAAGATAACTCCGGAGGATACTCTTCCACGTGTGGCCGCCGCAATGGTTGAGAAAAACCTCAAAGCCATGCCTGTGACGGAGGCCGGTAAACCTGTCGGCCTCGTGGCCGCCGCAGACCTGATACTAAACTCACGAGAAACTCTCAAAAACCTGACTGTGCAGAAAATCATGACCAGAGACGTCATCACAATAAACGCCGACGACACGATAGGTAAAGCAGTCTCGATAATGCGTGACCAAGGTGTCTCTAGGCTCCCTGTCGTCAACAACGGCTACCTTGTCGGAATCGTCACCGTCACAGATGTTGCGGAGAAGATTATTAAGCCTCGGACAAGGCCCTCGCTGGGAGAGGTCGCGGGCGAGAAGGTGCGGACCCTTAGCAACCCTGTGAAGAGCATCATGACACGGGAGGTGGTGACGGCCCGTGGAAACGAGACAGTCGTTGAAGCGGTGGAGCGAATGAAGCAGTATGGGTTCTCGTCTCTGGTTGTGACGGAGAGAAACCGTGTAGTTGGCATAGTCACTTTGATGGACGCGCTGTCACCCATAGCGAGAGTGGCTAGGGAGCAGCAGAACAACATCGTCGTCGAAGTGAGCTACAAGATGAGCAGAATAGATGTTGAGGATAAGGAGAGAGTCATGGAGGTGGCCAACAGGTTTGTTCAAAGGTTTAGAAAAGCGCTGGGCACAGGAGTTCTCACTCTCTACTTCAAGGAGCATCGGGAGAAACACGGCGACATGAGGTTGATACACTGCAGGGCCCGGCTCAACTCTGACCGTTACCAGTTCGTCGGCGTCGGCGAAGCATGGCGAGCGGACCTCGCAGCCCGCTCCGCGTTGAAGACGATAGAGCGCCAGTTTCTCGTCAAGAAAGAGCTCGCGTCACGATATCCCTTTGGCCCCGAGTTCCTCATGAGCCTCGCCGAATACTACTGACTCTTCAACATCTCGAGATAATCCATCAAAGACATTTCGATAACAAGCGCCCCCACATATCCACACGACCGGCATACATACATCTTCCCCAGATAACCTCCCAGATAGAGGTCGAGACCCGTTTTTTTACAGACCGGACACAGTTGGACCGTTTTTTCCCTCGTCACTTCGCTCCAGCCTTCGCGGCTCCAGCCGCGTGAGCGATTACGCTAATCTTTGCAGCGATTTTTTTGGCGGCTTCGTCGAAGGCCCTGGCTGCTGGAGAAGATGGGGCGGCTAAGACTATTGGGACTCCTTGGTCATGGTTTACCGAGACATCGGGAGACATGGGGATTCTGCCCAAAACCTCGACATCAAGCTCAGCCGCCATTTTGTCGGTGTGGCTTTCGCCGAAGAGGCTCGACTCTTTACCGCATTCGGGGCAGACATAGTAGCTCATGTTCTCGACGATGCCTATGATTGTGACGCCGAGTCTTCTAAACATGCTGAGAGCCTTCGCCGCTATCACCGACGCGGCCTGCTGAGGTGTGGTTACTATGACGACGCCTGTGAGAGGCATGGTTTGGGCGAGAGTCAGAGAAGCGTCGCCTGTGCCCGGTGGCAGGTCGACTATGAGATAATCCAGCTCACCCCACTGTGCCTCTGTCAGCAGCTGCTTCACTGCGCTGGCAACTAGAGGACCTCTCCAGATGACCGCGGTTCCTTCATCGACGAAAAGCCCCAGCGACATAACCTTGATGCCCAGCATCATCCTCGCAGGCTCCACCTTCTTATCAGGTCTTAGACGAGGAGGCTCAACAATCTTGACGATTTTCGGGATGGTGGGGCCGTAGATGTCGGCGTCGACAAGCCCAACACGAGCACCGGACAAAGCGAGACTACATGCAAGATTGATGGCTACAGTCGTCTTCCCCACACCTCCTTTTCCGCTGGCGACAGCAACCACGTTCTTGACATCGGGATAAGTGGAGCCCAGAGGCTTCGCAGACCATACACGCGCCGTAACCCGCATTTCAACAGACCTTACACCGGGAATGCTCTCAACAGCGGCGCGGGCGCTCTCCTCAATAGACTTGTTGTAGGGACACGCCGGAGTAGTGAGCTCCAGAGTGAAGCTCACATCACCGTCTCTGACAACCAGGTTCTTAATCATGCCGAGTGTGACGATGTCAATCTTCAAATCTGGGTCTATCACTCGACGCAATGCATTCAGGACAGTCTGCTCGTCTATCAACAATTGTTAGAATCATCCCGAGTTCTTATACGTTGTCTTTTCACAAAAACTGTTTCAACATCCGCCAAGCGGCGTCGTCTACGTGGTGAAGGTTTTTTACCACTCTTCCTTTGGAGAGCGTCGAGGCTTCTTCGGAGCTCATCAAAGCCTCTCCAACGGCCAGGGGTTTCGAGTGAGTGACGTCGCGTACCAGCACCACATCCCCCGTTTGGAAAACATCCATCTTCACTATGCCGGGCCTCATAACATCGGCTCCAGACGCCACCCGCGGCACGGCACCCATGTCAACCCACACCGAGGCAAGCCTCTCGAGAAGAGACTTGTTACCCTCTACAAGGGCTGGAACAGCCCACTCACCACCCACCACGAAGAAAAACCCGCCCACAGACACCACCATCACATCCCCCAATTCAAAAACATCCACACCACGCTTCAAAACCTTCTTCACATTCACATCACCCAGAAAAACCCTAAGACGAGGCAACAAAGCCTCAAACTCCGAAGAAGACAAACTCCTACGCTTCAAACATACTCACTCTCAACAAACGCCCCATCCAGAATATGCCACTCAATTTCGGCGAAAATGTTTCCTCAAAATTTCCACCACACGATCCACCTGCTCACGATTGTTGAAAAAATGATGAGCAAACCTCACCCCCGGCCCTCTGGCGGAAACTATCACCCGCTTACTCCTCAACCTCCTCTCAACCGTTGAACTGTCTTGTCCGAAAAATAATGAAACAGTTGGACCGATCTTCTCTAAATCTGGCGAAAACATCTGAAAACCAGCGTCCTCAACCTCTTCCACAAAATAGTTACGGGTTTTCATTATTCTGCGCCAGATAGAGTCAACACCAACTCTCATTATCAGCCTCATCCCAGCACGAGCAGCGTACATGCTCACAACACTCCAAGTCCCCATTTCAAACCTCTTTGCATCATCCCTATAATCAAGATCTTCGGGGCCGAATAAGAACGGGTCCCTCTGCGAAAACCAGCTCACCGCTGTAGGCTCCAAATCATCGAAAATATCTTTTCTCGCGTAGAGGAAACCGGCACCGGGAATACCCAAGAGAAACTTTGTCGTCCCTGCTACAAGAAAATCGACACCCATCTTTTTGACGTCTATTGGGACTGCGCCTATGCTTTGGTAAGCGTCCAGTAGCAAGTAAGCGCCCTTAGCTTCGCAGATCTCGGATAGGGCCTTGACATCCTGCATGTATCCATTCAAAGCGCTAACATGAAAAGTAGCCACAAGCAGAGTCTTTTCATCAACTTTCTTCCTAAACTTTTCAACGTCGACCAATCCTTGTTCTGCCCGAATAATCTCCACATCAAAACCGCGTTTCTTGAGGGCGGCCAGAGGTACACCGATAGAGGGATAGTCCAGCTCGGTTGTGACAACTTTGTTACGTCTGCCCGGCGTGAAAGAGCTTATCAGAGAAATTAGGGCGCTGCTGGCGGAGTAATGTGGACAGATCTCCTCCTCATTTGCTTGAACTATTTCCCCAAAACATGCGGCTGCTTCATACACTGTTTTCATCCACTCGTCCCACGGGTTTCCCTCCTCAACAATAGATGACAAATAGCTTTTAACAGCTTCGAGAACGTCGACAGACATCGGCCCCTGCGAACAGCTCGCAAAGTAAAGATTTCTTCTAAGAGAAGGAAACCGCTTCCCCCAATCCATGTTTAAATTCAAACTCCATCGTTTTCACCTAGTTATTAAGTGTAGCTTTCTAGTCGATTATGCAATACGGCCATCAGTCGGAGAATGAGGCAGAAGAAGTCTTCGCCTTGTCCTGAAATTAAAAGTAAAATGGGGTTTTCAGATAATGATTTCTAACGAAATTGGCATTTATTCAAAAGCTCTACTAAAAAATCAGTTTTACAAAAGAAATAGCTCTTCACGTCTTTGCGTTTATGTTATTTAACCTGAAGAGAGAGGATATACGCTCCACCAGATAGTTGAAGACATGCATAACCGAAGAAAAATAGGCGAGGCCTAAGAGTTATTAAAGGGTGATAGGTTAATACTTATATCGTGGTTGTTAAGGAAAATGGCTCGTGACTAAAGGCATATCGAGTTACGCGGTCGCAGCAGTCGCAGTAATAATGTTGTTAGCAGGTTTAGGTCTTGGCGCACTTGTTGGGCCCAGCATTTCGCCACCAATCAATCAAACTGTTACAGTAACAACAGGAGGCCAAGTCGTAACATCCACTGTTACACAGACCTCAATTGTAACAACAACTCTAACAGCACAGGCTCAAACCAAAGAATACACTATAGGCTTTGCATACGAGCTAACAGGCGCTCAGGCCAGCTTTGGAAACGACATGAAGGATGCTGGCTTGTTAGCTGTTGCGGAGGCCAACGCATTGCTTGAAAAATCAGGCTACCCAGTAAGGTTCAAGACTGTAGTTGAAGATACTGCAAGTACACCCGAGGGAACTGTCCGAGCCGTGCAGAGCCTCGTCGAAAACCATAGAGCTAGCATAATCGTCGGTCCCATCAGCAGCCTCGGCGTGGCTGCTGTGAAAGGCTATCTGGATCAGAAGCAAGTTGTGCTCGTGAGCTGCTGCTCCACAGCGGTTACACTAAAACTACCTAATGATTTCATCTTCAGAGTTATAGCATCAGCCGATGTTCAAGGAAAAGCCCTTTCCAGAAGCGTGTTGGCTGAGGGCTTCCGTAAAGCAGTAGTCATATACAGGGCCGAGGCTTTCGGTGAGTCGTTGTTTAGAGAATTTAAGAAAGATTTCGAGAGCGCGGGTGGAACTGTTATTGGTGTACCGTATCAGCCTGACCAGTCAGATTACACTGCAGAGGTGGCTAAACTGAGTGAAGAAGTAAGAAGAAGCGGCCCCGCTGAAACAGCTGTTGTAGCTGTATCCTTCCAGACAGACGGCCTTCTCATTCTAGGTGAAGCCAGACTTGACGAGACATTGTCAAATGTGCGCTGGTTCGGCATCAACACCTTCAGAGTTCCAGCGTTCCTTCCTCCACAAGCCCCTGCTGAGATAGCGGATTTTATGGTTAAGGTTTCGCTGACGTCCTCCTATACAGCCCCACCGAATAATCCACGATACTTCGCATTCCTCGAATCTTTTGAAAAAATGCATGGCAGAAAGGCAGGACCACAAGCCGAGTTAGGATATGACGCGGCATGGGTGGCAATTCTCACCATACTATCAGCTGGAACCGACGCGGGACAGGTTCTACGTGACACAGTAATTCCAACAGCGAGAAAATACATGGGTGCAAGTGGTCATATCTGGATGGATGAAGCAGGAGACAGAGCTATACAAGACTATACAATATCCAGAATAATCAAAGAGGGCGACTCGTATAAATGGATAGACATAGCATTCTACGATGCCTCCGGAAACACTGTAAATCCACTGACTCGATAAAACCATAAAATGATTGAAATTGCGTCGTCGCTCGTCAGAGCTCTGCAATCAGGGGCCCTCTACGCCCTAATGGCGATAGGGTTAACATTGACCCTTGCCATCCTAAAAATTCCTAACATCGCTCACGCCGAATACGTGACAGTTGGTGGATACGTATCCTTTTACTTAATCAATTTTGCCGGTTTTCCACTTTGGCAAACTGTGTTACCAGCTTTTATTTTAGGGAGGAAAGCCTTAGAGATTGCCTTCCTCCCTATAATAATCGCTTTACTAGGAGGCTCGGGAACGCTTGTTGGCCCATTGATCGGCTCAATAATCTTTACCTTAGTCTATCAACTGCTTTTGGTCAACCTGCCCTCGTTGACTAAGCTAATAATGGGTTCGGTGTTGATTGCAGTCGGTATAGGCGCTTCCTCAGGCATTGTTGGGCTAGTCAGGGGATTGTCTAGGCTCCGACGTAAAACTTACGAAGCTTCTCCACCTTACTGAATTCATTCGAGGGGCCCTCATCTCTAACATGTCCCCCCTCCATCAAATACACGTATTTAGATATCTTGAGAGCCCTACCAACATCCTGCTCCACCAAAATAATGCTTAAATCGGTTGTTGATAAAAGCTTCTCTAAAGACGTGAAGAGGTTTTTCACTGCAATAGGTGACAACCCAGTAGACGGCTCGTCTAAAAGTAAAACCTTTGGTTTAACCATCAACGCACGGGCAATAACAAGCATCTGTTTCTCGCCGCCGCTGAGTGTACCCGCCCTCTGGTTCCGTCTCTCATGAAGAGTGGGAAATAACTCGTAAACGAATTTCAGCGTTTCATTAAGTTGGTCGCGTTTCAGATATGCACCTAGAATGAGGTTATCATAAACACTCATTTTCCCGAAAACTCCGCTGGAGTCTGGAACGTATACAATACCCTGTTTGACCCTCTCATGGGCGGGAAGCCCATTTATCTTCTGTCCCATGTAGTTTATTTCACCGCTCAATGGTTTTATGGTTCCTGCTATCGTCTTGAGTAAAGTTGTTTTACCAGCGCCGTTGGGACCAATTATTCCCACTACGTTGTTAGTACTTAAGCTAATGTTGATGTCCCAAAGTACTTGCAAACGTCCATAGGCTACGTTTAATTTTCTAACTTCCAGCAAACTCAATCTGTTCACCTAAATACACCTTTAAAACATCTTGATTAGACACTATCTCAGAGGGACTCCCCTCGGCAAGTTTTGCTCCAAGATGGATGACTAAAATTTTTTTAGCGAGCTTAACTAACGCTGTTACAACATGTTCAACGACAACGAAAGTTAAACCATTTTTATTGAGATTTTTTATGATATCGATAAGCTCGTAAATCTCCTGTTCTGCAAGACCTGCGAAAGGTTCATCTAAAAAGACGAGGTAAGTTTTTCCAACAATGGCTTTCGCTAATTCTACTTTTTTACGGATAAAGAGGTTGCATTCTGAGAGTTTAGTGTCAGCGAGTTTTTCGAGTGCAAAGAACTGCAACGTCTCTGATACTGCGGATGGGTCTGCACCACGCATTTTTGCTGCGACAGCAACATTCTCTTTAACAGACAAGCTTAGGAAAGGTCTCACGTCCTGGAAAGTGCGGCCAATCCCAAGCCTAAATCTTTCAAATGCTTTCATGTTTGTGATGTCAATTTTCCTGAATAAAACGCGACCTTTGTCAACAGGGATAACCCCTGTTAAAACATTGATCAGTGTTGTTTTTCCGGCGCCGTTTGGGCCAATGACACCTAACACATCCCCCTCCCCGATTTGTAGGTTTATCTCGTTTAAGACGGTTAATCTATCAAACTTCTTAGAGAGATTCTCAGCCAATAAAAGCGCCATTTTTCAGCCTGCACGGTTCAAACCTAATAAGTCTATTTAAGCTTACTCATTGAGTGGTATCCGCTATGAATAGCTTTAATTTAACGGATGAAGATGTCTTGGACGCGGGGGTTGCCAAGCCTGGTCAATTTTTCTCAGCAAAAGCTGAGAGAAAACCAGCGGCGCAGGGCTTAGGACCCTGTCCCGAAGGGGTTCGTGGGTTCAAATCCCACCCCCCGCACGCACTTATCATTAGATTGAGATGGTGTATCGTTGTGGTGCTTGTGGGTTGTGCTATGGTTGGTGTGGGTGTTGTTTAAATCCTTATAAGGGGATTTCCGCTATCTAAGGAAGCTGAGATGAGTGTTCTGGGCGGTATTGGCTGTGTTTTGAACATTATTCCGCTGGCCAACGTCGTTGCACCGGTCTTGATTGGTGTTGCATGGTATCGGATGGGGTCGAGGACGGGGCAGAGTCTTTTCCGCGCAACCGGTGTCTTGATGGTTGTTACATTCCTGGCGTCGGTTGGTTTTCTGGTTTTCTTTCTCGGCAGCATCATCGGCGTCATCATGTCCACGCCGTTTGTGTTAGGCGGCGAAAACCTCTCCACCGCTGTTGCGGCAGCTTTACTTCCGCAGATAATGGGTTACTTGGCTGTTTTTCTCGCTGCCGCGGTGGCTCTGGCCGCCCTGGGGCTGGCCACAGTTGTTCTGGAGCTTGGGTCACACTTCCGTGCGGCAAGGGTTCTTAACTCTGTCTGGTTTAGGCGAGCTGCTGTGGCGAGAATAATTGCTCTGGTTCTTGTGCTTGTTTTTGTGGCTGTTGTTCTCGCCCTCGCAGTGGCTGAGCCGGGTGCGTTGATGGGCGCCGCAGTAGTGGGAGGAAACTTCCTACTTTTGCTGCTACCTGTCATAGTTCTCTCGCTTCTCGCCAACATCTTCTCAGCAATAGCGTTCTTCACAGCAAACATTCCTTGAATGGGTTTTTTATCGAGTTGTTCAGCCGATACGGGGGATGACAGAGGCTCTTCACTGGCTTGAGAAAGCTGTTCTCCGTTCACTGTATGAACTTGGCGGAGCCGCGTCTTATGAAGAGTTGGCCACCAAGGCTGCTTCAACCGTTCCTGGATGGGGTAGGGACGGTGTTTCCATGCTTTCTTCTGTCGCCAAGGCGTGTGGATGGCTCCGTGACAAAGGATATGTAACTGTTGAGGAAAAGACGTCGAGGAAGTTTGTCACCTTGGATGCCGAGGGCGAGGAGTATGTTGTCAAAGGCTTGCCCGAGAGAAGGGTTGTCGAGTTTCTACAGCGACGCGGTGGAGAAGCATCCATCGAGGAGGTGAAAGCTCTTGAGAGAGCGGATATAGGGCTTATGTGGGCGAGACGCCGTGGCTGGGTCGAGTTTACGAAAAAGAATGATGCCACGATGGTTGTGTTGAAGGGCCCTGTTCCGCCGTCGACTGATGTGGAGAATTTCCTTAGGGAGTTAAAGAGGGATGGGGAGGTGGAGGTTCCCGATGCAGGGGCGCTTCGTGAAGTGGTGGATGAGCTTCTGCGCAGACAACATGTGGTAAAGCTTGTTGAGAGGCCTGTGAGAAAAGTGGTTTTGACTGAGAAGGGCCGCGAAGCCGCCTCTCTGCTCGAGGAGACGGTTGTGCCTGAGGTGACCCGTTTAACGCCCGAGCTTATAAGAACTGGCCGATGGCGCGAGCTGAAGCTGAGCCGCTACGATGTCAAAGCCCCTACACCACCTGTCTTCGCCGCCAAAAGGCATCCGCTCACCGAGCTGATACGCATGGTGAGACAGGCCTATGTCGAGATGGGGTTTGAGGAGATAGAGGGCCCGATTGTCGAGCTTGCTTTCTGGAACTTTGACGCGTTGTTTCAGCCACAGGACCATCCAGCCAGAGAGATGCAGGACACTTTCTACCTGCTTGAGCCAAGGGCTGGAGAACCTCCTGCTCAACATGTTGAAGCTGTTCGAAGAGTGCATGAAAATGGTGGAGACACGGGTTCGAAGGGCTGGAGATACAAGTGGTCGCTTGAAGAGGCGCGGCGTCTTCTCCTAAGAACACACACCACCGCAACGACGATAAGACATCTCGCCACTGTCAAGCAGCCGCCGGTGAAGGTGTTCTGCGTCGACAGAATTTTCCGCAACGAGAAGGTGGATTGGAAGCATTTGGCGGAGTTTCACCAAATTGAGGGCATCGTCGTCGAGCGGGATGCAAGCCTCCGGATGTTGATGGGTGTTCTCCGGGATTTCTACAGCCGCTTGGGGCTGAGGGAGATACGGTTCAAGCCAAGCTATTTCCCCTACACAGAGCCGTCGATGGAGGTTGAGGTCCGGCTGGGCGGCAGATGGCTGGAGCTCGGCGGTTCAGGCATCTTCAGGCCCGAGACAACCTACCCATTCGGCGTGAAGCATCCTGTTCTGGCGTGGGGCCTCGGCTTAGAGAGGCTCGCGATGGTCATCTATGGGCTGGAGGACATCAGAACCTTCCATCTCAACGACCTCGGATGGCTGAGAAACGTCTCACCTTTCCAAGCGTTTAGAACCATGAGGGGGATGTGACATGCCGGTCGTCAACATAGAGGTGGAGAAGCTGCGGCGTCTCGTGGGTAGAAACCTTACACTCGAGGAAATATCCGACAACTTGGCGGCCCTTGGCATGAGTGTCGAGGAGACCGGCGACATCTTACGTGTGGAATACAACCCCAACAGACCAGATTTCTCAAGCGTCTACGGCGTCGCAGCAGCTCTCCGAAGCTACCTCGGAATAGAGACAGGTCTCAGGAAAAGAAGCTACCCGTTCTCGGGGATAAGCGTCTACGTCGACAAAAGCGTCGAAGACATCCGGCCGCACATCGTCTGCGCAGTAGTCAGAAACGTCGAGCTCTCCGAGGCCGAGCTCATCGAGTTCATTGCGATGCAGGAGGACCTTCACTGGATAATTGGGCGAAACAGGAGGAAAACAGCCATAGGGCTGCATGACATATCAGCAATATCTCCGCCGTTCACATACAAGGCTGTCGGCATGGATGAGGTAAGGTTCGTCCCATTGAAGGATTACAGGGCCATGACGCCGCGTGAGGTGTTGTCTAAGAGCGAGATAGGCCGGAAACATGCTTGGCTGCTCAAAGACGCCTCCAAAGCACCTGTCATCATCGACAGCCGTGGCCAGGTTTTCTCGATGCCACCCATAGTAAACGCCTCGATAACAGAGCTCACACCGGGCAGAAGAGACATCTTCATCGACGTGACCGGCACAGACTGGGAAAAAGTGAACCAAGCCTTGAACATTCTCGCTGACGCTTTCGCAGACGCGGGCGGCGCTGTTCAGCGTGTGAAGGTCGTGTATGGACGTAGAGCCTTCTACACGCCTGACACCAAACCTCTCGAGATGATGCTTGACATGGAGCTGGTGCAGAGGTTGACGGGGCTGCAGCTTTCGCTGAGAGAGGCGTCTAAGCTATTGCGGAGGATGGGTATGCAGCCGCGTGTACAGGGAAAAAGGCTACGAGTTCTCTACCCACGGCATCGTGCAGACATTCTCCATCCCGTGGACTTGGTTGAAGACATCGCCATCGCTTATGGCTACAACAACATGACACCTGTCGTCCCGCAGTCAAACACCTACGGCTCTCTAAGGCCCCAGACAACATTTTACGAAAAAGTAGCGGAAACAATGCTGGGCCTCGGCTTCACAGAGGTCCACAACCTCATGCTAACAAACGAGCAAACACATTATCAAATGTCCGGTTTAGATGAAATAGAGCATGTCACGCTCGCGAACCCAGCCACACGCGAATACACCATGGTCAGAACATCCCTCATCCCATCGCTTTTGACAACGCTCGCAAACAACACAGACAACCTCTACCCCCAGAGAATCTTTGAGCTCGGCGACATCATACAATTAGAGCCAGCGGCCCCGGAGAAAACCGTGAGGATGAAGAGACTGGCCGCAGCCACCGCATACGCAGAAGCAGGCTACAGCGAGGCGAAAAGCGTCCTCGATGAACTCCTCAAACTTCTCCAACTAAAACCCGAATACATCCCAGCAACCATGGGAACATTTATCGAGGGAAGATGCGCAGCCATCACAATCGACGGCTCACAAGTGGGTGTAGTGGGTGAAGTTTCTCCCGCTGTGCTGGAAAACTTTAGCATAGAGATGCCAGTCACCATCTTCGAAATAGAGATAGAGAAACTATACAAGCTGCAACAACTATATCGCGCCGAGTAGAGATATTAAACGCCCCCGTCACACCTTAAGCTCCGCTCGAGACACGGTGCAACGCCCGTCTATGAAGCGGTGAGTTAGTGGCGGGGGACAACTGTTCACCAACGCGTTATCACGACTTTTTTGTCGGTGAAGAAGTCAACGGAGTCTATCTGGCCATGTAGGACGCCGTAGAAGCTGTTTTTTCTTCCGGCGAAGGGGAAGTATGCCGCTGGAGCGGCTACGCCGATGTTTACTCCGATGTTTCCGGCGTTGACGTTTTTGATGAATTTCGCCGCGTTTGAGCCGCTTGAGGTGAAGATGCACGCCATGTTTCCGTAGTCGGTTCTTGTGTTAATTGTTTCGATGGCTTCGTCGAGGCTGGAGGCTGTCATTACGGATGCCACTGGCCCGAAAATCTCCTCCCGGGCGATGGCCATGTCCGGTGTCACTTCGTCGAAGATGTTTGCTCCGAGGTAAAATCCATCAGGAAAATCCTGAATCCTCACCTCTGTGCCGTCCAGCAGAAGCCTCGCGCCCTCTTCAACACCTTTTTCAACATAGTTTTTGACACGTGTCATCGCGGCCTTGTTCACCAATGGCCCCATCTCAACACCCTGCACGAGACCATGCCCTATCACGAGCTCTCTGCTGCGCCGCGAAAACTTATCCAGAAAACTCTTCTTAAACCCGTTGTCTACGACGAGAAGATTGCTTCCAGCGAGGCATCTCTGGCCCGTGTTGCCGAAGAAGCTGGACACGGTGGCCGGTATTGTCACATCCATGTCGGCGTCAGGCATGACTACGATGTAGTTTTTCGCACCACCCTGAGCTATGCAGCGTTTCCCATGCTCACCCGCTAATCTGTAGATGTTCCTCGCCGCAGGTGTTGAACCCACAAAACAGACACCTTTAACATGGGGGTGCTTGACGAGGGCTTCAGCTGTTTCTTTTCCGCCGTGGACCAGGTTTAGAACGCCGGGTGGCAGCTTAACCTCTTGCTGCAGAATCTCCATCACACGTGTCATCGGGACAGGGGTTATGTCGCTGGGCTTTATCACCACCGTGTTGCCCAGGGCGATGGCGTAGGGGAAAAACCAGAACGGAATCATTATCGGGAAGTTGAACGGGCTTATGACCGCAAACACTCCAAGCGGCTCCTTCACAGAATACTCATCTATCCGCGGCGAAACCTCATGCAGCATCTCGCCCTTCGCCAAGGTGTAGGCCGCCGCAATAGCCGCGTCCAAGTTCTCAATAGCTCTCCGCAAGTCGCCACGGCTTTCATCAAGTGTCTTCCCATGGTTAAGAGTGTTAATCGCAGCCAACTCATCCAAGTGATTATCGAGGACATGTTTAATTTCGAAGAGGTATTTTACGCGTTCAAGGAAAGGTGTGCGACTCCATTTCTCGAAAGCTTCTGCAGCAGCTTCAACGGCGGAGTTTACCTCCTCATCTGTTGCATAGGGGACCTCGGCGATAACCCGTCCAGCACCCGGGTCATAAACCGGTCTCCACACATCAGTCCGAGAGTCCATCCACACTCCGTTGACAAAGTTACGCAACCTTCCAAACGAAAGCCCCAAGAAATACTGAGCCTGCATACCGTCTCCAAAAAACACTCTAACCGGTTTAATATTTTTTCTCAAGAAACAGCTCATATACAGGCTTGTATCTGATAGGTCGCCTATGAAGCTGCTGTCTTTTGAGAAATATGGAGACAGGAGGGTTGGGCTGTTAACTGACAAAGGGATTTTAGACCTTCCTTCAGCGTATAAACTGGTTTATGGTGAGGATGCCCCTCGATGGCTCTACTCTATGAGAAGCTTTTTGACGGCTGGCGAAGAATCGACACGGCTTGTGGAGAAGCTTAGTAAAAAGGCGGCGCAATATGGAGAAGGGCCACCTCTATACTACAAGGAATCCGAGATAACTTTCAAGCCACCTGTCCCTGATGCGAGGAAGATTTTATGCGTCGCAGCCAATTACGTGATGCATGGGCAGGAGATGAAAATCACCGTCCCCGAGAAGCCGTATTTTTTCGGAAAATTCGGCAACACCTTAATCGGACATGGGGAAAACATTGTTATCCCACGCACCTCAACCATGGTGGACTACGAGATAGAGCTTGCCGTCGTAATCGGCAAAAAAGGCAAATACATTCCAGCCAAGCAGGCGGAAGAATACATCGCAGGATACATGGTTTTCAACGACGTAAGCTTTCGTGATAAACAGTTGCCGCCGGGTTGGCCGGAGAAGCTGAACCCCTTCGGCCAAAACTGGATACTTGGAAAAAGCCTCGACACAGCCGCTCCATGCGGCCCCTACCTCGTCACAAGAGATGAAGTAGGCAACCCGTATCCGCTCAGGCTCGTGTTGAAGGTGAACGGAGAAGTGCGTCAAAACGGCTCCACCGATGAAATGTTCTTCAAAATCGGTGAACTAATCGAATACATCTCCGACGGATTAACCCTTGAGCCCGGAGACATCATAGCCACTGGAACACCCGCCGGCGTGGCGGCTGCTGGCAAACAGTATCTAAAGGATGGCGACCTCATTGAGGCTGAGATTGAGAAGGTGGGGCTGCTGAAGAACCGCTGTGTCAAAGAGACCTAGTTTACGGTCTGGTGGCGAGTGTTAGAGAGACGGTGATGAACTGGTTGTTTCTCACGATGTTTAGCGTTATGGTTTGACCGGGGCTGGTTTTCTCCTCCATGTATACGAGGAGCTCGTCGATGCTGTTTATCGGCACCCCGTTGACAGCCACTATCACATCTCCGCCAACAACAATCTGAACACCGTTAACAACCACCGTTCTGTCGCCTCCTCGGAGACCCGCTCTCTGCGCAGGGCTGTTGTTAACGACCTGTGATATCAAAACTCCTCGGGTGACGTTGTATCCTCCTGCAGCAGCTATGTCCATGTCAAGAGTCGTGCCGCTAATCCCCATCCAGCTCCGTCTATAGACACCGTCCTTAATCAGGGCTGGAACAACCCGCGCGACAATCGATGATGGCACGGCGTAGCCGATTCCAACTCCGCCCGGCTCAATCGCGGTGTTCACTCCGACAACCTCGCCCCGCATGTTGAGCAACGGGCCTCCAGAGTTTCCCGGGTTGATGGCCGCGTCTGTTTGTATGATGCCTGGTATAGAGTAGCCTCTGCCAGTCGGCAGAAGCCTGCCTTTCTGGCTCACCACACCGGTGGTGAGGGTTCCCTCAAGCCCAAACGGGTTGCCTATGGCTATCACTTCTTCTCCGATTCTGAGCTCCGTCGAGTTTCCCAGCTTCAGAGGCTTAAGGTTCTTCGGCGGGTTCTCCAGCTTTATCACAGCCAAGTCGCTGTCAACATCCGTCCCAACCACCCGCGCGGCATACATCTCGCCGTTGTAAAACACTACCCTGATTGAAGAGGCACCGGCCACGACATGGTTGTTAGTCACTATGTGGCCCTCGGTGTCATACACGAACCCACTGCCCACGGCCGCGCCTGCCGAGGAAAAAACACGTATCAAAACCACCGAGTCCTTCACCATGTCAAAGATGTCGGCGTAGCTGGGGCGGTTTCCCGTGACGGTCACCACGGAGGTGACGTGTGAGACAAGGGTGACAGTTTTTTCCACTGTCTGGGTCTGCAGCGAGGAAACAGCTTGCTGAAGACGTAAAACATCCTCTCTCACCGTGACGTAGAAGAAGAAGTTGAGCCCAACCAGGACGACGGCTAATGCGACAACCGCTGCAACCAGTTTCGCAGAGCCGTTGGCCATGTTCAAGACCTCGCTGGGCCATGTATTAACGGTGATGGATGATTTCTACATGTTTGTTAACCATTTATAGAGAGGCGGCGAGGGTTTGGGAAGGTGTGAAGCTTGTCCTTCGAGCCTCCACGGGGCATGGATGACCTGCTTCCCGAAGAGTTCGCGGTGAAGCAGCGGATAGTGGACGTGATACGGGAGATTTATAGGCTGTATGGCTATGAGGAGGTTGAGACACCCACCCTAGAATATCTTGAACTCTTTGAAGCAAAGTCTGGAGAAGAAATAAGGCATCGGATGTTTGTTTTCGACGACCCACACGGCCGCAAACTGGTGCTGCGTCCAGAAGTCACAGCGTCTGTGGCACGGCTTGTCGCATCCAAGCTTTCTCGGCGGCCTCTGCCGCTACGGCTGGGCTACATCGCCGACTGTTACAGGTATGATGAGCCGCAGTGGGGGAGGAGGCGGAGGTTTTGGCAGGGTGGGCTTGAGCTTTTCGGAAGCAGAGACCCCATGAGCGATGCGGAGATTATTCTGGCGAGCAGAGATGTTTTTCAGAAGCTGGGGCTTGTTGAGCAGCGCTTCAAGATTGGGCACGTCGGAATAATGAGGGGAATCATGGAGAACGTTGAGCAGAAAACGCAGGACACCATACTTTCTCTTCTCGACCGCAAGATGCATACAGAGGCTCGGCAGCTGATGGAGCAGCATCTCGAGAAAGACGCGGTGGAAACTCTTTGGCGGCTAGCCGAGCATCGAGGAGACATAAAAGTGGTTGAAAAGGCCCGGGACATAGTTTCACCATGGCCCATGGCCTCACAGTCGCTGGAAAACCTTGAAACAATCGTTTCACTCATCAAGAACGTTGACCCACACATCTCAATAGAGGTAGACCTCGGCTTCGCACGGGGACTCGAATACTATACAGGGATGATTTTTGAGCAGAAACTTGAAGGCGAGCAGCTGTCGTTTAACGGCGGCGGCCGCTACGACGGGTTGGTGGAGCTCTTCGGCGGAAAACCCACTCCAGCAGTCGGCTGCTCCATCGGCATAACACGTATACAGATGCATCTTCTCGGCAGAAAAAACATAAGCTACACCAATCCCCCCACAATCCTTCTCACAGTATTATCGGACAAAGCATCAGCCTATGCTCTAAACGTAGCAGATAATCTGAGAAAAAATGGATACTCTGTCTCTGTCGACGTTTCTCGGAAGAAGCTTGGCGACGCCATCGAAACAGCCTTGAACAAGGGAATAAGGAGCCTCATCATCATCGGTGACAAGGAGGCGGCAGATGGCACAGTTACTCTCCGCGACCTCACGTCGAGAACACAGGTCACCGACTCTCTTGAAAAGGTGTTAAGCATGTTGGCGAAGTGAAGGGGGTTGTTGGCGAATTTTTTTGAGGCTACGGTGGTCATCGCCGTTGTCGGAGCCGCGGCTCTCGCGGGCCGTTTTCTCGACCTGCGTGGTGCAGCGGCAGCCGTCGTCTTGGGTTACATGATATACATTTTCGGCGGCCGGATGCATTTTCTCCTGCTACTGGTCTTCTTCATCGTATCAGGCTTCTCCACAAGATACCGCTACCGCGAGAAATACGGCGAATACGGCAGAGGAGTGAGAACATGGAGCAACGTGATAAGCAACGGACTCGCGGCAGCACTCATAGCCTCGGCCGGATACTTTCTCACAGACCCTGCCACCGCTCTGCCACTATACATCGGAGCTGTCTCAGCGGTTTTCGCCGACACCATGTCTACTGAACTCGGTCTTCTCTCCAAAAGACCCCCCATCTCGATAACCTCTTTGAAGAGAACAGAGCCGGGAACACCCGGCGGCGTGACACCTCTCGGACTAATGTCGGCGTTTGTCACAGGATTCATCACCTCGGCGACGATTTTCCTCTACACAGGCTTCTCCTTGGACACGCTGCCCCTCGGCAAAGTCGCTCTCGTCAGCATCTTTTCAGGGTTTACGGGAAGCTTGTTCGACAGCGTCGTCGGCGGGCTTTTCCAGTCAAGGTACAGGTGCAGAGTGTGTGGGCGCGCGGTCGAGGTTAGGCGACACTGTGGAGCGGAGACAATTTACCTGGGAGGAAGCAGGGTAATCAACAACGATGTGGTAAACTTTCTCACATCTCTATACGGTGCTTTCGCCGCCTATTCTCTCTGGGTTTTCCTCGGCTAAAGCTCCAGCTCCCGTCTATGCTCGGCGAATACAGTGCATCGACTGCTCTCCACCAGCACAACATCCTCCACACGTACGCCGCCGAACCCTTTCTCATAAAGCCCCGGCTCCACCGTAACAACATCTCCGGAGAGAAGGGGTCCCTGGCTGAAGCGTGTGAGATAAGGCTCCTCACCAATCGTCAAACCCAGCCCATGTCCGAGACCGTGAACAAACCCACGGTCAACAGGCTGCCTGCTAAGCGGCGTAGGCCATCCACGGGCCATGTAGAGGCGGCACACCCGTATAAACGGCGCCTCGCAGCCGACGTTTTCCCTAATCATGTCCAAAGCAACTCTCTGGGCTTCAACAGTGTCCTCATACATTTTGCGTAGCAGGGGCTTGGCTCTTCCAACACAATAGGTTCTCGTAAAATCGTATCGATAGCCCGTCACATCTGCGGGAAAAATGTCTAGAAGAACAGGTTCACCCGGTCTTATCGGTGTATCTTCTCCGCCGCTATAATGTGGGTCCGCTGACTCGGCTCCGACTGCGAGGATGAAGCCTTCCACGAGGTTTAGGCCTTGTTCGGCGCATGCTTGACGAACCATTTGTCGAAGTATGTTGGCCGTCAGCGGCTTATTCTCATAAAGCACCTTATCACCTGCCACGCGGCTTTCCTCGAGAATCTTCTCTACACGCTGGACAACGGCGACGGTTTTTCGCCCGGCTTCTCTGATGCGGTCAACCTCCCAGCTATCCTTTGTTCTTCTGCAGAGGTCGAGAAGAGAGGGGCTTGGAGAGGCTTTGACCATGAAGCCTCTGCGGCGGAGAATGTCCGCGAGGAAAACCGCTTGACCAGCTTCGAACCTGCCCGCCAAAACAAGCCCGCGGCCAACCTTCTCTCTCCGCAAAACCTCGGCAACAAACTCGGCCCAGCCGCGGCCGCGGCCAAACCTGCGGACAAACTCTCTAAACCCGTAATCGTTGTAGGTTTTGACCAAACGCACCTGACCCGTTTTCGCACTCTCTACGTCAAGGTTGCTCACGACCAGAAGAGGCTCCTCACCTCTCTTTTTCACATATAAGCCACCCCGCGCAACAGGGGCCCTCACGAGATAAGCCAACTCGGGGCAAGAAGCCGTCGAATCGCCATACACCACAACAGCGTCAACACCTCGCCGAGCCATCAAATCATCAAGCGAAGAAAGCACAACCCTAAACAACAAAACCAGCCAAAAAACCTTAACCCAACCAATGGAAAACTCTAAAGCCATCATGATGATTTAGGCATAGTTATCTGTTCGTCCTGGTATAAAGCTTCTCTGTATTCGTTTTCTCAGCCGCTTTCTAAATTATTCAAGCCGATATGTCGATGAGAACAAGCTCCCGGTCGTCGTCCATCATGTAAAAACCATATTGTGTGTTTGTTGCTTCGTTATAGGCATCCAGTTTCAGAATCCTCCTGGCGTTACTTGACGTGAGCTGGTTTATGAGCGATAAAACAATTTGGCGGTAGAAAATATCAGTCACAGACGGCCTATCCTGTCTAAGATGGAAAGAGGTTGTCGCAACCCAGTCCCAGTAAGCTGAAAGACTCTGCTCCATAACACTGAAAAACCTATCCCCACTGCCTGCTAAAAAACCAAACACATCTGAAGCGATATAACCCACGGGCCCGGTGGGACTTGAACCCTGTCGGCGAAGCACTTCCGTGCCTCTGCTCACGACCTCTGGCTCCGGAGGCCAGCGCTCTATCCATTCTAAGCTACGGGCCCGTGTATTTGGTTGGGCTTGAAGATATTTAAACACGATTGGGTGAAGGTGGGTGCCGGTGTTTGGGTTGGTGTCGGGAGCTGTGGAGGAGAAGTTTGTGGATGTTCTGAGGCAGCGGTTTGAGTGGGCGCGTGTCAGGTTTCAGTTGGGTGATGTTGTGTGGGAGCGGGTTGTGGATGTTCTGTTTAGGGAGAGGGAGAAGCTTATGGTTCTTCGCAGGATGGAGGAGACGGGCGGTGAGCCCTGTCTCGTCGCATATGTTGATGATGAATATGTTTTCATGGATTGTTCGGCTGAGAGTCCGAAGGGACGGCGGAGTCTTTGCTACGACAGCGACGCGGAGAAGCTGAGAAAAGATGTAAAGCCTCGTGGAAACGTTCTCGACACGGCCAAGTCCATGGGTGTAGAGGTTTTGACCGAGGAGCAGTACCGATGGCTACAGTCTTTCGCGGACTTCGACCTACGGACATCCAGCTGGCTTAAAACACCGGAGAAAATCAGGAAACTAGGCGGAGCAATCTACGGCGAGAAAAGATACGGCACCGTATTCATCGGAGCAAACAGTGCACAGTCTTTCTACAGCAGCAGAGGGTTCCGCGGAGTGCTGAAGATATAGGTTCTACTCGCCCAAAACCTGTATGAGTAGTCTGCGTGTCCGTGGGCCGTCGAACTCTGCGGCGATGATGGATTGCCAGGTGCCTCTCACGACTTTTCCGTCCCGTATGGGCAGGGTTATGACGGGGCTGAGGAGTATGGAGCGGAGGTGTGAGAAGGTGTTGGCTGTTGGGTCTATCGTGTCATGGTGATACCCTTCTCTCTGAGGCGCAAGCTTCTCGAGAAACTCGAGGACATCGCGGCGGAGGTTGGTCTCATTCTCGTTAAGATAAAGGGCCATGGTCGTGTGCTGAGAGAAGACGTTGACCACACCCTCTCTCACACCCGACGCTGCAACAACCCGCTCAACCTCCTGCGAGACATCATGCAACTCAATCCGCGACCTCGTGTTCAGCACAATCATGTCATAAACCACTTTCACAACCCTGTCTCTGCAGTGGAAAAATATAAGCTCTGAACCATACAATTTCTCGAGTCACGGAGCAGTTTCTGAAAGATGTTAAACGTTTCCCAGCATCGTTTTAGCGACAACCTCTTTGTCAGACGTGTAGAGAACCGCATTCTCCATCACGGACAACGCGACATAGGATGAATCGTAGAACGTAATCCCATACCTATACGCTGCCTCCGCTGAGAAGAACTATAGCTCTCTCCTAAGGTCATGGATTGTTATGCCGAGGTCCTCAAAAGCCGCAAGAGCTGACTTTATTCCAAACCTGGGGTTGTATCGCAAAGCGTTTGCCACTTCATAGAACAGGAGAGATGGCGCGATTAGGTCCACCTCACCTTTTGTGTAGGTATAAGCCGATATACCAAATAGCTTATATGCCGACAACATATACCATTAGGTGCAAGATGGCGTCTAAGGTGAAAAGCAGCGTATACATCGACGGAGAGATCTGGCGTAGGTTCAAGAAGTATGCCGCAGAACAGGAGCGCGAGGTTAGTGTTTTGCTCGAAGAGCTGATGCGCGAGGAGCTGATGCTGAACCTGCAAGCGGTGTTGGAGGAGCTGGCTGAACAGGGTGAGATAGAGCTTGATTTCGAGCCTGTGAAGCCGATAACAGGCTTGGTAAGCACTCTCGTCAGAGAGATGAGAGATGAGAGAAATAGTTTATCTGGACACTAGCGCCATCGTCAAGAGATACGTGGATGAACCTGGCAGCGAATTCGTCAGGTCTCTGTATAGAAAAGCTTACGCCGGCGAGGTAAAGCTTGCATCTAGCATATGGAATGTGGGCGAGATGTTGGGTGTTCTTGATAAAGCCTATACAGTGGGCAGGATAAATGAAGGAGGCCATGTCGTAGCTAGGAGAAAATTTTTGAACGAGCTGAACAGGCAGACGAGGCTCGGCATTCTAACCATAATTCATCTAAGAACCTCTATACTGATAAACTCATGGAAGCTTATAGAAAAACATCATATCTATCAAGCGGATGCGCTGCAGATAACGTCCGCGAAATATGTATCCGCGGACCAGATAGTGGTCGTTGACAAGAAGCTACATGATGTCGCCTTGAGAGAAGGGTTGAACGCGGTTTACGTGGGGTGACGGTTACTTGTTCCCGATGTGATGTGTCAGTGACTGTCTGGGATGGGTTGTTTGCTTGTTTATGTTTATGTGTGCTGGTCTATTTGATGGAGGGGATGATTTCTTTGGCGAAGGCTTTTATGCTTGATGCTTCGGGGTCCATGTCTCTGAGTATGATTAGGCCGACGCCTTGTTCTTGAAGTTCTTCCACTTGTTTGATGATTTTGTTGGGTGTTCCGTGTAGAAGTGTGTAGGTTTTCCGCAGGGCTTCTTCTTCGGAGACGTGTGAGCCGAGGTGCTTCATTTTCTCCATCTTGTCGGCGTCATCTTTGTAGAGAAGTAGGTTTGTGAAGATGGCTTTGCTAGGTCTTCGTCCCAGTTTGGCGCATTCCTCGTCGAAGACCTTGACGGCATCTCTGTATTCTTCGAGGGTTTCGCCGTAGAAGTTCCAGCCATCGCCAATCTCGGCCGCCAGCTTCACCATTTTCCTGCCCCGCGCGCCTATCCATATGGGTGGATGTGGCTTCTGAATTGAGGGTGTGTTTCTCAACGCTCCACGGAGGCTGTAGAACTTGCCTTCATAGTTGACTGGTTCACCGTCGGAGAGGAGGAGCTTTAGCGTCTCCACGTATTCTTTGAAGCGTTGGATTTTCTCTTTCGGTAGCCATGGCTCTATGCCGAGTGCCTGCATCTCCTCGGTCTGCGGCTCCGAGCCTGTTCCCACTCCGAGCTCGAGGCGGCCGTTGCTGATGTGGTCGAGGGTTGCGGCCATTTTCGCGAGAAGAGAGGGGTGGCGGTAGCATGAGCATAGCACAACCGTCCCCAGCCTCGCATCCGTCACAGGCGCAAGCGCTGCAAGAAGAGTCCATGACTCGAGTATGCGTGAAGCGCGGCGGGGCTGCAGATGGTCGGTTACCCACACCGAGGAAAAACCAAGCTCCTCAAACATCACAACAGTATCCATAACTTTTCTAAAATCCACGTCATAACGCGGAATAACTGCTCCAAAGAAAACAACCATGGACAAGATGTGTTGGATTATGTTATAAAGGTTGGTGCCGCATTTTCGCGATGCTCTCTCATGATTTATCTTGGCTTGTTTGCTTGTTTGTGTGGATGGGTTTCTTCTCGATGTTTGGTGTCGTGACGATGGTGTGGTGGCTTGGGTTAGGCGGGGGTCTGATGCTGTGCGGGTGGTTGTTGGGTGGTGGCCGCGGCTCTACTTTGCGGGGCCTCTTGAGGTTCTCGCCGAGGTTGAGAGAGTTCTTGGAGAGCGTTACGTGGTTAGACGGGTTGTGAAAAAGGTTCTGGGGACGGGTTTGGTTGATGCCTTGGAGGTGGAGACGCCTCCTTCGGAAAAGCGTTTTCTCGCCGACTTTGTCGAGGAGAGATGGGGATGCCGCGGGATACGTGTCTACAACGTTGACCTCCCTCCTGCGCAGGAGTTCCTCTACAGCCACGGGCTTGCTCCAACCGCCGCGGTTGAGGAAAAAGACGGCATGCTTTATGCGGCCGAGGATTTGGGCAAACTTTTCTACGACATCTCTTTTCTCCGCGTTGCTTTTCTCGAGGCCACGGTGGACTCGGCGACGCCTTTCCCACGTTTCACCCATCCCATCAAGAACGTGAAAGTTGTCTGCGGCGGTGAGGAGATTGTTCTCGACGGTGGTGAGGAAAATGTTCTCACGGGTTTGACGCGGCTTCTCGACGACCTTGACGTGGATGTTGTCGTCACATGTGGCGGCGACTCTTTTCTTCTGCCCTATCTCCGCTACAGGGCCCGTGTCAACAACGTGGAGCTTAGGCTGGGCCGTGAAGAGGAACCGCGTGGCAGGAGCAGAGGCTTCTCCTACATGAGCTATGGAAGAGTTTACCACAGCTACTCAGGCTACAGGCTCTGTGGAAGGCTTCACATAGATGTGGATAACTCGATGCTTTACAGGGAGACGGGGCTTCACGGGGTTGTGGAGGTGGCGCGTGTCGCTAGGCTACCGGTGCAGGATGCGGCACGTTACACCATCGGCCGCTGCATGACCTCGCTCCAGTATCATCAAGCTTTTCTCAACGATGTGTTGATACCTGTTGAATGCGGCAGGCCCACATGCATGACCGGGAAGGAGCTTCTAAGAGCTGATAGAGGAGGGTGGATACTTGACCATCAGCCCGGTGTTTACTGGAATGTCGGGGAGCTGGATTTCCACAGCCTCTACCCCATGCTAATGCTGAAGCACAACATCAGCGGCGAGACCGTGAACTGTCGATGCTGCGGCGGCGAAGACATACCGGAGCTCGGCTACCACGTCTGCGGAAAATGGCGAGGCATAGTGCCGCGGGCCATCGAGGAGCCTCTGCGGCGGAGGCTCGAGTACAAGAGGCTTTACCAAGAGGGGGGTGACAAGGTCTACAAGGCGCGGGCCGATGCGTTGAAGTGGATACTTGTCACATCGTTCGGCTATCTCGGCTACAAGAAAGCGAAGTTCGGAAGCAGGGAGGCGCACATGGCTGTCTGCGCCCTCGCCCGCGACACCCTGCTTAGAAGCGTCAAGCTCGCCGAGGAACACGGGTTCAAGGTTCTGCACGGCATAGTCGATTGTCTATGGATTTGGCGGAGAGATGCGTCGGAGGAGGATTACAGAGCGTTTGGTGAGGTGCTGGAGAAGAGGCTGGGGCTGCCGGTTGGGTATGAGGGCACGTTCAAGTGGATAGCTTTCCTCGACTCCCGCACCAGCCCCGGAAGACCCGTCAACAACAGATACTTCGGCGCATACGTCGACGGCAGAATCAAGTGCAGAGGAGTTGAGGCGCGGAGAAGAGATACTCCGCCGCTGGTGCGTAGGATGCAGCAAGAGCTTCTCACCAAGCTGGCTGAGATTTGTTCGCCGCGGGATGTGTCGCAGAAGCTCGAGGAATGTCATGAAATTTTCAAGAGGTATCTGCGCATGGTTTACCTCGGCGAAGCGGGTGTCGAGGAACTGGCTGTGACGAGGAGCGTGTCAGGGCCCTTAGAGAGCTATGGCAGGAGTGTTAAGCATGTGGAGGCGGCCAAGATGCTGAAGCGGGCGGGGGCCTCTGTTTCACCGGGCCAATCGGTCAGCTACGTGGTTAAACACGGTGCAGGGGTTCCACTGCAGCTTCTCCGCAGCAGAGATTATGACGAGGAATATTATGTAGAATTTCTGCGGCGCGGTTATGAGACGGTTGTCTCGCCTTTCTCTACTCTGCTTCAGCGGAGCTGGGAAGCGCCATAAAGTCCTCGGGCTTCACCAAGGCGTCGAAATCGGGCGTGAGCTGCCCCCTCTCCTCCAGCACACGTCTCGCCAAATACCAGAAAGCATAGGGAAGGGATGTTCTGCTACGGTTGTTCATCGGTATCACGAGGTCGACGTTTGAGCATGTGTTGTCTGTGCTGCACATGGCTATCACAGGGATGCGTGCTATTGCTGCCTCTTCGAGGGCCTGTGCATCATAGCGCGGGTCGGAGATAATCACGATAGAGGGCTCGGTGTAGTTTTTCAATGTTCTGTTTGTGAGCATGCCCGCCATCATCTTGCCCGCTATAGCCAAGCCGCCAGTCAACTCCGCAAACTTCTGAACAGCCTTCATCCCGAAGACGTGTGTCGAGACAGCCAGCACCTCGCCAGGCTCATAGTATGATATCAGCTTAGCGGCGAGGTTAAGCCGCGTAAGAATCTTCTTGACCTCGAAAAGGTAGACGCCGTCGTATCTCATCCTGAAGATGTAGGGCTCCATGTGCTTTACCTTGATACGTGAACCGACGTGAACGTTGTATTTGACAAGCTGCTCCAGTATCTCCGCTTCTTGTTCAGCCGACATCGTCATATCACATCAGCCTCCTGCAAGCTAATTGAGCCGCCGGCCTTATACCATATCCGGAGAAGCTCATTTGCCTTAGCCACCCTTTCACCCCCCGCTACACCTGCCTTAATAAACTTGCCCCCGAGCCCGATGGCCAGATGCGTCAAGAAGCTGTCGCATGTCTCGCCCGACCGATGAGACACCACACGGACAATCCCCCTTTTCTCAGCTTCTTTCGCAGCCTCCACCGTGTCTGTTATGGTGCCGACCTGGTTGGGCTTAAGGATGACCGCTCTTACGGCTCTCTTTTCAGAGGCCCATCTAATCAGCTCCGCACGGGTTACAACAAGGTCGTCTCCGCATACAAGAAGCTTTGGAAAAGCTCTGCACAGCTCCGCAAACCCTTCCACATCCGTTTCCTCGAACGGGTCCTCGACATAGCTTATCCCATATCTTTCGACAAGCTCCGAAATATGCTGCATATGCTGCTCCCGGGTCAGATGTTTTCCACGGTTCCTGTAATGATACTTTTTCTGATATGCGTCGTAGAGGCTTGAGGCGGCGACGTCCAGCCCAAACCCCACATCCAACCTCTCAGAAGCCTCTTTAACAGCTTGCAGGGCCTTCTCATCGTCGACAGGCGGTGCATAGGCGCCCTCGTCACCTTTTCCACCCCCGTATCCGCCGACTTTTTTCGCCAAAACCTTGCCAAGCCTTCTATGCACCTCCACATTCACCTTAACCGCCTCCTCGACGCTTCTCACTCTCCTGGGAAAAACGAGAAACTCCTGAATGTCTGGAGCTCCTTCGCCCGCATGCGCTCCTCCTCCCAAAACGTTGCCCAGAGGAATAGGGTAGACAGGAGCCAGTCCAGATAAATCAGCCATATGCCGCCATATGGGTTTCTGCATGAGCATGGCCGCGAGCTTAACGGAGCAGGCCGAAACGGCGTAGGCCAGGTTCCCCCCTATTTTGGAGAAGTTTTCCGAGCCATCAACCTCCTTCAGCAACGTGTCAATACCTGTTTGGTCGGCTGGGTCACGTCCAACCAGTCTGCCCCGTAAAGAGTCGGTGAAAATTTTCACGGACTGTTTGGCACCACCTTCGGGGAATGGGACAGCTTCTCTACTGCCCCTGCTTTTTCCCGAGGGCGCCGACGCGGTGGCGGACACCTTGCCCGAGTATAGAGTTACCTCGATGGTTTCGCTTCCCCTGCTGTCGAGGACAACCCACGCCTCCCCATCGGTTATCGTGAAAGATTCACGGGCCATAGCTATGCACTAGGGGCCTCAGAGTATTTTTGATGAAACTCTATGAGCTCATCCATCACGTTGACAGCTGAGATAAACATTCTTCTGCAGCAGTATCTTTTGAAGCCGAGGCTATCGAGGACATCTCTCGGATGCTCCCCCTCCGACACTCTTCTCTGATACTCGTCCCATTTATGGGCAATAACGCGGCCGCAGCTGAAACATCGGATTGGAAACATCAATTCCGGGTCTCACCTGTAGCTCTTCTGTGGTTTCCGTCTGGCGCCTCTTCTGTTGGGTTTCTTGGGCTCCGCTCTCCGCGGGTCATCGACCAGCAAGCTTCGGTCATAGCTTTCAAGCATTTGCTTGTATTCCTCTGACTCTGCCGCAGCCGCCTTCGACACCGCTATGGCTATGGCCTCGGCCGAGGACATGACGCCGCCGCCTTTCACGGTTACATGGAAGTCATGTTTCTTCCAGAACTCAGGTAGAAGCGTCAAGGGTGTAAGGACCTTGCTTCGGAAAAACTCGTTGAAAAGCTCGAGAGGTGTCTTGTTGACGAAAACGTTTCCTTTCCCAGGCCTGAGAAAAACCTTAGCCACAGATGTTTTCCGTTTCCCCACAAAAATCTGCTCAGTTTTCCTCATTCTCTACCACCTCTAAGCATTTTAGACAGCTCCTCAAGCGTGATGTATCTGATTATTTTCGCGGAGCGGTTATATAGCTTGGTGAGCTTCGCGTCCTCGAACTCTATCTTCTCACCCTCAACGTTGGCTGGGCCCTTCAACACAACCAACCTCTTCGCCGCCTCACGTCCACGCGGCTTCTTCCGCGGCAGCATCCTCGTAATAGCCAGTCTGAGAATCGCGTCTGGCTTTGTGGGGTACCAGACTGTTATTTTCTTATGCGATGAGAACTGTTTCCTGTTTCTCAGCATGAGATAGTGTTCGAGGATGGCTGACTTGTTCCCAGTTATGACCGTTTTCTCGGCGTTGATGATTGTGACACGGTGGCCTTTGAGAAGAAGCTTGGCTACGTAGGAGGCGAGTCTGCCGAGCCGATAGCCCTCCGCGTCCACCACATATGTTTTCTCAGCCAATTATCCTAACCCCCGAACCTTTCCCAAACTCCCTCAAAAACTCTTCCAACAAAAAAGCTCTTCCACCGGCTTTCTGTATTTTCTGTATGGCTGATTGTGAGAAGCTGAAGGCTCCGACTGTCAGTTTCTTTGTCAGCGAACCTTGTCCGAGAACCTTGCCCGGCACAAACACGACCTCGTTGTCCATGGTGTTTCGCTCGAGGCGGCTGATGTTAACCTCTCTGGTGGACCTTCTGCTTCTCCTCAGCTCCTTCAGCAACCGTTTGGCGAACCGGGTTTTGCCGCCCAGTTTCCTGATGGCTATCTCAGCCTGCACTCTGCGGTTCACGGGCCATCAACTCCTTAAGACCTGCGCCGATTTCTTCAATCCTCGTTTTAACTATTCTGGCAGCCTCTAGAACCATCCGCCGCGGCGGCAGAAACCCGTAGCTCTCGACGTAAAGCAGCCAGCGGGAATTCTCCTCATACAGAGTAGCTATGCCCGACTGCCATTTTGCATGCTTCCGTCCTCTACCGAGCCTGACATAGAGCTCCAGCTCGATTTTCTGCCGAGGAGCAAGCGCTACTATCGGGATGTTTCCGTCGAAGGGTGCGACCTTTGTGTCATGTCTCTCGGGCTTAATGTCGCGGCTGTAGACCGTGATCGGCTGGTCGGTGGCCTCCGCCCTCAACACAAACCTGACCACACATTTTTCGCAGCCAAGCCTGCTCTGGCAGCTACACTCCTCAGCCACGTTAAAGTTATCCAAGTCAGTTATGAACGGGATGAGAGATATCCGGTGAGCCAGAACCTCATTAGTCATAGGGGACGAATTCTCAATAACCAGTATCTCCTCGACAGCCATGGTGGGAACCTCGCGGATAATTACTCTCCTCAAAGCGTTCGCCAGGGGATGAGGTAGGTCTGAGACGTCAAGCGTAATGGATTCGGAATCCTCCGCGACTATCTTCAACCTCGTTCCTCTGCAGATGATTTCACCGCATATTTAAAAGTGTAAGTTGCAAATGCTTTTATAAGGCTCAACAACCATAGAGGGCATGGAGGTTCAGAAGGAAGCTTTCAAGCTAACGGTCACCGAACGTGCTGCGAGGAAGATTGCCCAGCTGATTGAGCAGGAGGGTGGCAGCGAAAAAATGGCTCTCAGGATATACATAACCGGTGGCGGATGCTCGGGATACCGCTACGGCATGGCGCTGGACGAGAATATCTACGAGGATGATGTCGTCGTCGACGCCCACGGTGTGAAAGTTGTTATAGACAGCTTTAGTGCACCGTTTCTCGAGGGTTCTGAAATCGACTACATAGAGGATGTGATGGGGTCAGGGTTCGCCATCAACAACCCCAACGTTGTCTCCAGCTGCGGCTGTGGACAGAGCTTTAACCTGAAATGAAGCCCGAGGCTGGTGACAGGGCCCCGGACTTCGAGCTACCAGACCATCAGGGGCGAAAAACTAGTCTAAGACAGTTGCTCAAAAACGGCAGAGCACTTGTTCTCTACTTTTATCCAAAGGACGACACCCCGGGATGCACCACCGAGGCCTGCGGCTTCAGGGACTCGATGGAGAAGCTGAGTAAACACGGTGTCAACGTGGTGGGCGTAAGCGTCGACACCCCTGAGTCACATCAAAAATTCATCGCAAAATATGGTCTGAACTTCACGCTTCTATCTGATACGGAGGGCAAGGTGGCGCGGCTTTACAACAGCTATAGCGAGGAAAAAGGCCGCTGCATAAGGAAAACATTCATCATCGACAGAGACGGTGTAATCAGGGCGGCGTTTCACAAAGTTGTCGCCGAGGGCCACGCAGAAGAGGTCCTCGATACAATCAAGAAACTCGGCCTCTAACCTCTCGATAATATTGGCAATATTCTGTTAATGGGCAAAGGCTGCACCGTGGCCTGGGCCTGCGACATATCTCGCGCCCGAATTTGACGAATAGATGGTTGATTAAACGTATGTCGTCGGATTTGCTGAGCATGGTTAAGGCTTTCTTCACCTCTTCATACCCCGCCTTCTCGTCGGCTATGCCCAGCCGTTTCGCCACCGTCTCCACATGAGTGTCGACAGCTATCTCGGGCTTGTTGAAAGCGATGGATAAAACGATGTCAGCGGATTTGGGGCCCACGCCCGGCAGCTTCATCAACTCCTCGCGGTTGTCAGGCACACGTCCGCCCAGCTGGCCGTAGACAATCTGAGCCAGCTTTTTGATTCTCTTGGCTTTCTGCCTATAGAATCCCACTGGTTTGATGAGGCGAGCGACGGTTCTCACATCGGCTGAAGCGAGGTCACGTGGGTCTTTGAACCATGTGAAGAGGTTGTTGTAAGCCTCGTCTGTTTTCTCGTCACGTGTCCTATGAGAGAGAACAGCCCCCACAAGAACCTTGAAAGCATCAGCATCGGTAACGTGGACAGGAAACGGCTCGTTTCCATATCGCTTTTTCAAAACCTCGACTACCTGAGCAAAAGCATCCCTATCCATTTCCACCAAAACGGCGTAAAACAACGGAATAAAACCATGCCGCATACACGCCCATAATTCGGGAAAATAGAATGAGCATTTAGCTCACATCTAAGACAGAAACAATATGTCTCACGACGCAGAACAAGAACCTTCACATCCACAGCCACAACCACCACCTAATCCCAAACATCCACGTCACCACAGTATTCGGATAATTTTCCGGCTCTGAACCCTCTCATCCTCTGCAACATGCGAGCTGTGGAGCATCCTGACTATGGTTGGGGCAACTCCGGGTCTTCACAGTTCTGGACCGATGCATTCGGCAGAGAAGTTTCTGGAAGCTGCGACGCCACGCGATGCATCAGACAGACAGTTCCATCAGGCTATTATGCTTGGTTCGACGACGACTCTGTATTCGACTGGCCTTGGATAGACCTACCATTAGGAGCCCCGGGCGGAAACTGAAAACTGCGCAGCCAGAAAACACCACGTGAACATGGGATGCGTCGGCGACAACTATGCCCAGAAGAAAAGCCGCTGTTAAATAGTGGTCGGCTCGCTGTCTGTAAAGGTTGAGGAGAACTGTTTGGCTCCCGGTTATAGGAGGGTTTTTGGCCAACGTTATCTTCGGAGCGTTCGTGGGCTCTTTTTCAACTCTTCTGCCCTCGATGCTGCAGGATGTTGGTGCTCCTCTCTCTGAGGGAGGGCTGATTGGCTCAGCGTTTTTCACAGGCTATCTTATCAGCCAAGTACCTTTCGCCATGCTTGCTGAACGTTTAGGCGTTGTGCGAGTTGTCTCATCAGGCCTAGTTGTCTACACTATTTTACACTTTGTTTTCGCAACGTCATCAACATGGAACGAGATACTGTTTTACAGGTTTTTGCAAGGCTTCTTAGGAGGAGCTGTATTCATCCCCACACTCCAGCTCGCATTCGAAGTTGGTGATGAGAGACGTTCTTTCGCCACAGGGTTTGTCGCAAGCGGCTTCAACGCTGGAACAGGGCTGGGAGCATACTACAGTTTCGCAGCCTCGGGGGGAAAATGGCAAACAGGGCTTATATCAGCAACCCTAGTCTTCGCAGCGCTTATCCCAGTCGCCTCAACCTTGATTTTCACAGCTCGGCGGCGAAGGCAGGAAAAAAGACCTACAGACTTTTCAAAAGATTCTGGATTCTATTTTCTGAATATTCTTCATTTTGTGCGGCTTGGCGTGATTATAGCTACGACGACATGGATGCCCACGGCGTTGGCGAGCTTGCACGGGCTCTCGGAAGGCTCGGCGGCTTTCTACTCATCGATACTGCAGTTGACCGGAATCGTCTCGCTCACGGTTGGGGGATATGTGACCGACATGCTTGGCAAGGGACGTGTTTTGGTGATGAATGTTGCCGCTCTCTCGGCTGCATTAGCGGTGTCTCAATCCGTCCCCGTCTGGCTGCTTCCTCTCTACGTCGCGTTGCTGGGCTTTCTCATCTACCTACCGACTCCGGCAGCTTTCGCCATCCTCAGAGATAGGTATCACGCAGGTGGAGCCAGCGTCGCCGCGGGATACCTCAACACATCAGCGGCTGCAGGAGCCATAATGATGCCGTATCTATTCGGCGTCCTCCACGATGTCTTCAAAGGATTTGCATCATCTTTCTACCTCACCGCAGCCCTCTACCTAATCCTCCTACCCCTCATACCAACTCTAACCAAGAAACAACTCAAACAGTGAACAATAACGATATTCTTTTATAAACGGCTGCGAAACTGTTGACCATGAAAAAATATAGCTTGCCACCTCTTCCATATGCATACAACGCGCTCGAGCCTGTGATATCCGCCGAGATCATGACGCTTCATCACACCAAGCATCATCAGGCGTATGTAAACGGTGCCAACGCGGCTCTCGAGAGGCTGGAGAAACAGAGGAAGGGTGAGAACCCTGAGAACATTCGCGGCATACTGCGAGACCTCAGCTTCAACCTCAGCGGACACAAGCTCCACTCCGTCTTCTGGCCAAACATGGCGCCGCCGGGAAAAGGAGGAGGGGCACCGGGAGGAGCCATAGCCGACCAGATTAACAAAGACTTCGGCAGCTTCGAGAACTTTAAGAAACAATTCAGCGACGCAGCCAAAAACGTCGAAGCCGTTGGCTGGGCCATCCTCACCTACGACGCCGAGTCCGAGACACTTGTCATCTACCAAGTGGAGAAGCAAAACTTCATGCATCCACCCGACCTACCACTACTGCTTACCCTAGATGTATGGGAGCACGCCTACTACCTACAGTACAAAAACGACCGCGGCGCATACGTAGACAAATGGTGGGAAGTCGTCAACTGGGACGACGTCGACAAACGCTTCACCAAGGCCAAAGGTTAACCAAATTCCCACATTTTTTAATCATGCTCAGGTTTTTTGGACCACTATCTTCCGATTCCTAGCAGGTAACATTGCATAGTTATACTGCGACGGGTTAACATCCTAAACGCTTTCATCTGACGGAAGATCTTAATTCCTGATTAGGCTAGTTCGCCTATTCTAATAGACTCTATGTAGACGAGCTTTTCGCACTGGAATTCTTTAGTGTCTTTAGCCCTATTATTGTTATTCCAATTAATTCTCTTTGTCTGGTTCTCAGTATTACTCCTTCCTGAGGCTCTACGCTATCATCTGCCTCCCTAGGCTCTCCGAACGAGATGTAGAGAACATCATTCTCCTCGTCATAGTCAACGTTAAGCCTCTCGGGCCTAAGAGCTATTTTTTCCAAACAACTTCACCCCTTACACTTCCTAAATCTGAGGTAAAGTAGGCGGTTATAATATGCTTTTCCTCGTTCACGACCTTATAGACAACCACCAGATGCTTCGGGCCTAGATGTGTTCTACTTAGATATTTTATAGCTTTGAACTCGCCCCTAGAACCTTTCAACACTGTATCAGGCCCCTTCACGGCCTCGATTATTTCACTCTTGTAAAACGAAACCTCAGGATGCCTAGTAGATATATGGCCCCATGCCTTCTCTGAAAGCCGTATTTCCATAAGCTTAAGGTTATAATCAGCGTGGTTATGTATATAGACTGCGACGACGTCGACAACCGCTTCTCCAAGGCCAAAGTTTTTGCTTAATGAGTTGAAGGTGTCTGCTGTTCTTATGTTTCTTGGTGGCTGTAGGATGGTTTCTAGGGTTTTGAACGTATAGGTTTCCGTTGAAATCAACCTCTTTAGGTGTATGAAAAAACATCCTTTAATCAACTTGTGCTATGTCGAGAAGAGTCTAAGCCTTTTTTTCTTCTTGTGGTTGTTGCTAGTATTATTGTTGGTGTTGCTGCTGCTAGTCCCGCGAGGCCTAGCGCTGTGTCGCCGTAGTTTTGGAAGATTATTGATAGGAGTATTGGTGTGGTGAGTGATGTTAGTGCTGTGGCTGTGTCGTTGAGGCCCATGGCTTTTCCTCTCTCGGCTGCGTGTGTTTCGTCGGAGATGAGGGCTATTGAGGCGACTGTTGCCGCGCTCCAGCCTACGCCCACGAGAAACATGCCGACGGTGACGATGTCGAGGCTTTTGTTGACGGACATGATGTATGCGCCTGTTGAGCAGACAATCACTCCAACCAGTGTGACAGGCACTCTTCCAACGATGTCGGCCGCTTTCCCGAGCGGTATCGAGAACGCGTACATCCCTATGACGTGCAGGGTTACGACAGCTGAGATAACCGTTGTCTCGACATGTTCGAGGTGTAGGAGCAGGGAGCCGAGCGACATGTAGGCAACCATCACACCCGTCGACACAGCCGCTGAAACAATGGCAAACACCATTCTACGGTTTAAGATTTCAGAAATTTTTCTAATGGCTTGTTGATGTGCTTCGGATGGGTTGTTGTGTCTAAGGGTTCTCGCTATCTGTAGCGGGTCGGGTTTCACCGCATATGCAGCAGCAAAACCTGCCGCGGCGAATGGTATGAGCGTTAGATAGGTTGCGGCGATGTTTTCCCCGCCAGCGAGCATTTTCACGGCCGCGATTATCGGCGGCACAGCCAACGTCCCCACCATGCTCCCTGTCAAGATAACACCTGTTCCAAGGCCGCGTTTCTCCGGGGGCAGCATGTCCCCCGCCGCCATCCTGCCGTAGTCAGCCATCCCACGGCCGACACCAAACAAGACAATCACCGTCAGAAAAGCCTCCATCAACCGTTGCTGGTAGAAGAACGCGGCCGCGGCGGCTGACAACCCGGCTATAACCATTCCAGAGTAGATGACTGGCATCCGTCCAACTCTGTCCATCAGCCTACCCATTTGATAGGTTGTTAAAATCCTCCCACCCCACATCAACGCAGAACCTAACCCAGCCAGAGCGGCTGAGCCGCCTAGAAGAGAGATGGTTATCGGCACATGAACCACAAACGTCTGGACGATAATCGTCAAGAAAGCCTGGGTCGCGGCTATGTATGCGAGGTTACGTCTGACCGCTTGGTGAAGCGTTTGCCCCGCTCCGCTCATTTCTCACACCAGCTCTCACCCTCTTATAAAACTGCAGAGGTGTCTTGACGCCGCCGCAGAGTCTCCCCTCCTCTATGCAGAGGCCATGTGTTTGCATGGTTGCGCAGCGGGGGACGCTGTATTTTGTGCGGCTCCCCTTGAGTCCAGCGATGTGCTCGACTTGGTAACGTGCTATCTTGGGGTCGAAGTCTCCCCGTTGGCTGTAGATGTTGACAACCTCGTCGACGGTCATGCCTATGCGTAGCATGAATGCGGCGGCTGCGAAGTTGCCGAAATGACTCACAGGCTCTCCTGCGAGAAGCCGTTTACGAAGAGCCTGCATACATGGAGGCCATTTATCGGGGTCTAGCCTAACAGACGGCGCTGCTTCTCTCTGGTGAACCGATTCAAGCAGCTTCCTCAGCCTCTCGACCTGTTTCTCGAGGAAGGGTGGCGGTGTTAGGCTTCCCATTTTCTCGAGCCGTTGGTGTATGAGTTTCTCGAGGCCGTTTTTGACAAGGGTGATTGCCTCGCTGCGTGTTACGGCGACGTAGCCTTTGTCGAGGATTCTGTTGACGAGTTTGAACCGTGGCTCGTTGAGAGGGGTTGCGTGCTTGAGATAGTCGACGAAATGTATCCAGAACTCGTGCGGCGGCTGGCCCTCTCTTATCCTCATGCCAAGAACCTCGGACATCACGTAGGCCACCACCTTCGCCTGCTCCTCCCGTATGTTTTTCAGCATCGTCGCGTATCTCTCGGCCTCGTAGGCCGCGAACCTTCTCTTGGCGAATGGGCTGTCAAGCATAGCTACAAGAGCCATGGCGAGTGGGTGGCTGAAGATTTCCAAGTCGCTTGTCTCAAGGGGTTGAAGCCGTCGGGCGGGCCATCGGCGGAGAGCCTCCTCAACCCTCCGCACAGCCACTTCAAGATACTCGTTATTGCCCTCAAAATCCTCGAGACGAAGACCCTGCTGAGCAACGTAATCCCTCACCTCTCTCAGAAAGGGAAAACCTGAGAGAAGCGCTTTCACCACGTAGTCGTCAACGGACAAGCCTATGCATCTACGGGCCGCGTCGCATTTAAGCTATGCCGAATCTATTCAAGCTGATTTTTTGTCTTTTGTTAAGCCAGAGGGCTTCTTCGACGAGTTCTCTGCGGTCGAGCCTGTGGACAAGCCGTGCTTCCGGGGTTCTTCTCTCGAGGTATTCTTCGTAAAGTTCGGTGTATTGCTGGGCGATGTGAGGCGGGAGGCTGGAGACCAGCTCCCTGATTATGGCTCTCTCGACTTGGTGGAATATGTTTTTCGGGATTTTTTTCTTGGTGGCGGGTGTGAGGTCTCCTGTGTAGCTTTCGGCGAGGTCATGTAGCAGAGCCATTTTCACAGCTTTGCAGACATCGAGGCCACGGGCCTCGGCCTCCGCCATAGCCATCACTGCAAGTGAGTAGCTGTGGCTCGCGACGCTCTCGGGGTTCTTGACTCCTTCCTCCAGCCAGCCGGTGCGCGGAAGCCTCTTGAGAAGAAGCAGAGCCGAGACAAGCGTCTTCAACGAAGCCTTCTCACCATCTTCATCAACCCCGACCCGTATTGAAGAGCTTTTTTACCCCTGTCAGCCAAGTCGCCGAGACCCAGCATCCGACCCACCATCCGCAGAACATGCTTCCTCACAACTCTCCCCCCATAAACATGCACTTTCTGCTCCACAGGTATGGACAAGACCATCGAAACAACATCCCGCGTAAGATAAAGCGGAAGAGGATAGGCTCCGCCGAGCCTCACCGCTGTAAAATCCCTCACCAGCCCCTCGGCTGCGAGCATCTCAAAATCCCTCCGCATCACCTGCTCAAGAACTTGATACCCGTTTTCGTGAAGAATCCTTTCATACTTCATGTAGCCGCCGAAGAGCTCGTCAGCACCCTGTCCCAGCACCGCCGCCCCACACCCCATTTCCACAGACTTTTTCGAGAGAAGATACATGGCGACAGCGATGGCCGCGTCCATGTCACCCAGAGGCCCCAGCACATTTTCAAGCAGCTCCAAAGCCTTCGCCACGTTCTTTTCATCAACAACCACTTTCTCCACCTCCAGCCCGAGAAACGATGCAGCGGACTCGGCTGCTGCGAAGTCGTGGCTTTCCACCGTTCCCACAGTGAGAAGAAGAGGGGAATAACCCCTGTCTCGGATGAGCTTCGCGA
>Ga0105162_1000202_pt1 | contig 40119 bp, 35 predicted proteins | sample JNZ201metaG_FD_81532 | JGI IMG/M metagenome (GOLD analysis project Ga0105162, IMG submission 81532) | Hot spring microbial communities from Jinze hot spring, China to study Microbial Dark Matter (Phase II) - JNZ 20120812A | ecosystem: Environmental > Aquatic > Thermal springs > Hot (42-90C) >...
ACGGAAAACTCACCTGAAAAACACAGAAGGAAATTCAGATTGAATGAATTTTCAAACCTCTATACCGAAGAGTTTTGGTTTTTTGTAGTCGTAAAATCCTCGTCCGGTTTTTCTTCCCAAAAATCCAGCACTGACAAGTTCCCTCAGCTTCGCAGATGGGCGGAACCTATCATCACCCGTCCTCCGATAAACATTATCTGCTATTGCAAGAACAATATCAAGCCCCATAAAGTCCGCAAGCTCAAAAGGTCCCATAGGATACCCTAAACCTAACTTGCACGCCTTATCTATATCCTCTGGCGTAGATATTCCTCCTTCATACATACGTATTGCTTCTAAAATAAATGGTATAAGCAGAGCGTTCCCTATGAAAGCAGGAGTATCCTTCGTTATAACCGGCTCTTTGCCTATCTTTTTTGCAAACTCAACCGCAAAAGATATATACCTTTCGTCTGTTTTCAAAGAAGGAATAACTTCAACGAGCTTCATAACAGGCGGTGGATTGAAAAAGTGAAATCCGAGAAACCTATCAGGTCTTCTCATAACAGCAGATATTTCTATAACAGGTATAGATGAAGTATTTGTGAAAATCGGAGATTCCTCTGATATTACACTTTCAACTCTGCTTATCACATCTTGCTTCAAACTCAGATCTTCATTTACCGCTTCTATAACCAGGGAGTCGTACGGAATATCTTCTATTTTTACTGTTCCTTTGAGCCGGCTCAAATTATCTTTCACCTTGTCTTCTGATATCTTTCCTCTTTTTATTCCTGATTCATAGAATTTGCTTATATGCTCTAAACCCCTTTTGAGAGATTGCTCATCTTTTTCAACAACTGTGACGGTAAAACCGTTATTGAGAAGGACAACCGCTATTCCAAATCCCATCACCCCACATCCTATAACTGCACAGTTCTTTATCTCGTTCATATCCATAGCCGATAAAAATTTTATACCCTTAACTAATACAAGAATAAAAAAACAGAAATTAGGAAAAGCGAAATTTTCATTTTTATTCTTTTGATTATGCTTTTGAGTGAAGAAAAATCAATTATAATAAGAGAATTTCAGAGACATCCAAAAGATGTTGGCTCCCCCGAGGTTCAAATCGCCCTGCTTACCGAAAGAATAAAAATACTTCAAGAACACCTGAAAATTCACAAGCACGATTACTCAGCTAAAAGACGGCTTTTAATCCTTGTCGCAAAAAGAAAAAAACATATAAATTACCTGAAAAGAACAAATCCTGAAAGATACAAGCTCATATCAGAAAAACTCGGTCTAAAGTAAAAACAAATCAAACCAGTTGAGACAATAAAAAAATAAACATTTATTTCCGATAAAAATTCAACAAACCGAGAAAAATAAAAAAATAAGTATTACTTTTATTTTATAAAGATGGCTGAGGAAAAAGGAGAAACAATTGAGGTAATAGAGGAAATAGGAGAGGAAGGAGTAGAAAAGGAAAGAAAAAAAAGAGGGTTGAAATTCTCAATTCCACCGTTCATCTTCTACTTACCAATAATTGCGGGATTGGGCTTTTTGGGGTATCTCGGATACAAGCAGTTTTTCGGCGAAAGAACTAAAAAAGAAGAAGAAGTAGAAGTAGCAAAAGTCGTAGCTAAAAAAGGTATAATTATTCCGGGACCATCTCTGGTTGTGAATCTATCAGATGTTAACGTTCCGAGATTTCTCAAAATATCTATGGTTTTTGAGGTTGATAGAGGAATAGCAGTAGCGGAAATTCAAGATAAAGAGCCGATAATAAAAGACGCAATAATAGGTCTTTTATCTTCAAAAACAATGGCAGACCTCAGAGGATATGATTCTCAACAGATTTTAAAAGAAGAGATTATATCACGAGTAAACTCACTACTTGAAAGAGGAAGAGTGATAAACATATACTTCACAGATTTTATTGTGCAATAGAGATTAGAATATCAAGCGTGGCGGATTTGTCCCTGGGACACACGCATAATGAGAAAAATCTGTAATACCTTCCTCTCGCAGAACATCTTCGTCTATGAGAGCTTTGCCCGTTCTTCTTGATGGAGGCTTTGATACAATAGCTATCACAGCATCAGATACTATATCTGGCTTTCTCCACATAGTTGGATCTCCAAGCTGAAAGTTTATTGTTGCTTGACTCTCTATGGCAGTAGCTGGCCAGAGAGAATTTACAGCTATGTTATATTCTTTGACCTCCTCGGCAAGTCCCATAGATAACATTGTCATTCCGAATTTTGATATAAGATATGCGACTTTTCCTGGCAGAATAGAAAGCTCAATCGGTGGCGACATATTTATTATGTGTCCCCATCTTTGTTTCATCATATATGGCAAGACATAGTGTGAGGCGATGAAGGCAGCTCTCACATTGACCTGCATAACAAGGTCAAATCTTTTCGGAGGAGTATCAATCACGGGTTGCCACCATAGTGCTCCTGCGTTGTTTATAAGAATATGAACAGTTCCGAAAGCTTTGACTGTTTCATCTACCATCTTTTTTATATCTTCTTCAAACCTCATATCTGTTCTCACCGCAATAGCTTCTCCTCCGAGCTTTTTTATCTCCTCTACAGTATCGTATATTGAGCCGGGGAGTTTTTCGGTTCCCTGCTCGCTCTTTGCAGCAACGCAGACTTTCACCCCTCGCTTCGCAAGATCAATTGCTATCTTTTTACCTATACCCCGGGATGCCCCAGTTACTATTGCAACTTTACCCTCAAGCTTTTCTTCTTCCTTTATCATTTTGAAAGGCAGATTTATCAGCTTATTCTCTCTATTATTGTTGCGATCCCCATTCCTCCGCCCATACACAAAGATATAACAGCATATCTCTTTTTGGTTCTTTCAAGCTCATAGAGAGCTTTTGTGAGAAGTATCGCACCTGTTGCCCCTATTGGATGACCGTGAGCTATGGCTCCACCATTAGGGTTAAGACGCGTATCGTTTCGCCAGTCAATTCCGAGTTCTCTTGCAGCATATATAACAGGAGACGCAAACGCCTCGTTTATCTCTATAATATCCATATCATCTATTGTGAGTTTAGCTTTTCTGAGCGCGTTCTTTATCGCAGGAGCTATTCCTGTGAGCATCAAAACAGGGTCAGAACCAGCAAGACCGAAAGAGACAATTCTTGCTCTTGGTTTCAAACCGAGTTTCTGAGCTTTTTCAGGAGTAGTTATCATAACCGCACAAGAAGCATCGGAAATCTGCGAAGACGTAGCGGGAGTATGAGGACCATCGGGAGTGAATGAATACGGGAGATTTTTCATATCTGCCATGAATCCTTCTGGGTCATCAAGCACTTTGAACCTCACTCCCTCATCTTGTGTTATCGTGAACTCCTGCCCATCTTTTTTCGCAACCACAGGAAAAACCTGAGAGTTATAAATCCCATTTTTCCACGCAAGAGCTGCTCTTTTTTGTGAGTTAAAACCGAACTCCTCAACTTCATCGCGCGAAATCTTGTATTTTTGAGCTATCATATCCGCAGCAACTCCCATAGGAACAAGTCCCTTTTGTTGAACTGCGTCAGGTATAACAAGCGGAGCCCCGGCTTTAGCAGCTATCTGTGCATCGGATCCCATAGGATACCTTGACATTGATTCTGATCCCCCGGCTATCACGAGATCACATTCTCCGGACATAACTTCCTGAGCTGCGAAATTTATAGCTTGAAGTCCCGAGCCACAGTATCTATTTACCGTACAACCAACCGCCTCATCGTGGAACCCAGCTTGATAAAGGAGAGTTCTTCCGAGATTAAAACCCTGCTCCCCTACCTGAGAAAGACATCCCCAAACAACATCTTCTACTTCTCTGGTGTCTATTTTTGTTCTTTCAATAAGCTTTCTCACAGAAAGAGACGCAAGTTCAATAGCAGAAAGATGCCCCATCGGACCGCACTTTTCAAGTCCTTTCCAGCTTGATTTGCCTATCGGAGTCCTTATTGCATCAACTATTACTGCCTCTCTCATAAACCAAAACCTCCTTTTTTATTTTTCACCAAGTTTATTTTATCAACAAAACAAAAATCAAAAACAAAAATCAATAAAAATCAGAAAAATAAAAAATAAAAAACAGGAATTCAAGAAAATTTCTTTTCAGATTGTAAATTTAGTTTGATTATGGCGGAGCAGTTCCTGACAACGAGAAGAGATAAATTCAAAGAGTTCTTACAAGGTATCGTAACATGGAGTAGGAAATGGTCTTTCTGGCCAATACCAATTGGGACTGCTTGCTGTGGTATAGAGTATATGGCAATAGTCGCATCTCACTTTGATATATCAAGGTGGGGAGCAGAAGTTGTGAGGTTCTCACCAAGACAGGCAGACCTTATGGTAATTGCAGGAACGATAACAAGAAAAATGGGAGAAGTTGTAAGAAGAGTATGGGAGCAGATGGCGGAACCAAAATGGGTAATAGCATTCGGCTCATGCGCTTCAACAGGGAACGGAATATACCAAACTTATTCTGTTCTTGACGGAGTTGATAAAGTTATTCCTGTTGATGTATATGTCGCAGGATGCCCACCGAGACCAGAAGCTTTTCTTGAAGCACTTGAATACCTGCAAAACAAAATTGAAAACAAAAAAGAGTATTTCAAAAAATTAGAAGAAGAAAAGAAAATAGTTCAGATTGAAGGGAAAACAATAATAGTAGGTGGGGAAATCATAAAGCAATCTATAAGATGAACATTTGAAAGATCGGCAAAGCGAAAACAAATAAAAAATCAGAAAAAACGCAATCTTCAAAAAAGAAAACAATAAATTAAAAAATCATGATGAGAATAAAAGCAGAGAGAAGAGAAAAATTGGGAAAAGAAAATGCAAAGAAAATCAGAAAGCAAAGCTACATCCCCGCAGTAATATACGGTCAAGGTAAAGTATACGAACATATAAAAGTGAAATTTGGCGATATGATGAAAATTTTGAAAGAAGAAACAACGAATTTTGAAATAGAACTTGAAGATGGAAAAATATATAAAGTGAGGTTACAAGATGTACAAATCCACCCAGTTTTAGACCAACCCATTCACTTTGATTTCTACAAACTCAATGACTAACGAAAATGCCTTAATAAACTTCCAGATAAACCCAAAAAGAGTAGATAAGATAAAAGCAGATATAATTGAGATAGGTTTCGGAAACGGAGAATACACAGTATATTTATCAAAAAAATTCAAAGATAAGAAAATTTTAGGCATTGAAATATCGGGAGAGAGTGCAAATAAGCTATCAAAAAAAATCAAAAAGGAAAATATAAAAAACGTACTTTACATCAAATTGCCAGCAATTATCGCATTTGAACTCTTTCTTGAAGATAATTCGGTTGAGGCGATATTTATAAACTTTCCCGACCCGTGGCCGAAAAAGAGGCACCAGGAAAGAAGGATCACAACAGCCGAACACCTTTTCCTTTTCGCAAAAAAACTCAAAAAAGAAGGATTTATTCAGCTGAAAACAGACCACTCAGATTTCCTTGATTTCTCAATCCAAGAAGCAGAAAAACTCAAATGCTTTGAAATATTTCTGATAGAAAATCCCAAAGAATCAACCCAAACAAAATACGAAAAAAAATGGCTTGAACAGGGGAAAAAAATATTTACTGTAAGGTTTATAAAAAAATCTGAACCAAACGAGCTAACCTCTACTTCTATACCTAAAATTAAGAAAGTAAATTATATGCCAAAGCTGAAAATAAATGAATTTTTAGATTTCTCAGAACTTGAAGGGAAAACATTCAAGATAGAACCAAACCTTGTAGCGAAATTCTTCAGAGCTTTTCAAAGAAAAAACGAAGAATGGCTCATAGAAACACTACTCGTTGAAGATAACTACACACATTACTTTTTTACATACCTCAAAAAGTTGCCCAACGATTCATTTGTTTTATCTGTATCAAATTTCAGCGAGGTCATAAAAACCGAAGGAGTTGTGAAATTCATCAAATGGCTATCAAATATAAAAGAAAAAAATAAAGAAGAAAACAAAAATTATCTCTGAAAAAATTATTATCTTTTTAGATTATGTTCGGCAAAAGAAAAAGAGAACTCCCAGTCGCAGGAGATATAAATGTGGTACCGTTCATAGATATGCTATCTGTTATAATAATATTTCTCATAATGGTAGCAACCTTTCTAAACATAGGTGTAGTAGAAACATCTATGCCAAGAGCAGGAGGGAGTACGGCACAAATAGCAGAACCCCAGAAAAAAGAACAAAAAGAAAAATTAAACCTCACAATAGCAATAACAGAAAAGGGCTTTTACATAGGCGGAGCAGGAGCAGTACTTCAAGAAAAGACAGGAGAACCCACGATACCCAAAAAAGATGGAAAATATGATTTCAAAGCCCTCAACGATAAACTCTGGGAGATAAAACAGCGCTACCCCGATGAGTGGGATGTCATAATACTTCCAGAAGATAACATTGACTACCAGACCATAATAAAAACAATGGACGCAGCAAGAGAAAGATGGATAGAAGAAAACGGGAAGAAAGTCAAAAAATACCTCTTCCCTAATGTCGCAATAGCAGCAGGAATATTCTGAAATAACATCATGAGATACTTTTTACTGATACCAGACGGAGCAGCGGAAAAATTTGAAAAAGGAACCCCACTTGAAAAAGCAAAAACCCCCTCCCTTGATCAAATAGTAAAAAATTCCTTAATCGGTACGGCAAGAACTATTCCCTATGGACTTCCCCCAGGTTCAGACATAGGAACACTTTCTATTTTAGGTTATGACCCATATAAGTTCGCAATAGGTAGAGCTCCTCTTGAATTCGCCTCAAAAGGTATAGAATTTCCTCCAAACTCAATCGTTTTCAGAATGAACCTCATAACCGTAGAAGATGGAATAATAAAAGACCACTCAGCAGGACACATAAAAGATGAAGAAGCAAAAAAAATAGTAGAAAAGATAAATCAGGAAGCAAAGGAATTTTTAGAAAAAAATAAAATGAAGGTGTTTTCGGGAAAATCTTATAGAAACTACCTCGTGTGGGAAATAGATGATAAGAGCAAACTTGAAAACATAGAGAAAGCAAAACTTACCCCTCCACACGATATCCTTGGTAAAAAATATACCGAATTCCTACCTGAAATAGATGAGCTGAAAAAACTCATAAGCATATCAAAAGAGATACTTAAAGATGAAAAGAACGCAAATATGGTATGGTTTTGGGGACAAGGGAAAATGGCGCAACTTCCAAAATTTGAAGATATATACAAAAAGAAAGCAAACCTCGTATCAGCAGTAGATATACTCAAAGGAATAGGAAAACTCGCAGGAATAAATGTTATTGAAGTTCCCGGAGTGACAGGATACCTTGACTCAAACTTTGAAGGGAAAGTAGATTATATCCTCTCTGAAACAAAAGAAAACGAATTAGGTATCATTCATGTTGAAGCAACAGATGAGACAGGGCACGAGGGCGACCCGGAAAAAAAGAAAACAGCAATAGAGATATTTGATACAAGAGTTCTCGGAAGATTGCTTGAAAAAACGAAAGGTGAGAAGATAAAAATTTTAGTTATTCCAGACCATCCTACTCCGTGCGAACTCAGAACGCATTCGCCAGAACCGGTTCCTTTTCTCATCTTTCCATGCCTATGCGAAGGTAATGGTTGTATCTTATGCGGAGCCGAAAGATTTACAGAAATTTCATCAGCAGAAAAAGGAATAATGATTGATGCAAGAAAAATACTCAAATTCTTCCTTTCGCAAAAATCCTGAAAAACCGAAAATAAATCAGTAAATTTATTGAATGAAGTTGAAATTAGTTGAGGCAATTGCGGGATTTCTTTTCTTCTCCTCACTCATAATGATAAATGCAATCATAACAAAAAAACTGATTCTGAAAAACCTCAAAAAATCAAATCTTATACTCCTTCTATCTTACCCTTTCAAGTTCCTGATATATCTGGCTGTACTTATAGCAGTAGAAAAATGGATAGGTCTAACTTTCAGCTTCATCATCGGAATAATGCTTTCGCTTATTCTCTTTTCTCTTATAAGTTTGCTGATGCAAACAAACATTCTAACAAATAAAAAATAAAGCTTATGATTTATGTTTTGATGATTTTTGCTATGCTGGGAGAAAGATATTTTGACCCAATCATCATAAAAGCAAACAGAATAAATCTGAAAGCAGATGTAAATAAAATAATCATCTTCTCATCACAAGGAGTAATACCATTTCAGATAGATGAAATTAAAAACGAAAACTACTTTGAAGGAGATGGAAAATTTGACGGAGAAGATGAACTTGTATTTTACGCAAGGCACTGCGGAGAAAAAATAAGCACAGAAAAAATAAGCTCAATACAAGATGATTTTGAAGAAATACTCGAAGTATCATTAGAAGAACCTGACAAAGAAGAAAAAGCTTTCTGCTACATCGGAGTGATGAAAGAAGACAAAAAAACAAAGTTTGAAAGACAGCTCGGCAAAGTAAATTCTCCAACCCTCAATTTCTCAAATCAAAAAGACGACTTTATAGTAGAGCAGAAAAATAAAATCACCATATTCTCTAACTCCTCACCATCGATAAAAAGCATAGAAATAGTAGATGAGTTAGGAGATAAAATAAAAGTTTTCAGCGGATTGAAAGCAGAGATATTCATAAAGCTTTTGAATCTGATAAACATAGAAAAAACAGAAAAAGATATTTCTACAAAAGTAGCATTTGTCAAGGGCGGACCGGTGAGAATTATAAGAGTTCTTCAACCCTACGCAGATATTGGATTCGGTATAAAAATACCAACATCAAAAGTCATCTCTTACATATATGAAGGATTCACATATGTTGAAAACGCAGTTCCGATTCCTTTCAATTTAAAAGTGATTTCCCGCTCTGCTTATGCAAACATATATCTCAAATTCATAGACCCAAAAAGGTTCAAGTCAAGAGAAAATGATATTGACCTACGGAACTCAATCGGTGAAAAGAAACTCGAAGAGGACTGGCATATGTGGGGCTATATAGAAGGAGAAACATGGGCTGCTTCATATTTTATCAAAGAGATAACAAAAATACCAATAGAGCGTTCTTTATACTTCAGAAGCGAAGGAAATACACTTGAAGTGGGAGTCCATCTTAATCTTCTTAACCTCCCGAAGGGAAATCATAAATTCGCACTCTACGGATTTTTCTTTCCACCAGGAGAATTAGAAAAAGCCAAAAAATTCGTTGAAAATCCACTCAAAACAAAGGTAATCAAAATAAAGTGAGAAGAAACAAAATAAAATTACATAACCTGTTCCGCAAAGGTCTCCAGATTAAAATTTTTTATTACATCAGATATATATTGAGTTATGGATGAGTTCACAAAAAAAATCATAGTCATTATATCTGCTATATTTTTAGCCTTCATAGCTATATCAATAAGGTTCTTCAAATTGCAGGTGATAGATAGGAGCGAAATACTGCAAAAAGCCCAGACCATAAGAACAAGAGTCAAATTCTACCCACCGAAAAGAGGTGAAATATATACATCAGAAGGAATATTAGTAGCCGGAAACACCAGTTCAGTTGACATAATAGTATATCCGCTTGAAATAAAAGGTAAAATCCCGGAAGAAATATATGAGATAATAGATAACCCTGAAATTATAGAGGGATTAAACAGAAGAGTCCTTTACTATCCAATCCCTATAAAAACAGATGTGAATTACGATGAGCTCGCCGAAACCTTACCTATTTTCCCATCAATACCCTTTATGCAAATAGAAACAATAACGAAAAGATTTTATCCGCTCGGAGAATTCGCATCTCATATAATAGGCTATGTTAAATTAGAAAACATATACGAATACATAGGAGTAAAAGGAGTTGAAAAAATTTACGACGATGTACTTGAAGGAGAACCATCTAAAAAAATTGTTGAAATAAACGCACTCGGAAAAGAAGTTGAGGTCGTAAAAGAAGAAGAAGGAGAAAAAGGGAAACCAATATGGCTCACGATAAGGTATGAACTCCAAAAATACGCAGAAGAACTCATGAAAGATAAAGAGGGAGCAATAGTAGTTATGAACCCAAACAACGGAGAAATTTTAGCTCTCGTATCTTCACCACAGTTTGACCCAAATGTATTCGGAAGAAAAGTAGAAAAACAAAGATGGATAGAGTATCTCGTAGACCCAAGAAGACCTCTTATCAACAGAGCCATAGCCGGTGAATATCACCCCGGCTCAACTTTCAAGCTTATCGTAGCAATAGCTGGACTTGAAGAAAAAGTTATAACCCCAGATTTCAAAGTCACATGCAGAGGTAAGTTTTACTTTGGCAAACACGAACATAGATGCTGGAAAAAAGAAGGACATGGAACAGTTGACCTATTCAACGCAATTGTGAAGTCATGCGATGTTTTCTTCTACACACTTGGACTAAAACTCGGAGTAGATAAAATAGAAAAATGGGCAAAAAAATTTGGACTCGGCAGAAAAACCGGAATAGACCTTGACTTTGAGCAGGAAGGTCTAATACCCTCACGAGAGTGGAAACAAAAAGTTCTGAAAGATAAATGGTATGATGGAGAAAATATATCTCTCGCAATAGGTCAAGGATACACAACAGTCACAGCAGTTCAGATGGCAAGGTTCGTATCAGCAATAGTAAATGGCGGATACCTCGTCACCCCTCACGTAGTAAAGAAAGTAGATAAAAACGAGCTTGATTTTCCAAAAGAGAAAATTGATGTCAGCGAAGAAACTCTGAAATTCATAAAAGATGCTATGCTTGGAGTTGTTGAATATGGAACCGCAGGAGCGCACAAAATACAGGGAGTAAAATACGGAGGTAAAACAGGAACGGCACAGGTTGCATCATTCAGAGCGCTTGAAAAAATACTTGGAAAACCCGCAGACAAGATAAAAGATGAAGAGATACCCAAACAGTTCAGAGATCACGCCTGGTTTGTAGCGTATTTTCCATATGAAAACCCAGAAATAGTTATATCTGTTGTTGTTGAACACTGCGGAGCTGGCTCAAAATGTGCAGCACCAATTGCAAAAAAAATAATAGAAAAATACATACAGATGAAAAACCAAGAAGGTATCCCACAAAAAGTTGAAATACCCCACAAAATAAAAACCATTATAAACGAATAAAAATCAATACCTGTAAGAGAAAAACAAAGATAAAGAGAAATCAAGAAAATTCCCAAACTTCGGCTGGTAAGAAAAAGGTAAAGAAGACAAATCAGGATTCTGAAAGTAGTAAAGCACAAGAGATAAGCCCAGGGTAGTTGAGTCATCTAAATCAACGGCAAACTGAGGACCGAATTCAAAAACTTTCTCCTGAACCTGTGAAGAATCGCTATCTCTTTTCCATCTCCTGAAAAAGTGGAAGCGGAAACCAAAAATCATATCGTTGAAAAAACTATAAGAGAATTTGAGCCATATATCATCTGAAAAAGGTCCAGTATGCGCTCCCGTATAGCTCCCTTTGATAGCGAGAGGATAATTGTGATGCGCATAGAAAGCTCTTGATTTGTTAAACCATGTGTATTCTGCGTTGAACGAAAAATTCTCTCTTTTCCCTCCAACACCTACAACCCAAGCATTCACAGCAAGACGGAAAGGTATAGGGAAACATTTTATTATTTTCACATCCTCTACCTGCCAGCAGGCGACTATGTCATCTCCTGCATACTCAAAGTACCCGAAAAGCTCCTCAAAAACATTGCTCGGAATTATTTTTGAAAAATCAAAAACACCGAAAAACTCCGCCGCTTGATTTGTATCTCTATTCAACCAGTACTCCTCACACTTCCTTCTCTCGGCTTCATCTTGAATATCCCTGCACAAACCCGAAGCGTTCTCTAAACGCGCAGTGAAAAGGTCAATATAATCCTGAAATTTTTTCGGTTTTACTCCTCCCTTCCCACCGAAAGCTATTATTCTTGACGCTCCAAGACGCAAAAAATATATCTCCCAATCAAAACGCATAACCAAAAAGTTAGGATCAGGATACCTATAACCAATATCATCAGCAAATAAAACCCCTCCCAATGCTGATATGTTTCCGAAACAAAAGTTTCCCGCGCAAGGAAGATTTAGCTCTCTTATACCGCCCCATAAGTGGTTCTGAGGAGAAATATTGTGAGAGAGCAAGAGTGAGTTGTGTATGCCCGGTCCCAAACTCAAAGTATCTTTTCCACCAGAAATGTAAAGGAAACTATATCTTAGCTGAGATGAAAACCTGTGAAGAAACAAATTTGATTCCTGACGAGGGAAAGATACAAAAGGTTCAGCCAAAATCTTTATGCCATTTTTTTCATCTCCTGCTCCAAAAAAGAAAAGAACAGAGTTGAAGATATTCAGCCCCTTTGATAACCTGAATCCTTCATAAGACGGGTAAAGTATTTGGTCCTGCAGAAAAAAACTTTTTTTGGCGTTCCCGGAGAAAAAAGTTGAATTTGTCCTGAACTCAACGCTGACCTGTGCAACGAAAAAATACCCAAAAAGCAAAAACAGCATAAATAGAGAGTTTTAGAAAAAAGAAGATAGAGAAAAAATATCCAGACAAAAATTGAAGATGAATAAAAATATTAGTTTTGCCTTACAAGTTCTCCTCTGAGAGAGTTTCTGAACGCCTCGGTTATCTTGACATATACAAGAGAGCCGACCTCAACCTTACCTTCAAAATTCACGGGCTTCCCGGTTCTTGTCCTACCTGTCATATCTTTATCTCTGTTCCTTTCTGCTGGACCTTCAACAAGTATCTCTTCTAATTTTCCGATGTACTCGTTCATCTTTTCCAGAGTTATCTTATCTTGGAGATCTTGAACGAACTTCAACCTTCTTGATTTTTCTTCTTCTGGTATCTGGTCTGGCATGCGAGCTGCAACAGTCCCAGGACGTGGAGAGAACTTGAAAGAGAAAATATCATCAAATCTGACCGTCTTTAAAAGCTTTACTGTCTCCTCAAAGTCCTTCTCTGTCTCCCCCGGGAATCCAACTATAATATCTGTTGTTATAGCTATGCCGGGAATTTTCCTCCTGAGTTTATCTATTATTTCAAGGTATTCTTCTACTGTATATCTTCTTGCCATTTTTTTCAGGATTTTATTTGAGCCAGATTGAACCGGAAGGTGAATATGCTCGCAGACCTTTTCACACTCAGCCATAGCAGAAATAAGCTCATCTGACATGTATCTTGGGTTAGAAGTGGTAAATCTTATTCTGTAAAGACCATCTATTTTATTTAGTTCTCTGAGAAGTTGAGCAAAGCTTATCTCTCCGGGAGTGTTCCATCCGTACCCATTCACGTTCTGCCCTATTAGTGTGACCTCTCTTACTCCGAGCGATACAAGTTCTATCACCTCTCTTATTATATCTTGTGAAGGTCTTGTGACCTCCCTTCCGCGGGTAATCGGAACAACGCAGAAGGTACAGAATTGATTACAACCTTCTTGGATTGTAACGAAAGCTTTCACACGCGAGCCGTCATAAAAACTATATGGTATCGGGCTTTCAAATCTATCTGAAAGATTTGTAGTCAAAGAAGTATCAACAACAATTTTGCCGAGAAAAACTTCGGAAATTATCTCATCTATTCTATGCAGAGCGTGGGTCCCCACAACAAAGTCAGCTCCGGTTTTGAGAAGCTCTGAACCTTTGAGCTGAGCGACGCATCCTGTAATACCTATCTTTATATCTTTTTTTATCCTTTCCTTCAAACTAACATACTTTCCTACCTCAGAATAGACCTTGTGTTCCGGTTTCTCTCTCACAGCACAGGTGTTCACTATTATAACATCTGCTTCCTCTGGGGAACTTACAGGTATCATTCCGAGTTTTGCAACCATTCTCTCCGAATCTTTCTCATTCATCTGACATCCAAAAGTTCTCACAAAGATTTTCTTTCCGTCAAGAGAGATTTCTCCACCATTTTGAGAAGATTTATTTTTCTTGCTCAAAAGAATCTTTTCTTCTCTGTAAATTTTTCCTTTTTTTTCCATAATGTAAGATTAAAAGGTTAATAATTTTACCGCTTCGGCAAGGATTTATCAAATTATTTATATAAGCCGGAAAAGTCAGCGAATAAAGAGAGCTAAAAACAAAAAAGATAGTTCTGAAATCTCGCATATAGCACCGAAAATATCTCCCGTAAATCCCCCGAGCTTCTTCACAAAGTAAGAGGAAAAAACAAAAGATATAAGGAGAGAAAAAACGCTATAAACAGGAAAATAATAAAGTTCAGGAATTAAAAAAATCAGCAAAGGCAGAACTAATCTTCTTCTACCGGTAGAGACAAAAGTATATCCCAGTCCGTAATTTTTTGCAGACCTCGGGAAGACAAAAGCCGAAAACAAAATAGATGCTCTACCTTGTGCAAAAGCAAAAATAAAAATCAATGGATCAGCTGGCAAAAGCGCTACATATAAGTTAATCTTTACGAGTATGTAAATCACCCCCGAAAGAAGAGCGAAGGAGCCGATTCTTGGGTCATCCATTACCTTCAAAATCTCTTCTTTGCTCCGCGATGAAGAAAGAAAAAAAGCGTCAGAAGTATCTAAAAATCCGTCAAAGTGAAAGTAATTGAAAAGGAAATATTGAACCGAAAACAAAATTATTTCAGCAAAAGGTTGAGAAACACCCGGGAGTAAAATGAATCTATAAAGCAGATAGAGAAAAAATCCAGATGCAAAAGAAAAAACAGGAATGTATTTTACAGCTCTTTTGAAATCGCTCTCAAAATCAAATTCTAACTTGAAATTTATTCGTGAGAAGAAGGAAAAAATCAGCAAAAGCAAGCGTATCTCTTCAAGAAAAAAGCGAGAAAAACCATATAAAACCCTTCTCACCCCAAAATTTCTTATTTTTTGATTTAGATATAGAAGGCGAACGCGAGATGAACTTTTGAAATTTTCAATTCAGATTTCTGCCTTAGCTGATGCCTCCTCTTTCATCCTCAATTCCTCTTCGTATTTTTTCTTTCCCTCTTTTATTGCTTCACCTATTTTTGTGCAGTAATATTTTATTGCTCTTATAGCATCGTCGTTTCCTGGGAAAGGAAATTGAACGAGGTCAGGGTCGCAATTTGTATCAACAGGAGCGATAATAGGTATTTTCATTTTGTTCGCTTCTGCAATACATACATTCTCTTCTCTGACACCTATAACAAATAGAGCGTCTGGGGGTCTTCTGAGGTCTTTTAAACCCTCGTAGTATTTTGCCATCTTCTCTGTCAGACGCTTTATTCTGTTCGCCTCTTTCTTAGTGTAAAGTTTATACACTTCTCCACTTTCAACAAGCTCTCTTAATCTGTTGAACCTTTCTATTCCGTTCAGATTTGAGAAGAAATTCGTAAGAGTTCCCCCGAGCCACCTTGAAACAACATAAGGCATACCGCATTCTATCGCTGTGTTCTTTATAAACTCCCTTCCTATGTTCTTTGTCCCAACAAAAAGAATTATTCCTCCCTGTGATGCGACATAGTAAGCAAATTTGCAAGCCAAGGTCATCATCTCATATGTCTTCTGAACATTTATAATATGAACCCCGTTTCTTTCCCCGAATATGTAAGGAGCCATCTTAGGGTTCCATCGTGAAACATTATGTCCAAAATGAACCCCCGCCTCAAGAAGCTCGCGAATATTTATACCCGGATCATAATTGATTTTCTCAAGAAAACTATAATAGTCATCTTGAAAGCGCACTTGAACCATACTTTGATAGATAATAACTCACCAAAATAATTTCAGTAAAAACAAAAAAGTGCGGGAAAAAATTATTTTTTCTTTTATTTTTGGGTCATGGCAGAATCTGAGTTTGAGGTAAGATTAAAGAAGTTAAGAGAGCTTGAAAGATTGGGATTACCACCTTACAAGCAAAAATTCAAGCCGAACACAAACGCAAAAGAAATAAAAGAGAGGTTCCAGCATCTCAAACCCGGGGAACACGAAGAAAAAGATAGCTTCAAAATATCAGGAAGAATACTCACAATAAGGGATTTCGGCGGATCTGTCTTTTTTCATATACTTGACTCAACAGATAAAATCCAGTGCTTTATAGAAAAAAGGGGAAACGAACAGCTTCTTGAATTCTTCAAAAAACTTTTAGATACCGGAGATATAGTCGGAATCTCAGGAACCGTCTTCAGAACAAAAAAAGGAGAAATAACAATTTATGTGAAGGATATGAAAGTGCTTGCGAAGTGTCTCCATCCTCTTCCTGAAAAATGGCACGGACTAAAAGAAATAGAAACAAGATTGCGAATGAGATATCTTGACCTCATAATGAACCCGGAAGTGAAAGAAATATTCATAAAAAGACACAAAATAATATCTTTCATAAGAGAGTTTTTAACTGAAAGAGGATTTGTAGAGGTTGAGACACCGATACTCCAACCCGTTCCATCAGGAGCGGTCGCAAAACCCTTCAAAACATATCACAACGAACTTGAAATGAACCTGTTTTTGAGAATCGCTCCTGAACTCTACCTCAAAAGATTGATAATAGGCGGATTTGATAAAGTATTCGAAATAGGAAGGAATTTCAGAAACGAAGGCGTTTCATCTCATCATAACCCCGAATTCACAATGATAGAACTCTATCAAGCTTACTCAGATTACAACGACCTTATAGAGCTTACAGAAAAGCTCATCACAGAACTTTCTCTGTATGTGAATGGAAAATGTATTGTAAAACAAGGAGAAGAAGAAATAGAGTTTTCTCCTCCGTTCCCGAAAATAAGCATAAAAGAAGAGGTGATAAAAAGAGCTGGCATACCCGCAGAAAAGATAAAAGATACCGAATTTCTAAAAGAAAAACTCAAAGGAAAAATAGAAATAGATGAAGATGATGATTGGGGAGAAATAATAGTCAAGTATTTTGAAAAATATGTGGCAGATAATATAAAGGAGCCAACATTTGTGATAGATTTTCCCGTCTCAACATCTCCGCTCGCAAAAAGAAAAGAAGACGACCCTGACTTTGTTGAGAGATTTGAACTCTACACCTTCGGAATGGAAATAGCAAATGCATTCTCAGAGCTCAACGACCCCGAAGACCAGAGAAAAAGATTCGAAGAACAAATAAAAATCAGAAGAATGAGAGAACTTGTTGAAGATATGGACTGGGATTTTGTGAAAGCACTTGAACACGGAATGCCTCCAACAGCAGGAGAAGGAATAGGAATAGATAGATTAGTTATGCTACTTACAGGTGCTCAATCAATAAAAGAAGTTATACTTTTCCCAACTATGAAACCCGAAGATAAAACATAAAAAAATACAAACCTGATCAAAACGAAAAATTTCCAGAATGATAAAAATTTAAATATGTGAGAAAGGTTATAGTGTTTGCGGGGTTACTTCTTTTCTCATATTCTCTTTTCAAGATAATCTCGGCTTCACTTAAATTTGAAAAAAACCTCCAGAACCAGATCATAAAAATAATAGAAGGTAGCGTAAAATCAAAGATTGTTTTTGACGCAAAGAAAATTTTTATCCACGGGAACATAGCAGAAGCAGATGAAACAAATATAACGCTTCCAGCCGAAAATATTGGAGAACTTAAAATATCAGCTCAAAAATCTGTGTATAACCTCAAAAAAAATATAATAGAGCTTTACGGTTCTGTAAAAGTGAAAGGAGAAAAGATATACGCAGAAGTTGAAAGAGCAAAGGTGATCTTGAGCGAAAACGGTAAAAAAATAACAAAAATAGAAGGGAAAGGAAACGTCTTCATAAGATATGAAGAAAAAGAAATAAACTCTGAAACAGTAGAAATAATACCAGAAAAAAACGAGATAATCTTGAAAGGTGAAACAGAGATAAGATCGGGGAACTTAAAAGTAAAGGGAGAAATCGTTAAGATAAATCTGAAAACAAACAATGTGGAGATAGAAAAACCTGATGCGGTAATCAGAAATGAAAGATGAAAATCAAAACCGCTATGTGTTCAATTTTATCTCCTTTTTAACTTTTTTACCAGCTTTTACAAGGAGAGAAAAAATCTGCTCACATTTCTCAACCGAATCAAAACTCATCACAGAAATTTTATCTACAACATCTTTTCTAACTACTTCAGCTTTCGCTATTTCTCCTATTTTTGAAGAGACGAACTTTTCAATCTGCTCAACCTCGCTCTTTGACAAACTCTCCCTTTTTCTATAAACATCTAACGAAGGAGATTGATAATCAAAGTATATTCTCCACTTTCCAGATACATTTTTGACAACGTGCGGAATACCCTTATCGTTCAACCTTGCGGAAACAAAAGCGGTATCCTGCAAAGATACGAAGTCGCCTATATAAAATTTCAGTTCGCTTTCTGTTTTTGGTATCATCTGAACTTTGAGTTCTTTCAAGCCAGCCATCGCAGAAATATCCGCAACTTCGTAATCAAAAGGAACAGATATAATACATACATCTTTCTTCTCCTCCACATGTTTTTCTTCTTTTACATTTTCAACACGAATCGAAAAGAGAGAGCCCAACTTCTTACCTTTCAAAAAGAAGAAAAATAAAAAAACAGATGAGGAGAGAAATAAAAGAACAAAGATTATAAAAATAGCGGGAAACAAACTTCTTTTCTTCTTAAAACTTCCGAGCCATTCAAAGTAAGGCGGTTTTCTCCCGTATTCCCTTTCTATCTCGGCTATCTTATCAAAAGGAGAGATTGATTTGCTAAACATATAAAAATTGAAATAAATATGTGCTATCTCCCTTTTATTTGAGTTTGCTCAAAGGTATCGCTTCATCAATAAGCATTATAGGTATTCCATCTTCTATCTTGTAGAACAGCTCGCATCTTTTGCATATCAGCCCCGATCTCTGCTCGTCAAGTATAAGGTCCCCCTTGCACTTGGGACAAGCGAGAATTTCAAGTAGCTCAGGGTCTATAATACTCTTTCTCTCTTCTGCTTCCATATTATTCAGACAGTATCCCCTCCTCCTTTCTTTGATGTTTTATTAAGCGTATCCAACGCTAAAAGTATATCTTCTCTCTCCTTCAGGAAGTTCTTGAGAGAATTTACAAAGTCCTTGAGTTTTTGAGAAGAATCAAAAATAACTTTGTTATGCACTGGGTGCCCACCCTTTGGAGATATTGATAGAAAAAATCGGTTCGTCTCAGGATTTCTTGTTATTCTCACAAGAAGTTCGCTTTCTGTCTCAACTTTAACCGACCTATCTTTTTTTCCTTCTTTTTCCTTCTGCTCTATTGCTTCCTGAATTTTCGCTACAAGCTCCTGAATATGCTTTTCTGTTATGACCGTGCTCTCTTTCTTCTCAGCATCCATATCTTCACACCCCCTTAAAATTTTCTCTTTCAACAATACTTAATTTTACCAAATCACAAAAAATACTACACTTATAAAAAATATATTATTATTTAAAAATTTTTTAATTAATTTGAAAAAATTGCAATGATAAAAAGATTAGGAATAGATGAAAACGGGCTTGGACCTATAATGGGTCCGCTCATCATAACCGGAGTAGAAACAGAAAAAACCAATAAAGACAAAAACAACCAACACAATATAAAAGACAGCAAGAAAATTTTCAGAAGAAAACAAGAGGATTTCAAAACTCTTGAAAAAATATTCCTCAGATACTCCAAAACGAACTTCAAAACTATTAGCGATGTCTTCTCAAAATCAATGCTAAAAGACGAAATAGAAAGAATATGCCCAATAGGTCCCGATAAAATCTGTTTCAGCAATAAAATATCTCTTCCGGTATGGATAAAAGAAGAAGGAAATGAAGACCTCTTACAAAATGGAACGGATTTGAACTTGCCCGGTCTCCACTTTGGCGAGGTAAAAAGAGCAATCTTTATGGTAGTTTGTCCTAATATTCTCTCAAAGTATATTGAAAGGTTTGGGAGCAAATTTTCAGCAAACTCGTTTTTTATGGTGAGGTTAGGTCTGAAATCATCGGCAGAAGAAGTGATATGTGGAAAATCAGGATATAAAAAGAGTTATGAGAGAGAAATATCTCTTGCTATTGAGGATGAAAGAGATAAATCGTTGAATTTAAAAATCGTCATGGAAAGTGAAAAAGAAAGCATATATGAGATAATGAATAACGGTGAGATAATCAAAAGGTTTTACTTCATCAAAGATGCAGACCAGAAATTTCCGGAAGTAGCTCTCGCATCGATAATAGGGAAATATATACGGGAAATATCTATGTTTTCAATCACAAAGTTTATTGAGCCCAACTCACAAAAACCCATATCAGGATACGGGAGGAAAAACGCTTTTGAGGAAATATCAAGAAAGATAATTGAAAAATCAAAATACGAATTCTCAAAAGAAATTCCGAAAACATGTATCATCAGGGAAAGATAACGATTTGTGCCGTAATTATTTTGAAGGAGAGGAACAGAAGTAAAAGGTGGCTTGTTGAGTGTCTCTTTTCTGCTTTTAAGAGATGGGGCGGGGAGTATAGTGTAAAAGTAAAAAATTTTACTGATATATTCTGAGGTAGAAAGGAGCTTGAAGAACAACATCGAGACCTGAGCATTCTTCAAGAGCTCTTTTAATATTTTTCTCCAGGCATTCGTGCGTTATTATGAATATTGGAACCGGCTCGTTCACTGTACCCCCTCTTCCTTTTTGAAGGACTGATTCTATTGAGACGCTGTTTTTTCCAAAGCTATCTGCTATTTTTGCGAGGACACCGGGTTTATCAACAACACTCAACCTGACATAAAATTTAGAGACCATCATATCGTGATGAACAATTTTATCGTTCGGAGGCGAAAATTCTCTCCTACTTTCTTTGTAAGTCAAAGATGCTTCTATTATATCTGCTATTACAGATAGTGAAGTTGGATTTCCTCCCGCACCTTCTCCCTTCAAGAAAAGTTCTCCTATTCTTTTTCCTTTTATAACCACGGCGTTTAGGTTTCCTTTCACCTGAGCGAGAGGAGAATCAGAAGGTATAAGTGCGGGATATACCGCAACTTCCAGCTTCTCTTCACCTTCATATCTTTTTTTCCTTGAAATAGCAATAGACCTTATTGAATATCCGAACTCCCTTGCAAAATCTATATCAAGTTTTGTGATAAAAGATATGCCTTCTTTGAGAATTTCGTTCGGCCTCATTCTTATTCCGAAAACCAGAGCAGAGAGTATGCAGATTTTCTGTGCAGCATCGGTTCCGTTTATATCAAAAGACGGGTCCGGCTCGGCATATCCGAGCTTTTTGGCTAACTCAAGAGATTCCTGAAAATCTTTGCCTTCCTCCATAGAAGAAAGAATAAAATTAGTCGTCCCGTTGAGAATTCCTGTTATCTCGTAAATATCATCTGGAACCGAGTTTATAATTGTTCTTATTATTGGTATTCCACCTCCGACGGAAGCATCAAAGAAAACGTTAGGGTTTTGAAAAATCTCATCATCAAAAGTGAGAACTAATTTGTTGGCTGTGACCACCTTTATCCCTCTGTTAAGACACTCCCGAATGTAAGTTCTTGAGTTCTCAAGGTCTCCTATAAGTTCCACTACTATGTCTGGCGAAGATTCAATTATTTCAGAAAACCGAGTTGTGAGAAGATGATGTGGTATTTTAAATCCATCTACAATCCTTTCCTTTTGCTTATCTTTCACAAGGACTTTTTTGAGATTTATATCAAGGAAGAATTTTTCTTTTATGAAATTCCTGAGTTCAAACAGGTTTTTTACAACATATTTTCCGACATTTCCACAGCCCAAAATTGCAATATTCACATTGCGCATATAATCTTAATTATTTCGGAAGTGAGAACGATTTTCTTCTGCTAATTGAACTTGACACAAAATTTCCTTCCATATTATGTTCTTTTCAGCTCTTCTTCCACTAGCTCTTCTGAAATGGTCTGTCTTTCTGTTTCTATACCCGTGTTTCTATAAAGATAGAAGTTAGTTCCTGCTGGTATAAGTTTTCCGACTATTATGTTCTCTTTTATTCCCTTGAGGTAATCTATTTTTGATTCAAGAGCAGATGAGACGAGAACTTTTGGAGTTTCCTGGAAAGAAGCAGCAGATATCCACGAATCAGAGTAAAGAGATGCTCTTGTTATACCTAAAAGCGTGTATTCGTATGTAGCCGGTTTTCCGCCCTTAGCTCTTATCTCCCTATTTTTCTTTTCCACAATGAATCTATCCACTATCTCTCCGGGAATGAACTCGGTATCCCCTGGTTTTTTTATCTTAACCCTTCTCAACATCTGCCTTATTATTATTTCAAAGTGCTTGTCGTTTATATCTATTCCTTGTGATGAATAAACCTTTTGTATCTCGTTGAGTAAGAATAGTCCAACATAATCTGGTCCCCTGATTTTCAAGAGGTTTTTCGGATTAGGTGTTCCATCGGTTATCGCTTCTCCTGCATTAACAATATCACCAACAACTTGAATAACATGTCTATTTTTCGGTATTATATATTCCCTCTGAATCTTTCCAGATTTTATTATAACCTTCTTCCTTCCACCTCTTATATCCTCAATTTTTTCTACTCTTCCGGTTATTTCAGATATTATAGCTGCGTCTTTTGGATTTCTCGCTTCAAAGAACTCTTCAACTTTCGGGAGCCCTGTTGTTATATCTTTTGTCTTTGCAAAACCAGTTTCAACTCTCGCTATTTCTTCACCCGCCTTGACTTTTTGTCCTTGCTCAACAGATATAGTCGCTTTGACTGGAAGAGAGTAAGCTATCTCTTTTCCTTCCTGAGTTTTGATGACGATAGCAGGTCTCAGCTTCGCAGCCGCTTCTCCTATCGGCTCAACAATCGTTCTTACAACCTTTCCTGTCGTCTCCTCCTTCTTCTCTATCACTGTAACTCCGGGAATTATGTCTCTGAAAGATACTGTTCCTGAAACGTGGGTGAGAATCAAATTAGCATACGGGTTCCACACTACTACTCTCTTTCCTTTTTTCACCTTATCTCCTGGTCTTGCGAGAATTATAGCTCCGTAGACGAGCTCGTATTTTTCAAGAGTTCTTCCTTTTTCAGGCGCTACTATATCAAGAAAGCCAGACCTTGAAATGACTCTGAGGACATATTTCCCATCTATTAGCTCCTGCTTGCTTATGCCAAACTTTTCCATCTCCTCCTGAGATATTTCAAGTTCTATGAATTTTGTGCCTATTATCCTTATCTCTCCGTCATGGTGAGCTATGACTTCACCCCTTTCAGAAAGAGCTGCTATACCTCCGTAGTGGAAGGTTCTCATTGTAAGCTGAGTTCCTGGCTCACCTATTGATTGAGCTGCTATTATTCCCACTGCTTCACCTAATGTAACCGGCTTATGAGATGATAGATCCCATCCATAGCATTTTTGGCAGACCCCTTCCTCTGCCTCGCAAACAAGAACACTTCTTATTCTAACTGACTCTATTCCGAGTTCTTCTATAAGCTTTGCTTTTTCTCTTGTGATATATTCTCCCTTTGCTACTATCACTTCTCCGGTATCTGGTGAAATTATATCTTCTGCTGCGACTCTACCGAAAATTCTTTGAGAGAGAGAGCGGAGAACTTCTCCTCCATGAGTAAGAGCGGTCATAGTTATAGATTTTCTTGTTCCGCAATCTTCTATTTTCACAACGATATCTTGTGAGACATCAACGAGTTTCCTTGTTAGATATCCTGCTTTTGCAGTTTTCAGAGCTGTATCTGCAAGTCCTTTTCTTCCACCGTGAGTTGAAATAAAGTATTCAAGCGGAGCAAGACCTTCCCGGAGGTTATGCTTTATTGGGAACTCTATGAGTTCTCCTGTTGGTTTTGCAACAATACCTCTCATTCCTGCAAGCTGTTTTATCTGCTCGTAAGAACCTCTTGAACCAGAATGAACCATAAGGAAGACAGGATTTTTGGAAAGTATCTTTTCGGTTTTTCCATTTACCTTAACCTCCTCCCACGAAATTTTTTCTTTCACGAGCTGTCCAACTTTTTCTGTGTAATCAAGCCATATCTGGGTAATTCTGTTGTACCTTTCTCCCCATGTTATCAATCTTCTTGTATATTTGTCTTCTATTTCTTTGACGAGTTTTTCAGCCTCTTCGATCAACTTCTCTTTCTCTTTTGGTATTATAAAATGCTCTGGGGTAAGAGTGAAGCCAGATTTTGTCAGCATCTCAAATCCAATATCTTTCATTTTATCAAGGAAAATGACTGTTTCTTTCTCTCCCGCTATCTCACGAGAGAGAGCAACAAGTTCTACAAGTTCTTTTTTCCCAAGAGGTTTATTTACAAGATTGAAGCACAGCTTTTTAGGTAAAATATCTTGATAGAATATAACTCTACCGGGAGTTGTTTCATAAAGTTGAGCAGTTCCCTTATGCTCATCACACAGGCATGTTATAAGACACTTTATTCTTGCGTGAATAGAGACATCTTTGTTCTCGTATGCGATATAAACCTCGCGCGCTGATGAAAACACTTTTCCTTCACCTTTCTCTCCTAACCTATCCATAGTCATCCAGAATATTCCCATCACCTGATCTTGTGTAGGATATACTATTGGGTTTCCGTGTGCGGGTGAGAGTATCTGATGAGTAGATAACATAAGAACTCTTGCTTCTACCTGCGCCTGGAGTGAAAGAGGCAGAAAAACTCCCATCTGGTCTCCATCAAAATCAGCGTTGTATGCAGTGCAAACAAGAGGATGTAATCTTATAGCTTTTCCTTCTGTGAGGACTACTTCAAACGCTTGGACGTTCATTCTGTGAAGTGTTGGAGCCCTGTTGAGGAGGACAAGTTTTTCTTTTATAACATCTTCAAGGGCGAGGAATATAGCTTTTGTGAAGTCGTCAATCTTCCCGCTCATTGCTGCGTATTTTCTTTCCTCAAAAATCTTCCTCGCTTCCTTGACACTGCTCACTATTCCCTTTTTCTTTATGAGCCACCATATTATGAATGGTTTGAAGAGTTCAAGCGCTATCTCTTTGGGAATTCCCACCTGATGGAGTTTCAGGTCCGGTCCGACAACTATAACGGAACGAGCTGAAAAATCTGTTCTTTTTCCCAAAAGGTTCTGTCTGAACCTACCGTATTTACCTTTTATTATATCTGCAAGCGAGCGATATGTTCTTCCCGTTCTTGATGTGACCTGCCTTCTTGTTTTCGATGAGTCAATGAGAGAATCAACAGCAGATTGGAGCAATCTTATTTCGTTCTCTATAACAGCATCTGGAACACCTATTCCGAGCTCGATCAGCTTTTTCATCTTCACAAGCCGGTTGTTTCTTTGTATTATTGTTCTGTAAAACTCGTTCAAGTCACTTCTTGCTATTCTTCCTCCTTCAAGCTGAACAATAGGTCTGAGTTCTGGGGGCAAAATAGGGAGGACTTCAAGCACCATCCATTCGGGTCTATTTTTTGAGTTCTTAAACTGTTTCACTATTCTCAATCTTCTTGAAAGTTTTACTACTCTTGATGTTTCCTCCTCTTCCTCGCCTTTTCTCTTCTGCGTTTCCTCTTCAATATCTATCCTTATTATTTCCTCAAGAACTGATAGGTCTATTTTTTTCAGAAGGTATCTTATAACTTCTGCTCCGGAACCGACGACCATGTTTTGAACATCATGCTTTACCGGACCTTTTGTTGTTTTTTTATGATATACAACAGCAATCTGATCTTTTCCGAAGCTTTCTCTTTCAACTTCAATATTTTTCTCATCAAATGATTTTATAGCATCTCCTCCTATGCCACCAAGTATTGTCATCGGCAGGAAGATTTCTGGCCAATTTTTTGCAAGAAGAGCTATAACCTCTCTTTCAACAATCGCGTACTCAGGAAATCTTATAGCAGATAAAATTATCTGCCGTCTTATACTCTCAAATCTCGCCTCCTTATCTTTGGGATCTATCACCTTTAACTTATCTAAAAGTTCTTGCATAAGAGAGATCATCTCCTGCGCTTTCTTGAATTTCTCAAATTTCTTGAGGTTTTTGAGAACTGCACTGCAAAGCTTTTCTGGATCCTTCTTACTACATATTTCCTTGTCAAAGGCAGAAGATATAAGGATTCTTCTCAATGCCATCTCTTTGATGACTTCCTCTATGCCTTTGAGCTGTTCTATGTGAGCAGAATATTTTTTTAAAAACTCATGCTCTCTTTTCAAGGGCGAGTATTCTTTGAGCTGACTTATAAGCTTCTCTATATCTTCCTGAGAAATTGATAACTGATAAGCTTTTTCAGGTGGCTCAACGATTATCCAACTATTGAAAGATATAACCTCTTCAACTTCTCTCTGAGATATATCTAAAAGGGTCGGAATAGGATTAGGAGCAATCTTCAAGAACCATACATGTACAACAGGGTAAGCTAGTGTCTTTTTACCCATTCTTTCTCTTCTCACGCGCTTTGAGGTGACCTCAACTCCGCATCTTTCACAAACGTGTCCTCTATATCTCTGCCCCTTATATTTTCCGCAAAGACATTCCCAGTCGTTTATAGGACCGAATATAACTGCGCAGAAAAGCCCACCTCTTTCAGGTTTTCCAGTCCTGTAATTTATAGTATCTGGTCTTTCAACCTCTCCGTGAGCCATAGAAGCTATCTTCTCGGGAGAGGCGATTGATATTCTTATTGCTTCTATATCATTTATCCCGATTTTTGATTCGTATCCTACTTCCATCGTTTTCCTCCTCCTTCCGTCGCAAAATTTTCTCCGAAGTGAAAATTGCTCCGATACTTACTTTTTCTTATTTTCTTTTACCACGAACCGCTTTTGGTATTTGAAGTGATATCTTCTGTTCTTTTCTTTTCTCTTCTCCACTTTCTGTGCCTTCCTCTTCCTGTCCCATCATTTCTTCAATCTCTCTTTGAGTAAATAGTTCTACATCAAAAGCCATCGCCTGAAGTTCCTTTATAAGAACAAGAAAAGATTCGGGAATAGAAGGGGCATAAATTGGCTTACCCTCTATGATATTATTTACTGTTCTCTCTCTTCCGGTCATATCGTCTGATTTTACCGTCAGCATTTCTTGCAGAGTGTATGCAGCACCGTATGCTTCAAGCGCCCACACTTCCATCTCACCAAACCTCTGTCCTCCCCCTCTGGATTTACCGCCAAGAGGTTGCTGGGTTATCAGAGAATATGGTCCCGTAGCTCTTGCGTGAATTTTATCTTCTACCATATGAATAAGTTTCATAATGTACATATATCCAACCGCAACGGGCTGATCGTATTCCTCTCCTGTTCTGCCATCGCGCAATTTTACCGAAAATGTTTCCGGAATTCCCAACCTTCTCGCAAGTTCTTTTATTTCTTCTTCTTTCACTCCGCAAAACGGAGGGACAGCAAACCTGACCCCTAATCTTTCCGCCTCGCGAACAAATTTCATTAGCTCGTCCGGAGATAGAGAATCAACATACTCAAAAAATCGAGAGATTATTCCTGTTCTATCTTCACCATCAGCAAGGATTTCTTTTATCTTCTGCTTTATACTTTCTGAAGCAGACCTTATATATTCATCTTGGAGACCTTGAACTGCCTCTGCTATTCTTTTACCCAGCTCTTTTGCTACCCATCCGAGCTGAAGCTCAAGGAGTTGTCCTATATTCATTCTTGAAGGTATTCCAAGCGGGCTCAAAATTATATCTATCGGAGTGCCATCTGGTAAAAACGGCATATCTTCCCGCGGTAGAATAACCGAAACGACTCCTTTGTTCCCGTGCCTCCCAGAAAGCTTATCCCCAACTTGTATCTTCCTCTTTGACGCTACCATTATTCTTATCCTTTTGAGAACTCCCGGAGGAAGTTCTTCACCTTTCCTAACCTCAGATATCTTCTCTTCAAAAATCTTTCTAATCAGTTCTTCTTCTTTCTCAAAATCAGATATTACTCTGTTTATATTCTCAATAGATTCGTCATCTATACTTCCTTTGAGGGATTCAAAAAACTTTCTCATGTTTGAGACCTCTTTGTATTCCTTCAGCTTTGAGATAAGAGCTTCTCTGAAATCAGGAGTGTTTTCAGAAAACTCATCTTTACCTATCTTTACAGGAGATAGAATTTTTATTTTAGAAAAGTGCGGAGAAAGATTACTCCACAGTTTCCCTCTCAAAATCTCCACAGCATCTTGCATATCTTTTTTTATCTTGTTTATTCTCTCTTCTTCCTGTCTTTTTATTCTCTCATCTTTGACAACTCCTTTTTTGTAGTGTACCGAAACAGATAGGACTATTCCTTTTATATCTGGCGGGCAACGCAGAGAAGAATCTTTAACATTCTCAACTGTCTTTCCGAAGATAGATTTTATCAATCTCTCCTCGGGAGTGAGTATGACCTCTGGAACAGGAGTGAGTTTGCCAACAAGAATATCTCCCGGATTGACAAATGCACCAACTCTGACCACCCCATCTTCATCAAGGTTCGCCACGAGTTCGGGAGAAACCCCGGGAATATCTCTTGAAAGTTCTTCTGGACCATACCTTGTTTCTCTGACATCAACAGAGAGTTCTTCTATATGAACTGATGTATAGACATCATCGTAGACAAGTCGCTCTGATATAACAATTGAATCCTCAAAGTTATATCCTCGCCAGCTCATTATAGCAACGAGGACGTTTTTTCCAAGAGCGAGTTCTCCTCCCGCGGTAGAATGTCCATCCGCAATTATTTCACCTTTTTTCACTCTCTGCCCGAGACGGACAAGTGGTCTTTGATTTATCGCAGTAGATTGATTTGTTCTTGACCACTTGGTAAGAGTATATATATCTGCCATTCCTTTTAGTTCAGGATGCTCCGGTTCGTCAATTTCAATGACTATTCTTTCTGTATCAACATATTTTACTATACCTGAGTGGCGTGCAACAACAACTGCAAAGGCGTTCTTAGCGACCTCTTTCTCATGACCAACCCCTACAAGTGGTGGTTCAGTAAAAAGAAGCGGAACCGCCTGCCTCTGCATGTTAGAACCCATAAGAGCTCTGTTTGAATCGTCATGCTCAAAGAAAGGTATCAAAGAAGCAGAAACTCCGAGTATCTGGAAAGGAACAGCATCAATATACTTCACCTCTTCTCTTCTGACAAGGCGTATTTCTGAGCCAACTCTACAAGGAACCATATCTGGAACTATTCTGCCATCTTTATCAACTTCTGTACCATACGGAGCGATAGGATATTTCTCCTCATCAAGAGCGGAAAGATACTCAACTTTATCTGTCACATATCCATTCTCAACTTTACGAAATGGAGATTGGATCAATCCAAGTTCGTCTATTTTTGAAAATATCGCGAGAGAAGTTATGAGTCCCACATTCTGTCCCTCGGGTGTTTCAACAGGGCATATTTTCCCGTAATGAGATGAGTGGACATCTCTTACCTCTATTCCTGCTGTTTCTCTTTTGAGACCTCCGGTTCCAAGAGCTGAAAGCCTTCTTTTGTGAGTAAGCTCACTTAGGGGATTTGTATTATCAAGGAACTGAACGAGCTGCCCCATAGCGAAGAACTCTTTTATAGCTGATGCAGCCGGCTTGAAGTTCACTATATCTTTCAAGGTTGCCCTCTCCGGGTCTGCTTGCTGGAGCTTTTCTATTATTGATTTTCTTATCCTCTCAATACCTCTCAAAAGCTCTATCTCAACAAGCTCTCCAACAGGTCTGACTCTTCTATTTGAAAGGTTATCAACATCATCAAGAGTTCTACCTGGCTTGCCCATTCTGAGTTCAAAAAGGTACTTTATCGTCTCAAATATATCAAGGTATGTCAAACCTTCCGGATACCAATAAGCAGAAAACCTTATGCCTCCTTTTTGTCTGGCAATATCCTTGAGTTTCTGCAAAGCCACCTTACTTATGTTTTTTCTCGCAGGAACGATTATATCTCCATCATAAGATATATCTTCAACTGGCGCATATTCCAAAAGTTCAAGGTCTGATATAGGAATAAAATCTATACCCTTTTGTTTGAGCTTTTGGATATGGTGTTCTCTTATTCTTTCTTTTGGATTTATCTTTTCCCCATCGCCTAAATCTATCTCTTCTGTTGCGATCTGGAACTTTGTTATTCTATCAACTATCTTTTTCTTTATCTTTCCATGCTCATCTATGATTATTTCAATAGGAATTTCATCAAAACCGAACCTTTTGGCTATTCTTATTCTTCCAACTCTTGAAAGGTTATATCTTGCAGGGGAAAGGAACATAGCTTTGACATACTCCTGAACGACTTTCGGGTCTGTTGGTTCGCCCGGTCTTGTTCTTCTGAAAAACTCAACGGCAGCTTCTTCCGCAGTCCTAACTTTAAATCTCCTTTCCATCTCTTTGTATGTTCTCACTATTGAACCCGATATAAACACATCATCGTACCAAACCGTTTCTACCCTCTCTATCCCGCTTTCGGCAAGTTCTCTTATTATTTCTGGAGTTATCTCCTGTCCAACCTTGAAAACCTTTCCATCTTTTCCTGTGTAGGTTCTTGCAAGGATACGAGTTCCAAAAATATCTCTTTTAGATTCCAAAAATTCCTCTTCTGAAACAGGCAGAAAATGCTTACCATCTATAATTTCAACAATCTTGCTTGACAGAAGCTCTCTTATAGAAGAAGGAACAAATCTTGAGTGCTTTTGAATTTTTAGTTCGGGATAATCTTGTGATGCCTTCTGATACCTCAGGACATCTTGTTTTATCTCTTTGAGAATCTTTAATTTTCCGTCCTGCGGTTTTATAATTAGTTCTTCTTTTTCGTATATTTCAAGCAGGTCTTCAAGTTCAAATCCGATTGCTCTTAAAAATATCCATGCATTTAACCTTTTTCTTTTTTGTAATCTCACATATAGTATGTCTTTCAAGTCAAAGTCAAAATCAATCCACTGTCCTCTGGCGGGGATTATTCTACCTATGGGGACAAATTTTGAAGTTGTTCTTATTTTATATTTATCGTATTCAAAGTAGACGCCGGGGGATTTGTGGAGCTGACTCACCACAACTTTTTCTGTTCCGTTTATAATGAAAGAGCATTTTTCGGTCATACGTGGTATCTCACCGAAGTAAACCCACTCCTCCTTTATATCTTTTATTTTCTTATTCTCCTCATCTTCGTAGGTGATAAGTCGCATCTTCACTCTCATTATTGATGCATATGTCATTTCTCTTGCCTTTGCTTCTTCTGGGGTGTATTTCGGTGGAGAGAGCTCATAATCGACATACTCTAATCTCTTCCCTTTCACCTCAAACTGCAATGTAGAAAGAACCCTGTGAATACCAACATTTTCTCTTTTCTCCGGCGGAACTGATTCTTGCAGGAATCTCTCATAAGACGCTTTTTGAACTCTGAGAAGTTCAGGTATAGAGATAGTAAAATCTAATTTTCTTGGAAAAAACCTTTTTGTAAGTTCAGTAGCAAAATAAGGATATTCCTTCAATGATGTAATAGAAAAATTATCTTTCTCCATAATTTTCTCCTTCAAATCTCCATAATTTTCTCCTTCAAATGTAAAAAATCAAATAAGTGAAGTAAAATAAAGCTTTAAAACATTAATTTTTTCAGAAAAATTTTGCCAAAAAGCAGAAAAATTTGGATTTTATGTTTTCAGACAGCAGTAATTTCAACTTTCGCTCCCACCTTCTCAAACCTCTCTTTTATTTCTTTTGCTTCCGCTTCTGTCGCATCTTCTTTAATCGTTTTCGGAAGCGACTCAACAAAATCTTTCGCTTCTTTTATGTTCAGATTAGGTAAAATAGCCCTTACCTCTTTTATAACCTGCAGTTTGTTCGGACCTGCGTCTTTGAGTACCACCTTGAATTTTGCTTCTTTCTTCGCTTGCTCCTCAGCTCCTTGTGCCTGTGCGGGTGCCGGACCAGCTCCTGCTGCTGTAACGGGAGCAGCAATAGGAACCCCTGAAATTCCGAAAACCTTCTCCAGCGCCTTGACAAGCTGAACAAGCTCAATAACGCTCAACGATTTTATCCCCTCAATGATTGACTTGACTCTTTCTGAAAGCTCTGCTTCAACTTCTGCCAAACTCTTTTCCTCAGCCATGATTTCTCCCTCCTTTCAGGAACGTTCTTGAATTTTTATGATAAATTCTGCAATTTTCACAAAAAACAAAAAAATTCACCCTGATTCCTAAAAGAGCGGGTCAAGGAATTTGACCGGTTTTATCTCCTCGTATTTTCCGTCTTTACTTACCTTCCATATTGCAAGAACATTCGCCCCGTGTCTTCTATCTTTACCGAAAGTGATAGGGAAACCAATAGGTGTCTCAAAATTTTTCATTCCCTCAAGTGCTTGAATAAGCTTTTCTCTTGTCGGTTCCTTTCCCGCTCTCAAAAGCGCCTCCTCAACAACCATACCCATCAAAATCCCGTAAAGTGTAAGAAAAGGTGTCTTAGCAAGATCAGGATTATATTTTACAATCTCATCAAATATCTTTTTAGATTCTGGATAAAGTTGTGGAAGTTTTATAACTCCTCCCACATAAGCTCCGTCCCAGAGCTCTCCGCCAAGTTGAATCATAACTGGGTCAGCAAGAGGGAAAGAAGCAATGATTTTTGGTTTCACTCCGATTTCTGCAAGTTTTTTGACAAAAGAGCCAGCCTGACGCGGGTTCGAGTATATTATAACAGTATCTGCCTGTGAATCCTTCACTTTCTGCGCATGAACAGAAAAATCAGTATCTTGTAGCTCATGAGAGATCTCAGCCACGACCTTATCTTTTGCAACTTCTTTGACACCTTTCAGTCCGTTCTCGCCGTAGTCATCGTTCTGATAAAAAACAGCTATCCTCTGACTTTTCAAATCGTTCAGTGCAAAATTAGCAAACTCCTTACCTTCAAGATAGTAATCTGTATAGACAACAAAAAAGTATCTCATTTTTTCCTTAGGATAACCCACCCACATTCTCACATTTCCAAGTGGCATTATAGTTGGAACTTTCTTTTCAGCAACGAGGTCTCTATTAGCAGAAACATTCGCGGTACCTAAAAGTCCAGCAAAGGCAAAAACCTTGTTGTGCAGTTCTTCTATGTTTGCTCTCATACGGGCTGGAACATAACCATCATCACGAGCAACAAGTTCTATCTTTCTCCCGTGAACTCCACCTTTTTTCTCATTGACATATTTGAAGTATGTTTCCATAGCTTTCCCTACTATTCCCCACGAAGCGGCAGGACCGGAAAACGGCATACTTGTGCCAATATATATCTTATCTTTCTCAACCCCAACTTCAGCTGATGCAGAAGGGAAACTTTGAATAAAAACTAACGATAAGACAAAAAAGAAGGAAGATAAAAACGAAAAAGTCCTTCTAACTCTGCTCTGCTTTACTATACCCACCTTCAACATAACTTTTTCACCTCCCATTATCATTTCTTTCAGTTCATAATATTAATAATTTTTGAGGAAATTTTTGTTGTTGCTCTGACGCTTTTTATTTTATCCATAAACTCAAAATAAAGACAGCTGTTTTCGACTCAAACCTTTCGAGGTTCTCACCAAAATTTTTAAGGGAAAGGATGTCAAGAAAAATCACCTCCGGCTTAAAATTTTTCTGTTCAAGAAAATTTTTTGCTCTTATAATGTGTGAAGGCACAACGAAAGTTGCAACGATACTTTTCAAACTTTTTCTTTTCAGACACTCATCTAAAATCTCCTCTATTTTTTCTCCTCCACCGCCTACAAAAACCGCCGTTGGGTCGGGTAGATCTTTTAGTATTTGAGGAGCTTCTCCAAAAACGACCTCAATATTATAAACTCCAAACCTTCTCGCATTCTCTATTATTATTGGTATGAGTTCTTGCCTTTTTTCTATTGAGAAAACCTTCCCTTTCCTTGCAAGCAGAGCACATTCCACAGAAACTGAACCAGAACCACCACCTATATCCCACACAAGAGAGTTTTCTGTCAACCTCATTTTAGAGATGGCTATCGCTCTGACTTCCGAGCGGGTTATCAATCCGCTCCTTATCCCTTCTCCTCTGTACTGCAAAAAAATCTCGTCTTTTATGCCTATCAAAAAGTCCCTCTCTTTCTTCTCTTTTATTATTATCACTACATTAAGCGGAGAAAAATCGTAATTTTGAGCTTCTTCGGGAGCAATATCTAAAATCCTTTCGTTTTCTCCCCCGATATTCTCAAGAACATAAAATTTTTTCACTTTTATACCATTTTTTATGAGAAATTCGGCTATAATTTTCGGGTCATCTTTTCCAGATGTCAGAAAAAATATCTTTTCGTTCTCTAAAATATCCCATATAAAATCCTCGATTTTATTTGCTTTTGAGTGTATGCTGAGGAGTTTTGCATCTTCCCAGCTTTCTTTTATCTTCGCAAATGCGAGTTGCAGAGAAGACAGGTTAGGAATAACCTCGCAGTTATCTTTTCCGAACCTATCAATAATCCTTCTCGCAAGTCCGTAAAAAAGAGGGTCTCCGGAGTTAAGCACTACAACACGCTTTCCGGCTTTGAAGAACTCTTCAATATCTTTCAGAACCGCATCTAAATCTGCACCTATAATTATCTTCTCTTTGTTCTGTATAGCATTTTCAAGGAGTTTGAGATGCCTTTTTCCACCTGCTATTATATCTGCTTTCAGTATTTCATCGAAGACCTTGCGAGAAAGCCCTTCGGCTCCATCTTCATTTATTCCTACTATCAGAATTTTGTTCATCTTGCACAACCTAAGGTCAATGAATTAAAAATTAGCAGAACAGCAAAATCCAAACAAAAATTCCCTTTACTTTCAAAATATTCTTTTTGAGTCAATGAGAATGGTAACTGGACCGTAGTTTACAAGATGGACATCCATCATGGCTCCGAAAACACCTTTTTTTATTTCTTTTCCGAGTTCAGATGAGAGAACTTCGCAGAACCTCAGGAAAAATTTTTCAGCAACGCTTTTTGGAGCCGACTCTTCAAAAGATGGTCTATTCCCCCACCTCACATCACCGTAAAGTGTAAATTGAGATACGACAAGAGCATCTCCCCCAACATCTTTTAAAGATAAATTCATCTTGCCTGAGGCATCTTCAAAAACACGCAGATTCGCAACCCTTTTGCTCATGTATAAAACATCTTGCTCGTTATCGTCTTTTGATATGCCGAGAAGTATCAGGAAACCCAACCCTATTTTTGCTACCTCTTTCCCATCCACGAGCACTTTTGCTTCCTTAACTCTCTGTACAACTGCTCTCATTGAATTAAATTATAAAAACAAAATGTTTTTAAAGCTCATCTATAAATTCACCGAAGAAAGATTTATCAATCTGATTCAGCGAGCTTTTTAAGTTCAGCCCTATTTATCTTCCCCGTAGGAGTAAGTGGAATTTGCGGAACAACTTCAACGTCTTTTATCCTTATGTGAGGTCCGATAAGCTTTGAAACCCTATCTGAAACTAATCTTTGAAGGTCATTTTCCGGCAGAGAAAACCTTTCCTTCAGCTTCACCAATATTTTTATAACGTTTCCCCTTATGTCATCTTTTTTCGGAAGCGCAGCGCAAACCTCAACAAAATCAAAAGATAAAACCGCTCTCTCGATCTCCTCAAGAGATATTCTGTATCCTGAAACCTTTACAACATTATCTTTTCTCCCAAGATAGAAAAAGTATCCGTCTTCATCTCTCTTCGCAAAATCCCCCGTTCTATATAGACCGTTCCAGAGTTTATCTCCAAAGCCCTCATCAAGATAACCAAGCATAAGAACAGGAGAGAAAGACGTTATACATATTTCCCCCTCTTTACCCGGTTCATTCACTTCTTGAAAATTATCATCAAGCAAAACAACTTTCAGTCCCGGTGGTGGCTTGCCAACAGAACCATCTTTAACAGGAAAAAAATTCGGAGCATTAACAAGAATTGGTCCTGCCTCAGTTTGACTGTAAAACTCAATCAGAGGAATTTTCAAAACTTCTTTCGCCCACTCATGAAGTTCTTTTCCGGCACTCTCCCCAGCGCTCAGGAGTTTTCTTATCGGCAAACCATAAAGCTCTCTTTCAGGAACGCTTGATCTTATCTGCCTCAAAGCAGAAGGAGGGAAGAAAGCAGTAGTAACCCCCATATCTTTTATCACCCTTACAGCAAGTTCTGGATCAAATTTTTTTGGTCTGAAAAGCAGAAAAGGTATTTTCATTCTCATCGCAGGATAAGGTCCATAGAACATTCCAGCCATCCATCCCCAATCAGCAATATCCCATATAAAATCTCTTTCAGAAAGAGGGAAACACATATACGAGAATATTTCTGTTCTTGCGATAAGAATTCTGTGAGCATGGAGGACTCCTTTTGCGGAACCCTCTGACCCAGAAGTGAAAAGAAGTATCGCAGGATCATCAAAAAAAGTTCTCTCCCCAGAGAAAGATTTAGATTGTTTCACAATTTCCTCAACTTTGAAAATATTTACAACCTCAGCCGAAATACAAAGGTCTTTCAGCACCTCTCTTACTTTTTCCTCGTTTTCATCGTCTGCAAAAACGATTTTTGGAAGACCTTTTTTTATTCTTGATTTTAAAAGTTCTGTTCCAAGAAGGTGTGATATGGGCATAACAATTCCCCCAGCAAGATATGTTGCTATATGAACAAAGACAACCTCTGGCACAACGCGTGACACAACAGCAACTTTATCTTTCGGTTTTATTTTGTCCTTCAAAAAACCCGCCAGCTTTTGCGAAAACTCACGAAGTTGAGAATATCTCACCTCAAGCTTCTTTCCGGAGTCAAGAAAAACAAAAGCGAGTTTATCTCCGTATCTGCCGGAGAGCATATCTTTCCCCATGTTGTAAAAATGAGGAATCTTCCACATCTGATTTCCCGGCATAAATTCTTAAAAATTATAATTTTGTAGATTTTCCAGACCCGAAGTTGAAATTTTCAGCTCCGCACCCGGAGTTTTCTAATTTGGATTTTTCAGCAAAGGAAAGCAAAATTTTTTCATTACTAATCTGGGAATTTCAAATCTTTGAGAAATTGAGAGAGAACTTCTCTTTCTACCGAAAAGACATAGTGTGATGCCCGAATACCCATATCAACGAGTTCATCAAAGACCTCTCTTGTCATAAAACCGCCGTTTTCCACTCCACCCTGAACCTCTATTATTTCTCCTCTATCTGTTGAGACGACGGTTATATCGCATTCGGCTTCTGAGTCCTCAGCGTATGTGAGGTCAACCATTCTCTCACCCTTTACTATACCGCAAGATACAGCAGAGACCATTCTTCTTATCGGGAATTTGACAAAAATACCATCTTTCCAGAGCTTATAAAGAGCTATAAATAAAGCTATGTATCCACCTATTATAGATGCGCATCTTGTGCTACCATCTGCCTGAATTACGTCACAATCTATCGCTACTGTTCTTTCACCTAAAAGTGAAAGGTCGCAGACAGATCTCAGAGCTCTGCCTATTATTCTTTGTAGCTCATAGCTCCTTCCCGACTGAGTTCTTGAAGTTCTCGTATCAACAGACCTGGGAAGCATAGAGTATTCGGCAAATATCCAACCTATTCCTTTTTCTCTTGCAAAAGGAGGGACAGAGTTCAATATAGAGGCGGTGCAGATAACTCTTGTGTCGCCAAGAGAAATAAGGCACGAACCTTCCGCCCACTTTATATAGTTTATCTCAACAGAAATTTTCCTTACCTCGTCTGGTTTCCGCCCGTCTCCCCTGAACATAAAATATCTAAATTAGAAAAAAATAATGAACAGGAATAAAAAGTAGCAAAAATTAAAAAATGAAGAAAAAAATAAGTTTCAGAAAATCTGAGGAAGATTGTAAATTCTATATATTTTTTTAAGGATGAATAAGAGTTTTGCACTTGCATTTTTGGTCGTTGGAGTTGTATCAGCGTATCTTATAGCAAGTGGAATGAAAGAAAGCGTGGAGTTCTACATCACTCCAAAAGAACTTTTTTCAAATCCTGAAAAATACGAAGGAAAAAGACTGAGAGTCGGAGGTTACGTATCTTCTCTCACAGCAGATGGACTTATTCACTTTTTCGTGCTGACAGACGGAGAGTTCTCTATAAGCGTCACTTTCACAGGAGTTCCACCAGACCTATTTGGAAAAGCCAAAGGAGCAATTGTTGAGGGATTTTGGGATAAAGAAAATAAGGTTTTTGTCGCAAAAAAAATAATGGCAAAGCACAGCGAAGAATATCACCCCCCGGAAATAAAAATAAACAGAGAAAATAAGTGAATTAAACAAAAAGAAAAGCAAAAATCAAAAAATGCTCCTTCTTCACCATCACAAAAGTTTCCTTAGTAAGATTTCTTTCAATTGAAGATGATTAACTTTATATGTTAGAAATCAAAATCAAGAAGCCATGTCGCTTGGAATATACAAAGAGGAGTTCCCCATAAAAGACATAGGAAATAAAGAGGCAAAATACTACATAAAAAGAGAAGATGGACTAACCGTAAAGTGTTTTCTATGCCCCCAAGGATGCGAAATAAAAGACGGAGAAGAAGGCAAGTGTCTTGTGAGAGTCAACAGAGGCGGGAAACTCTGGGCTACTTCATACGGTAAAATCGGAGCAATAAACCTTGACCCCATAGAGAAAAAACCACTCTTCCACTACTTTCCAACATATAAGATTCTCTCCGTGGGAGGAGTCGGATGCAATTTTTCGTGTAAGTTCTGCCAGAACTGGGAGCTTGTTGAAGGAGTTGTACCCGTAAGAGAACTCACTCCCGACAAACTCGCTTATCTTGCAGTAAAACTCAAAGAAAAAAAGAATTTAGGAGTTGCTTTCACCTACAATGAACCCACAATATGGTTTGAATATATAATAGACACTGCAAAAATACTCAAAGAATTAGAACCACAGATGAAAGTTGTTATGATAACAAACGGATACATAAGCGCAAAGCCCCTTGAAGAACTCTGTGAGTATGTTGACGCTATGAATATAGATTTCAAGTTCGCAAAAGAAGAATACTACAAAGAAATAAGTGATGCGCATTTCAAACCTGTTCTTTCCACAATAAAAAGAACATGGGAAATCTTCAAATCAACCGGGAAACCATTTATTGAGCTAACATACCTTGTCATAACAGATGTGAATGATACAGAAGCAGATTTCGAAAAGATAACGGACTTCGTAGCTGAGATAAGTCCATACATACCATTTCACATATCAAGATTCTTTCCTCACTTTTTGATGAGCGATAGACCTCCCACCCCTATCAGAACTCTTGAAAAAGCGTACGAGATAGCGAAAAAAAAGTTAAAATATGTTTATGTTGGTAATGTATGGGGGAACGAAGGAGAGCATACATATTGTCCTGGCTGTAGCAAAATACTCATAAGAAGATATGGATTCACTTCTGATATAGTGGGAATAAAAGATGGAAAATGTGCAAACTGCGGTGAAAAATTCTTCGGTATATTAGAACTTGATAAAAATTAATAAAAATGGTGGAGAAAAATGAAAGACACGGCTTCATCTTTGCTTGCACCCAAAAAAACGAACATGAATTTCTGGAAAAACTGATTTTCACCACTAATAGAGTATACGCATATAAGGTTTTTGCAGTAAGAAAGGAGATTTTGTCTTTCTTTACAATCTTGATACAGATGTGCTTTATGGAACTTTTCAGGCAATGGGAGATGGAATGTATGATAAAAATTTGTCAATTTTCAACGGGCGCTATCCATATTATGTTGAAGTTGAACCAGATGAGGAAATCAAGACCCTTAAAAACGCAAGCAGAATTTTCAAAAAGCTCAAAATATCCTGGAAAAGCATTCTATCAGATGAAGGTGCAAAAATACTGAAATTATTGTTAGAAGGTAAAATTGAAGAAGATAATTTTCCAAATAACATTAATCTTGAAGATGAACTGTTCAGACCTCCAATATTTTCAACGACACTCTGGAATTATCCTAAACAAAGCTATGGAGATACTCCAAAAGGGAATAATAAATATCCCGGTGTTACGCCCGCTTTCATAATTTACAATCTGTTGTATAGATATACTGAGCCAGGGGATTTGGTATGCGACCCTATGGCTGGTTCAGGAACAACAATTGATGTTTGCAAAGAAGAAAGAAGAAAAGTTATTGCATTTGATATTGTTCCTGTTAGAAAAGACATTATCCAAGCAGATGCCAGAAATTTACCTCTGAAAGATGAAAGCGTTGATTTAATACATAAAAAATTCACAAAAAACAAGTTAATAACAAAATGAAAGTTCATAAATTATAAATTTTCAACTTAATGG
>Ga0105162_1000204_pt1 | contig 39895 bp, 49 predicted proteins | sample JNZ201metaG_FD_81532 | JGI IMG/M metagenome (GOLD analysis project Ga0105162, IMG submission 81532) | Hot spring microbial communities from Jinze hot spring, China to study Microbial Dark Matter (Phase II) - JNZ 20120812A | ecosystem: Environmental > Aquatic > Thermal springs > Hot (42-90C) >...
ACCTATGACAAAACATTTTAGTTTTAGACTTAAACATAAAAAATTAGGATAGTAGGGTTGATACTTTGGTAAAATGTCCAAAATGTGGAAGTGAAGTGCCTAGGGCCGCCAAAACATGGAACATTTCTCTACGTGGTCCATCTCAAAGTACACAAAAGTTGATGGGACTTTTTGAGTGCCCAAGTTGCAGGACAAAGTTTAGAACAATCATTGTGAATGAAGGAAAGGAAACAGCAAGTATTAAAAACATGGTTGAAAGAATAAAAGAAATAAGGGGAGAACTTATGCAGACACTGAAAAGTTTGCGGGAAAAGATAAAAACTCTTGAAACTGAAAGGGCAAACTTGTTAATTGAAATTGAAAAGTTAAAGAAAGCAGCAGAATCAAAAGTAAGCGCCTTGGAAAGCGAAGTGAATATGCTGCGGGAAGAAGTTAAGTCCCTTAGAGAGTTATTAGGGTACACCGAAGAAGAGAAATAAGACGAAATATTTTGGAGGCCGTCTCTTATTATGAAGGCCCTAGAAACTTTTTGTAGTATTCTTGGGCCTTAGCAACTGCTTTTTCTGGGTTCTTTAAGATGGGGTAGCTGATACTTGATAGTTTTTCACACTTACTAAAGTATTCAACAACCTTTTCGACATTGCCCTCGTAAAGAGCTAAACCTCCAGCGATATGGTACCAAACCTTTGCCCTTGCCAAGTCGTTTTCTTTTTCAAATTTTTTGGCATTTTCTGCGGCTTCCTTCATCGTCACACTGATCTTTCTCGGGTCAAGGAACATTACATTAAACAAGGCCTCATAAGTCTCCTTATCGTCGCCACATAATTGTTCAAGCTCGGTGATTTGCTTTTGAGGTTCTGCTTTTACTGTTTTAACGGCTTCTTTTCCACGCCTCCATTTTTTAATAAAATCAAGTAAACCCACAGTTCATCCTCCAGATTCGGCTTAACTGCCAACATATTAAGGCGAGTTAACCTTTAAAGGTTTGTTTGCCATTATTAATGGTATGCCATACGGGTTTACATTCGACCTCACAAAGATTTCGCGACTTTTCTTTAAGGAGATTGCTAGAGTTAGTTATGAAAAGAGAATGCATGAAAGATTTGGTGAAACCTTGAAGGACCTTGTCAAAAAGTTTAGAATCGAGGAATTAACGGGGCTGAACTTATCTGACGCAATTCAACTTTTAGAGGACTTAGTTGATGTCGAAGCAAGAAATTTTCTAGAGAGGGAAAAATTTAGGGAAGCAAAGAAGAGAGCGCTTTTCCTACCCCATTGCTCCAGAAAGTTCATGGATAATCGCTGTAAAGCAATGTTTAAACACGAAATACCCACTTATGTTTGCGCTCACTGCTCCGCTGATTGCCTAATTAATAAAGCAGTGTCCATTGCTGAAGGGAAAGGTTACGATGTGTATATACTGCCTGGTGGTTCATGTGTCTCAAAAATCTTGAAATTAAGGCAATATGAAGGGATTGTAGGGGTTGCTTGTGGTGAGGAGTTAAAGATTGCTGGGGAGATTTTAAGTCAAATGAATGTTGCGGGTCAAGCGGTGCCTCTTTTAAGAAATGGATGCGCGAACACCTTCTTCAATATCAATACATTACTAAAAGTTTTGTAGAAAAAATGGACTGTTGGAGGAACGGGTGAAACGCTTTACTTCTTTTTTTCTTTCCCTTCGGTCTTCTTCTTAGCGGCTTTCTTCTTGCAGGACACCTGATTACACCTCAAAATCAGCATAAATGTGTCGAAAATCTTGTGTTAATATGTTTTTTACAACCTCTCTTGTAAAATATTGGTGAAAAAAGTGCGTGAAATTTCAATAAAACTGTTTTGTTAAACTACTTTATTATTTCTCTCTTTTTCCAGCGGAGGTTTTTGCTGCGGCATTTTCTGCATTTAACTGATGTTGCAGCGTTTCGTGCGCCACATTCTCTACATATTTTAACATATAGTCTACGTTGTTGGGCTAGGGTTTTTTTGAAAGGATCCATAATGGGCATTGTGCATTCCTTCTGCAAGCTACAAGACACAGAAAGCCCGTATAAATATACTTTTTGTTGCGATTGGGATTTGTGGGATATTAACGTTTTAATAGGTTTTCCAGAATTGTTGCTACGTCACCTGGTTTTTCGGCAACTTCAACACCGGCCTTCCTAAGAGCATCTATTTTGCTCTCGGCAGTGCCGGCTTTTCCCATGATTATTGCGCCTGCATGCCCCATGCGTTTTCCAGAGGGTGCTGCACGTCCAGCTATGAAAGCAACAACGGGTTTCGGGTATCTCTCCCTAGCGATATACTCGGCTGTGAGCTCCTCAATGTTCCCGCCAATTTCCCCTATAAGAACGACAGCTTCTGTTTGTGGATCCTTTTCAAATAGTTTCAGGACTTCGATGAAACTTAAGCCGACTATTGGGTCGCCACCCAAGCCAATACACGTTGATTGCCCTAACTGTTTTCTAGTTAGACCAGCAGCTATCTCATATGTTAAGGTTCCACTTCTAGAGACCATGCCGACTGTTCCCGACTTGAATATGTGGGCGGGCATTATTCCAAGCTTGCATTCCCCAGGTGTTATGATTCCCGGTGTATTTGGGCCAATTACTGTTGCACCCACTTGGCGTGCATAGGCCATGATGGCTACACTGTCCTTAATTGGAATGTGTTCAGTTATTATCACAACCACCTTGATTCCATTTTCCAGAGCTTCTAATGCAGCATCTGCTGCAAAGGGTGCAGGGACAAAGATTATAGAAGCATCTGCCGGATGTTTTGCTAAGGCTTCCTCGACGGTGTCAAACACTGGAACACCGTGAACTGTTGTTCCCCCTCTTCCAGGAGTTACACCCGCCACTATTTTTGTGCCATACTCAAGCATCAGTTTTGTATGAAAACTTCCTTGGGTTCCTGTTATGCCTTGAACTATTGCCCTGGTTTCTTTTCCAACAATTATTCCCATTTTTCACGCTTCCTTTTCCACGAGCTCTACAACTTGTTTTGCCGCCTCTTCCATACTATCTAACACTTGAATTCCTGCTTCGGTTAGTATTCGTTTTCCTTCCTCCTCATTTGTCCCGACTAGACGAATAACTATCGGTTTTTCTATGCCAAGTTGTTCTTTAGCTTGCAGGATCCCTCTTGCAACTTCATCGCATCGGGTTATTCCGCCTAGAATATTTATGAAGATTGCTTTTACGTCTGGATCTGAAAGCACTATTCGAAGAGCTGCAGCTATTTTCTCGGATGGGGCACCGCCGCCTACATCGAGGAAGTTTGCCGGTCTGCCTCCATAAAGTTTTATGGCATCCAATGTTGCCATCACAAGTCCGGCGCCGTTGCCTATCACGCCTATGTTTCCATCGAGTTTTACATAGGCCAGATCGTTTTTAGCTGCCTCAATTTCCAGAGGTGAAAACTCGCTTTCTAGGACTCTCTCTTTAAACTCTGGGTGGCGAAATAGGGCATTGTCGTCGATGATTATTCTTGCGTCCACCGCAACGAAGTTTCCTTCAGGTGTTTCGGCTAGGGGATTCATTTCTATCAATTCTGCATCGTAATCCATTCCAGCTCTATATAGGCTATGAAAAATATTCGCAAGAGAGGAAAGTTTGTTTCCAGCGTATCCCATACGTTTCGCAATTTGCCGGGCGTGATATGGCCGAAATCCTTGATAGGGATTGACTAGAAACTTCAAAACTTTTTCCGGTGTTTTCTCGGCAACCTCCTCTATCTCCATTCCACCTTCTGTTGAACCAATCACCACGTATGTCTTATTTAGTCTATCAATGGTTATCCCGAAATAGAGTTCCTTTTCAGCCTGAATCTTTTCTTCGATCCATACACGTCTAACGGGGAAGCCTTTTATCTGCATATTGAAGAGCTTTTCAGCGGCCTTCTCGACGTCTGAGATTGATTCGGCGAAGAGTATTCCGCCGGCTTTTCCTCTTCCAGCCACAGGAACCTGTGCTTTAACGACAAATGGGGGTTTTAGGTTTTGGGCTATTTCACGGGCTTCAGCTGTATTTGTGGCTAGTCCCCCTCTTGGCGTGGGAATTCCATATTTTATGAGGATCTTTTTGGCTTCGTATTCTAAAAGCTTCATTGAAGGGCAACCTCTACTTTATCGGTTCTATTGATACATAGGATCTCGTGTCTTTTATGCCTTCAATTTCAGACAGCAATTTTAGGACCTCGTTGAGACTGTTTCTTTCCACAATCAGGATAGCGTCCACGTCGCCCGCGACTCTGAATGCCTTTTGGACGTTTATTTCCCTAATCTTCTTGTAGACTTCGCTTCTCTTGCCCGGAGAGACTTTGATGAGTATAAACGTTGGCGCCGAGGAAAGCCCGAGGGCATTTAAGCCTTTTTCTGTTATGTCGATAAAGCCTCTACCTGTTCTCACGTAATTTAGACTCTTCAGCTTTTTAAGGTGGAGGTTTAATGCTTGCCGGCTTATGCCTAACTCCTTTGCCAGATCGCTTTGTTTCACGTTTACGGAGTATAAACTTACCAATCGCCCTTTTTCATGAAGCATTTTGAGCAGTTGAATTGAACGTTTGGTTAAAGCTTCCAAGATTTTGCTCAACCTTGTTTTGTTTTACTTTTACAATGGTTGTAGATTATTTAAGAATTTGCAAAAATCCAGCTGATAGTTCTGGATGCCGTTTTTCCATAGAACTTTTTACCGCAACATATTTATTTATCGGAAAAAAAGGTTATGAAGCCATAGAAAATGTGAGAACAAGGAGTGAGGCGGTACAGAATGTCTGAAAGCAACTCAGTGTTGGTCGGGAAGAAGCCAGTAATGAACTATGTGCTGGCTTGCATAACCCTGTTCCACGGCGGAGCAAAAGAGGTGAATATTAAAGCTAGAGGTCGAGCCATAAGCCGCGCAGTTGATGTCGTCGAGGTTGTAAGACGTCGGTTCCTACCAGATGTCAAGATAAAGAAGGTGGGCATCGGAACGGAAACGGTGCCGCCCAGGGAAGAGGGTGGCACACCCACAAACGTCAGCACCATCGAGATAACGCTGGAACGCTGAAAGCACTAAAACGCATTGCAGCAGCAAAATCCAAAGCTCCGCCGCCCCTCCTTTATTTGTGGAGGGCGCTATCTTAGGTGAAAACGGTACTGTGCAGTTTCTGTCTGAAAAGCGGAATCTTATGTCAAAAGTGTTCGGAGAAAGTTAGGTCGGGCGAAGTTACAGAACTGGATTTGAAAGTTGCCCGTTTGCTTTTGTCTTTGGAGGAAACTTATCCTTCCCTCCAGAATGTCACGTTTTACAAGGCAGTGGACGCGGGAAGAACGTTGGCTATACTTGTTGGTAGGGGTGACGTCCCTCGTCTTCTGGGTTATGGCGGAAAAATAATCAAAGCCTTAAGCGACAAAACTGGGAAAACCATACGTGTTTTGGAGTATGGGGTTGATGATAGAAAGTTTTTGGAAGACTTGTTTGCCCCCTTAAGTATAGTCACTATAAACACGATTTGGCTGCCCGATGGATCAACGGAAACCAGGGTTATCTTGAAGAGGAAGGGGGGTAGACAGCCTCCCTTCGATGTGAAAGCTTTAATGGAGATCGCCCGGAAAGTCCGCAATATGACATTACGTGTGGAATTCACCGACTAGTTGGGATGTGAGAGAACATGAAGTTGGATGCTATAGGAGATTGGCGGAGAACCCATTACACTATTGAGGTGAAACCGGAGCTTGACGGTCAAGAGGTTGTACTTTTCGGTTGGGTTCAGGAGGTCAGAGATCTCGGCGGGATCCTCTTTATAATATTGCAGGATAGAGAGGGAACCGTGCAGATAACTGTTCCACGAAAAAAAGTGAGCAGCGAAGTTTTGTCAAAAGCTGAGGTTCTCGAGAAGAGGTATAGTATCGGTGTAAGGGGGATCGTGAAGAAAACCGAAATGACGCCAAGAGGCGTTGAAGTTATACCAGAAGAGATCAGGATTTTTAGCACAGCTGCCCCAAAACTGCCGATTGACATAACCGGTAAGGTGCCCGCTAAGCTCGAAACGCGTTTAGATGCCCGTGCCTTAGATCTTTGCCGCGAGGAGAACATAGCGATATTCAAGATTCAACACACGGCTGTTGAGGCGATAAGGGATTTCCTATTTGAAAGGGGATTCATAGAAGTCCATACTCCCCGCATAATTGCCTCAGCAACCGAGGGCGGTGCAGCATTGTTTTCTGTCGATTACTTTGATAGAAAGGCTTTCCTCGCTCAGAGCCCCCAGTTGTACAAGGAACAACTTGTCATGAGTTTGGAGAAAGTTTTTGAGATTGGACCTTTTTTCAGGGCTGAGGAATCCCACACTCGCAGACATCTTAGTGAATTTGTATCTATAGACATTGAACAGGCTTTTGCAACAGCCGAGGATGTTATGCGGTTGTTGGAGCAGCTGGTGCAATACACATGCAGAGTGGTTAGTGAAAAATGCCGTCGGGAACTGGCCATACTAAATTATCGGCTTGAAATTCCCGAAATTCCATTTAGGCGCCTAACATATGACAAGGTGCTTGAGGATTTAAAGAGAGAGGGTGTAGAAATACCATGGGGCGAGGACATACCGACGCCCGCCTTCAGAACGTTAGGCAAGATTCATCCATACTTCTACTTTATTACAGACTGGCCGACCCGCTCCAAGGCTTTTTACATTAAGCCAAGAGATGATAACCCGGAGCTTTGCGAAGGGTTTGATTTGATGTGGCATTGGATTGAGTTGGCCTCAGGTGGAACGAGAATAGCATCAAAAGAGCTGCTCATAAAGCGTTTAGAAGAAAAGGGGTTGAATCCTGAATCCTTCAAGTATCATCTGCAGGCTTTTGATTATGGCATGCCACCCCATGCTGGTTGGGCTATAGGGCTGGAGAGGCTTACAATGATGCTAACGGGCAAGAAAAACATAAGGGAAGTGACACTTTACCCAAGGGACAAGTTCCGGCTTACGCCATAGAATTTAACGCCCTTTTCCAGTTTATTTTCCTCTCCCCCTCCCCCTACTCTTTTGGGCTGATGGCTTGCCATATTTTTGATTTGAATTTGTTCTAAAAGTTGATAAAGAACCCTTTCTTTTTTCACGAACATGGAACAGCTCAAGATAGCGTGTGGTGTCTTTGGCGCTTTAAGCCTCAAGCGGCAACCCGTATTTCCCTACATTTATTGGGGTTTGAGGGCGCAAAATCATAGAGGCCACCAGTCTCACGGTTTCCTGACATATTTGGATGGCGAATTTTATGTTTATAGAAGCTTGGATCTCGTCCCGAAGATAAGGGCGAGCGCCATTCATGAGTGGTTTGGACGTTTACCAGGGCACATCGGAGTCGGAAATGTTAGATACACAACTTCCGGGAGAACTGATGAAAAATCGCTTTTAGCTGGAACACAGCCCGTGGTGGCGTCGAAAAACGGTTTCAAACTTGCTATTTCTTTCAACGGAAACGTCGTCAACACCTTCCAGCTTAAAAGGGAAATATGCAAGGATTTTCCAGGCTTTACTTATGAATGTGACGCTGAGCTTATATGCCATAAATTGGTGATTGAGCTGGCAAAACGAAAAAGCCTAGAAGAAGCCGTTGAGGTGTGCATGAAAGAAATTGATGGAGCTTTTTCAGTGGCTGGAATAACCAAGGAGGGAAGGTTTTTTGCCTTCAAAGACCCCCATGGAATAAGGCCGCTATGTGCTGGCTATAGTCCGGATAAAGATGTTTACGCCTTTTCATCCGAAAGTGTAGGTTTGGACATTAATGGTTTCCTGAGGGAATTTGAGCTGGAGCCCGGCGAACTGGTAACGGTTTCGGAGAAAGGCTTTGAAAGAAGAAATGTGGTTAAGGGCAGCAGGGCTTTCTGTGCTTTTGAATTTGCCTACTTCGCCAGACCGGATTCCATTTTTAACGATAAGCATGTCTACGAGATCCGTGAGGAATTTGGCAGAAACCTTGTTAGGGAGTATCCCGACATCGTAAAGGATGCGGATATAGTGATTTCTATGCCTGAAACAGGAGACGATGCGGCTTTTGGAGTGCATGAGGAATCTGGTTTACGGTGGGAAAGAGCTACTAGAAGACATCGTTATGTGACAGAGCGCGCCTTCATCCTCCTTGAAAAGGAACGGTACACCACCATAGACAAGAAGATTAACATTTTGGCTTCCAAGGTTAAGGATAAAAAAGTCATAGTAGTGGACGACAGCATCGTAAGAGGAGACACTACAAAAGTTACAATTGAAAAGCTCCGCAAAATGGGCGCTAAGAAAGTTTACATTTTTGTGACTTTTCCGCGCATAATTGGGCCGTGCTTTTATGGGATAGACATGGCAACTTACAGTCAGCTCATAGGTGCCAAGCATACACCAGACGAAATAGCCAAGGTTTTGGGGGCGGATGCCGTCTGCTACCAGTCCATTGAGGGATTTGTAAGGGCAACGGGCTTCGGAAAAGACGAATTATGTCTGGGATGTTTGACTGGCAAGTATCCAACACCATTAGCCCAAAAGATTGCCGATGAAATGAAGAAAAGGTTTCTGGAGGGCCTTGAAGAGACCGGGAGGCTTTACGAGATTCCAGAGCTTTTTGGCGAAAGTTAGCGGTAAAATAGATTAGTGGCTTGAGAAATAGCATCTAAAGGTGAAGATTATTGGTTGAGAAGGTCGGCGTGCTTGTCGTCTCTTATGGGGCTCGAGAAGTCGCCATGGTTGATGCCTTCACAAGAAGCATCAATTATCATGTTGAGGTTTATGTGGCGGATAAGCAGCGAAACCCTTTCAACGTGAAGAAGGCGGTTCAACATGTTGTCATACCAGACTTGAATGTGGAGGACATCTGCAAGTTCGTCAAGGCTCACAAGGACAGAATAGACTTTGGAATCATCGGACCGGAAAAGCCCATAATCGAGGGGGTTCGCGATGTCGTGGAGGAGCGTACGGGCATACCCATGATTTGCCCAATGAGGAAGTATGCTATAGAAGCCAGCAAGGTCCAACAACGCCTACTCTTTCAGGAAACCGTTCCGAAGGTTAACCCGCGTTTTAAAATTTTTAAACCAGAAGACTTTAAGACAAGAGAGGACGCCAAAAAAGCTCTTTATGAATGGCTCGATGAGCTTAACAATTTGGCAGTTGTGAAGCCGGACAAGCCTGCGGCTGGGAAAGGCGTAGGTGTGTGGGGCGACCACTTCACTACCCGCGAGCAACTTTTCGAACACTTTTGGGAAAACTTGAAGCATGGCGCCGTCATAGTGGAAGAGAAAATCGAGGGGGAGGAATCCAGCTTCCAAGCCTTCTGTGACGGCAAACATTTGGTGCCACTGCCGGAGACTCGGGACTACAAACGCGCCTTTGACGGTGACAGGGGACCAAACACTGGTGGAATGGGCTCATACAAGGATGCGGGAGAAATTTTGCCCTTCATGACGAAGGCAGATCGGGAAAAGGAAATTGCCATAGTGAATAGGGTTTTTGAGAAGTTGAAAAGTGGCGACAATAAGGGATTGCTGGGAATGCCTTTCTATGTGGCGTTTATGCATACGGGAAAACAACCTAAAATTCTCGAAAACAACAGTCGCCCAGGGGACCCAGAAATAATAAACATCTTGCCGATTTTAAAGGATGATTTTGTGGATGTATGCTTCAGAATTCTTGAAGGAAACCTAACCCGCATAGAGGTTGAGAAAAAGGCAACGGTTGTAACCTATAAGGTGCCGCCAAGCTACGGCGGGTTTGAAGAGGCTTTTCCAGAACGTGTTAACAGGGCGGAAGTTGGCACTCCAGTGGACTTGACAAAAGCGTACGAGTTGAACAGAAAGTATGGCGACAACATCCGCGTTTATCCAGCCTCCATGGAGCTTCGAAACGGTGAAGTGTACGCCTTGAAGTCTCGGGCTGTATGCGTCGTCGGCGTGAGCGAAAGCATAGAAACAGCCAGAAACATTTCTCTGGAGGGGATAAACGCCATAAGAGGTGGAGCCCTTTGGTATAGGACAGACATAGCCTCAAGAGAACACATAGAAAAAAGCATCCGCCACATGGAGGAACTTCGAAAACGGAAATAAAAAAAGCGTATATTTCAGATTGTGAGGGGCCAATTTCAAAAAACGATAATGCCTTCGAACTCACAGCTCATTTTGTGCCAGAGGGTGCCCATTTTTTCGCGGTGATAAGCCGATATGATGACGTGTTGGCAGATGTTCTGAAAAGACCCGGATACAAGGCTGGTGACACCTTAAAGCTGATACTGCCATTCCTCAAGGCCTACGGCGTAACAGACAGAAAAATGCGGGTTTTTTCGGCTAAAACCCTTGTTTTGATGCCAAAAGTTAAAGAAACTTTGGAATTTGTAATGAAAGAAAGCGTGGACACCTTCATAGTGAGCACAAGCTACGAGCATTATATAAGGACGTTGTGCCGCGCCATAGAATTCCCATTCGAAAACACCTACTGTACAAAAGTCGAAATCAACAAGTACAAACTGAACGAGAAGGAGAGGGTTAGGCTTAAACTGTTGGCAGCAGAGATAGCGAAAATGCCAATAATTGAGATCCCTCCGAATGCAAAAACCCTTGAAGACTTTCCAGAGGAGTATAGGCGGGTCGTCCAGCGTTTAGACGAAATCTTCTGGGAGGAAATTGCCAACATGAGCATAGGAAGAATTTTCAGCGAAGTCAATCCTGTTGGTGGGCGTGAAAAGGCTGAAGCGGTTAGGCATATAATTGAACAGTTGGGTTTAGACCTCTCAGATGTTGTTTACGTTGGCGACAGCATAACAGACGTTGAAGCCTTTAGGCTTGTCCGCCGAGGGGGTGGTTTAACCATATCCTTCAACGGCAACGAATACGCTGTAAGAGAAGCGGAAATCGCCGTAATGGCTGACAAAGCCCTTGTCAATGCAGTGCTGTTTGCCATCTTCTGTAAACAAGGCAGAGAAGGCGTGTTAAGACTTGCAGAATCCTGGAATGCCAGCGAAATCAAAAGGCTCGGAATAAATCCGAAACTAAAGGCAGCCTTTCTCGAATCGCACAGCGGAAAAATGCCAATGGTTAAGGTCGTAAAAAAAGAAAACATGGACAGGCTAATAATGGAAAGCACGGCCTTCCGAAAAAGTGTTAGAGGTGAGGCAATAGGGCGGTTAGGATGAAACCACGGGGCGCATTTTCTAAACACTTTCCACGTTGAAGATTTAATAGTGAAATGGATAAAATGAAATTTCTGTAAGCTGGGAAGGAGACTGCAGGTTTGGTTGAGAAAAAACGTATAGAGGATACTTACGCCGAAGCCTTTGAGGGCATCTATTGCCGCGTTATAGTGACAGCGGATGACGAAGAAACATTGCGGAAGGCTGCTCTGCATGCAACTGCCACGCCATCCATAGTTATAGGCAGAATTGAAGGTGGAATAGAAAAGTGGCTAAGCGAGAAGGAAACTCCAGATGGACGCAGGGGTGTGGTGCTCCAGTTTTGGGGAGGCATAGATCCTAAAAAGCCGTTCTCAGAGTCTCTCAAAAAGTTTGAAATTGAACTCTCCTATAGGATAAGGCAGGACATCCTTGTTAAGCCCTTCACATCTGTTTTTGATGCTTTACCAAAACCGTTGGGCAAGATGGACATGATGGAGCGGGTTGGCCACTGTGGAGACGGCTATGAGTGGGTGGAAACCCGTTTCGGCCGCGAGGTAATCGTTGTGCCAATAATGGTTCCAGACTTTGTGATAGAGAGATTCCTTGGATATGCTAGAGGCGTTATGGGCGCCAACTTCTGGATAATGTGCAGAACGAAAGAGGCTGTTAAAGAGGCTGGTGCAAAGGCGCTAGAGGCCATCCACGAGGTTGATGGCGTCATAACCCCCTTTGATATCTGCTCTGCTGGCTCGAAGCCTGAAACCCGCTATCCATGGATAGGCCCAACAACAAATCATCCCTATTGTCCCTCGCTGAAGAGGCGTTTAGGCAAAGAATCAAGAGTCCCAGAGGGTGTTGGGTATATTCCAGAAATCGTGATCAACGGCACCTCGCTTGAAGCTGTCAAGGAGGCCATGAAAGCTGGAATAGAGGCGGCCTTAACCGTTAAGGACGTCGTTAAGATTTCCGCTGGAAACTATGGCGGAAAACTCGGCGAATTCAAGATTTATCTGCGTGAGTTGTTCCCATGAAGCAACTTTTTGACGTGGTGGGCTTCGGAGCCCTAAACGTGGACAAACTCTACAGAGTGAATAAGATAGCGGGACCAGACGAGGAAGGTTATGTGATAAGCTGTGAAGAATCATGCGGTGGCTCGGCTGCTAACACTGTTGTGGGCTTAGCGAGACTCGGCTGTAAGGTCGGTTTTATTGGGAAAGTCGCCAACGACCGCGAAGGCAGAATGCTTCTCGCGGATTTTCGGAGAGAAGGCGTAAACACGAAAGGCGTTATAAAAGCCAAAAGCGGACGAAGCGGCGTTGTCATGGGCTTTGTGGACCAGAAAGGCGAGCGCGCCCTCTACGTGGATCCCGGTGTAAATGACACAATAGACTTTGAAGAGATCAACAAGGCTTACGCCTTTAGAACCAAGTTTCTCCATTTAACCTCCTTTGTTGGAGAAAAATCATTTGAAACTCAGAAAAAACTCGTGGACAGCCTTCCAGAAAACGTGAAAATAAGCTTGGATCCAGGTGAATTATATGCTAGGAGGGGCCTTGAGAAGCTTAAACCTATAATTAGCAGATGCTTTGTCCTGATGCCAAACGCAAAGGAACTCGCACTGCTAACGGGGGAAAGGGATTACGTGGCTGGAGCTGAAAAGCTACTTGCAATGGGGGTTAAGGTGATTGCCGTCAAACTTGGCAGCCGCGGATGCTACGTTACAGATGGCGTGGAAAGTCATCAAATTGAAGCCTTCAACGTGGAGGTTGTGGACACCACCGGTGCGGGCGACGCTTTCTGCGCGGGCTTTCTCTATGGCTTGCTCAACAATAAAAGCCTAAAGGAGTGTGGAAAACTTGGTAATTTTGTAGCTTCCCGGTGCATAATGAGAATGGGCGCCCGAGCGGGTTTACCACGTTTGGAAGAGCTAAAATTTCTTCTCTAAATATTCGATCATGCTTTCGAAAATGAGTTTTCCATCACCATAAAGCGGCATAAACGTTTGCCTTGTCCAGTCGGGCTGCTGCCACCAGTAAAAGGCTCTCTCCGGATGAGGCATCAAACCAAAAACGGTTCCTTCTGGATTGCATATCCCAGCTATGTCGTGGAATGAGCCGTTTGGATTTATTGGGTATATGCCATTGGCATAGTTTCCGTCTCTATCGCAGTAGCGGAAGACAAGCTGATCATTCTCGTAAAGCCTCTCTAAGTACCGCCGCTCTTTTTCTTTTGGGAATAGAAAGCGCCCCTCAGCATGGGCCACTGGCATACGTAGAACCCTTCCCCTTGGGATCTTGAACGTGAAGATGCATTTCCCACGGTTTTCATGTTTTAGGTAAATCCAGCGGCAATGATACCCCGGCGGATAGTTTGTAGCCAGCGCAGCCTCTGGATACGGGGTTATTCCTTTAAAGGCGGGAAGAAGGCCAGCCTCAACGAGAACTTGGAAGCCGTTGCAGATGCCAAGGACTGGGCGCCCTTCCTCAACGAAGGCTTTTAGCTCCTTGCCTAGTTTGGCGATAAGCCATTTCGCCCATATCGCCCCAGCTCTCACATAATCGCCAAAAGAAAAGCCTCCGGGAAACACTAACGCGTCGTAGTCCATAAGATTTCCCCGCTTAACCACTTCGTTGGCATGCAGTATCTCGGCTTGAACGCCAAGAGCCTCAAAAGCCATTTGGGTTTCAGCATCACAGTTGGTGCCGCCAACCCGCAAAATGCAGACGCGTATTTCTTCACGCTTCATAAGCTCATCCACCACCAAGAAAGCTCTTCCAAGCCCTAAGCAGTTCGTCAACAGCCACGTCCACAACAACATCACCGCTTAACCCATAAACACACAGCCTCGCATCTTTGGTGACCTTGCCTATTCTCGCGTGGGCAACATGGCCCATCACCAGCTCAAAGTCTTGTTCACAGCTGCTGGAGACCTCTACAAGAAAGCGACTGTTAGACTCCGAAAACAGGAGAAAATCATTTCTCTGAATCCCATCTGCTGGAACAAGCCGCAAGTCAATCTCCAAACCATAGCCGCCGGAGAAGGCCATTTCAGCAGCTGCTACGGCTAAGCCGCCCTCAGATAGGTCGTGGCAAGCACTCACAAGCCCTAGGTCAATAGCCTTTGTTATGGCATGGAAAGCTTGTCTAGCTTGGGTTGAACGAACCTTCGGCACAGTTTTACCCAGAAAACCCATAAGCCTATAATATTCTGAGCCGCCAAGTTCGTGGTAGGTTTTTCCGACAAGGTAGATGCTATCGCCCGGCGCCTTAACATCTAATGAGACGGTTATGCGAATGTCGGGGATAATTCCCACGGCTGTTATCAATAGAGTGGGCGTCACTGGGCCTGCTGGAGACTCGTTGTATAGGCTGTCTTTACCAGAAATGAAGGGTGTTTTGAAGGCTTTGGCGAATCGATAGCACGCTTCACATGCCCTAACAAGGCTGCCAAGCCTATCGGGCTTCTCAGGATTGCCCCACGTGAAATTGTCAAGCAATGCTATCCTTCTGCCACCCACAGCCACGTTGTTTCTTATAGCCTCGTCTATGGCTGAGGCCGCCATCCAATATGGGTCTATTTTTCCATAACGAGGGTTCATACCGCAGGAAATAGTTAAACCACGCCAAGAATCTCTTAACGGCTTGAGGACAGCGGCATCGCTTGGCCCACCAACTTCACCATGCAACGGCTTAAGAACAGTGTTCCCCTTAACCTCATGGTCGTATGTTCTAACCACGCTTTCTCGGCTGGCAATGTTCGGCGAAGCAAGTAGCCGCATTAACACACTTGCCAAGTTTTCTGGTTCCGGAAAATTAGGCTCTTCCAGCCTTGGTGGAGTGTATTCGGCGATGCGCACAGTCTCGGGAGGCTCAAAAAGGTATGGGATATCTATTTCTGCAACTTTTTCGCCCATGTAGAAGATCCGCAGAACCCTATCGTCTGTATATTTGCCTATAGCTGTGGCTTCAACATCCTCGTTCTGGAAAATCTCCAGCACTCTGCTCAGGTTTTCAGGCGGAACCGCTAGAAGCATTCGCTCTTGGGATTCGGAGATGTAGATTTCCCACGGGGTCAGCCCGGGATACTTTAGTGGAACCTTTTCGAGGTGAACCACCGCGCCACAGTTAAACCTCTTGGCGGTTTCCCCCACCGCTGAGGAAAGGCCACCTCCGCCTAAATCAGTTATAGCCGAAGCAAGCTCCAAGTCTCGGATGGCAATTATAGCCCTCTTAAGCTTCTCCTCCTCGATGGGATTTGCAATCTGCACTGCGGGTCTTGAAACTTCTTCAGATTTTTCCGTAAGCTCGGCTGAGGCAAAGGTGACGCCATGAATTCCATCCCGTCCAGTTTTTCCGCCGGCCAAAACTATTATGTCGCCGGGCTTAGCATTGCGCCTAAACTTTTTCAGCGGCAAAATTCCAATGCACCCGCAGTATACAACAACATTTCCTACATAGCTTTCGTCGAAGTATATGGCGCCGTTCACCGTTGGAATGCCCATGTTGTTGCCGTAATGTCCAATACCAGCCACAACACCCATGAAAATATATTTGGGATGCTTTACGCCCGGCGGAAGCTTCTCGTAAGGATAGCCCAGTGGACCGAAGCCTAAAACATCTGTGCATGCAATGGGATCCGCCCAAACGCCTAGAATGTCACGAATGACTCCGCCAACTCCGGTGGCAGCTCCTCCAAAGGGTTCTATAGCAGATGGGTGATTATGGGTTTCAACTTTAACGGCAACTCCATAGTCTTTGTCGAAGCGTATTATGCCGGCATTATCCTCAAAAACAGAGAAACACCATTTGGCACTTATCTCAGACGTCGCCTTCATGATGTAAGTTTTGAAAAGGCTGTTGATTTCCTTCCCGTTGAATTTCACTAAGCCTTTGAAGGTTTTGTGAAAACAGTGCTCAGACCATGTCTGCCCGAAAGTTTGAAGCTCTACATCTGTGGGGTTTCTTCCCTTTCGCCTAAAATATTCCTGTAGGGCTTTCATCTCTTGAAGATTTAAGCCTAACCCAAGCTCTCGGCTAACATCGAGAAGCTGCTCATCCGAAGCGTCTAAGAGGTTTATCTCGTAAAGCGGGAAAGGTGTATTCTTCCGAATGTAGAGGGTCGCGGTCATCTTTCCTCCTCAACAGTTATTGTGTAATTATCCTTTGTAGGGTTAGCCAGAAGCCGCCTACACATTTCATCAGCCCTTGCCGTGGCTTCCTCTCTCGAATTTGCCTCAAGCAAAATCGTGTAAACTTTGCTGACGTTTACCCATTCAACCCTATACCCAAGCTCCCTTAATAAGCGGGCTGTGGTTTCGCCCTCCGGGTCGCTGTGCCCGGGTTTTAAGCTAACTTCAACCCTTAACCGAAACTTCATAAGCTAATCTCTGACGTGAGAAAATTTAAACACTTTCACCACTAAACACGCAAAAGAACGTCATTTCAAGATGATCCGCTTACCCTTATATAGTATTCGGATCCCCCTAGTTCCTGTCACGTGGCCTATTTCTTCCGCGTGCACATTTGCCTTTTCCAAAATATCGAGAGCCTCATCTTTTTCCTCTTTGTCAATTATTATCGCGAAGCCCCATCCCATATTAAAGGTTTTGAACATTTCATCGTCTGGAATTTCGCCTCCGAGCTCTTCAGCAGTCTCCTGGATTAAATCAAAGATTGGCTGGGGCTTAAAATTATTGAACTCGAAGCCTATGCCTTTTGAAAAAAGGGTTAAACGATTAAACTTCAAGTACGCATCGCCAGTTATGTGAACCGCCGCCTTAACCTTCACATGCTCAGCAACACTCAGAACAGGCTTAACATAAATTCTAGTTGGCTCCAGAACCTCGTATACAAGCTCTCTATCCAAGGACTCCGGAACATCAAAAGGTTCATACTTGCCGCCCCATTGCTTAAACAGGATTTTCCTCGCTAAAGTTATGCCATTGCTGTGCAAGCCAGAGCTCCGCAAACCTACAATAGCATCGCCGGGTTTCAGTTCTTTGCCAGTAATCACCTTGTCCTTTGGAACTTCGCCTATTGCCGCGAAAACCATGTCGAAGCCCTTTCCCTCAACCAAGCCTCTAATGATTTCTGCTACGTCGCCTATTTCCCCGCTTGGCACTACACATCCAGCCTCGGAAGCGCCTTTAGCTATACCCTTCATCCACTCCTCGACAAGAATAGGATCCGAGACTTGAGCGTGAATGTTATCCGCAACCGCCAGAGGCCGAGCGCCAGAACGAATAACGTCATTTACAGCCATCGCCACCCCATCAATGCCTATAGTGTCGTACTTTTCAGCCAGCTGGGCAACAAGAACCTTCGTGCCGACACCCTCAATAACAAGGTCTAAATAGCAGTCGCCGCGAAACGGGAAGATGTTTCCAAACGGAAGTTGGACAATCGCGCCATAACGGCTAAAACGGTGAGTGCCTTCTAGAAAACGCAAAGCCTTTTTCGCTTCAGCCCTCAGTTCCCTATTAACACCTGCAGCCGCGTAAGTTATTTTCCGCTTCAACTAAACTCCTCTAGGCTATATAGCACCGCAGCTTAAAAGATAACAATTTCCCCTCAAAAACTCGCGTAATCTACGTGAGTAGAAAAGCAAATATGCAGTTTAAACTTGCATAGTAATCTTGCATAGTAATATTAGTGAAGACTCATGTTCTGTATAAATCCTCCACAGACTTCAGCCTTAAGAATGTTTAGATACAGAGACCGCATAGCAATAATGAGCGACATTTTGAGGGAGGCGAAAAAGACTCAGATAATGGAACTTGCTAGGCTAAACTATGTTCAGACAAAGAAGTACCTAAGCTATCTGGTTAGCTATGGCTATTTAGCCATCACTGAGAGAGAAACCTACATAATAACGGAGAAAGGTGCTCGCTTCTTGCAGATGATTGAGATACAGAAGATTCAAACAATAAGATGAAAGTTTTCAAACATCCTTCCCCTTCTATATGCTTGCAGGTTTATGGCGGCAACATTTTTTGGCATGGTATCAATTATCGCCTTCTCCATGGATTCCTCGCTAACAAGTTTCGTTAATGCGTTCAAAGCGCCTAAAATCACCATGTTGGCGTACAGGTGTTCCCCAAAGTTTTCCTCAGCGATTTTTGTTGCTGGAACAGCGTAAATTCTCGCGTTAACACTCGGTATGTTTTTAACCAAGTCTCCGTCGATTAAGAGAAGACCACCATCCTTTAGGTCCTTAATGTTCTTGACCAAGGCTTCCTGGCTCATAGCTACCAGTATGTCGCACTTTCTTACCGCTGGAAAACCTATTCGACCGTCGGATATTATGATCTCGCTTTTGGCAGTTGTGCCTCTAGCCTCCGCCCCATAGCTTTGGGTTTGCACGGCGTTCCAGCCGTCATAAACCGCTGCTCTGCCGAGAATCTGCCCAGCTAAAACCACGCCTTGCCCACCAAGGCCGCATATCCTTATTTCAATCCTAGTCCTATTCACTTTCCTGCGCCTCCTTTATAACGGCGTATATTGTTTCAATCAACGTTGGCCTATCCCTATGAACAAAATCGCCCACAACGATTTTTGTTGTTAAATCCTCCTCGCTCAACCCTCCGGATTCCTCTAATGTTATGGAATTTTCCTTAAACCACTTAATCATTTCCGCGGCAGTTTTAAAGCCAACCCGTCTTCCAAAAGCCGTTGGACACTGGCTTACGGCCTCAATGAAACGGAAACCTTTAAGCTTCAATGCCTTTTTAATGGCTTCTTTAAGTTCAGTGGGGTGGGCGGTTGTCCAGCGGGCTGCATAGTTTGCTCCGGCAACAACTGCCAACTTAACAGCGTCGAGAGGATACTCAAAACTGCCATAGGGTGTTGTAGTTGTCTTCACCTTGAAAGGCGTTGTGGGCGCCACTTGCCCACCAGTCATCCCATAAACCATGTTGTTAATCATTATCACGAGAACGTCAAGGTTCCGCCTTGCCGCGTGAATGAAGTGGCTTAGGCCTATGCCAACTATGTCGCCGTCTCCACCAAAAACAACCACATTGAGGTCCGGACGCATGAGCTTCACACCTGTTGCCACTGGTATACTTCTTCCATGAAGAGTGTGGATGGAATCTGCCAGAAAATATGGTGATGGAATCCAAGAGGAACAGCCTATTCCACTGCAGAAAACGAACTTCTCTAGATTTTCATAGCCCAATTCGTGAACAGCCCTTAAAAAGGCGTTCATCACTGTAAATGCTCCGCATCCCGGGCAGAAGGGCAGTTTCAAGTCTCTGAGGTACTTCTTAACAGAAAAACTTTCAGACATTTCTCCCAACTTCCTCCAAAATCTTGTCAAGCAGTTCTTCGGGAGTTATGAGTTCACCTCCGCCAACTTTGTTAAGGGGGATAACTTCTGCTCTGCCCTCCGCAGTCCTTGCCACTTCATAGAAAATTTGGCGTAGATTCATTTCTGGAACAATTATTTTCCCAACTGTTTCAGCAAGTCTTCTGACAACCTTCTCTGGAAACGGCCAGAGGGTTTTGAGTCTCACATAACCCACGCTTATGCCTCTGACTTCAGCCTCCTCAACGGCATCATATACTGCCCGTGAAGTACAGCCGTACGCCACTATTCCAATTTTGCAGTTTTCGATGTTGTAAGCTTCCACTTCCGCTATTTCGTCGACATGATTTTGGACTTTTCCATTAAGTCTTTCCACTAGCCGTCGATGCACACCCGGATCAGCCGTGTATCTTATGCCAAACTCATCGTGAGTTGAGCCCGTAACGGCTACGTTGAACCCTTCGCCAACACTTGGCATCGGTGGAACCTCTTCACGACCAAAAAAGGCTCTTTCACCAGGCTTAGGTTTACGCCTATTCAATATCTCAAGTTTTTCCACCGGTGGAACCACAACTTTTTCACGCATATGGGCAACCACTTCGTCTGAAAGGAGAATCACTGGTGTGCGGTATTTTTCGGCTAGGTTAAAGGCTCTTATGGTTAGGTTGAACATTTCCTGAACGGAGTTTGGCGAAAGCACAATAGCTGAATAGTCGCCATGGGTGCCCCAGCGAGATTGCATAACATCGCCTTGAGCGCATTTTGTGGCTTGCCCAGTGCTTGGTCCAACCCTTTGCACGTCAACTATAACGCATGGTGTTTCTGTCATGAACGCGTATCCTATGCTTTCTTGCATCAAACTAAATCCCGGACCGGAGGTTGCAGTCATCGCCTTTGCTCCAGCCCAACTAGCGCCTATAACAGCTCCGATGGAGGCTATTTCATCTTCCATTTGAATTGCTATGCCGCCCACTTGCGGGAGACGCTTCGCTAGATGCTCGGCAATCTCGGTTGCTGGTGTTATGGGGTAGCCAGCGAAAAACCGGCATCCGGCCAATAACGCGGCCTCGGCACACGCCTCGCTTCCCTGCCAAAAATAAACGCCAGGTTTTATAAGCTTCATTACACAGTCCTCTTTAGCCAAATTCTAGAGGAGTAATGATTAAAAGTTTAGGTTGGCTATCTTCCTTTTGCCAATTGCGGCCGTAGTCTAGCCTGGTAGGACATCGGCCTCCCGAGCCGGCGACCCGGGTTCAAATCCCGGCGGCCGCACCATACAAGAAAACAGATTAATAGAAGCCACTTTGAATACTAGGATACGGAGCGTTGCTCCGGTAGTATAGTCCGGTCAAGTATAGCGGCCTCTCGAGCCGCGGACCCGGGTTCAAATCCCGGCCGGAGCACCACCACGGTTGCTTATTTCTAATTAACAAAGCTTATTAACAGTCATTGGCTAAAGACCGTTTTTAACGGTGCCACAAATGGGAGGACCCTCTGAAAGGGAATACCGGGAAAAACTGGACAAGATAAAGGAGAAAGTGGATAAAAGGGCTAAGGACATAAAGAGCCAGTTTGAGAAACTTGAAAAGGCAAAAGTGGATCTGTTGAAGAAAACCAAGGAGATGAAGCATGACACTGAACGGGAAATAGCCAAAATAGAGGAAGAAATAGCGAAGTCAAAGGATCTAGCCCCGGAGTCGAAAAGTAGACTTCGTTTGGAATTAGATAGTTTAAAAAGCGAGGCACGAAGAAGGTACTCCGAACTGGAAACCCGTATAGCTGAAGGACTGTAAACAAGTGAGAAACATGAGAAAAATCCTTCGCAGGCAAAGGTCAGTTTACGCGCTCAGCATACTTCTCTGCATAGCCGGAATAATAGCTCTTGCGGCAACATTTTGGAAAATTTATCCGCAGCTTTCTGTGAGCCAAAACCCCCTCTCGACGTTTTCGACACTCCTCTGGAAGGAAAGCATAAGCATCAGCGGCACGATCGAAATCAAACTCATGTACCTAGTCGTTTTTGGCGACATAACTCTTGTTCTAGGATTCATTCTATGGCTCTTGAGCCGACAGTGGCTTGTAGTGCCTGGAAAAATCGTGCGATACGAATGTCCATACTGTAAAAAAACGTGGAAGGCTGTTGGCGACAAAGCACTGGTGCATTGTCCACACTGTCGACAACTTGTGCATCCAAAAATGTCTGAGAGCTAGTTTTTGAATATAAATTGTAGTTTCTGTCGAAATCGTGAAGGGACTTGTCGCGTCTTGGATTCATAATCCGACAAACTTAAATAGCTATCTGAACAAATGTTTTCTAGGCAGCTGGGTGAAATGTCGAAAATGGATGTGAAAAAGCCTGAATCAAGAGATGACTTTCTCAGGATTTTGACTGAAGCCGCGAGAAAAGAGGTTGAAGCTCGCAGCCTATTGTCGGGGAAGCCCTCTAAGCCGACAGTGTCTGGCACAGCCAAAATACTGGGGATTCATAGGGATACGCTTTATTCTTGGCTTAGGGAGTTTAATGTCGACTTTGAAAAGGCTACGGAAGGCATTTCTGCGACGGTGGTGTCGGAAGAGAGGCAGCCGACAAAGCAACCAGTGTACCTTATAGGCGAAGCTCTTGTCGGAGAAGGAAACGAGGTTGCCCACATAGACCTGCTGATAGGCGACAAGGATGGCCCAGTTGGGGAGGCTTTCGCAAACGGTTTAGCCCACCTTTCAATGGGCCATACACCCCTCTTAGCGGTGATAAGGCCGAATCTCCCACCGAAACCTCACACATTGCTTGTGCCGAAAGTTACGGTTCGGAGTATGGAGGATGCAAACAAGGTTTTTGGTCCAGCGCAGGCTGCTGTTGCTAAGGCTGTTGCAGACGCTGTGGAAGAGGGGATAATTCCAAAAGATAAAGTGGATGACTGGGTTATAGTATGCAGCGTTTTTGTTCATCCGAAGGCAAGCGACTACAGAAAGATATACCACTACAATTATAGTGCAACAAAGTTAGCGTTGAAAAGGGCTATGGCAAAGTATCCGCCCCTTGAGAAAGTGTTCTATGACAAGGATAGGGCAAAACATCCACTATTGGGTTATAGGGTGCCCCGTCTATGGAGACCGCCATACCTGCAAATCTCCCTTGACATACCCGACTTGGAACGCACAAAGAAGATAATCACACAGATTCCGAGGAGCGACAGAATTATACTGGAGGCGGGTACACCGCTAATAAAGCGTTATGGAACAAGAGTCATAAGCGAACTCCGCGAGGTAGCCAAGGACATCTTCATAATTGCAGACTTGAAAACCCTTGACGTTGGAAAAGTTGAGGTGGATATAGCATACGAAGAAACAGCGGACGGCGTTATAGCCTCTGGCTTAGCGCCAATAGAAACCTTAGAAGCGTTTATCTATGAGGCAAAGAGGCTTGGGATATACGCAGCGATAGACATGCTCAACGTTGAAGACCCCGCCAAGAAACTTAAGGCGCTCAAAGATTTTCCAGACATAGTCATAATTCACCGTGGAATAGACGAGGAAACAGGCAGAACTGTGGGTTTAGAGCTGATTCAAGAATTGAGGCAGACATTCAAAGATAAGAAGTTCTTGATAGCCGTGGCTGGAGGCATAATTCCAGAAACAGCAAAAGAAGCCCTGGAAAAAGGCGCAGACATTATAATAGTTGGACGTTACATAACTCAATCCAAGGACATTGAACGCTCGGTCAGAGAGTTCCTCGAGCTAACGCCAGAAATGCGAGAGGACATAGACGTCTACAGAGTCCACGTGGAATAGATAGCTTAACATCGATCTCTCTTATTTAAAAGCTTATCTTTAATGTTTAACACAATTTAATTGGTAACCATTAGAAGGATTTCGCTAGTTCTCGTCCTAGTTTTCTTTTTAGTGGACTGTTTTGACTTCAAATATGTTAAGGCACAAGATTTCGCGGCAATCGTAATTACGGAATATGAAGTCAATCCTCCGGAAGCTCCTATCAAGAAAAATGGAAAATTGTATATTTTTATCGGTGATATTTCTGGGAGAATCGATATTTTTCAAGCAACTAACATTATTCTGGATGGAGCAGGACACACGCTTAAAGGAGACGGGGCATGGAGTGGAATACTTATTGTTGATATAAATGGTGTAACCATTAAGAATTTGAAGTGAAAGGGTTTGATGTTGGCATAAACCTTAGACTAAGTTCAAACATAACAATTTTAAATAATGTTTTATGCGATAACAAATGTGGAATTAAACTCGAAAGCTCTTCGAGTGTTGTCATATCCAGAAATACTATAGTAAACAATAGTCAAGGCATTCTTATAATACAAAAAGAGAACAATCCCTTATCTTCTGAAAACATCATTTCTGAAAATGTTATAAAAAACAATGAGGACGGTATCTTATTACAAAATTCCAACAGCAACTTCATTTGCAGAAATATTATTGAAGAAAATCGTTTACACGGCATTCGACTTGAGAACTCTTCTGATAATGCTGTTGCTGAGAACAACTTGAATGCCAACGACTTTGGAATAGTTATCTATGGAGTTTGGCCAAACTATGAATTGAAAAATAGGATAATGAAGAACAAGGTAGCGAACAATAAGCATGGCATATGCTTATTCCAAACTTGTAATAACATTCTCAAGGACAACCAGATGATCAATAATGAGGTTGATTTTGAAGTTTCCGCTCACGAGCTTTTATACATGATTAACGACGTAGACACATCCAACACAATTAATGGCAAACCTATCTGTTATGTGGTTAATCGCCAGAATATCGAAGTTTCAGGTGACGCTGGATACGTTGCCATTATAAATTGTAGTGGGGTAGTTGTTCACCATTTAAACCTTGCGGACAAGCAAGGAGTTTGGCTTGCATACACAAGAAATTCGATGGTAACTAGGAACATCTTGGAACATAAGAAATACGGCATATATTTGTTTAGATCGTTCAACAATGTTATTTCTGAAAACATAATCAGAAACAACTCCTACGGCGTTTACTTCAACGATGCATACAACAACTCCTTACTTAGAAACATTATATTAAACAACAACATTGGCTTATATTTTGGCGGACCAATACCATTTAGACTTTGCTCAAACAACACTATCCACCATAACAACTTCATAAACAACACAAAGCACGTAGACGATATACACCGGAGTGAGCCGTTTTTTGCGCTTGCAATTAATACATGGGATGATGGAAGCGAAGGAAATTACTGGAGCGACTATAAAGGTTTAGACGAGAATGGAGATGGAATAGGTGATCAACCCTTCATCATTGATGAGAACAATAGAGATAATTATCCGCTCATGAATCCCGTAGCGTTCCCTGATCTTGAAAATAATAATGAACTGATCTCTTGGACGGAGCCTCTTCCAATAAAGCGAATAGTAGCGACAGCGGTTTTAATGGCGATTCTTTTAGTATTCGTAATAATTTACTTCAAGAAGAGAGATAACCAACAAGCCGCAATTTTGGAGAATTTCAATAATCCTTAATAGACAGAAGTGAAAACTTTCATCTCCGTCTCGGAGTGTAGCGGATACATGGCCAAATTCAAGGTTATAATTTCAGATTCGGATGGAACCTCAAAGACCGTGGAGCTAGAGGATGCTCGTGCAGTGCCCCTTATCGGCAAGAAGATCGGCGACATAATTGACGGTGCAGTTGTGGGATTACCCGGATACAAAGTACAAATAACCGGTGGCTCGGACAAGGATGGTTTTCCAATGAGGCCAGACGTTCACGGAGGAGCCCGCAGAAGCGTCGTCTTGAGTGGTGGTGTGGGTTTCAACCCAAATAGGGAGGGAGAACGGCGACGCAAAACGGTTCGTGGAAACGTGATAACAGACGAAATTGTTCAAATTAACATGAAAATTGTGGAAAAGCCAAAGGCTAAGAAAAGCGAGACTTCTGAAAGCTAGTATTGTATGCCTTTTGTCGTAACGGTTTCTTCTGGATGCTTAACGTCAACTATCTCGTTTACAAAGTCCGCTCTGTCGATTAGTTCTTTGGGGGCAAACCTGCCAGTTAAGACTACATCTGTTCTTTTTGGGATTTTATCTAAAAATTCCAGAACTTCTTTGACGTCTAGAAGTTTGCAGTGCACTGCCAGGTTTATTTCATCGAGAACCAGCAGGTGAGGCTTCTTCTCTTTAACTATTTTTTCAGCAAACTTTAAGGCTTTCTTCGCCAGCCTTTTGTCTTCCTCTCCTAGATTGCTGAGGCCGTGCCATCCCTTCCTGCCGAACTGATAAATTTCGTAGTAGGGCGCAAGAAGCTTGCGGATCTTATATTCGCCGGTGTTCTTCCACCACTTCAAAAATTGGATAATTACAACTTTACGCTTGTGCCCGACAGAACGCAGAGCCAAGCCTAAAGCATTGGTTGTTTTTCCACCACCAGTTCCCGTGTATAGGTATATATGACCCATAAAGCCCCGATAAAACACTGTTAACCCGGTTTTTAAGACTTTAGAATCCCCTTGAACGCTCAACGTTTATTAACTTGCTCGGCGACATCTTCAATGACACCAGAAATTGTTGGGAAGGAAAAGCAGAAATGAACGGGGAAAAATCTACGGTTCTGCCGAGGCAGCCGGAGGTAAACATTGGCACAATAGGGCACGTTGACCACGGCAAAACAACCCTTGTGCAAGCTTTAACGGGAGTTTGGGCAGCTCGCCACAGCGAGGAACTAAAACGGGGTATAACGATAAAGCTCGGCTACGCAGATATGCCAGTGTACAAGTGCCCCAATTGCGAACCGCCAAGAAATTATTCCAGACAGCCGGTTTGCCCCAATTGCGGTTCAGAAACAACCTTCGTGAGGGCTGTCAGTTTTGTGGATGCGCCTGGTCATGAGGCTTTAATGGCTACCATGCTGTCTGGCGCGGCGATAATGGATGGCGCCATCCTCGTGATAGCGGCTGATGAACCGTGCCCCCAACCGCAGACACGAGAACACTTGGCTGCGGCTGAAATAATTGGAATAAAAAACATTGTGATCGCTCAAAACAAGATTGACATAGTGGACGAGGAGAGAGCGCGAAAAAGCTACGAGGAAATTAAAAATTTTGTCAAGGGTACAATAGCTGAAAATGCGCCCATAATCCCGGTTTCGGCGCAGCACTCCGTCAACATAGATGCCTTAATTCAGGCCCTTGAAGAATATATTCCAACCCCCAGGAGGGATGAAACCAAACCGCCGTTCATGTATGTTGTCCGGTCCTTTGATGTTAACAAGCCGGGCACGCCCATTGAAGAGTTGGAAGGCGGCGTTCTAGGTGGCACGATCCTGCAGGGAAAGTTTGTGGTTAATGATGAAATTGAGCTTCGACCAGGAATAAGTGTTGAAGAAGGAGGCAGAACCACCTATAAACCGCTTACAACCCAAATAGTGAGCCTACACGCGGGTGGCAAAGAGGTTAAGGAAGCCCGCTGCGGAGGATTGGTGGGTGTAGGCACACTTCTAGATCCATCGCTCTCTAAGGCTGACGGATTAACTGGAAACATCGTTGGAAAAGTGGGGATGCTGCCGCCAGTTTTAACAGAGCTAGACCTTGAAACCCACATCCTAGAACGAGTTGTAGGAACAAAAGAGCTAACAAAAGCCGAAAACATAAGCAAAGATGAAACCCTGCTCCTCCACGTGGGCGCTGCCATAACTGTTGGAAAAGTTGTTTCGGTCAAGAATGAGATGGCGACGCTTAAGCTCACTAGACCTGTATGCGCGGTAGCAGGTTCAAGGGTTGCCATAAGCAGGAAAATAGCGGGCAGATGGAGACTTATAGGGTATGGAATGATAAGGTAAATGTTGCCAGAAACAAGGCCGAAAAAGTTGAAGGTTATATTTGACGCGAATGCGCTGTTTGTCCCATTACAGTTTAAAATAGACATATTTGAGGAATTGAGGACATTATTAAACAGGAATTTTGAGCCGGTCTTGCTGAAGCCCATTAAGAATGAAATTGAAGAAATTGCAGAGAAGGGATCGCCTAAAATGCGAAGAACAGCAGCATATGCCTTAAAACTTGCGGAACGATGCACATTGGTTGATTTAGGGGAAAATTTTGCCGGATCTCCAGACGACGCTATCGTGAGGTTGGCTGGCGAATGGAAATGTCCAGTATTCACAAATGACAGAAAGCTTAGAAAGAGGTTAAGAGATATAAATGTGCCAGTTATTTATGTGAGACAAAAATCGCGGTTGGAAATGGACGGAGAGTGCAGCCTTGTTTAAATTAATAAGCATGGAGGATACGATTCGGATACCTCCGGAAACCTTTGGAAAACCCCTAGACGCTGTTGGATACCAGCAGGTTAAGGCAAAATATGAAGGAGTTGTTGATGAAAATTTAGGCTACGTTATAGCCGTCTTAAATGTGAAGGTAAGTCCCATTGGAAAAATTATACCTGGGGATGGAGCAACATACCATAAAGTGACCTTCTCGATTCTAACCTTTTATCCATCCCTCCAAGAAGTGATTGAAGGGGAAGTTGTCGAGATAGCTGATTTTGGAGCCTTCGTGCGAATAGGTCCCGTTGACGCGTTGCTCCACGTTTCGCAGTTGATGGATGATTTCATTACTTATGACGAGAAACAGGGTATTTTGATGGGGAAGGAAACGGGTAGAAAGCTTGCCACAGGCGATAAAGTCCGTGTCCGCATAACCGCTGTTTCTTTAGCTAGGACCGGAGGCTCGGCGAAGATAGGCGTCACTGCTAGACAGCCGTTTCTTGGAAAACTTGAATGGATAGAAGATGACTTGAAGAAATTGAAGGAAGCAGCGGTCGCTAAAAAGGATAAGAAGGAGGAAGAGGGGAAAGTTAAGAAATGAGCGAGAAAGCCTGCATGTCATGTCATCTAATAACAAGCGGTAACACTTGCCCCCGATGTAAATCTTCCAGTCTCAGCGATGACTTCAGCGGGCTTGTAATAATATTTGACCCAGAGGGCTCTGCCATTGCAAAGGCAATGAATATCAAGGAGAAAGGGCGCTACGCATTAAAGGTTAGGTAAATGAGCATAGCCTACAGGCTGACAGCAAAACTCCGGAGAAAACTCAAAAAGCCCCTAGGGGAACTGATATGTGGCTTCTACCAAGAAACCGTTGAAAAGCTGAAACTCTTGATTGAAAAGGAAAAGCCGTCATGCGTGGTTTCAGTTGGCGATGTAGTTTCAAAAAACCTTGCAGATGCGCAGGTCCGCCTTAAACTAATGATTGTTGATAATAGGGTTATGAGAAGTAACATTGAACCCATAAAAGTTATGGCGGATGAAGAGAAACATATTAAGAACCCGCCGGGCACTATAACTCTTGAAGCATTGAACGCTATAAAAGAGGCATTTAAAACCGATCGCACCGTGAAAATAGTTGTTGAGGGAGAAGAAGACCTCTTAGCCCTACTAGCTGTTCAATATGCACCTGAAAACTCTATGATTGTTTATGGACAGCCCCGGGAAGGCTTGGTTGTGATTAAAGTAACAAAAGAGAAGAAGGCAGAGGTTGACAAGATATTAGAGGAAATGCAGTCCGCTGCGAAAGACTAAATAGAGGGAAATTTGTATCAAAACAACATCAACAGGGAAAACCAATGGAAATTCGAATACTAGCGGAAAACAACAATGTGCTACTGAAACGCAAGGAGGTAATATTCCAAGTTGAGCATAATCAAACTGGAGGCACACCATCCAGACTTGAAGTCAAAAATGCCCTTGCAAGAATACTCAGAAAAGACGCAAACTTGATCTTCATTAAAAAGCTGGAGACAAAAACGGGAACACGTGTGGCTGTCGGATGGGCAAACGTTTATGATTCAATAGAACAGGCGAAATTGATCGAACCAAAATACATTTGGGATAGAAATCTTCCGCCAGAAAAGCCAAAAGAGGAGGGAACAGCGTAATTGGCAGAAGAAAAGGAAGCCGCTCCAAAGAAAGGAAAAGCAGAAAAAAAGAAGAAAAAAGAGAAAGGCGTCTACGCTCTCTACAAGATTGAGAAAGACAAGATTGTCAGATTGCGCCCTACATGTGAACGGTGCGGTCCAGGCTATTTTATGGCGGATCATGGTGATCGGTACACTTGTGGGCATTGCGGTTTCACGCGGTATAAACACGCTTAAATTGCAGTGTGCGCTTCTAGATTGTGATGATTTAAATGATCAGGGTTAATGTTCTAATAACGCAGGTTTCGGGGGAACGCTTTTGGGATATCCGAAAGCCCATTCCACCTATTCAGATAAACACGAATCTTAACCTCGTGGAAGTTGAGAAGAAGTCGGATGAAATGCTTGAGGTACCCTTTGTTTTAACGGTCAATTATAATCCATCAGTAGCCCAAATAAGCCTAAAGGGAAGAGCCTATGTGGCTGGCACAAAAGAGGAAATAGAGAAAATCTACGAGGAGTATAAAGAGAAAAAGCCCCCGCCTCCAATGCTTATCCAGTCAATTTCCAACGTTGTTTTTGTGGAAAGCGTTATAATCTCAAGAACCCTGAACGTTCCGCCACCCATCCCTCTGCCGCAGATTCCGCCAATCAAGGAAACCGAAAAGAAGCCTTCCGGCGTCGACTATACCGCCTAATTCATAAGGAGGCAAATGTTTCTCAAGCTGCCTTCTTAGAACGTTAGGGTAATAGAAAAGACTATTTCAGCGGTACGTACATTGATGAGCGGGATGCGCCGATGCCTGGCGTTCCATGTTTAACTGGTTTGTTGGTTATGGCGAACTCACCGAGATAGTGGCCTATCATTTCCGGCTCTATTTTCACTGGAACGAATTCCTTGCCATTGTGGACGTGAATTGTTAAGCCGACCATTTCTGGCAGGACAACCATGTCTCGGGCATGCGTCTTTATTGTTATGGTTTGCCCCTTACGCATGGCCTCTTTTGCTTTTCTGATCTTCTCTAGGAGGGTACGCTGTTCGGGGGATAGTCCCCGCTGTAGGCTTCTCCTCTGCCTTGCTGGAAGCAACATTATGAACTCGTCCATGGACATGCTTTGCAACTGTTCAAGCGTGAAACCGCGGTATGTAAATTCCCTCGGCAAGACTTTCACCACCATAAACATCAAGCAGACATGCTATAAACCTTCTGTTACTCGGTTTCCTCCTCCTTAACTTTCTTCTTTCTTCGTCCAGTACCTCTAGCGGCTATAAGTCCAACCTTTTGTCCTGGCGGAGCATTTCTCGAAACTGTGGTGACCTTTCTGGCGCTTCTTTTGCTGCTTCCATAGGGGTGAACAGCGGCAACCATGGCTCTTCCTCTGGTTCTTGGATACTTGCGGCCTCGTGCTCTCATTAAATGATACTTTGCTCCGGCTTTTAGGAACGGTTTTTCGGTTCTGCCTGCGCCGGAAACAACACCAATTGTGGCACGGCAGAGGTCGTCGACGTATTTCGTTTTACCCGATGGAAGCTTTATCATTGTGCCTTGAGGGGTGTGCGCCACCACAGTGGCATACGCACCTGAAGATTTCGCGATTTTCCCACCGTCCCCAGGTTTAAGTTCAATATTGCACACCAACGTGCCCTCAGGTATTTTTCCTATGGGCAGAATGTTCCCCACGTCCACGCTGGCCTTCCCGCCCATCTCGATTTGCTGTCCAGTGTAAATTCCCTCTGGCGCAACAATATAGCATTCCTCACCATTTTCAAAGCGTATGAGGGCTAAGGGGGCGCCTCGACCGGGGTCGTGAACTATCTCCTCGACAACTCCTCTCACCACGGTTTCATCGATATCCTTGGGTGGCTGTGGATAGCATGCTGGGGCTACTCGCTTATGGGTTGCGGCTCTAAAGGTTGGTCCGCCGCGCCCCCTTCTTTGGACACGAATCCGTTTTCCCATTTTAAATCACCATTCTACAGTATTCCCAGTTTAATTGCCACGTCTGAGGCTTTGTATTCTGGGCGGAGTTTGACGAAGGCTTTTTTCCGCCCGTCTGGGGTTATTACAATATTCACTTTTTCAACTTTAACTTCATAAAGTTCTTCAACAGCCCTTTTTACATCGGCTTTTGTGGCTTTTAAATTTACAATGAAGACTAGTTTGTTTTCCTTTTCAACCATGAGGCTGGCGGATTCCGTCATTAACGGGTATAGGATAACATCATATGGATCCATTAGGCAGCCTCACCTTTACAGTGAATTTTGTCTAGAGCTTCGATTGCGCTTTTAGTCCATATTGTAAGTCTGCCCGGATGGGTGCCTGGAGCCAGAACCTCAGCGTTTAACTCATTAACCTTGACAACGTCCACGCCGGGTATATTTCTGGCGGCTTCGCCTATCCCACGATCTTCAGCCACCACGATTAATGGTCCAACAGCTTGTTTTAGCCTTCTACCGCGGAGTTTGCCTTTGCCTGCTCTGACCTTTCTGCTTTCTTTGACGCGGAAAAGGTCGGCTAGGACGCCGAGTTTTATTAGGGTTTCTTCCACCTCCTTGGTTTTCTTGAGGCTTTCAAGCTCGTCTACCACAACCAGCGGGATTTGCGGAACACCCTCAATTGCATGTCCGCGGGAAGCGACAGCATCTTTTGAGGCTGTTGCTGCAATAGCAGAGAAAAGTGCTAAACGCTTCTCTTTCTTCGGAATCTTCTTGACGATTTTCTTTTCCGGTGTTGGTGGGTGGGCAAGCCTTCCGCCAACTGTTCCCGGGGCGAATGCGCCTCTTGCTGATGGTCCTTTAATTCTGGGTATTCTGGCCATGCCTAAGCCAACACCCATGGACTCGGCTGTTGTTCTTTTACCGGCCATTGGGTCTCTGCCTTTAGGCTGGAAGCGTGTGGATTGTATTGCGAGAACAGCTCGCTTGATCACGTCTGGCCTCAGGGGGGCTTCGAAAATTTGTGGAAGCGTTATTTTCCCGACGGGTTTGCCGTCAAGGTCAAAAACTTTCACTGTTTTAGCCATGAACTTTCACCGTTTCCTCCTACTTGCCTTGCGGGGACTCTAGGGATATGTATGTGATCTGAGGTGGTTCCTCCGAGACTTCTTTTGGTGGTCGAGCTGGATACCGCAGTTTTATTGGGCGTTTTTTGGGTCCAGGCACGCTTCCTTCTATGAGCATGTATGGTCCGCGGACTATGCCGTAACGGATGAAGCCGCCTTTTGGAGTGATTTCTTTGCCATCCTTGCCTATTTTCAATATGCGCTTATTGTATTCTGTTCTCTGGTGGAAGCCCATTTGCCCGGCTCGTGGGACAGAGTAGAGCACTCGGTGGGGGTTCCATGGTCCAAGGGTTCCCACTCCCCGTTTTGTTTTCCTGCTTTTGTGTTGGAGGATTTTGACTCCCCAGCGTTTCACTGGCCCCTGGAAGCCTTTCCCGGTGGTAACGGCTATGACGTCCACGTATTGTCCTTCCCTGAAGACCTCAGCGGGGTTTACGGTTTTGCCTAGAAGACTTTTGGCGTATTCAAACTGTTGCTGGATTGCGCCTCCGCCGATTTCTATTTCGGCTACTTCCGGCTTTTTCTTTGGCAAGCCGGTCAGCTTCGGCTGGGTTATGGCTATGACTCGGATTTTTGCAATTCTGTCGAGGTTTTCCTCCATCTTTTTGAGGTTTTCCGCGGTGTCAAATTTTTCTGGAAGAGTTAGCACTCTTTCGAGCTCTTTGGGCGGGTTTTCCATCCACGCTTCCGTGAAAGTGCGCAATCCATAGGGAGTTTTTGTGTAAGCCCTTATCCCACAAATGAGGAGGGGGGGAGTCTCGATAACTGTGGCTGGACGCACAACTTCCTTTCCAAAGTTTGGGGAACGTTTACGGTCTTCAATCATTACAACGTGGGTCATTCCAGCCTTATAACCAATAAAGCCCAAAAGCCTAGGCACGTCAGCCTTAACCTCTGGCCAGTACCTAATCCTGGCTAGTATACTTTTAGCACGTTTCCTAGGTAGGTAGGCTAGCGAACCATGCTTTGGGGCGTGATGTTTTACCATTGCTTCTCCGCTTCGCGTCTTCTAGGAAATAGACATTAAGGTTATAAACATTACCGTTAAGGGCTATGTCAAATTTGCGCTTGCACGCCAACCACAAAAATGATACCCTCTCTAGATTTTTGCGTACCACTTTTTCAGTATGGCTTCCATGATTTTTTGGGCTGCGTGCTCCGGTGTGCACTCTGCAGTGTTTACGGTTACTTCTGGGTTTGTTGGTGGTTCGTAGGGCTGTCCTATGCCGGGGACTGTTGGTGCCTTTCCCTCTAATGCCCTTTTGTATATTTGTTGTGGGGCTTGGCGGGTTTCGGTTCTTTTTGATTCACGTTCAATGCAGATTTCAAGGGGACATTCCAAGTAAGCCTCCATAAACTTTGGAATTTGGTTTCTGGCGTTGTCTCTGTAGCGTCTCAGGTTGCCAGTGGCGTCGATAACAACGTTCACGTCGTTTTTGGTCAGCAATTTCGCGATGTAGACTAATGTTGCATAAACTATGTCGCGTTCTTCAAGGGAATATGTGGGCTTTGGAGTTAGAACTTTGCGCAGTTCATCCGAGGACAATAACTGGGCGCGAATCCCCCTCTGGAGGAGAAACTTGATTAGGATTTCCGCCACAGTGGATTTGCCGCTTCCCGGCAGCCCGGTTATCCAGACGCACCATCCGTCGCGCAATTAGGCCGCTCCATTGGTGCTGATTTCACTGCGAAATAGTCTTAAGAAAGTGGCGAATAACTTTTATTAATTGTTGTTTCACTGATAAGCCTCCTAAAGTGGTTGCCATGCTTATTGTTCAGATTTCAGATGTTCACTGCGGACCCATGTTTAACCACGGGATTTTCCGCACAGCAGTGGATGAAATCAACGCCCTGTCGCCGGACGCCGTGGTGGTGACGGGCGACATAACCGAGAATGGCATCCTTTCCGAGTTTAAGATGGCGGCTGACGAGTTTAAACGATTGAAGGCTAAAAACATTATTTATATCAGCGGAAACCACGATTACCGGTCTACGGGCTACCTCCTCTTCAAACAGTTTTTCCCATTCAGCCAAGTGACGGAGATCGACGACGCCGTTATAATAGTGTTGAGCAGCGCCCGCCCAGACCGAGACGACGGCGAAGTTGGACATAGACAAAACCTCTGGCTGGAAAACACGCTGGAAAACTACAAGGACCGCGTGAAAATTGTGGCTATACACCATCACATAATTCCAGTGCCGGACACGGGTGCGGACCAAATCACCATAGTGGACGCGGGCGACGTCCTCAGAAGCCTTGTAAAGGCTAGGGCAGACCTTGTTCTATGTGGGCATAGGCATAGACCTTGGAGATGGCGTATAGAAGATATACAGGTGATTCACGCTGGAAGCGTTTCCTGCGAAAAACTGCGGGGCTTCTTCCTAAACTCCTACAACGTCATAGAAGTAAAGAACAGGAAGATTGAAGCTAAACTGAAGATTGTGGGCGGAGACTACATAAGCTTCGAGGAAGTTGTCAAGAGACGGGAAATCCTCCAGTCTTCAGATGTCTCCCAGTGCAGCGACTCACTGGCGAGGTAGAAGGGGCTTAAACCCAAGTCGGAGACAAACATCCTCTAACATTCTGCGGTCTTGAAACATAAAAAGGTGGCTTTTGCAATTGCAGTCTGAGCAGCCGAAGCCCTCGATTGGAAGCCCATGTTTGGCTAGATTCTGCGCAGTTTCACATTCCGCTGATTTCCCAGCCTCTTTGAAGAAGATGCCTACAACGTTTACAGAGCCGTCAGCGAGGAGATAGTCAATGTGCCAAAACCTGGTTTTAGAAGCTTTTTCAACGTGCCTTTTCAAGCGTTTTTCCAGGTTGTTTTGGGCGGAACCCACATAGGCGTAAAAGCCCTTTTCGAAGCAGAGCTTTCCAAGAGAGCCTACCTCAACGGTTATGTCCCTATCTATTGCAATGGCGAGGATGTATATTCCCTTCAGCACCACAGCCATATCATCTCAGAATAGCCGCGTCTTAAGCATTCTCCCGCATGAAAGGCAACGCTAAGCTTTGCGGTTTAGCTGGAGGACTGAATGTAAGTGTTCACAGCGTCCAAGTCGAACCTTTCATATTGCAGAATATTCCTCACAAAGTTCAGCAGTTTAACTCTGACATCGCGGCTTAGGCTGGGATACCAAATTGGTGAAGCCACCACTAAACCTCGCCAAGCATAGAAGGGCTGAACAACCTCCAAGATCTCCCAGTCATTCGTCTTTGTAAGGTAATTTTCCCAGAAAAGCCTAAAAAGCCGCTCAAAAACCCCGGCAAGCTCGCCATACTTCTGCAGGGAATAGAAGAGGTAGTTTATGGTCATGGCAGTGACATCGTCGGCGGGTTCACCCCACTCGCCTCTGCTGCGGTCTAGAACCGTGAAGTCCGTGTCCCCGCGGAACATCACGTTCCATGGGTGAAAGTCGCCGTGCACCTGGCTTAGCCTATGAGCCTTTCGTTTGAGCCTCCACCGCCATACGACGCAGTTTCTTTCTATGTCGATTAGGTCGCATTCTCGAACAAAATCCAACTCCGGAGGATAGCTGTCCAGTAGACCCATGATACATTCGCCGTGTCCAACAAGCTCCCGGATTCTACGCACATAAAGCCAAGGTGCCTCCTTTTTGACGCTGTGAATGTTGACGAGGTAGTCTGAAAGCGCCAGACAACGTTTCTCATCCAAGCTTGTCATCTCGCCCGTTGCCTTGATGCGATCCAAGTCAACATGATAAAGGGTTCCCTCCACATACTCGGTTAGAAGGAAAAACTCGCCGCAGTCTCCAAGAGACTTCAAGCCCTTGCCGTTAAGGGTGAAAGCACCCACATCCACAGAGCGCACATGCCGGGGAAGCTTGTTGAAGGCTGAGTGCTGCCAAAGCAGGATCTGCGCCCGGTCGGAGGCGAAGTCATGCCCAAAACCTTCTGGACGCATGGTTTCCAAAACAACCCGTTTAACCTCGCCCCCAACCCGAAACTCGATGACGTATGGCACTCCGTAGCCAAAACCCTTCAAGTCTTTAACACCCCCAGCTTTTTCGCAGCCAAGCCTCCAGACACAGCAAATCTCCACACCACCGCCATACAAGCTGGAAAGATATTGACGGAGAGCCTCCTCAGAAAATGTTAGCCCCATCGGGCTTTTACCTTCAACCATACCTAAACACTCAGCCGACATGCATAAGAACACGCAACCAACATATAAACTAGAGCCTAGGAGCGCGCCGGAAAGGACTCACCTTGAAGGACTTTAGGGACTCCTTAAACTTCCTGAAACCCTACAACAGTCTAACGGAGGTTTTAACAGACCACAAGTTAGCAGCGCTGGGCGACGCCTTCATAAACTTCGCTTACTCGCTGGCGTTATCGAAAAAGAGGGGGCAGCCTTCAGGAGCAAAAGTCAAGGGAGCAATCCTCAAGGAGGCTTTTCGAAAAGCCGGCTTACGAGAACACATGCCATCAAGGGTTTCAAGCCACATAATAGCCGACGCAGCAGAAGCCCTCATAGCCTATGCATGGCTCAAAAAACACATCACCTTAGAGGAATGCGTAGCAATCCTCACCAAAACCGAAAACATGGTGGACAGCTTCACCGAACTACTTTCAAAGATAAGGGAGAAGGTCACTTTTTAAGGGCTTTCTCCAATTCCTTGCTGAATTCATCGCTTATTTCTAGGAGCTTCTCTACGGCCCTCCGTAATGCTTCCTCAGGAGCGGTATTTCCCCTTGTTCTCACATAAATGATTGGGTTTGAAGCCAACGGGTGAGGGATGTCATAGCCGGCCACATCCACGTTTTCATCCTCTAGAAGTTTTTTCTGCAGAAGGTTGCAGAGAGTATGCCCTGCCCCTTCAACCTCAATCTTAAGCTCGTTCTCCGTTCTCTTCAACACATTAACCTTCAATCTCTCAAACACTCCCTCTTGCTAAATTATTCCCTTGCCATAATCTATTGCGGTTTTCCGCTTTTCAACATTTCCACACCTTGGACACTGCAAGCCGCCGCGTCCCTTAGGTTGCAGCACATCGCCACATTTAGAGCAAAAGGCGTACACTACGCCTAAGCTTCTATCCTTTGTTGTGAGATGGTACATCCGATTCATTTCGCTTATAACCTTAGCCCTAATTATGTCCCCTGGCTTGCAGACGTCGAACATGGAGTCGGTGAAACGCACATGCACATCTGCAATGTGAAGTAGACCTGTGAAAAACCCCGAGAGCATGTGCTTGCCAATTTTGAATATTCGCACTGTTGCCAACTGTGTCTGAACACTTGAAACTTGCCCTATCACTATGCTTCCAACCTTGGGCACTTTTGCCCCCCGTGTGGGGAAAACCGAGACCCGCTTGTTGAGGTAGTCTATGAGTGCCCGTCCGATAACCTTTGAGTAGATAACACCGTCTTTAACGTAGGTTCCATGGTCTGGGATAAACTCCTCGATAACGCCTAGAGGCTCGCCTGGCAGTACTAGTTGCCCGCTGTCCCGCTTCTGGAACTGCAAGCTCATCACAGCATCCCGACTGCAAGGGTTATGGATTAACCAAACAAGTCAATAAACCTTTCCGAAGGGGTGTTGCCGGCAAAGGCTTTAGAGGAAACCTCTCTTGCAAAGTTCCCTCCATGAAAGCTCTCCTAAAACCACTAAAACTTCGTTCAATGTGAGTATGGGCTTGCTGAACTTTGCCGTTGCATCCAACGATACGCGGGGACACGCCGTGTTCACGTATGCGTCCACCGTTGGAAAGTTCATAATGGTTTCGGGTGTTATCTCTCTAACAGCAAAGAGGTAGGCGTCTTTACCGTTCTTCTCAAGTTTCTCTCTAATGGCAAGGGCTTCCTCAAGCCTTTTCTGTCCGGGTTTCAAGCCTACAAGCACAGCGAAGGTCTTTGCCCTCTGCGCCTCCTGTATGCTTGCCCACCTCTGCCTTTGAACACGCTCAACCTCATCAGCAATGGGGTACACTCTCTTCTCGAAGGGGTCAGCGACCACCGTTGACTTAGACGTGGCAAGAGCCAAGCCTAAAGCGTGAAAGCGTCCTCCTCCAATAAACATAAAACCTTCAACATCATCCGCTATGGATTTGGCGTTGCTGTAGTCGCAGCCCACCACTTGCCCTGGATAGCTTAAGCGTCCAGTGTCTCCAACCATGACAATCTTTCCGGCACGCACGAGAACCTCCTTTGCCTCGTCTAGAGTTTGCACGTGTTGAACAGTTGTGGCTAATCCAATCCTCTGCCAAGGCTCCATCAGAGGCAGAGCCTTTTCAACAACCTCAGCCACGCTCAGCGTTGCGCGCGCCTCAATGTATATTGTTGGAACCTTCTCATACTTCAAGAGCTTAGAGTGCCCGTAATGGACTATTAAATCCACGTCTAGGGTTTCAGCCTCCGCAGTTGCCAAATCACATGCACCGTAGCAAGGGTCTGCAGAAACTATTGGCAAAGCTCCAGCTTTCTCCACGATTTTTGCAAGTCTTGGAGCTTCCCCCTTCAAGCCGTCTGGAAGCTGTATGAGAACACGTTTTGCCTCGTATTTGGCAATCTCCTGCTTCAGCCTTTCCTCTTCAAAATCAAACAACTTCAAAACAGAGCCCCCAAAACCTTAAGCAGACATGAAGTTGAATGGATAGGTTTAGCGGCTATTTTATGGTTTCATCCCATCTAGGCGACCATTCCCAGTCGCTTTTCGGCCTCTTAACCGGTCGCCCCAGCGCTCGCTCATGCTGCTCTGCAAGCTTCTCAAGGATTATTTTCTGTTCTATGCTTGCCACAAGCTGCTTTGTCGCTATCACCGCGTCCGGATTTACGGAAATACTGTCTATGCCTGCCCTCACAAGAAACTCTGTGAAGTCCGGCAGGTTTGATGGTGCCTCGCCGCATATGGAAACGGTGCAGCCGTTTTCATGAGCCACCCTTATGAGGTGGGCAATTATGCGCTTGACGGCGGGATCCCGCTCGTCGAAGTACCCCATTTGACTGAGGCGTTCAGAGTCCCTATCAATCATCAGTATGCCCTGGGTCATGTCGTTTGATCCTATGGAGAAGCCGTCGCAGAGCTTTGAGAACTCGTCGGCCAGTATCGCGATTGAAGGTGTTTCAGCCATAAACCATACTTGAAAGTCCTTCGACCTTTCCAAGCCTTCCTCGCGCATTATCTCCAATACCTTCTTTGCCTCCCAAAGGGTGCGCACCACTGGAAGCATCACCCAAACATTTTTGAGCCCCCATTCTTCGCGGCACTTTCTTATGGCTTTACACTCCAAGCGGAAGGCCTTTTCATACCATGGACTTATGTAGCGGCTGCAGCCCCGCCAGCCGAGCATGGGATTCGCCTCGAAAATCTCGTATTTATCGCCGCCCTTCAATTCCCGATACTCATTGGTCTTGAAGTCGCTGAATCGCACCACAACCGGGCGGGGTTGGACAGCCCTGGCAACTGTGGCTATACCCTCGGCGAGTTTGTCAACGAATTTTTGGCTTTGCCCGATTTCTATCAGGTAAAGCGGATGCTC
>Ga0105162_1000205_pt1 | contig 39842 bp, 40 predicted proteins | sample JNZ201metaG_FD_81532 | JGI IMG/M metagenome (GOLD analysis project Ga0105162, IMG submission 81532) | Hot spring microbial communities from Jinze hot spring, China to study Microbial Dark Matter (Phase II) - JNZ 20120812A | ecosystem: Environmental > Aquatic > Thermal springs > Hot (42-90C) >...
ACAACCACCGCCTTCTTGCATTCAGCAGTCGTGACGGAAAGGAGGCATTATTTTAAGGGTTGGAGCCTTTTCTTCATCATTCTTTCATTCCTCTCGTGCCTCTTTGCCACTTTTGTAACTCGCTCCGGGTTCATCCAATCAGTACACGCCTTCGCAGAATCGCCTCTGGGCTCTTACTTCCTCGCTTTCATTGCTTTCTGGGCTTTTTTGGCCGGCTTACTGGCTTTAAAACGTAGGGTAACCCTTTCCGGCAATGGGTCGGGAAGTCAATTGCTATCCAGGGATACGGCTTTTTACCTTCTGAACTGGCTTTTCCTGGGAGAAGCGGTAATGCTCTTTCTGGGGATAATTTTCCCGGCCTTCAGCCATCTCTTTTACGGGCGTGAAGCGGAAGTGGGCATTTCATTTTACCACCGAACTTTTATGCCCTTGGCAGCCTTGATAATCCTTCTTATGGGGTTGTGCACCGGACTGAGCTGGCGGACCACACCTTTGGGGCCATGGCTTCGTCGGCTTATTTTCCCCGCTGCTGGCGGTTTCCTGGGGATTTCCATACCTCTCCTGGCAGGCGAAAGGAGCATACTTCCGCTCTTGAGCTGGGGGGTAGTGGGCTTTGCCGGAGCAGGGATTATTCGGGAGCTGGTTAGAGGGCTCCGTGAATTCTGGCGAAGGCGCCGCATTATACCACGCCCTTATGGTGGTTACCTTGTCCATGCTGGAGTAGCCCTGCTGGCTCTGGGAGTAGTGGGCTCATCTTTCTACAAAACCGATGTCCTTGTCTCTTTGAAACCAGGAGAAACGGTGGACATCGGCCATTACACTTTAAAATATGTGGGCTACCACCAGGAAAGTTCCCCCACGAAAGAGCGTTTCAGGGCTGAAGTGGAAGTCTACGAGGGCAATCGCCTGCTGGGAAAGATTTATCCGGAAAAGAACTTTTATTATAACGTGGAACAATGGGTCAGCGAGATCGGCTTGAGAAGCACTCCAGCTGAAGACCTGTACCTGATCCTGGCCGGCCTTGAGCAGGATGGCACGGCAACTTTTCAGTTGGAAATAAACCCAATGGTTCTGTGGATATGGGTTGGGGGAGGATTGCTGGTTTTAGGGGCTGTCCTTTCCCTCTGGCCCGGGGGAGGTTAAGGTGGAAAATTTACTGGTTATCGTAATGGCCTTAACTGTCCTGGCATGGGTAGCATGGCCTCTAATCAAGGGGCTTAAGGGAGAGGAGAGTCTTTGCCCTTCGTGTGGAAAACCCTATAAGCCCGGAGACAAATTTTGCTCCCATTGCGGCCAAAAGCTTCAGAAAGAGGTTAAGAGATGAAAAAACTATCCCTGGTTCTTTTCCTGATGGCCCTTCTCATAACGCCTTTCGCTCTGGCTCAGGGCTTCGGCACAATAGAGGGCGATGTTACCAATGGCTCCCTCGGAAATGAACCGGTTCCCGGAATAACCGTTACCCTCCATATCTTTGACTCAAAGGGTGTGGAAAAAGCTTCCCTGGCTACTCTAACTGACCAGGAGGGCCGCTTTGTTTTCAAAGGGGTGGAGATTGATAGGAGTCTGCTCTACGTAGCTGTGGTGAATTTTGGAGGGATTATCTACCGGAGCCCTGCTCTCTCCTTCATGGAGGGAAAGGAAAACCTTTACCTGCCCGTTATCGTTTACGAGGCCACTGAAAGTGCTGAAAACATTCTGGTGAACAGGGCCCATTTTATCTTCAACGTGGACCCAGCTGCGAAGCTTGTCTCGGTTATGGAGATGTATTCTGTGGTCAACAATGGCCAGAAAACTCTGGTGGGCAGCGATGGGGTAAGCCTTCGCTTCTCCTTGCCGCACCAGGCCCAGAACTTCAACTCTGAATCCCTTACCATGAGAGGGGGTGAGGCCATTTATCTTTTGCCCGTCCTCCCCGGCCCGATGCCTCAACCCTTTATCCTGGAATACTCCTTGCCCGTTCAGGGTGATTCCCTTGAACTGCGACGCTCTACCTATTACCCTGTGCAAAATTACAACATCTTTGTGTCTGATGTTGGCCTATCAGTAGAAGTACCGGGAACCGGGAAAGCCGGAAAAATTAGCCGGGGGGAGAAGGTTTTCTTGAATTACATGGGGGAAAACCTCCCGAAAAATGGGGAAATCATGGTTAAGCTCGCAGGGTTTACAAAGATAGGGACAGGACGAATGAGGGATTTTAAATGGGCTACCGGCATAGCAGTATTGGCGGCTTTGACACTTCTTGGGTTCCTCCTGGCATATTCTTTCTTACGCAGGAGGTGAAAGATGCGCTTGCAGAAACTCAGGGAGTTCATGGCTTCCAAAGGTCTTGACGGTTTCCTGGTAATTCAGCCCGAGAACCGCCGTTATCTTTCAGGCTTCACCGGCTCCTTCGGAGTCCTCCTTATAACCCAAGATTCGGCCTTCATCGCCACCGATTTCCGTTACTACGAGCAGGTGGAACGGGAATGCCCAGGTTTTACCCTAGTCAAGGTGGAAAAACAGCTCACCGATGTCCTGCCGAAGATGATGGAGGAAGCTGGGGTGAAAACCCTTGGCTTTGAAAGCTTCTACCTCACCGTAGACGAATACAGGAAATGGAAAAGGCTAACCCGCGGTGTTAAATGGGTGCCATGCGAAGACGTCGTGGGTAAAATCCGCAGTGTAAAATCCCCGGAAGAACTGCAGGCTATCCGCCAGGCCATTTCCCTGGCCGACGAAGCCTTTCAGCACTTCTGTCAAATCGTCCGCCCCGGAATGAGCGAGAAGGAAGCAGCCTGGGAGATTGAAACTTTCATGCGGACCCATGGAGCTGATAAAGTGGCTTTTGACCTTATCGTGGCCTCAGGGCCTAATGGTGCCCTCCCCCATGCCCGCGCTTCCGAACGAATAATCAGAGAAGGGGAACCTATCGTGGTAGACATCGGTTGCGTAGTGAATGGCTATTGTTCAGACCTTACCAGAACCGTTATTCTGGGCAAAGCTGATGATCGCTTTCGTGAGATTTATTCCATTGTTCTTAAAGCGCAGGAGAAGGCTGAGAAAGCCATAAAACCTGGAATGCGAGCCTGCCGGGCCGATTCAATAGCGCGCAAAGTGATTGAAAAAGCCGGATATGGGCCTCAGTTCGGGCACGGCCTCGGCCACGGAATAGGGTTAGCCGTCCATGAATTGCCACGGGTGGGGAAAGTTTCCAGAGATACCCTTCAGGCAGGAAACGTTATAACCGTGGAGCCCGGAATATACATTTCCGGCTGGGGAGGAATCCGCCTTGAAGACGTGGTTCTTATAAAAGAGGACGGGGCAGAAGTCCTGACCCGTGCCCCAAAAGGACTTAAGTTTGCGGTTCTGTGATGGAAGAAGAGAGGTCTAAACAACTGGAAAGGCTTCTGGAAATAAGCCTTGAGCTCAGTTCAACCCTCAATTTGAAGGATCTTCTGGGCAAAATCGTTCGCCTGGCAGCTGAGCTAACGGATACAGAAGCCAGTTCAATATTGCTCCTGGACCGCAGGACCAAAACTTTATACTTTGAGGCAGCCACAGGAGTGAAAGCGGATTCCCTCCTGGGTATACCGGTGCCTCTTGAAGGGAGCATTGCCGGCAAGGTGGTCCAGGAAGGCAAGCCAGTAATCGTGGAGGAAGTAAGGGCTGAGCCTCAATTTTACAGCCTTGTGGATACCCTTACCCGTTTTCAGACCCGCTCCATTCTGGGGGTGCCACTGAAAGTTAAAGATACGGTGATAGGGGTGCTGGAAGTTCTGAACAAAAGGAAAGGTGAACCTTTCAACGAAGAAGATGTAAAACTCCTGGAAATCCTGGCTGCTCAGGCTGCGGTAGCTATAGAAAATGCCCGTCTCTTCCAGCAGAGCGACTTTATATCCGACCTGATCCACGAACTTCGTACTCCCTTGACTTCCATAATAGGCTATAGCAAGCTTATGCTGGACCACGAATTTGACCCTGCCACTAAAAGGCGCTTTCTGGAGACCATAAACCGGGAAGCGACGAGGCTTTCAGGCCTTGTAAATGATTTCCTGGACCTGGTGAGGTTGGAATCCGGACGTGCTAAAATAAACAAAAAACCCGTCCAGCTGCGGCAGCTCCTTGAAGAATGCGTGGCCATAATGCGTCCTCAGGCCGATTCTCGTAAAATCAAAATAAAACTTACCATCCCTCCCCTGCTCCCCCTGGTTCCGGCTGATGAGGATAGGCTTCGGAGAGTTGTCCTCAACCTTTTAAGCAACGCTATCAAGTTCAACCGGGACGTAGGGCAGGTAGAGATAAAGGTAGAATTAGCCGAGGTATGGGTAAAAGTCTCCGTTTCTGACACCGGAATAGGCATTTTGCCGGAAGAAATCCCCCACATTTTTGAGAAATTCTACCGCGGACACGCTGAGGGAGAAGTTCCCGGTTCAGGGCTTGGCCTCAGCATAGCCAGGCAGATAGTGGAAGCCCACGGCGGAAAAATATGGGTTGAAAGCACCCCCGGTCAGGGAAGCACTTTTACCTTCACCATACCACTTAAGGAGAGCCCCCAATGAAAAAGTTTATCCTCTGGGCCGTTTTGATCCTGAGTGTGGCGGGTTGCTCCCCCGGGATACCTACCCCTACCTTACCTCCAACCGCGCCCCCAACTCCAACACCAACACCGGAACCGCTGGAGCTTGTAGTCCTCCACACCAACGATACCTGGGGTTACGTTTTTCCCTGCGGCTGAAGGCCTCCGATAGGTGGGCTGGCTCGTAGGGCCTCCCTTGTAAAAGAAATACGCAGAAATTATGGAAACGTCCTGCTTCTGGATGCCGGAAATTCCCTCTGGAGCGATATCCCTCTTACCCGCAAAACTGGAAGCCTTATCGTAGTTGAGGCTATGAACCTGATGGGCTATTCGGCAGCGGTGCTGGGGGAAAAAGATTTAACTATGGGGCAAGAAGCCCTCGGTAAACTTATCTCCACCGCTAAGTTCCCCATCCTCTCAGCCAACGTCCTTAAAAGCGATAGAAAGCCTTTAGCCCTTCCCTCAACTCTTCTGGAAATCAAAGGACACCGTATAGCTATTCTCGGCCTTACAGGAATGCCACTTCAACCCGTTCCGGGTTTCATGGTCCTTGACCCTCTGGAAATGGGTAAAAGTTATGTAAAGGAATTGAAAAGGCAAGCAGATGTAATCATAATCCTTGCCCATACGGGGGAAGAGATAGCTAAAAAACTTGGGGAAGAAGAGGGGGTTGATCTTGTGGTTGGGGGAGGGGTTGCAGGCCAGAATCCCAGCCCCTTCTGGAATGAAGCCAATTCTTCTCTTACGGTAATTGCAGAAGTGCCCACCCCTGGCCATGCAGGGCGAATGGTAGGTTTTGCCAGGCTGCTCATAAATTCAAAGGGTGTGATAACCCAGTACGAATGGCAGTCCATTGCTCTTACACCCTCCTTCCCGGACGACCCTGCCATCCTTGAGCTTATCCGCCGCTACAGTCCCTGAGAGCTTGCCCCGGCCTACCCGCTATGCTAAAATTTATTTGAAGCCTCTTGAACTTTATTTCAGGAGAAGCGAGATGGAAGAGGTTAAAATTGTTATTTTAGCTGCTGGGCTTGGCAAGAGGATGAAATCAAAGACCCCAAAAGTCCTGCATCCCCTCTGCGGTAAGCCTATGCTGGAATATGTCCTTGAAGTAGCCACTGCCTTGACCTCCCACAAACCCGTCGTGGTAATAGGCCATGGAGGAGAAGAAGTAATCAAACTACTGGGCGAGAGGGCAATCCCGGTCCATCAAGGTGAACTCCTGGGCACAGGCCACGCGGTCCTTAAAGCTCTGGAAGCCTTCACATCCTGGCCTCCGGTAACCCTTGTGCTTTACGGTGATATGCCCCTTTTAAGGAAGGAAACCGTTGAAGAACTCATAAAGACCCACCTTAAGGCGAAGCCGGTTATAACATTCCTTACCGTTAACTCATCCGAATCCATGGGCTTCGGGAGAGTAGTGCGGGATGGAAGCGGGAACGTGGTCAAAGTGGTAGAAGAGGCTGAAGCCACGCTGGAGGAGAAGGCCATAACAGAGCTTAATGTTGGAGTTTACTGCTTTAAAACCCAGTGGCTGAAAGAACATCTCCCTCTTCTCAAACCCCATGCAAACGGGGAATATTACCTTACTGATCTCATAGGCATCGCTATTGAAAGAAAAGACCCGGTGCAGACGGTGGCCATTAAAGATCCTCAGGAAGCCCTTGGGGTGAACACCAGAGTCCATCTGGCCCTTGCTGAAGCTGCCATAAGACGAAGGATAAACCACTACTGGATGGAAAACGGGGTGACCTTTATAAACCCCGAAGCCACTTATGTAGAAGCAGGAGTGAAAATTGGCAGAGATACCATCATATACCCGAACACTTTCCTTCTGGGCACGACGGAAATTGGGGAAGACTGCGTGATAGGGCCTGGCACTATCATCCGGGATTCCAGGATTGGAAATAAATGCACTGTGGAGGCTTCGGTGGTGGAGGGCTCAATTTTAGAGGAAGAAATCAAGGTGGGCCCCTTTTCCCACCTTAGACCAGGAACCTACCTGGCTCGTGGGGTTGTAATCGGAAACTTCGCTGAGGTAAAAAATAGCCGCATAGGACCAGGAAGTAAAGTCCATCACTTCAGCTATTTAGGAGATGCTACAATAGGAGCAAAGGTAAACATAGGGGCAGGGACGATTACCTGCAATTTTGATGGCCAAACCAAACATCCCACCGTGATAGAAGACGAAGCCTTCATCGGGAGCGACACCATGCTGGTAGCGCCGGTTAAAGTAGGCAAGAAAGCCAGAACCGGAGCTGGCTCTGTAGTGACAAGAGATGTCCCTCCCGGAGCACTGGTCTACGGGGTCCCGGCGAAGGAGAAGAAATGAGTTATGCCCTTCTCTGGCTTTTAGGCCTGACTGTTTTTGGGGTAAGCTTTGCTCTAAAAAGACTGTGGTTAAGTAAGCACAAACCCGATGAAAAGGGCGCAATTTCTTTTGAACTTTTTGCTGGAATTTCCCTGATTCTGGCCGGCATTGGTCTGTTCAAAGCCACTGAGCCTTTTCTCCCTCTTGGCCTGAATTTTCTGCTGGCGATCATCTTCACCATTCTCCCGGGCTTTATTCTCCAGCCCATCGGCGAAAGAGTCAGCCGTCACCTCACCCCTTTTGAAGGATTTGCCGAATTCCTTGTTTTAATCCTTAAACCCCTGGTTATCCCTTGCATTAAGCTTAGAGGAACTTTCGGCCCCGAAGAGCGAGGAAGTGAGAAAATTGTGGTGCTGGAGGGGGAAAAGCATGAAATTGTGGAAGGAGCATTGGACCTGGAAGAGACAATAGTAAGGGAAATAATGGTGCCGAGGATTGACCTGGTAGCAGTAAAGGCTGAGGCCACCGTAGCGGAGGCGATAAAAATAGCCATTGAAAGCGGCCACTCTCGCTTTCCAGCTTATGAGGAATCCCTGGACAATATAGTTGGAGTAATTCACGTTAAGGAGCTGCTTCGCAAAGCATGGGAGGGGAAATGGGATGACCCGGTTAAAACTATCCTCCGTCCCCCGTATTTTGTCCCCGAAACCAAAAATGCTGCCGAGCTTCTGAGAGAAATGCAGCGCCAGCGTATCCATATGGCCATAGTAGTGGATGAATATGGCGGAACTGCAGGAATAATCACCCTGGAGGATCTGTTAGAGGAAATCTTTGGCGAAATACAGGATGAATACGACCGGGAAGAACCCCTTATTCGGGAGGTTGGGGAAGGGGAATACATCCTGGATGGCAGGCTCAGTTTGGAGGAATTGGAAGAGATAATCGGGAAAGAGCTGGATTTAGAAGGTATTGACACCTTAGGAGGGTTAGTGTATAGTAGATTTGGAAAGGTGCCCGAAAGAGGGGCTCATTTTCAATTAGAGGGTTTTGACTTTGAGGTCTTATCCTTAGTCGGAAGACGAATAGGAAAAATACGGCTTCGGAAAATCACGGGGGAGAGGGAAGAATATGCAGGTAGAAAAAGTGAAGCAGTGGAGCAAAATGGATAAAATCCGATTATTGAACGCTATATCCGAGAGCGATGAATACAATGAAGAGCACCTCAAAGTGCTGGACATCCTTCTGGAAGACGAGGACCCGGATGTCAGGGTGAATGCAGTAACGGCTATCTGGAACTATCCGGAAGTTCATTTCATTGATAAACTCTTTGATCTGGCCCTTAACGATCCGGTCCAGGGGGTCCGCTCGCAGGCTATTAAAACCCTGGGGCGATACATATACGAAGGCTCCGTAAACGAATACGAAATTTTCTCCACCGATCCCATGGCTGAGCTCCTGGCTCCCGAACTTCCCCTGGAAGATTTCCTCCGTGTGAAGAATTTCCTCATCAATATTTTCCACAATGATGATCTGCCCCTGGAATCAAGGCGATATGCCGTGGAAGCACTGGGTTTTCTTACTGACCCGGAAGTCCTGGAAATCATTGAGCAAGCCTATAATTACCCCGATATCCAGATGAAAGTAAGCGCAATCTTTGCCATGGGCAGGAACAGCCATCACCGGTGGAATCCCATTATTTTGAAGGAAATCAAGAGTGAGATTTACGATATCCGCTATGAAGCAGTAAAAGCAGCAGGGGAAGCAGGGGTAGAAGAAGCGGTCCCAAGCCTTATAGAAATAGCCACTTCTGATGAAGACAAAGACCTGCGCCTTGAAGCCATATGGTCTCTTGGGCTTATCGGGGGGGAAAAAGCAAAAGGCGCGCTTTACGAACTTTGCATGGACCCCGATCCTGACATCCGGGAAGTGGCTGGAGCAGCCCTGGAAGAATGCAGGCTCTATGAAGAATCTGAAGAGTGGCTTGAAGATTTGTTTGGGGAAGAAAAGTAAAGGCTCTCCTTAGCCAGGAGATAAGCTCCTAAGAGCCCTGCCTCATCCCCAAGGGCAGCGGGTACTATTTGGAAACCCTCTAAAAATTCTTTCATAGCAAGCCTTTTTACCGTTTCCTCCGCTGGCTCCAAAAGCAATCTACCTACCTTGGCCACCCCTCCCCCTACTATTATCCTGGAGGGGTTAAAAACGTGGATCAGGCTTACGAAGCCGATCCCTAAATAATAGCCGGCTTCTCTAAAAAGTTCCTGGGCCAGAGGATCCCCTTCCAGAGCAGCCATTGCGACTTCTTTTGCGCTCAGGCTATCAAGAGTGCCTTTCACAAACTTGGGGATGGAAGAATTTGCCCCTTCCTTTAAACGCCTCAAGGCTTCCCTCGCAATGGCTGGTCCTGAAGCCAGGGCCTCTAAACATCCCACCCCACCACAACCGCACGGAGGTCCATCAGGCTTTACCACTATATGCCCAACTTCTCCTGCAAGTCCTTTAGCCCCCAGGAGCAGAGAGCCATCAACAATAACTCCTCCTCCTATGCCTGTGCTCACGGTAACGTAAATGATGTTGGCGAATCCCTTCCCCGCTCCAAGCCTGTGCTCGGCTAAGGCAGCTACATTGGCATCATTATTGACAAAAGCAGGTACACCGAAACGTTCTGAGAGGATATCAGCCAGGGGAATATTTTCCCACCCGGGCAAGTTAGGAGCGGAAAATATCACCCCTTTCCAGGGGTCCAGAGGCCCCGGTGCCCCCACACCTATGGCGATAGGTTTTTCTTTGCCTTTTATCACCGTTTCAACGGCTTTAAAAATACGGTTTAGAGTAGCTTCTAAACCTTCGTGCGCAAGAGTAGGAAGAACATAATGAGCCAGTAATTTCCCCTCTTCGGAGTAAAGCGCTGCCCTTATACTGGTCCCCCCAAGATCAATAGCCACTATACTCCCCATAGGGCCTCCTTTCCGAGGACCAATATACTTCTTCCAGCGAATTTGTCAAGAAAGAAAAGAAATCCAGGGGCCTGGAGGATACACTTCCGAAAGGAGGCAAACCCCCAGCCTTAGCTCCTTCCCGGATATTCCCTGCCCTCAAGGCGGGCTATGAATTTTTCAGCCTCCATGGCGGCAATAGCCCCGGAAGCTGCGGCCGTCACCACCTGAGCCAGAACTTTCTCCTGAACATCTCCGGCGGCAAAGACTCCTGGCACACTGGTATGCATTGCCCTATCCGTCACAATGTAACCCTGCTCATCAAGCTCTATCTGACCTTTAAACAAGGAAGTGTTAGGGGTATTGCCGATGTAGATGAAAACCCCATCCACTCTTAAAAAGGACTCATCGCCGGTCTTAAGGTTACGAATCCTGACCCCTTCTACCTTCTCCTTCCCAACTATTTCGGTTACAACGGAATTCAGGATAAACTCAATGCGCTCATTCTGACGCGCTCTTGCTTGAATTATAGCCTCGGCTCGCAGCTGGTCTCTTCTATGGATTATGTATACTTTGCGGGCAAAGCGGGTAAGATAAAGGGCTTCCTTAACTGCACTGTCTCCACCGCCAACCACTGCCACTTCCTGATCTTTGTAGAAAAAGCCATCGCATGTCGCACAGAAGGAAACCCCCCGACCTATAAATTCTTCCTCGCCAGGGACACCAAGTTTTCTGGGAGAAACTCCGGTAGCAATAATAAGGGCTTTGCATCGGTAGTCCCCAGAGTAAGTGGTAATAGTGAAGGGGTGGTCTTTGAGGTTTACGGAGATTACCTCATCCATCTGAATTTCGGCTCCGAACTTTTTAGCCTGCTCCTGCATCAAGCGGGTCAATTCCATCCCGGAGATGCCTTCTGGAAAACCTGGATAGTTTTCAATCTCAGCGGTGAGGGCAGCCTGCCCCCCTATGGCTCTTCCGGTTATAATCAAAGTTCTGAGGGCAGATCTGGCAGAGTAAATGCCCGCACTTAACCCTGCAGGCCCTGAACCAATGATTATGACATCATAGAGCTCCACGGCTTAATCCCTCCCCTCCAGATTTTCTATCGCATTTATTATAGCTTTCTGGTCCGGAATGCCAACTTGATGGTATATCAGATTCCCCCTGCCATCAAAGATCAGGAAAGAGGGGACAGCTCTTATTCCGTATTTAGAAGCCAAAGCTCGGCCTAGGTTTCCCCATACATCCAGCTTCACAAAAGAGGCTTTGTCTGCGAGTTTCTTTTCAAGCCCATCCACGATGGGCTTTGAAAGCAAACAGGCACTTCAAGTGTTGGAGAAAAATTCCACCACAACCGGCCTGCCACCCGCTATTAGGGCATTGAATTCCTCAAGAGAGTTTAGCTGGCTGGGGCGATTTCGGAGCAGGAAGTAAGCCGCCACCAATATAAAAACGACCACTATGAGGGATAAATTTTCCTTAACAAATTGGCCCATTGTTTCCTCCTCAAGGCACAATAATTGCCCCAAAAGGACATCTTGTCACACAAAGGTAGCATCCGTAACAGCGGGCAAAATCCACAAATGGAGCCTCCCCTGGATCTACCTGAGTCAGAGCCCCGCTTTTGCAAACGCTTCTGGCTATACATTTCTTGCAAGCCCTGCACAAAGCAGGATCCACATAAGGTGTCTTCATAAATTGAGCCCTGATGTCCCCCATCTCCCCTTGCGCCCATTTCAGGAAAGAGTTAAAATACCCCCCGGGGGTATATTTTATCCAAGGAGGAGGAAAATGTCAAAAGAAAGCCTTGAGGTTAAGCTTAAAGAATTGGAGAAGAGACTTTCTGATTTAAAAGCCCGCTGGCCCAGGCATTCCGTTCCGGCGAGCATGGCTATGGAGTTTGAGGAACTGGAAGAGGAGATTGAGAGGATTCGGAAAGAGCTTTCTTCTTCCAGAGAGCGAGAGCACGGCGGTTAGTCTCAAAAGCTATATCTCCGGGAAGTTCTTCAGGGGAGAAAAAACCTATCTCACAGGCATCATCGCCGGGTTTTAAGTTTCCGCCTATCCTTCGTGCCCTGTAAATGATGATGATGCCCGGCCCCCGAAAATCGTCTGTATAATGAAATATTCCGAAAAGCCCTTCAATTTCTACTTCTAACCCTGTTTCTTCAAAGCACTCCCGTTTAGCCGTCTCCTCAGGGGTTTCATCCCATTCCATGAAGCCGGCAGGCAAACCCCACTTTCCCCTTTCCGGCGGAACTGCCCTTTTGACCAGCAAAACTTTGCCCCCTTCTTCCACCAGAACTCCTGCCCCAACTTTCGGGTCCTGGAAAATAACATTTCCACAGGCAGGACAGTAAAGCCTTTCCCGACCAAATAGTTCCCTTCTTTCAAGCGAGCCCGCACAATATGGGCAATATCGCCAGAGATGCACAGGTTTTATGTTTATAACCTCATTCATGCTTTCCTCCTCCGGAGGGGAATTATACCTTTACCACCCCCGTTTAGCAAAAAGACTCCGCGCCAGGCTGTAAAAACACAGGCCCATTTTAAATTGCCCCGCAAGTATAAGGGACTTTTGTCACTGCTCCAGAGTTGCTTTTAATTTATACTGAAGACCGAGGAGATGGGTTGTTACAGGCGGTTTAAGGGGAGGTGCAGGGGGTTGAAGGGGCCTCCGGCAAATAGCAATGAAGCTCCCATCGCAAGCCGGGGGCCCTGTTTTGTTAAAATAAACAAAGCATGATAAAATCCTTTCAGGAGGAAACACCGTGGCTCGCATACCGCCAGGCCAGAAAGTGATAACCAGACTTCCGGTCTTGCACGTCGGACCTATCCCTCCCTTTGACCCCGAAAAGTGGAACTTGAGGATTTTTGGGCGCGTTGAGGAAGAAGTTTCATTTACCTACCAGGATATCCTACAAATGCCTGTGACCCGCGTGGTGGCAGATGTGCATTGCGTAACCGGCTGGAGCGTTCTGGACACAGTTTGGGAAGGGGTCTGGCCCGGAGAACTTCTCAAGAGGGTGAAATTGCTTCCTGATGCCCGCTTTGTGCTGGTCCATTCCGAATATGGTTATACTACAAACCTGCCTTTAGAAGTCTTTTTGGACAACGATGTAGTCCTCGCCTACCGTTTGAATGGAGCTCCCTTGCCACCCGAGCACGGCTACCCTTTGAGGCTTGTGGTCCCTAAGCGATATTTCTGGAAAAGCGCCAAGTGGGTGCGGGCCCTGGAATTCTTGGCCGAAGATAAACCCGGATATTGGGAGCAAAGAGGTTATCACAATAATGCTGACCCTTGGCAGGAAGAGCGATTTGGACCTTGAGGGGGTAAGCCATGATGGGCTTAAAAGATTTATTGTTAGCAGCTCTGAAAGCGGAAATTGATAGTAAAACCTTTTACGAAGGGCTCTCCAGCAGGGTCAAAAATTTTCTGCTTAAAGATAGGCTTAGATTTTTAGCCGGGGAAGAAGAAAAGCACCGGCGCTACTTTCAGAGCCTGCTGGAGGAAAAGTTCCCTGGGGAGGAAATAGTTCCCCCGCCCTCAACTCCTGTGCCGTTACCGAGCCTGGAACTTCCCAGCGAGGAGGTGCCTTTAAGTGAAGTCCTCTGGCAAGCTATGCAGGCCGAGAAAGCTGCTGAAGAATTTTATACCCAGCTTGCAGAGCAATTTGCTCCGGAAAGTCAGGAAAAGAAAATGCTCATTTACATCGCTGCCATGGAGCGGGGACATTACCGGCTTTTAGACCAGGAGCGAGAGATTGCCCTCCGTTTTGAAGAAGCCGATTTTGCCTGGCCTATGACCCACCTTGGACCTTAGGATAATTGGAGGGATTAAAATGCGATTGAAGTGGAACGAGGAGCTCAGCACAGGCATCCCCCAGATGGATGAACAGCACCGCAAGCTTATAGACATCCTTAACCAATTCTATGAAGCCATAGAAAAGGGTGAAAAGGTGCAAGGTATTGAAGCCCTGCTTCGTGGGGCAGAGGAGTATACTATTTATCATTTCAGTTCTGAAGAAAAGTTCATGGAAGAGATAGGTTATCCCGAGCTTGAAGCTCACCGAAAAGCCCACCAGAACCTCATTAACGAAGTTCGTTCGGCAAAGGAAAAGCATGAGCAAGGGGATGAAAAGGCTATACGAGAACTTGCAGCTTTCTTGCTTTCCTGGCTTTACACTCATATTGCTAAAACAGATCGCAAATACGGCGAATTTTACCGACTAAAGGGGGTTTAAAATGGCATTAATAAAAGTAGACGTGCGCGGGCAAACCTGCCCGGTACCATTGGTGGAGACTCGCAAAGCCCTGCGCAAAGCCGAGGCCGGAGATGTAATTGAAATCATCGGAACCCATCCTCCTTCCAAGAAAGAAATCCCGATGGCTGTTGAGGCTTTAGGGCTAAAGGTTTTAAGCATAGAGGGTACTGATAACGATTGGATTATTCGCATCCAAAAGTAAACTTTTTCTTCCGGAGGGGTTAAAATGGCAAGGGTTACCATCAATCAGGAAGAATGCATAAGCTGCGGAACTTGCTGGTCCGAATGCCCAGAATTTTTTGAGGAGAACGACAATCGGGTAAGCCAGGTAGTAGAGAAATACCGCATAGGTGGCAACCCTGCCGAAGGGGAGGTTCCTCCCGAGCTGGAAAAATGCGTAAAGTCAGCAGCCGAAGGTTGCCCGGTAGAAGCCATCAAGGTGGAATAAACCATCATCAACTTTTTAGGGTCTAAAAATGGCGAAAAGTTTAATTTTGCCCATTTCAGGAATGACATGTGCTTCTTGCGTGACCCACGTAGAAGAAGCCCTTAAAGGTGTTCCAGGTGTGATCCAGGCCTCAGTAAATCTGGCCACCGAACGCGCCTCCGTAACTTATAATCCTGATGATACAGAAGTCGCTGAACTCGTTAAAGCCGTAAGAGATGCCGGATACGATGTGCCCGTAGAGAAAGTTAGCTTTCCTATCATTGGAATGACCTGTGCTTCCTGCGTGGCTCACGTGGAAAATGCTCTCAAAGGTGTAGAAGGGGTGCTTTCAGCTTCGGTCAACCTGGCAACGGAACGCGCTACGGTGGAATATATCCCTGCTATTGCTTCTTTCGCTGACCTGGTGGCTGCAGTGAAAAGCGTGGGTTATGAAGTGGCCTTTGTGGAAGAAGGCATTGCCCCGGAGGCTGAAAGCGAAGAAGAACGCAAGATGCATATCGCTCGCCGTCGGATGCTAATAGCCTGGGGTTTCACTATCCCCCTCATCCTCTGGATGGTTCCGGAAATGTTCTGGGGCATAACATGGCCTACCCATACCCTTTACCATGCGGGTATGATATTGCTGGCTCTGCCAGTACTTCTGGTAGCGGGGCACTCCACCTATCGCTCAGCCTGGAGTTCGGTGCGCCATGGTTTTGCCAATATGGATGTCCTTATCTCCTTAGGCACCATTACTTCCTTCCTTACAGGCCCCCTGAGCTTTGTAATCCCCATCGCCAACTATGCGGGCGTAGCCGCCATGATTATGGCCTTTCACCTTACAGGCCGTTATGTAGAGGCTCTGGCTAAAGGGCGTGCTTCCCAGGCCATCCGGAGGCTGCTGGAACTGGGGGCTAAGAGGGCGCGTGTTCTGGTAAATGGACAAGAAGTGGAAATCCCCATAGAAAAAGTTCAGGTGGGCGACATCCTCATTGTGCGGCCCGGGGAGAAAATCCCCACCGATGGGGTTGTGGTTGAGGGGGAAAGCAGCGTAGATGAATCCATTGCAACTGGTGAATCCATGCCTGTGAATAAGCGCCCTGGCGATGAGGTAATTGGAGCCACCGTTAACCAGGATGGCTTCCTCAAGATCCGGGCCACCCGGGTGGGCAAAGATACGTTCTTGGCTCAAGTTATAAAGTTAGTGGAAGAAGCTCAAAGCTCCAAGGTTCCTGTCCAGGAATTTGCTGATAAAGTCACGGCCGTTTTTGTGCCGTTCGTATTGGGGATCGCAGCGGCAACTTTCCTCCTCTGGTTCCTTTTCCCCGAAGCTTTGAAACCTGTTGCGGTATGGGCCTCGCACTTTCTCCCCTGGGTAAACCCCGAAGCCGGCCGGCTTACCTTAGCCATTGTAGCTTTCGTTTCGGTGGTAGTTATTGCTTGCCCATGTGCTCTTGGCCTGGCAACTCCTACTGCCCTGATGGTGGGAAGCGGCCTTGGCGCTCAAAATGGCATCTTCATCCGTTCCGGGGAAGCAATCCAAACCTTAAAAAATGTTAAAGTTATAGCTTTTGACAAGACAGGCACCCTCACCAAAGGCAAGCCAGAAGTAACTGGAGTTGTAGTCAAAGGGGAAACCACTGAGAAAGAATTGATATTCTGGGCCGCTTCTGCCGAACTTGGTAGCGAACATCCTCTGGGCAGGGCGATAAGGGAGAAAGCCCGGGAAATGGGGTTGGAACTGGTGGATCCCCAGGAATTTGAAGCCATACGGGGCCAGGGGGTCAAAGCTCTGGTAAACGGGAAACGTGTATTAGTGGGCAGCCGTCGTTTCCTTGAAACCCACGGCGTTGACCCATCCCCGCTGGAAAAGGAAATGCAACAGCACGAAATGGAAGGGCAAACGGTAATGCTGGTAGCGGTAAATGGCCAGTTGCTCGGCTTTATCGCTGTGGCTGATACTCTAAAGGAAGATGCTATTACCGCCATCCGGGAACTTGAAGCTATGGGGATCCGAACAGCGATGCTGACCGGTGATAATCACCGCACTGCTCAGGCTATAGCTCGCAAGCTTGGCATTTCTCACGTTTTGGCTGAAGTTCTCCCCGGGGAAAAACTGGATGAGATACGTCGGCTTCAGGATAGATATGGCTTTGTAGCCTTCGTAGGGGATGGCATAAACGATGCTCCGGCCCTTAAACAGGCCAATGTCGGCATCGCTATAGGCACTGGCACCGATATTGCTATTGAGTCCGCCGATGTTACCCTGGTTAAAGGTGAACTTATGGGAGTGGTTAAGGCTGTGAAAATTTCCAAGGCCACTTTTTCTAAAATAAGGCAGAACCTTTTCTGGGCCTTTTTCTACAATGTGATCATGATACCCCTGGCAGTGATAGGGATGATGCACCCCCTTCTGGCGGAGATAGCCATGGCTACAAGCTCCGTCACTGTGGTCAGCAATGCTAACCTTCTGCGTCGTGTTAGACTTTGAAAGGAGGTTAAATGGCCAAAGTAAAAGATATAGTCTGCGGAATGTGGGTGGATACTGAAACAGCTCCGGCTAAAACTGAGTATAAGGGGAAAACCTATTATTTTTGCGCTCCTGGATGCAAAGCGGCTTTTGAGAAGGATCCGGAAAAATATCTGAAGGCCGAAGCTGAGGAAGAAAGCCATTCCCAGCACCACTGTTGTTGAAAGGCTGAGAAGGACTTCCTGCCACCTTTTTGAGTCTTTGCGGGCCTTTCAGGAAAGCCGGCCGGGTTTAAACGGGCCACTTTTCCATCCGCCAGGCCATATCCCAGAACATCCACTCGTAACGGCTGGTGGTTATGAAGTGGTTTTTCATAATTTCTTTAAGCGCCGGGCTTGCCCATTGCGAAACCGTCTCTACGATCCGCAGTAGCTCTTCTACTATTGCCCAGAATTCTTCGGAGGCGTAAGTATCAATCCACCGTTTGTAAAGGGGGTTAGGGGAACCCTTTTTCTCCAATTCCCTCCCCACCATGACGTAGATCCAGTCGCACGGGAGAAGGGAAGCCACTGCTTCTTCAAAGGAGCCCAGGTATGCTACTCTTAGCAGGTACGATGTATAAGCAAGGTTAGTAGGGGCCATAGGGGTTGAATAAATTTGTTCAGGGGCAAGCCCCCAATCCTTAAAGAAACTGTCATGCAGAGCTCGCTCGGCTACAAGGGTTTCCCGAGCATGGCGAGATAGAAATTCAGTCCAATCATCTCTGGGAGAACGAGAGGCAGCTGCGGCCAGAGCCCTGGCGAAATCTCTCAGGTAAAGGGCGTCCTGGATGACGTAAAAACGGAACTTTTCTTCCGGGAGGGAGCCGTCAGCTAAACCTTTGAGGAAGGGGTGGGAGAGGATAGCCATGTAGATAGATTCAATGCTTGCCCAGAGTTCCTGCGTGAAGGTGGCCATTTTTTAGCCTCCTCAGCATGTTCCTTTTAAAGCAGGAGACGGTAAGGGTTCTCCAGGAGTTCTTTAACTGTACGGAGAAATTCGGCAGCAGGCGCACCATCAACAATGCGGTGGTCAAAGGTTAGGCTGAGGCACATCATGGCCCTGGGGACGATTTGGCCCTGGTAGCAAGCAGGTTTCTCTACAATTCTACCCACTCCAAGGATGGCCACTTCTGGAGGGTTGATAATGGGGGTGAAAGTATCAACTCCATACATTCCGAGGTTGGTGACGGTAAAAGTGCTTCCGGTTACTTCATCCACAGTCAGGGTGCCAGCCCTCGCCCCCTCCGCAAGCCTCCGGGTTTCAGCTGCTATCTCTTTCAAAGATTTTTTGTCAGCATTCCTTACCACTGGAACTATGAGCCCGCCTTCCAGGGCCACTGCCACCCCTATGTGGATTTCGTCCAGCAGGTGAATTTCTTCTCCTATGAGGGTAGAATTGAGGAGCGGATGCTTCTTAAGGGCCATAGCCGCAGCTTTGACCACCATGTCGGTGTAAGTGAGCTCAAATTCCCCTTTAAGCTGTTCCCTCATCCGAACAAGCTCAGTGGCATCAATTTCAGTGGTTATAGTTACCTGAGCCATGGTCTGAAGGCTCTGGGTCATCCTTTCGGCTATTGCCTGGCGCATCCCGATAAAGGGTATGACTTTGGCAGGCGGACGAGGGGGAGGCGGCGGGGCTTTACGGGCTTCTATAAAAGCCATTACGTCCTTTTCCGTGATCCGGCCCCCCGGTCCAGTACCGGTGATTTGGGACAGGTCAATACCATGCTCTTTGGCTAGCCTTTTGGCCGCTGGGGTAGCTAAAATTTCCTTCGCTGGGGGGGCAGGAACTTCTGCCACCGGGGGAGCCGCAGGAACCTTCTCCAGTTCGGGGATCACTTCGCCGGGTTCGGCTATGTAACCTATAACTTCTCCCACAGCTTTCACTTCCTTCTCAGCGGCGGCATGGCGCAGTATTCCCGAAGCAGGGGCTTCAACTTCATAGGTAATCTTTTTGCTCATAACTACAGCTATGCGCTCACCCTTCTCCACTCTGGCCCCGTCGGGTTTGAGCCACTTTACTACAGTGCCCTCGGTCATGGCCATTCCGAGCTTGGGCATTATAACCTTTACTGCCATTTTATCCCTCCTCGCTGTTACACATTTATCCAGACTGTTACGGCCGCATTGGCCACCAATATTTCATCAGATTTGTCCCCAAGTTCGGGCTGATATATCCCCCTGGCTATCATTCCCCCTTCTTTGACCTCAATCCTCTTCTGACCGAAGGGGATAACTTCCAGAACTTCTTCTGTTCTGACCTTCTCCGGGTAGGGACAAGCTATGAGCACTTCCACTTCTATCTGGTTCAAGTCTTTAAGGCCCAGTATCTCCACAAGGCCGCAGAGGCAGCTTCTTGATATAGCATCGGCGACGGCCTTGCGGGCAGCTCTGGTGGGGTCTTGCCCGTGCTGATCAATGCCCTGACCAATTTCCACAATGAATTTTTTCAGGGCCATCCTTTCCCTCCAGTGAAAAAACCTCCTCTGGCAGCTTCTTCCAGAGCCCGTGGTATGTCAACCACCTTGGGCCCATTGCCCGTAAGGCGAACCCATAAGCTGGTATTGTGTCCCACTTCCACTTCCCTTTCCCCATCCAGTGCCAGGATTGAAGGTTTCCAGCGTATTTCCACGGCTTCCCCCAGGTTAAGGAGAGAGCATCTTTCCACTTGGACTTCTTCTATTAAACCAGGAGCAATAGGGGCGAGAACTCTTTTACCTGGCCCTATCTTTATGTAAACACCATGTCCCTCGTCCAAGGCGTTGGGGTAAAGGCATCCCCCCACGGAAGATAGACCTATATTCCCGGGAGAAGCTCTGGCTAAGATTATTTCCCGCACTTTGGACATATCCCAGATAGCCCTGGAGGCGATAAAGAGATCATCGTAGACCACCACGTCCACAAGGGCTATATCCACTAACTCGCCATTTTCTCTTTCCACCTCAAGCCTTTTGGACGGCCTGATCACTTTCCCCGGGTCAACAGCATTGACAGCTACAACCCCCGCTGCTAACCCGGCTATGGTGCCTTCCACCATGAAAGGGAATACATTATTAGTCCCAGTGGAAATAGGGACAAGGGGAATGTCTCCGCAAGCTTTAGCTACGGCTCTGTTGGTACCATCGCCCCCCAGGGTGACTATGCATCTTACTCCCGCCTCAGCCATAAGGGAAGCAGCCAGGACGGAGTCCCTTTGGTCGGCATAAACTGGCATATCCAGGGGGCATACTTCCATAGATAACTTTACAGCACTAAGGGCTTTGGGCACAATTCCAAAGTAATCGGGCATGTAGAGAACTTTTTTCACCCCAGCTGCTTCCAGGCCTAAAAGAACCCTCCGAACAATGTTCACTTTCTCCTGGTTATCAAAGACAGACCCGTGTGCTACAAGCCTCCTTATATCTTTCCCCGAAGCCGGATTAGCGATAATGCCTACACTTACCTCGTCCAAGATCCCTCCTTTAAGATGCATATTGTTCTTTCACTACCTCCGCCAAGCCGATGGCAGCGAGCTTGCTCTCAGGAACGAGCATAGTTACCGTTACAACGCCGGGAAGCCTCCCTATCTCCACAGCTCCCGAGATGGTGACACGATTCATCACCTCTTCTCTGGACATGCCAAGCAATTTGGCCAGCCGGTTGATGGCGTTTTCAGTAGCCTCATTAAGGTTCGCTCCGGATCCCACCATTTGGATGGGCCAAGCCTCTTCTATATCCTCTTGTCCAAACCTTTTGGCCAATTCTCCTACAGCTTCCCTTTCCTCTTTGCTAAGGGGACGAGCCAATGGTGGGAGGTCTTCCCGAGGTGGGAGCAATATTGGGCCTTCATTGCCAAGGCCTTTTATAAGTTTAACTTCCAGAGTCACTTCAGCTGAGACATCCGTGGTGTGGCCGGCAAGTTCTCCGTCCCCTTGCATAGCGTGGACATCACCCAGGTAAATACCTCCCCCATGGACTTTCACCGGGCAAATCAAGATGGCGCCCTCCCGGACTGAGTCAATGTCCATGTGGCCATCGGTCCGCGCATCTTCCAATTGCTCTTTGGTTAGGCTATACTGATGCGGAGCTCCCACCAGGAACTGGCCAAAATCTCCAGCGTTGTGGGAATCAGGCATATCCACTTTGGGGGTGGTGCCAATGTTGCCTATGAATGGGCGGATCCGGGTTGCTACTCCAGGCATATGGGCAGGATAAAAAGCCAAGATCGGATGCTGAGCAGAATTCTGAGGCAGAGCCATTATTTTGGCTGCATCTTTGGCAAGAGATTCTGCAATTTCAGGGCTTACCGTAAGAGCTACACCCTTTTCCTGGTCTAAGACAATGGTATATCCATGAACTACCCTGAAGGGGCTTACTTCAGCTCCGCAATTAGCACACCTTACCGCTTCTTGCCCAATGCCCTCAAGGCGAGTGGGCGGGTTTTCCACGCCGCAATTGGGGCAGTATCTTGCCACAAAAGGATCACCCTTGTATCGCCCTTCAACAATGCTCATGACCCCTGAAGAGGTGGCCAGGGAGGTTATTTTAATTTTTCTGATCCGAACGAGGATAGCATCTCCGGGCTCTGCCCCTTCCACTGCAACCGGGGTAGTTACTTCATGCCCTCCTTTGAAGGAAGGGGTAATCATGGGACCCCAGCAACCAGGAGCTGTTTCGGCTATTATGGTACCACCATCCTCCACAGGGCCCAGCATCGGGATGCTTGGACCTATTAGGCCTCCGGTAAAGGTGTTTACCCGGACTATTTTTTGAGCGGCCATGTTTTTCCTCCTTTGATTTATACCTGCAGGGGTGGAGAGGTACTCCTAACCCCTCCACCCCCAACACTTTTTAGGGTCTACCTTTTTCCTGCCTCGCTTAGCCCAACAGCTCCTTCACTGCCTGGGCAATTCGGTCGGCGGAAGGGATTACGAAGTCCTCCAAAGTGTTGGAGTAAGGAATAGGGACATCAGGCACAGCCAGGCGCTTGGGAGGAGCATCCAAGTATTCCAGAGCGTTTTCTGCCACAATGGCCACTATCTCACCGCTCATCCCGTAGCTCAGGTAATCCTCATCCACCACCAGGAGGCGATGGGTTTTCTTGACGGAATTGATGATGGCTTCCTTATCCAGAGGAACAAGAGTGCGAAGGTCAATTACCTCAACGCTTATCCCCTCTTTCTCCAGTTGCTTGGCCGCCTCCAGGGCCCTGTGAACCATCATGGCCACGGCCACAATGGTCACATCCTTCCCCTCCCGTTTAATGTCGGCCACGCCAAAGGGGATGGTATAGGGTTCCTCAGGAACAGGTGCCCAGGTGGCTTCTATTATGGTCATCCAGGGAAGGCCCATCAAGCCTTTGTGGAAGAAATACATCACCGGGTTATCATCCCTTATGGCCTGGATCATCAAGCCCTTAGCATCGTAAGGTGTAGAGGGTATTACGATCTTAAGGCCGGGGAGGTGGGCAAAGAGGCCATAGAGGCACTGGGAGTGCTGAGCCGCATCGTTATAACCCCCACCTATGGCCGTCATCAGGACCACCGGGACTTTAAGTTGTCCCCCGGACATGTATTGGATCTTAGACATATGGTTTAGTATTTGGTCAAAGCATGCCCCGGTGAAGTCCACGAACATGACTTCCACGATGGGGCGCATTCCTTCCAGGGCGGCGCCTACCGCTGCTCCTACGAACCCCATTTCCGAAATAGGGGTATCTCTGACCCTTTCATCGCCAAACTTCTTCCAGAGGCCAGTGGTGGCACCAAAGATGCCTCCGTAGAACCCCACGTCCTCTCCCATTACAAAAACGCGGGGGTCCCTCTCCATTTCCTGAGCAATGGCTTCAGCTATGGCTTCATACATTGAAATAATTCGCTCGGCCATTTCTACTCCTCCTTATCAAAGGAAAACATGTTTGAGAGCCTCTTCCGGTTCAGGCCAGGGGCTTTCCCGGGCAAACTTTTCGGCCTCCGCCACAAGGGCGGCCACTTCTTCCTGGATTTTATTGGCCTCTTCTTCCGTGAGGATCCCTTCCTTTATGAGCTTAGCTCTGAAGTTGGGGATCGGGTCCTTCTTACGCCATTCTTCTTCTTCCCCTTCAGGCTTGTAAAGCTGAGGATCCCCCTCAAAGTGGCCGCGGTAGCGGTAACAGAGGCACTCAATCAGGGAAGGCCCTTCCCCTCTCCTGGCACGGGCGATGGCTTCGCCGGCTGCCTCGTAAACGGCCATCACATCCATGCCGTCCACAAGAACCCCGGGGATACCGTAAGCAGCAGCGCGCTCGGCATTGGATTTCACCGCAGTGGATTTGCTCTTGGGCACGGAAATCGCGTAGAGGTTGTCCTCCACCACAACGACCAGTGGGAGCTTCCAGATAGCGGCCAGGTTCAGGGACTCGTGGAAAGCTCCGATGTTGGCGGCCCCATCGCCGATGAAGCTAACGGCTACATTGTCCCTGCCCTGCATCTTGAAGGCCAGCGCCGCCCCAACAGCATGGGGTATTCCAGCCCCGATAATCCCACCACACCCGAAATGGAGGTTAGCATCAAATAGATGCATGTGACCTCCCTTGCCCTGGCAGAGCCCCGTCTTTTTACCGAAAAGCTCAGCCATGAGCTTCTTGAGGTCCCCTCCCTTGGCTATGTAATGGCCATGGGAGCGATGGGTTCCGGCCACCATATCATCGGGCCTGAGGTGGGCACAAACCCCGGTGGCTACTGCTTCCTCTCCGATGTAAAGGTGCATCTCTCCAGGAATAGGGTCAGCCGCAATGTTGAAGACGGGGGACTTGCCTTCCCAGTAGATTTCGGCCACCCTCTCCTCAAAGAGGCGAATCTTAAGCATGGTGCGGTAAAGTTCTATGAGCTTTTCTTTCTCTACGGGCATGGTTTATCCCTCCGCAAAAATTAAGGGGAGGGCCTCAAAGACCCTCCCCTATGCCTCTATTTCCCCAGGACTTCCTTGACGGCTGAGGTTATGTTTTCCTTGCTCGGGATGTAAGCGCTCTCCAAAACGGGGCTAAAGGGGACTGGAGTGAACGGAGCGGCTACACGCTTGATGGGGGCATCCAGGTAATCAAAGGCTTCTTCAGCGACCATAGCAGCGATCTCAGCCCCAGGCCCCGCCTGCTTCACCGCCTCATGGACAATCACCAGATGGTGGGTCTTCTTGACAGAGTTGATGATGGTTTCCTTGTCAAGAGGGGAAAGGGTACGGGGATCCACCACTTCAACTTCTATCCCTTCTTTAGCCAATTCATCAGCTGCTTCAAGGGCTTTGTGGACCATAGCCATGGTGGCCACTACTGTAACGTCTTTCCCCTCCCTCTTGACGTCGGCCACACCCAGGGGGATTGTGTACGGTTCTTCGGGGACATCGCCCTCAAGGCCATAGAGCATTTTGTGCTCAATGAAGAAAACGGGGTTATCGTCCCTTATGGATGAGATTAGGAGGCCTTTAGCATCGTAGGGGGTAGATGGGGCCACAACCTTCAAACCGGGGATGTGCATGAACCAAGCTTCAAGGCTCTGGGAATGCTGAGCGGCAGCACACATCCCCGCCCCACAGGTAGTCCGAACAACTATAGGGAGCTTAGCTTTTCCCCCGAACATGTATTTCATCTTAGCTGCCTGGTTAAAGAGCTGGTCCAGGGCAACCCCGATGAAGTCAATGAACATGATCTCCACCACCGGGCGCAAACCTGCCGCAGCAGCCCCCACAGCCGACCCTATAATAGCGCTTTCAGTGATAGGGGTATCCCTAACCCTCTCTTCCCCAAACTCTTCCAGGAGACCGGCTGTAACTCCGAAGATTCCTCCATATTTTCCAACGTCTTCTCCAGCCACATATATGGTGGGGTCACGCCTCATCTCCTGCCTGAGGGCCTCGTTCAAAGCCTGAGCGAAAGTAAGCTTCCTCATGCTGGCCTCCTTATCATTCCGTATAAACGTCCTGAAGGACTTCCGCCGGCTCCGGATAGGGGCTCTCTTCGGCAAAGCGGACAGCTTCCTCAACCTTGGCTTTGATTTCTTCCTGGATCCTGGTTATATCGGATGGGGTCAGGATGCCCATTTCCAGAAGCTTGGCTTCAAAGCGGGCTATGGGATCTTTCTTCATCCACTCTTCGGCTTCTTCCTTGGGCCGGTACACCATGGGGTCACCCTCAAAGTGGCCGCGGTGGCGATAGGTCTTGCACTCAATAAGGGTAGGCCCTTCCCCAGCCCTGGCCCTCTTAACAGCAGCCTCAGCCGCTTCATAGACGGCGATGACATCGTTCCCGTCCACTACCACGCCCGGGATATCGTAAGCCTTAGCCCTTTCGGCGATATCAGTAACATGCATATGTTTGTGCTGGTGGAGGGAAATAGCATAGTGGTTGTTCTCACACACGAAGATAACGGGTAAACTCCAGATGGAAGCCATGTTGAGGGCCTCGTGGAAAGTGCCCTGATTAGCAGCACCGTCTCCGAAGAAGCAAGCCACTACACGGTCAGTCCCCAGGTATTTAGCGGCCAGAGCTGCGCCGATGGCTATAGGGAGGCCCCCGCCTACAATCCCATTAGCCCCCAGGATTCCCAGGTCAAGGTCAGCGATGTGCATAGAACCGCCTTTACCTTTGCAATAGCCAGTCTTCTTCCCAAATAGCTCGGCCATCATCAACTTGATATCGCCCCCCTTGGCGATAAGATGGCCGTGCCCGCGATGGGTGCTGGTGATGTAATCGTCATCCCTGAGGTTTGCGCACACACCCACAGCCACTGCTTCTTCCCCGATATAGAGGTGGACAAAGCCGGGGATCTTCCCAGCAGCAAAAAGCTCTGCCACCTTCTCCTCAAAAGCGCGGATGGTGCGCATCTTCTCATACATCCACAGCAGTTTTTCCTTTTCAATAGCCATTTTTGCCCCCTCCTTTGGGGTTTTAAGGGCTTTTTAAACCTTTTCCCCTCGAACTCTTTACCGGGAGAGTCCTTTGGCTGAGGAAAGAGAGGCAAAAAAGGGGATACCAGGTAGCCTAAAGGCTCCTGAGGGGCTTCAAATTCTTAAGCTTTTAAAGAGCCGCACCCTTTATTATATCTCAAAACAGAAGAAAGTCAAAAACGCTTATACTCCCGCAGCATGGTCATTTGGAAGCATGGCTTCCGGGCTCTATTTGACGGCCGCTTAAGCCGCAATTGGTCAAAATTCTCTCCCCTTCAGGGCCGATGGTTGTTTGCTCGGGCTTTATACCTTTATCAGCCAGGAGCCAGGCTTCATAATCAGCACAGGCCCCTTTAGCAAAAGTCAGGATTACCCCTTCAAGACCGCATATAAGGCAGGCCAGAGCAAAAGGGTGGAGGGAATAAGGGCAAACAAAGGCCAGGATCCGCCTTGGCCCCCTTTTCTCCAAAGCCGGGAGCAATAAATCCTGACCTATGCGCAATGCGCTTGTCATAACGTAAATCCTGGCTCCAAGCTTCAGGCCAGATACAATCAGGCTTTTGATAGAACAGGGCTCATGACATGGCAGAGGAAGGAGACAATCAGGACTGAAACGCCCCGCCGGGCAATTAAAAGGCTTCTGACAATATCCCGGTGCTATCGTCAGATTCCCGGGTTCCCTGAAAAATTTATCCTCACTGCTGGAGCCGATCACATTTACGGCACCACCCAAAAGGCCTTTTGCCACAAGCCTGCGATACTTAAAAAGACCTTTTATAGTAGCCAGAGGGTGGCGAAGGACAATGTTTTTCAAAAACCACAAGCCATAAGGCTGAAATAGGCTGCGGAAGGAAAACTCCCAGACCTTGAAGCCCAGAAAGGTCTGACTATCAAGGAAGCGAAAAAATTTAAGAAACAAGGTTTTCCTCGGGCTCAAGAGCAAGTTTGTAAATTTTCAGCGGTGATTCAAACCCTTTTATAATGAGAGGAGTTGGCATTGCCCGGATGGGAAACTGGCCTTTAACCCGCTCTGCGGTAGCCTCATCCATCAGGATTTCTCCTAAGGGCTTGCTGCGAGCTGAGAGGCGAGAGGCCAGGATCACGGGCGTGCCAGCTACAACGCTTTCAGACCATATGGTATCCGCAACAACATTGCCTGTGCTTATTCCTATGCCGAGCTTGTGATCCCGCAGCTCCGGATATCTTTCAAGCCAGCGTTCCACAAGGCGGGAGAAGGCTCTCTGCATTTTTGGCGCTATTCTCAAAGCCTCCTCCGGTTCTTTAAAGACTACCAGGATCTGGTCACCGGTGTACTGCTTTATAACTCCCTTTGTGCCCACTATTTCTGCCATTTCCAGGTAAAATTCCCTGAGGAACCTCAGGATTCCCCTGGGGCCAAGGATCATAGCCAGCCGGGTAGAAGCTTCAACATCGGCCACGAGGACTGTAAGGGTCTGTTCAAGCTCAATGAGGGGTCCTGCTTCAGGCTGGGCAACCATTTTTATGGAGGAATGTGCCGCTTGTTCCTCTAACACCTTGCTTATATCCCTCTGGAGGCGTTCATTCCTGGTCTGAACCAGCTTTTCCATTGCGTGCGGTATAGAAGCCATAACTTCGTCAAAACCCTCTTTTTCCAGAGCCCATCCTTTTACCGGGGTCAGAGCTACCACAAAGGCCGTTCGGACGGGGGTCTCTTCCAGGAGGGCAATTTCCCCGAAGTAGCTTCCGGGGCCAAGGATACCCAGGGTTACTTTACGGCCTTCCAGGCTTTGGAAATAAACTTCCACTTTGCCTTCCGAGATAAGGTATAAAGTGGAACCAATCTCTCCTTGCCTGATGATTATTTCTCCGCTCTTGAACTCCACAGGCTTAAGGCGTTCAGCCAGGAGGAGAAGTTTTTCTAAGGGAACGTCTTTCAAGAAGTAAATTTGTTTGAGGAACGTCAGGATTGGGGTATTCAGAGCTTTTTCCACTACTTCTAACTGGACTCTGGCTTCTTCGTAATCGGGTTTAAGGGCAAAAGCTCGCCTGAAGGCCCCCGCTGCCCTTTCATATTCCCCGAGAGCTTTGTAGGCCAGGCCCAGATTGTAATAATGATGGGGATTTGCAGGCTCCAGGGAAGTAGCCTGAAGGAAATTGGCGATAGCTTTGGTGTATTGTTTTTCATCGTAGTAAATTATGCCAAGCAGGTTATAGGCGTCCACAAAGCCAGGATTAAGCTCCACAGCCTTCCTGAGGGCTTCAATAGCCAGGTTGTTCTGACCAAGAGCACGGCGTATCCAGCCCAGCTCATAATAGGCATAATATAAATCGGGATTTAAGTGCACCGATTCCCCCAGGTGCTCTATTGCACCTATGAAATCTCCCGTAAGCTCGTAAGCCATTCCCCAGGCCAGGTGGAAAAGGGCCTTATCCTCCCGCTGCTGGCCAATTTCGCTTGCAAGTTTTTCCATCTCTCCTTCGGAAAGGACGCCAGACAGGCAGGAAGCTACCAGCCATAGACGGTTGGGATCGGAGCCGTCCTGAATTATCTCCCGGTAGAGAGAAGCCCTGGAAGGGGAAAGGCCAAACATGCAGACAGCCACGCCTGACCAGTATGCAATCTCCTCGGGGCTCGTTAAATACCAGGAAATGGGTTCACCTCGCTTGAGGAGGCCCAGAGCAGCAAAGTATTCTCGCACCGAGTGGTGCATGAACTCCACCATGTTTCTATCCCTGGACAAACGCAAGAGACCGCTATAGAGAAGTCCCTCCAGCACATCCTGCGCTGAAGCCTTTACATTCATCCCGAAAGTAGTCTCTCTTATCAACCAGTAAACCCTTTCCCGGGGAAGAGCCTCAGCCTTCTCCCGCTGCATTGTAAGGCCAAGGTAAGCCAGAGCTTCCCAGCTTACCTCCGCCGCTACCTTCCCCTTAGCCCTTCCCAAGACAACCCACCACTCTGTTTCAGTGCGATGAAGGAGGTTCTCGGCAAATTTCTGGAAAAGGAGTCCCCTGTTGCGAGGGAACACTTCGTCTTTAGAGAGGGAAATTCTGGTGAGCATGGAAAGGGCCAGAGGATTAGAGGCCAGTTCCCTGAGCGCCGGGTCTGCTTTTATTATCTGCGCGAGCTTTCGGCCCCTATCCTCTCCCAGGTAAGTGATTATATAGTAATCAATGTCTTCATCTGTAAGTCCCTGAAGCAGGAAAGATGGGAAACGACCAGCCAGGGCCTCATCGTAAAACCGGCTCGTAAGGATAAAGCGGTGGTCTTTGTACCGGTGAAGGAACTGATCCAGGGCTGGCCTGGATTCCGGAGGCATCTCGTTTAACCCATCCAGGATGAAGAGAAAGCGAGCTTTCTTTCGTTCCACCAGTTCCAAAGCGTCGGAGGTTTGGCGGAGAAGCCCATCCAGGTCATTTAAATCTCTTATTTCTTTTAGCCCGTAGGAATGAAACTGGCTCAGGACAAGTTCTTCCACCTGATGAGCCTTGCGGAGCAAATGCAGGCGAAGGTAAACTGGAATCAGCAATGGCCGACGGGTTTCCTCATCATGGCGTTCCCATGCTTTCCGGGCCAGAAGCCAGGCGAGGTATTTTACCACCGTGGTTTTTCCCGCTCCAGGTTCCCCCAGAAGTATGGCAGATTCGCCTTTTTCCAGAATGGGAATAATGTCCTGACTTTCCTGTACCGGCTTCCGACGAAGAAAAGCAGGCAGGCGAATTTTAGCTTCTTCTAAAGGCACTGCCTTAAGAGGGACATAGAGCTCATTCCAGATAGAGAAATCAGGGTCCTCCAGAATCCCCTGCAAGTAACGCTTGAGGGGCGGGAGTTTCGCCCTTTTTAAAACTCCGGTAGGCAGACTCTCAAACCGGAAGAGCATCCCTTTCCAGGTCCAGAAATCGGGGGCTTCGCGTGCCATTCTATCCACAAAATCGCTTGTGGCCCAGAGGATTATGGGCTGACGGATAATGGTCGTAGCATCCCGGAAGAGGTTAAGCCAGAGGAGAAATTTTTCCTGCTCTTCCTCTGTAAGTTTTTCCAGCCCATATACGAAGAAGACTATGTTCTCATATTTTCCCAGAAGCTCCAGCTCTTTGAACCCGGACCTGTCGGTCAAGTTCCTGAGGACACGAACCAGGTTCAGATCCTCTCCAGTTATTTCCACCGGGTACAAGTATATGTTTATTTCCCGGAAGCGCTTTTCAAAGTAGCGGAAGAGACGCTCCCTTAATTCCATGTCATCGCATTCGGCGGTGGCTATGCCTCCGAGCCTGCTCATCCGAACCATGGAGAGGAGGAGATTTATCTGCTCCGAATAGCGTTTCTCCAGTGCATCGCCGAAATTTTCTCTCAGCTCGCTCATATTAACCCCTTTTCTTTAAGCAAAAGTTCTACTACAGGGTGGACATCATACCAGTAACTTCCGTTGGAATATTCCAGAACGCACAAGGCCTGCAGATATTCCCAGGCGTTCTCCAAGCCCGGACATTCTTTAAGCTCATAAACTTTTTTAAGGTTGAGGTAATCGTCATGGGAAAGGCGCCGGGAGTAATCCTTCTTAAACTCATTTATAACCCAGTCCACCACTTTGTGGTTTATCCTGGGAACGTTGAAGGTTGCGCAGTAGAGGCAGCAATCCTGCACCATTTTCACCAGATGGCGAGCCACCCCCCCACTGGTCAATGCCAGGCGCCGTACAACTCCTTCCTCAAAAAGTTCGGGGTGAACTCTTCTGTAAACCATTTCTTCAAGCCTGGCCACACCATCCTCGTTAACCTGGCGGTCTTCTTTCTTGTAAACATTGAACATAGGGACAGGGTAAGTTTTGTACGGTTCCAGGGCTGGTGAATCTCCCAGCTCATACATAAGGGAAATGGGAGCAGTATAAATAGCCATGCAATCCAGAAGGGTAAGGAAAGGCCCTTCTTCCCGGAACACCTGGAGGGCCTCCATACGGGGCAGCTTATCCAGGTCATCAATAACTACCAGCAAATTTTTCCCGGTGATCTCTTTAACTTTTTTGACAATATTGTTGACCATATCAAGAAGTTCGGAAGCCCTTTTCCGAACCCTAAAGCGCGTCTCTTCAACCCTCTCCCTGCGTCCCTTTATGCTTATGCCAATTAGAGATATGAGGCTAAGGAGTTTGCCTAACCCTTCGCTTGTCCCGACATCCACCTCAGCTTGCAATGTTTTTCTGGTGAAGAGCTCAACTTCTTTGTTTATCCAGTCCGAAATTTTCTGGACTTCATCAGGGGGGAGAGCAATGTCCAGCTCCTGAAGCTTGTTGTAAAGGGCCACTATTATGGAAAAGGCGATGTCGGTGTAATCAATTCCTTGCAAGTCCAGGATTTCGTTAATGGAATAGGAGACTACCATAAGGTTATGACGTGTGGCTTCTTCTCTCTCAAGATCCCTGGTCAAGCGATTTAACTCGGTGGATTTACCGCACCCTACATGACCTGAAAGGATGAATTTGGTAGGGAAACCCTTTTCAGCTCCCCACATTATTTCCTTTTTTAGAAGCTCAAGGCGTGAAGCCCCTCCCTCCCTGGGCACATAGAAACGGTCCAACTGTTGATTGTGGAGGGGCATACGGTAATCAGTGTTGGAGTAAGCGTCAAGGAAATTGCGTGCAGCAAAAGGATAGGGGTTTTCATTCATGTTTTCCTCCTATGCCGTGCTTTACAAAATTATAGCACAATTACCTTAAAACTTTCAAATTCTCTGCCCAGGCTTTGGCTTGCAGGCTTTCTTTTGGCAATGTATAATCCAGATAAACAAGAATGAGGAGTTAAAATATGCTGGAGGCTTTTATCGCCCCAAGAGCAGTAGCCGTTATAGGCGCTTCCAGAGATCCTTTAAAGCTCGGTTATGGGGTCCTATCTAACATCATAAAATCTGGCTTTAAGGGCAAAATTTTCCCCATAAACCCCAATGCTACCGAAATTTTGGGCCTTAAATGTTATCCTTCCATCCTGTCAGTGCCAGACGAAATTGACCTGGCAGTCATCGTAATACCAGCTCCTTTCGTGCTCCAGGCAGCAGAAGAATGCGGGAAAAAGGGGGTAAAAGGGCTTATCGTTATTTCAGCCGGGTTCAAAGAAGTGGGGAAAGAAGGATTAGAGAGGGAAAAAGAGCTTGTGGAGATTGCCCGGCGCTATGGGATGCGCATCCTTGGTCCTAACGTCTTGGGCCTTATAGATACCGTAATCCCCCTAAACGCATCTTTTGCTGCCTCTATGGCCCTGCCAGGCTCCATAGCTTTCATGTCCCAATCCGGTGCACTTTGCACCTCTGTGCTGGACATGTCTCTGACAGAAGGGATAGGGTTCTCCAGGTTCGTAAGCCTGGGTAACAAGGCTGACCTAAATGAAGTTGATTTTTTAGAGCTCTGGGAAGAGGACCCTAATACAAGGGTTATCGCTGCTTACCTTGAAGGTGTAGTCAATGGCCCCCGTTTTCTGGAAGTAGCCCGAAGGGTTACACGTTCCAAGCCCATAATTGCTATAAAAGCCGGAACCACGGGAGCAGGGGCAAAAGCTGTATCTTCTCACACTGGAACCTTAGCAGGTTCAGAAAAAGCCTATGAGGCGGCTTTCAAGCAAACCGGGATAATAAGGGCACGGTCAGTACAGGATTTATTTGACCTGGCGGTGGGGTTTGCCCGCCAGCCACTACTGGAAAAGAATGCCATTGTCATTATAACCAATGCAGGAGGACCTGGCATAATGGCTGTTGACGCTTGCGAGCGGTTAGGGCTTGGAGTTGCTTCCCTTTCCCATGAAACAATAGCTTTCTTAAAAGAACACTTGCCTCCCGCCGCCAGCGTCCTGAACCCGGTGGATGTTTTAGGAGATGCTCTGGCTGATCGATATGCCCTGGCACTGGAAGCGGTTCTCAAAGACCCAAACGTTGGTGGGGTGCTGGTTATCCTTACCCCTCAGGTTATGACTCAGATAGAAGAAACAGCGAAAGTAGTGGGGGAAATAGCCTCACGCTACTCCAAACCTGTCCTGGCTTCTTTTATGGGCCGCGCTACTGTTGAAAAGGGGGCTCGCATCCTAAGGGAATATCGCATCCCTAATTACGAAGTTCCTGAAAGAGCTGTGGCCGTCTTTAAAGCCATGTGGGAATACAGGGAATGGCTTGGGAGACCAATTCCAGAACCTCCAACCTTTGAATTTGATGTGGAGAAAATAAGGGAAACCATAGCCCAAGCCCGAGAAGAAAAACGCCTTCTTTTAGGGGATTCCGAGGCTAGAGCAATCCTGGAAGCTTGTGGGATAAAAGGCCCGCGCACAGCCCTTGCACGCACCCCGGAGGAAGCCGTTGCCATAGCCGAAGAGATCGGTTTCCCTGTGGCCATGAAGATCGCCTCCCCCGACATTATCCATAAGACAGATATAGGAGGAGTTAGGTTAAACATACAGAGCCCCTCTGAGGTCAGAGATGCCTTTGACCTTCTGATTTACAGAGCAACCCGCTATATGCCTGATGCCACTATATGGGGATGCCAGGTACAGCAGATGGTGAAAGGAGGTAAAGAAGTTATAGTGGGAATGAGCAGGGACCCACAGTTTGGCCCATTGGTTATGTTTGGCCTGGGGGGAATTTACGTGGAAATCCTCAAAGATGTGTCCTTCAGGATTGCTCCAATCTCCAGGAAAGAGGCAGAAGAAATGATAGAAGAGGTAAAGTCCATTCAGCTTCTCAAAGGGGTAAGGGGGGAACCGCCGCGGGACTTAAAAGCTGTTGTAGATGTAATCCTGAGGGTAGCTAAATTGGTTGTGGATTTCCCCGAAATTGTGGAGATGGACATAAACCCCCTCATGGTTTTAGAAGAAGGAAAAGGAGCTATGGCTGTGGATGTAAGGATAACCTTAAGCCCTTGATATTAAATGCAGGAGGAGGAAAATGGTTATACTTTACATCTCTTCGGTTGAAAGATTTTCAGGCAAGAGCTCTCTCTGCTTCGGCATAGGCAAAAAATTCCAGAAAGAAGGCTTATCAGTGGGCTATATAAAGCCTGTGAGCACTACAGCCCACCAGGAAAACGGAGAAATAGTGGACGAAGATGCTTCTTTCTTCAAACGCTATTTTCAGATGCCTCAACCCCTTTCGGAAATAGTCCCTATTGCCCTTACTCCTAACCTGGTAGAAGCTATCCTGACCGGCAAAATTTGCGAGAACTTTGAAGAAAAGCTGAAAAAAGCCTGTTCCAACTGCGCTAAAGATAAGGATTTAATCTTACTGGAAGGAGCCGGAACCTTGCGAGAAGGCCACATAGCTGGCCTATCGGCCCCTAAGGTTACCAAACTCCTCAACGCCCCTGCTCTGGTGATAATAAAGTATATCTCAGATCTTGGCGTGGTAGATGATGCCTTAACAGCCAAGGCTCGCCTGGAAGATAAGCTCCTGGGAGTAGTTATAAACATGGTACCAAGGCCCAAGATGCAATACGTGGAAGAAGTAATTTGCCCTTACCTTGAAGCGCAGGGGGTAAAGGTATTTGGGGTGCTTCCTCATGAAAGGATCCTGGCTTCTATAACGGTGAAAGAACTTATAGAAGTTCTGGATGGGGAGATCCTCTGTTGCCCGGAAAAAACGGATGAGCTGGTGGAATATGTAATGGTGGGGGCTATGAGTGTAGATCTGGCTCTTTCCTACTTTCGCCGCCGTCCTAACAAAGTTGTAATCACGGGAGGCGACAGGCCCGATATTCAGCTGGCTGCTCTGGAAACCTCCACTAAATGCGTGGTCCTTACCGGCAACATCCGCCCAAGCCCAATTATTCTGAGCAGGGCTGAGGAAGTAGGAGTGCCGATGATCGTGGTTCGCCATGATACTTTCACCAGCGTGGAATTGGTGGAGAATTATTTTGGCCGCAGTCGCTTTTATCAGGAGAAAAAGGTCGCGCGCTTTGAGGAACTTCTGAATGAACGCTTTAACTTTTCCCTCCTCCGGTCTTCCCTTGGGCTATGAAAGGGCTCAGGGAAAGCCTCCTGGAACATGAACTGGTAATGATAGAGACCATAGCTCAGCAATGGGGGCTGAGCCCGGGACAGGAAGGGCGACAGGAGCTGATCCATCACCTTGAAGCCTTGATGAAAGATGCGGCAACCTTCAACAAAATTCTCAGCCGCCTGTCTCTGGAAGAGAGGGAGGCCCTTGAAAATTTAATTCGCTGGGGAGGGAAAGTCCCTTAGTCCTTCTTTACCCGTCGCTATGGCCCTATAAGGCCTTTCGGGCCAGCGAAATTGCTGAGGGAAAAGCCATGGGAAAATCCCGCAGGCCCAGCTGAAAGGCTCTGGTTCCTTGGCCTTGTCTTCAAAACTTTTGAATTGACCGAAGCAGGCCTTGTAGAAGTAATTTACACCCCCCAGGAAATTGCTAATCTTATCCCTGTTCCAGAAGGTGGCGAAAGCCCCAAAGCTCCAGCAACTATCGTCCCTACCCGCTTGCTGCCTGCTGACCATTACCTCTGCGAAGCTCTTTTCCTTTACCTGGTTTATTTGCAGAAGGAGCCTGCCCAGGTTACCTCCAGTGGTTCTCTCCCTCCTGGAACTTCCGAAACCATTATTAAGCTCATTAAAGAAAGAGAAGCCTGGCCTCCAACCGGAAATGGTAATTTTTTCGCCCTTGTGCAACACATGGCTATGGCTCTGGGCCTGATTACCCTGGAATCAGGCAAAATAAAGCCCTTTCCTGAAAATTTGCGCCCCTGGCTTAAATCCCCTTCCCATGAAAGGCTCATGGGTTTATGGCAAACATGGCTTGAAAGCATTACCTGGAACGAACTTCGCCTTCTTCCAAACCTTATCTGGGAAGAAACAGGGCAACGTAATGATCCCCGCCTGGCTCGCAGACGTATAATCTCCTTCCTGGCCCGTTGCCCTAAAGAGCAATGGGTAGAGCTGGATTCTTTCATCGGCCTCATAAAGGAAGAAGAACCTGATTTTCAGCGCCCCGATGGAAACTACAGCTCTTGGTATATCCGGGATCGAACCACCGGGGAATATTTGATGGGCTTTGAGCACTGGGACAAAGTGGAAGGTGCATTGATCCGCTTCCTCATCACTGGCCCTTTCTACTGGCTGGGAACTCTGGAGCTGGGAACGGATGAAGAGGGGAGAATAAACTCTTTCCGCCTCTCCCCGTGGGGAGAGGAAATCCTGAGCCAGGCTCCCGTCAAGCCCCGCCCTGAAGAGCCGATAATAGTCCGGCAAGATTTTACTATCCTGGTTCCCCGTCGGGCCAGTTTATACAATCGCTTTCAGGTAGAGAGATTTACCTCCTGGACTGGCACCACTGCGGAAGCTCACCTTTACCTTATGACTCGTTCCTCTCTTGAAGAAGCCTATAAAAGAGGCATAACGGTGGAAATGATCCTGAACTTCCTGAGAAAGGCAACTGGCGGCCGTGTTCCCTCCTCGGTGGTTCGCTCCCTAAAACGCTGGGCAATGCTCCAAAAAACTTTAACCCTGCGGTCAGTAACGCTTCTGGAAGCACCTGCCCCTTGGGTTATGGAGAAATTAAAAGACGAGCCGGGATTTAAGGAACTTATAAAGGACCTTATTTCTCCCACCATAGCGCTGGTAGATGAAGGCAATATTCCCAAGCTGGAAGAATTCTTACGACGTGCCGGCTATTCCCTCAGGAAAATTCTTTCCACCCGCAAACCTCCGCTGGAAAATGCCTCGCCTTAACCATTGCAAGTGTAACTTATTCTGCTGCAAACCGGTACCCCGTGCCACGCTCTGTAAGAATGTAACGAGGGCTCTTTGGTTCATCCTCCACCTTGGCCCGCACCCTGTGGATGTAAGTTTTAAGAAGGTTCACATTCCCCTCATTCCCCGGCCCCCATACTTCCCTTAAAAGTTCATCATGGGGAATAGTCCGACCCCGATGGCGGATGAGTTAAAAAAGAAGTCGCCTTTCTTCCTTGGTGAGGTGGATTTCTTTGCCCTTTTTGTAAACCTTACCGCCCATGAAGTCAGCCTTTAGTTGCCCTACTTCCACCATAGTTTCCTGAATTGCCGGAGAGCTTCTTTCCAGAAGCTTCTTCACCCTTAAGAGAAATTCTCGGGTGTTAAAAGGCTTGGTCAGGTAATCGTCGGCTCCAAGCTCAAGCCCTTTGATTTTATGTTCATCCCTGGACAGGCATGTCAGCATGAGGATGGGAACAGAAGAAAACTCCCTGACCTTAGCACAAATATCCCAGCCGGAAATCCCGGGCATCATTATATCCAGAACAATAAGGTCCGGATTTTCCCGGAAAGCAGCGGCCAGGGCCTGTTCGGGATTCGTTACCCCTGCGACTTCGTAATTGTTGAGTTTCAATATTTCGGCAAGGTATTCCAGATCCTTTGGGTCATCATCTATTATCAGGATTTTAGGCTTCATTGGCCACCTCCCGCACTTTAAGGCGCATCATTCCGAAACCCTGGGAATTTCTCTCCCCGAAGCCTGCCTCGTATCCCAATTTTATGAGTTCCGGGCTGCCTTTCACTTCAAAAACCCCTTCATAACAACGGATTTTTACGCCATAAATTGCAACTAGTTTGGAGCGGTATTCCAAAGGCTTCATTTCCACTTCCCCGCTGGGGACTCTTTCCCCAAAGAAAGCCTCTGCTTTACGTTGAAGGTTTTCGGTTATAATTCTGGAGTAATCCTGGTCCTCAGGGGAGAGGAAAACTTTGCGCATTTTATCCCCTTCCACTATTCCAGTAGAAACTACTATTGGCGAAAGAGTTTCTAAGACAACCCTATCCCTGGGATAAAAAGAGGGCTCTGTCCAGACCATGCCCACTACCACTTTCTGCTTTCCTAGGTTAATCTCGGGATAAGTTAAAAGGCCAGATGCGAAAGCTTCCATCACCGTAGCCAAGGGTGATGATACCCACCAATTGATGGGGGGTTCCAGCCAAAGGCCATTCTTTTCCTGAGTTGCTGAACGGGGAAAAAGCCACGAAAAAGTTATAAGCTTGTAACGCCGGCTTCCCACCACAAAGCCTTCGGAATGCAGGCGAGAGGCTAATTCTGGAGAAGTTTTGCCTATGGTCCTGTAAACAAGGCCCTGAAGCCACTCTGGATAATGCCATGGGACCCATATACAGTCATCGGCATGTAAAAGTATGCGGACTCTCATATGATAACCTCTATGAGAGCCTTCTCCTGACCTATTACCTCTTTACGCACAAACTTCTTATCGGGCAGGCGATAAATGTAGACGCTGTCTCTTTCCAAATCCAGGATTTCCTTCAACTTGAACCTAATAGCCTCTAATTGTGACTCACTTAATTCTCCCTCAAAGGCACTGTTCTGGACCCAGTGCAGAAAACGGCGGAGGAACTGGCAAACTTTTGCCACTCTCTCTTGTTCCACATCGTAAACGATTATGACATACATCACCACCAGATCCTAAAGGCTTTATAGGTTTCCATGCCCAAAAGGTGACGTATTAGTTTATAAGCCTCAAGCCTGATAAGTTGGCGGTAAGAGACGTGCCGGCCCAATTTTCTGTGCTTTATGGTCTCCCCCAGGGAGCTTTCAAACTCTTGTATGAACCTCTTCAAGGCTTTGTCTTTTAGATATACTCCTTTTGCTTCCCCAATCGCTTCAAAATCTTCCTCCCCGATTATCCCTTTATTTATAACCCGGAAAACTGTGCGGTCTACCACTAAAGGCTTAAAGACTTCGGACAAGTCAAGGGCAAGGGAAAAGCGCCTTTTGGATGGCTCGTGAAGGTAACTTACAGCGGGGTTGAGCTGGGTAACGTATATTTCTGAAAGAGTTGCCGTGTAAAGGAGGCTATTGCCCAAAGACAGTAAAGCGTTGACCATATTATCCGGTGGGCGCCTTACCCTTTTCTCAAAGGGCTGCTCCAGCTCTAAAATCTCATTGAAAGCTTTATAATAAGCTTCTCTCGCTTCCCCTTCTTCCCTCATAATTTCAGGCACACTTTGGCATTCTTCTAACCGCTCTATACTTATCTCCACAGCCTTTATGGCTTCACCAACCACCTTGCCCCGGGATCGGTAATAGTTTAAGTTGCGGCGGATATTATGTAAAGCGCCTGAAACAAACTCTTTAGCAATGGCTAAACGCCTTTTGGGGTCAAGGTAATATTCAACCTGGCGGACCAAAAGGTGGCCACTTACGTTAATTTCTCTGGGGTAGAAAGTACCAACGTAAAAGCCGTAGTAATTGAAGCAATGAACTGGGATTTCGTTCTGGGCAAGGAATGAAAGCAACTTCGTGTTAAGGTCAATTTCCCCGAAGAGGTATAGATCGCGGATGTTCTCAACAGGGATAGGGTGGCTATTTAATTTTCCGTCATCCCCTTCATATTCCAGGTAGATGTTATTTTGCTTTCGCCTTAATCTTCCACTGCGGAAGATATAATAAGACTGGGCCACAAAGCTTCACCCCCAGCACAATTCAGAGTAAGCACAAACACGGCAGATAGGCGTAAATTCAGCGGGAGGTGGAGTATGCAATTGCTCAATTTGTTTAATATCACGCAATGCTTCTGAGACTTTGGCTTCCAATTCAGGAGAGATACGCACCTCTTCCTTTCGGCGCTCTTTTGGGAAACGCAATTCCCCTACCAACTCTCCTGCTCCAAGCCATTTAAGGTATAAGAGGTAATAGCCTATTTGGAGCCTCGCTGCCTCCACAAGTCTGCTGGAATATTTTACCTCAAGCACCCTTTGCTCGTACTCCACAAAGTCCACTTTGATTAACTCATCAATAATTACCTCCCTCCGCGGTAGATCGGGGTAAGCACGCTCATGAAGCAACCTTCCTAAAGAAACTCTATCGGAAAGCGGCTCCATTCGCAACCCTTTGGAGTAAAGCCAAACCTTACGGTGGCAAATTGCCCAATAGTTGACTTTTATGCCATTGGTCCGCAGTTGCTCAAACTCTTCGTCGCTTAACGCTTCAATTGGGACT
>Ga0105162_1000206_pt1 | contig 39777 bp, 47 predicted proteins | sample JNZ201metaG_FD_81532 | JGI IMG/M metagenome (GOLD analysis project Ga0105162, IMG submission 81532) | Hot spring microbial communities from Jinze hot spring, China to study Microbial Dark Matter (Phase II) - JNZ 20120812A | ecosystem: Environmental > Aquatic > Thermal springs > Hot (42-90C) >...
ACTGAAAAACAGAAGGAAAAGTATATCCCACCGCTGGCGAAGGGTGAGAAAATTGCCGCCGCGGCTTTTACGGAGCCAGAGCATGGAAGCGACATAACCCGTTTAGACACGACAGCCGTGAAGGTCGGCAACGAGTGGGTTATAAACGGCTCAAAACAGTTTATAACAAACGCTCCAATAGCCGACACCTTTATAATCCTATGCCAGACAGACCCCAACGCTACACCATCCCACAGAGGTCAAAGCCTGTTTCTCGCCGAAAAGGGCATGCCCGGACTGGAGGCGACAAAGCTTCAGGGCAAGATGGGTATAAGACCTTGTGTTACGGGTTCTCTTGCGTTGTGTGATCTTCACGTGCCGGAGGAGAACCTTGTAGGCGAGCTTAACAAGGGCTTTTATTACGCTTTAGAGCTTTTTGATGGGACGCGGATAACGGTTGCGGCTCAAGCCGTTGGCATAGCTCAAGGAGCGTTTGAAAGGGCGCTTGCATACGCCAAAACCCGCAAACAGTTTGGGCAGCCCATAATAAACTTCCAAGGAGTTTCCTTTAAACTGGCTGAGATGGCGATGAAAATCGAGGCGGCTCGCCTACTCACATACAAGGCGGCTTGGATATATGATCATGAAAAGCCTAATCCAGCTGCCACGTCTATGGCGAAAGCCTACGCGAGTCGTGTTGCAATGGAGGTAACTGACGAGGCGATTCAAATTTTCGGTGGATATGGATATTTGGCGGACTATCATGTTGAACGGTTCCACCGCTGTGCAAAAATAACTGAAATCTACGAGGGCACAAGCGAAATTCAAAAGCTGACAATCGTGAATTTCCTCCAAAAACAACCATAATTTTCTGTTTTTGCCAAAAATCCCTTCTACAGTGTTTATTGAAAAGTTTTATACATTTTGCCAGTTATACTTCTGGTTCTAGGAGGAGTGTTGTTTGATTGAAAAACTGAAAAAGGCAGCTGTCATCGGCTCTGGCGCGATGGGGCATGGCATAACGCAGCTTTTGGCGATGAGCGGCTTTGAAGTGGCGATGGTAGATATAAGCGATGAACTTCTCCAAAGGGCGCTGGAGAAGATCAAGTGGAGCTTGGGCAAATTTGTGGAGAAGAGACGCATAAGACAGGAGGATGCAGACGCTGCGATTGCAAGGATAAAGACAACCACGAGCTATGAAGAAGCCGCAAGGGACATAGACATAGCCATTGAGGCTGTCCCAGAAAACCTTGAACTAAAAAAGAAGGTTTTCGCCAAACTCGACAGCATAGCACCACCCCACGCAATACTAGCCTCTAACACCTCAACCCTAAGCATAACTGAAATGGGAAACGCCACAAATAGACCCGACAAGGTGGCTGGAATGCACTTTTTCAATCCACCCCAACTTATGGCGCTTGTGGAGGTGATTAAGGGCGAAAAAACAAGCCAGGAAACAATAGACGCCCTCGTGGAATTGGCTAAAAGGCTTGGAAAAACCCCAGTAGTTGTGAAGAAGGATGTACGGGGCTTTATAGTGAACCGGGTTCTAGGCGCGGTTTTCAATGAGGCTTTCTGGGCTTATCATCGTGGAGAAGCATCGAAAGAGGGGATAGACGCCTCGGTGAAGTATGGTGGAGGCTTTCCCATGGGATGGTTTGAACTGGCGGATTTTGTTGGATTAGACATCGCCTACGAAGTTGGAAAAATACTCTATGAGGCTTATGGTGAGCGCTTCAAGCCATGTGCAGAAGTTATAGAACCGCTGGTTAAAGCGGGAAAGCTTGGGCAAAAAACAGGCGTCGGCTTCTACGACTGGACAAGGGGGCGTCCAAGAATCCCCTTCAACCTTATGGAAGAATATGATGTTGAAAGATCTTGGGCTGTAGCCGTAAACGAGGCGGCATGGCTAATACGTGAAGGAGCCGCAGCCCCGGCAGACATAGACACAGGGATGAAGCTTGGCACGTATTGGCCGTCGGGCCCATGTGAGTATGCAGATAGAACAGGCTTGGATGTAGTCCTAGATAAGTTGAGGGGACTTTACGCCAAATACAACATGGAAATGTATAGGCCATGCCCATTGCTGGAGGAATATGTCAGCAAGGGCTGGCTTGGCAAGAAAACGGGAAGGGGGTTCTATTAAATGAGGTTTGAATTAACCGAGGAACAGATTGGGATAAGAAATGCCGTGAGGGAGTTTTGCGAAAAAGAGTTTAAACCAGAACTTGCCTTGGAATTGGATCGAAAAGAGGAGTTTCCCCTAGAACTTTACAGAAAGGCTGCCAAGCTGGGCTTTACAAGCATGTTCTTCCCACAAGAATACGGTGGACAAGGATACGGTCTTCTTGAAACATGCATTGTGATAGAGGAAATGTGTAGGGCGGATTCATCCCTTGGTGTGGCGATTTCGAGTGGGAACTTCGGCAGCGAGCTTATCCTCGTCTATGGCAGCAAGGAGCAGAAGGAGAAGTATCTTCCACCTATATGTAGGGGCGACTACCTTTCCGCGGCCGCCTTCACAGAGCCAAATGTGAGCGGAAGCGACATAACCCGCATGGAAACAACAGCCACCAAATATGGGAATGAATGGTGGATAAACGGCACAAAAACATTCATTACAAATGCCCCTCTAGCCGACTTCATAATCGTTTTAACACAAACAGACACGAAGGTTAGGCCCACGTATAGGGGCGAAACCCTCTTCGTGGTGGACAAGGGCACCCCAGGCTTAGAGGTGACAAAACTTCACAACAAGATGGGAATCCGCTGCTCAGTAACGGGTGAAGTGAGATTCGACAACGTTAAAGTCACCGACTGGCACATTGTCGGCGAACTTAACAGAGGCTTCTATCATTCCATGGAGTTCTTCGACAAGACTAGAGTTGGTGTGGCAGCCCAAGCAGTCGGCATGGCTCAGGGTGCATGGGAAATAGCCTTCAAATATGCCAAGCAACGGGAAGCCTTTGGACAGCCGATAATACAGCATGAAGCCATAGGCTGTACTTTGGCTGAGCTGGCTACGAAGATAGAGGCGGCTAGACTCCTAACCTATAAGGCTGCTTGGCTTATAGATGTTGGGAAGATGGATCCCATGGCCACTGCCATGGCTAAACAATACGCGAGTCGCGTGGCAATGGAGGCAACAGACTTCGCCATCCAAACATTGGGTGGATACGGTTATTTGGGCGAATACCGCGTCGAAAGATACCACAGAGACGCAAAAATAACCGAGATTTATGAGGGTACAAGTGAGATCCAAAAGTTGACGGTGCTTAAGTATCTCCTCAGAAAGTTCTGAAAGTTTCCAAAGAGTAATATAGGTTTAGCCGGAAAATGGTTCCCGGGTGAAATGGTATGAGTAAAGCATACGAAACCCTAAAGGTGGAAAGGGAAGATAACGTTTTGTGGATAACCCTAAACCGTCCCCATAGGCTCAACGCCTTCAACGACGTTTTGATGGAAGAACTTGCAGACGCCCTGGACACTGCCGAAAAAGACCAGTCCATAAGGTGTGTTGTGATAACCGGTGAAGGCGACAGAGCCTTCAGTGCCGGCGCAGACGTAACTATGTTCCCCAAGGCTACGCCTGTAAAGGCTGAAGAATTTTCTAGGCTTGGACAGAAGATTTTCAGCAAGATAGAGGAAATGTCGAAGCCGGTTATAGCAGCCATAAACGGCTTTGCTCTTGGAGGCGGACTGGAGCTTGCATTGGCCTGCGACTTTAGAATAGCCGCGGAACACGCTGAACTTGGATGTCCAGAAATAAACCTTGGGCTTATACCCGGATGGGGTGGAACCCAGAGACTTACGAGGATCGTTGGGCTGGCAAAAGCCAAGGAAATTATCATGCTTGGAATTCGGCTTAAAGCTGAAGAAGCCCTCAAAATAGGCTTGGTTCACAAGGTTGTACACTACGAGAAACTCAGAGACGAAGTCCGTGAACTAGCCAAAAAACTGAGTGAAGGCCCGCCCATAGCCCTGAAATATGCCAAACACGCCTTAAACTTTGGAACGCAAGTCCCCTTAGAGGCGGGGCTACGCATAGAAGCTGGCCTTATGGCCTTAACCTTCTCCACGGAGGATCTGAAAGAAGGCGTAGAAGCCTTCATGTCTAGGCGGAAAGCCGAATTCAAGGGGAAATAAACCCATCAACCCCCTCCCTTTTTGATGCTTAATTGGGCTGTGTCCCGGGAAGTGATGGAATGAGGAAAGTGGCGATAATTGGCGTTGGGAGTTCAAAGTTTGGAGTTAGAAGCGATGTGAATGTGGCGGAACTGGCCTTTGAAGCGTTTAAACCCTCAATCGAGGATGCTGGCATATCCCCCAAATACATAGAGTTCGTAGCCGTAGGCTCCACTGGAGCGGGGGCATGGTATGAGGAGCTTCTTCCCGCCGTGGTTTCAGCCGAATACTGTGGTTTAACAGGTGCCGGGCTTGTGCGCTGTGAGGCTGCGTGCGCCAGCGGAAGCGCAGCGTTTACGACAGCCTATTGGGCTGTAGCCAGCGGGCAAGCGGAAATCGCCTTGGCCCTGGGTGTGGAAAAAATGAGGGAAATTGACACGCCAACCATGATGGAGTGGATTGGTCGGGCTGGCTATTACCTATGGGAGTTTCACAATTTCGGTGTAACATTTCCAGCTTATTACGCCCTATATGCGACGGCCCACATGGCCAGATTTGGGACAACGGAGGAGGACTTGGCGTTGGTTGCCGTTAAAAACCATAAGTATGCCTCAATGAATCCAATAGCCCATCTTCAGAACAGGATAACCGTTGATGATGTTTTGGCCTCAATGGTCATAGCTGCGCCCCTAAAACTCTTCGACTGTTGTCCGGTGACCGACGGTGCAGCCTCCATAATCCTAGCCTCAGAGGAAAAGGTCAAGGAGCTTAAAATCGACACTCCGGTCTGGGTTGCCGGAATAGGTTATGCCTCTGGAACAGCAAACATGAGCAAGAGGCTTGACTACGTAGGGCTTGAAGCAACGGTTTCAGCCTCTCAAATGGCTTATAAGATGGCTAAAGTCACACCGGAACAGCTTGACATGGCCCTAGTCCACGACTGTTTCACAATCGCCGAAATAATGGCCTATGAAGACCTCGGTTTCTGCAGGAAAGGTGAAGGCGCCAAGCTAATCCGGGAAGGCCAGACGGAGATAGGTGGAAAAATCCCCGTGAACGTTGACGGCGGTTTAAAGGCGAAGGGCCACCCCATCGGCGCAACGGGCTGCTCCATGATATACGAACTGACAAAACAGTTGAGGGAAGAAGCCATCGAAAGGGGGAGACAAGTGCCCATGAAAAACTACATCGCCCTAGCCCACAATGTCGGTGGAACAGGCCACTACTGTTATGTGACGATTTTGAGGAGGTAGCCATATGGCGGCCATGCCATCCATAAAATCTAGGGAAATAAAAATTGTGCAGGACATACCTATAAGCAAGACATTGCCATTCTGGGAGGGCCTCAAACAAGGAAAAATTTTAGCCACAAAATGTAAAAGATGTGGAAAACTATATTTCCCGCCGGTTGCTGATTGCTCGCAATGTCTAGTCTCAGATATGGAATGGGTTGAACTTAGCAGCGAGGCAACCATTGAAACCTTTACGCATGTTGTTGTTAGACCCGCAACCTTCCAGCATGAGAAACCCTACACGGTGGCTATTGGTAGGCTAAGGGAGGGCGTTCGAGTGCTTGCATGGTTGACAGGCTTTAAACTTTCGGAAATCAAGGTGGGCATGAAAGCCAAACTCATAGCGAAGATAACTCCTGAGGGGAATCTAGCCTATGAATTTACCAGACCAGAATAGGTGGACACCGTGAAGTTTCACTTATGGAAAGTATTATTACTTCTAAGAGGCGGTTTATCTATAGGTAGGGTTTATTATGCCAGCTAAAAAGAGAAAGAAAGCCGAGGAGGAAGGAGAGAAACCTGAAGAAAAGCCGTGGTACAGATTTTACCCTCCGGGCGTTAGAAAACACATAGAATATCCAGAAGTGCCCCTTCACGAGTTTCTCATAAACTCAGCTCAAAAATACCCTGACAAAACAGCCATCATCTACTTTGATAGAAAAATGACCTATAAGGAATTAGATGTGCTCAGCGACAAATTTGCAACAGCATTAGCCGACTTTGGCGTGAAAAAGGGAGATAGAGTTGCCATATTTCTGCCAAATATCCCTCAATTTGTGATTTCATACTATGGTGCGTTGAAGGCTGGTGCTGTTGTTACGGCGATTAGCCCCCTCTATAAGGAGCGGGAGGTTGAACATCAGTTAAATGACTCGGAAGCCGAAACCATAGTTGTACTTGACCTACTATATCCTATTGTCGAAAAGGTTTGGGAGAAAACGAAACTCCGAAATGTGATCGTTGGAAGTTTGAAGGACTATATGCCCACCTTCAAAGCTGTTCTCGGGTCGTTGCTTGGAAAGATTCCCTCACGCAGTGTGGAGCGTAGGGTAAATCTTCACTTCTTTAAGGAGTTGATGGAAAAGTATGAGGCTAACCCGCCGAAGGTGGATATAAACCCTAAGGAGGATTTAGCCGCCCTCCAGTATACCGGCGGAACCACCGGTGTCTCTAAGGGGGCTATGCTAACTCACATGAACCTCGTTTCAAACGCCGTGATGTGCAGGGAGTGGCTTCAAGCTAATGAAGGCGAAGAGGTTGTTTTAACGGTGCTTCCGCTATTCCACATCTACGGTATGACAACAAGCATGAACGCTCCAATATTCTTCGCTGGAACAATGGTTCTCCTACCACGATTCGATCCAGTGGCGGTCTTGCAAGCCATCCAGAAATATAGGGTAACCGTTTTCTGTGGTGCACCCACAATGTACGCCATGCTACTAGCTCATCCAGACCTCAAAAAATACGACTTAACCTCAGTGAAGTTCTGCATATCTGGCGCTGCACCGCTGCCACCCGACATCCAGAAAAGGTTTATGGAAATTACCGGCGGAGTTTTGGTTGAAGGGTATGGACTTACAGAGTCTTCGCCAGTCACCCATGCGAATCCCCTTGACAAAACAATGAAAACCGTGAAGATAGGCTCTATAGGAATACCATGGCCCGACACCGACGCCAAAATAGTTGATATAGAAACAGGAGAGAAGGAGCTTCCACCCGGCGAGATCGGCGAGCTGATTGTTAAGGGTCCACAAGTCATGAAGGGCTATTGGAAGATGCCTGAAGAAACCGCTGCTGTTTTAAGGAATGGGTGGCTCTATACCGGCGACATTGGAAAGATGGATGAGGATGGCTACTTTTACATAACAGACCGAAAGAAGGACCTCATTAAATATAAGGGCTACAGTGTCTATCCAAGAGAGCTTGAAGACGTCTTATATGAGCATCCGGCTGTGAAGCTCTGCGGCGTAATCGGCAAGCCGGACCCCGTTGCTGGCGAAATTCCAAAAGCCTTTGTGGTCTTGAAGGAGGGCATGACCGCTACTGAAGAAGAACTTATGAAGTTTGTGAATGAGCGGGTTGCCCCCTACAAGGCGATCAGAGAGCTGGAAATTAGAACAGAGTTGCCGTTAAGCGCTGTGGGCAAGGTTCTCCGCCGAGTCCTAAGGGAAGAGGAGCTGAAAAAGATGGCAGCTAAAACCAGTTAACCCTCCATTTTTATTTTGTCATTTTGTTAAATTGGCTCGTTTAGGCGTTTTCCAGTCTTGGCGGTCCACTCATTGACTGGTATGGCAAATTGCTTCTCCACAGCGTTTCTATGGAAACTGTTGTAGGTGCAGAAGGGCACTATTTTACCGTTCGGCGTAGCATAGTGGATGACGCATTTTTGAACCCGGTCTAAGTCGAAGTTCCAGACGTCCATGAAGTGCATTATGCCTATCATAACGATTCTCCGCATGAATTTTCCAAGAGCCTCGTAGCTTCCCTTGGTTATAACGTCCTTGAGCAATCCTCTGACAAGCGGTGATTTCACCATTGGCAGAAACTCTAACATCTTCATTTTCGCCGCCGTCCTTTTTCCCTTCACACCCGTGTAATAGATGTCCCAGAAAATCTCAGCAAACTTGTCCACGTCTATGTACTGGGTTATAGGCTTGTATGTGCCATCCTCCTCAACAACTATGAAGGTTGCAGCTCCGCACATGGGGTGCATCGTGAACTCGGGATAGACACGGTTTTTAATGATTCCCATTCCCTTGGATACTGGTACAGGCCAATTAACGGGACGCCAGTCCCATCGGGTGATTTTTCCGTTTGTCTGCTCCTCTATCAGCTTGATGGCATCGGGCACTGTTATGCGCATTTTCCGCATTTCATCTCGGCGAGCTCTCCCAGCCATGGATATGGGTTGAATGTTGACGCATCTGACGACATCATGATTTTCGACGGCATAGCGGATTATGTCGCCTAAATCCCCGTCATTGACGCCCCTCGCCAATGTGACGACCAGAACTATGGAGTCTAATCCAATTTTTCTGGCGTTTTCCAGAACCCTCTGCTTTATTTGAACGAGGTCTGTTTTGCCCCTCGTTTTCTTGTAGATTTCCTCCCTTAAACCGTCAAATTGGAGATAAAGCGTGCTCACCCCCGCATCCAAAAGCCTCTTGAAGTATTCAATGTCTTCTGCAAGGCGCAAACCGTTCGTGTTAACTTCTACGTGGGTTATCCCAGCCTTTTTCGCCTCTGCGACAAGAGCTGGCAAATCATTTCTTATTGTGGGTTCACCGCCGCTGAACTGGAGGGCATTACACGCCCATGGCTTATTGCTCCTCAGCAGTTTAATCATGTTCACGATTTGCTCGTAGCTTGGTTCATAGACATAGTTCACAGCCCCGGCATAGGCAAAGCAAACTGGACAAGCCATGTTGCATCTGTTTGTCACGTCTATTATGCCTAAAATGGTGTGGGACTTATGCTGTGTACATAATCCACAATCATAGGGACAGCCCTTAACAGGTTTTGTGTGGGGGTTTTCTAGTCCGGTTCCGCCGTATTTGGCGTTATACCAGCCTTCATAAAACCATTTAAAAAGTTCAGCGTCCCCCCAATAAACATCCTCAAATCTCCCATGTTCCGGGCATGTTTTCTCAAGGTAGATTACCCCGTCATCCTCATAGATTTTCATGGGAACCCTATTCAGACATTCTGGACAAACGCTTGTAGAGTAACGCTCAAACTTCAACGCTTCTCGGCTTTTAGTCATTTCCATCCCTTTAATTCTAAACAGTTAAATTTTGGCTATAGCGTTGGGGGATATTAAAATTTCCACAACTTTAATATGGTTAAAAGTATTATTCATTTTCATGAGCGAAAAAATAAAAGCCCTTCTGCGAAAAGCTGGACTAACAGACTACGAGGTAAACGCCTATCTTGTCCTCCTGGAGAAAGGCGCCTTAACAGCCAAACAGATAAGCTATGGGGCGCAGATACCGTTCTCAAAAGTCTACCAAGTCCTAAACAGTTTGGAAAAGAAGGGCTGGATAGAAGTTTCCAGAAAAAGACCCAGCAAATATTTTCCAAAATCTCCAGAGGCGGCGTTAAAAGCGGCGAAAGCAGCCATGGAAAGTGAATGGATGCAAGTTGAAAGAGCTGTTGCCGACGAGCTGATGCCCCTCTACGAGAAGATTAAAAGCAAGGAGAAATACGCCATCTGGATTCTTAGAGGTTTGCCAAATATTGCCTCAAAGTTTAAGGATATGATTAAAAACTGCCGTGAAGAAATGCTCATAGCATTTCCATTCATCAAAGAGGATCTTCTCATGGATTTTCTGCCGCTTCTCCACTCCTTTATTGGAGAAAAAGTGCAAGTGCGTTTCATGGTCTCTAAGGGGCTGAGCGAAAACATTTACAGAGTTTTTTCAAAGGTTGGCGAGGTGAGATTGAGGGATAAAATGTTCGGCGGCGGCGCTATATCCGACGGTGTGGAGGTGCTGCTGCTATTCAGCGATGAGAAGGGCGAGATAACAGCCATATGGTCCGACCATCCGGGATTAGCTGGACTCGCCAAGGACTACTTCAACTATCTTTGGAAGGAGTCTGAGGGAACCTTAAAATCTCCGGAATCTAGTAATGTCTAAAACTTAACCGAGAGATGGCGCTGTTTGCGAGTAAAAGTTAGGGTTACCGGCATAATCCAAGGCGTGGGTTTCCGTCCATTCATTTACCGCATAGCCCTGAAAAATGGCTTGAAGGGTTATGTCCGCAATATGGGCGACGCCGGCGTGGAAATTCTTCTTGAAGGTGAAGAACACGCCATAAACAATTTCCTGAAAGATTTGAGGGATGAAAAGCCGCCTTTAGCGAGGATCCACGAAATCATAACGACAAGACTCGAGGGTGAACATCAATACACAGACTTTAAGATTATTAGAAGCTCTGAAGAAGCTGAATTTTCCGGCTCTGTTATTCCTCCAGACGTGGCTATATGCGACAAATGCCTAAAGGAGCTCAGGGACAGAATTAATCCGAGACATGACTATTTCTTCATTACGTGCACGGATTGCGGCCCCCGTTTCACAATTATCGAGCGCCTTCCCTATGATAGAGAGAACACTACAATGCGGGATTTCCCCATGTGCAGTTTCTGCCAAAGTGAGTTTACCGATCCATTGAACAGGCGTTTTCACGCTCAAACGGTGGCTTGCCCAAAATGCGGTCCAAGAGTCTATCTGACAACCCGCAGCGGCGAGATGCTTTCATGTAGAGATCCAATACAGGAAGCTGGCAAAATGATTTCTGAGGGCTTTATCGTTGCCATTAAGGGTTATGGAGGCTTTCATGTTGCGGTATCCACGCTGAAAGACGAGCCTCTGATGAGGCTTAGAAGGGCTAAGCATAGGCGGCAAAAGCCCTTCGCCATTATGGCGCGAAGCCTAGAGGCAACCAAATCTTTTGCTGAAGTCAGCTCTAAAGAGGCTGAGCTTCTAGTCTCTCCCATGCGCCCCATAGTGCTGCTGAGGAAAAGCGGCGACTACTACCTTTCTGAGCTTGTAGCCCCCGGCTTGCACAATGTTGGGGTCATGCTACCCTACACTGGTTTGCATTACATGCTCTTTGACGGTGTGGACGACCCCGCTTTCGTTATGACCAGCGCCAACCCGCCAAACCAGCCCATAGTTAAGGACGACGATGAAGCTCTGAAGACGCTTGGAGGCATAGTAGACTATTTTCTATTCCATAATAGGCGGATTGCCCATCGATGTGATGACTCCGTGATGCGGGTGCATGGCGAAAAACAGGTTTTCATTAGGCGTTCAAGAGGCTACGCCCCAGCACCCGTCGTGCTTCAGGAGAAAGCCAGCAAATGTATTTTGGCATTGGGCGGTGAACTAAATAACACTGCATGCGTTCTAAATGGCAACAAGGCTTTCATATCCCAACATATCGGTGACGTTGAAAATGTGGAAACCCGCGAGTTCCTCAGAGAAGCCGCTGGACACTTAGCTCACCTAACCAACAGCAAAATTGAAGTTGTTGCGTGCGACTTGCACCCAAAATTCACGACGACAAAGCTTGCCCAAGAGTTGGCAACTAAGAACGGTTGGGAGCTTGTTCAAGTGCAACATCACTTCGCTCATATAGCCGCCTTAATGGCTGAACACGGCGTTGACGAAATCGTAGGCGTATGCTGCGACGGCTACGGTTATGGAATCGACGGCGGAGCATGGGGCGGAGAGATAATTTTCGCTTCACGCAACTCCTCCGAAATGAAACGTGTCGCCCACCTTGAAGAGCAGCCCATGGTCGGCGGAGACATGGCAACCCGTTATCCCCTTAGGATGGCGGCTGGGATCCTCCAAAAAAGGCTGGATGTTGAGAACTGGCTTATGCGGAATAAACGCTTTTTCCCGCATGGCGAGAGCGAAGTTCGCTTGATCCTTCAGCAGTTAGAAAAAAGGCGAGGCGTAATTGAAACAACGAGTTGCGGGAGAGTTTTAGATGCTGCTGCGGCGGTTCTTGGCCTGTGTTATGAACGCACCTACGAGGGTGAACCAGCCATAAAGCTGGAATCCGCAGCTATAAACGGCGAAGACTTCCTCCAATTAAAGCCCATAATTAAAGGTGATGTTCTAGAAACAACGGATATGCTACTTGAAATATTTGAAAGACTGGAGAAATGTGCCCTGGCTGATTTGGCTTTCTCCGCCCACGCATATCTGGCTAGGGGCTTGGCTGAACTTGCCGTTGAAAAAGCCTTAGAAAGCGGCGTCAAATTCGTAGGTTTTTCTGGAGGAGTTGCGGTCAACGAATTGTTCACCAAGCTCATGCGTGAAACCGTAGAGGCTGCTGGTTTGCGTTTCCTAGTCCACGAGGCTGTTCCGCCCGGCGATGGCGGCTTGTCTTTTGGGCAAGCTGTCTATGCTGGACTTTTCCACTTTTAGACGCAACCATTTTATTGGTGTATGTCTTGGTTTTCGATGAAGACTATGTGTTTGGCTATTCCAGCGAAAGTCGTGAAGGTTCAGAATGGCAAAGCCCTAGTGGACTTTGGAGAGGTCGTCCTAAGGGAGGTTGACATATCCCTCGTGGACGTAGAGGTTGGCGAATATGTTTTGGTGCACGCTGGCTACGCCATCCAAGTACTAAGCCGGGAAGAGGCTGAAGAAACGCTGCGGTTGTGGCGGGAGCTCCTAGAAGCCGAAAGTTCGCTTGAAACAAAACAACAGCGTGTTCAGAATGCTTGAGCATTTAAGGTTTAGAAACCCCGATCTAGCTAAACGTGTAGCCGAGAAAATACGCGAAACAGCGCCGAAAAAGGATGTTGTAAAAATTTGCCATGTCTGCGGCACCCATGAGTGGACTATAACTCACTATGGCCTGCGAAGCCTCTTGCCCTCAACCGTCGAGGTTATAGCTGGGCCAGGCTGCCCGGTTTGCGTTACACCGGCCTCTGAGGTGGATGAGGCTGTTGCCCTCGCCCTAAAAGGGGTTGTTGTGGCGTGTTTCGGGGACGCTCTGCGAGTTCCGGGCTCCGAGAAGTCGCTTTTGGATGCTAGGGCTGAGGGCGCTGATGTCAGAGTTGTCTATAGTGCCATGGATGCTGTCCACATGGCTGAAAAGGAACCGGATAAGGAGTTTGTCTTTTTTGCCATAGGCTTCGAAACCACAGCTCCCTCCACGGCTCTGGAGGTTTTGCGGAAACCACCCCGAAACCTCAGCTTTCTGGTTTCTCATCGCCTCATTCCACCAGCCATGGAGCTTCTACTGGGAATAGGAGACCTCAACATAGATGGTTTCATCGCTCCAGGACACGTAAGCACCGTTATAGGCTTAAAAGCCTACGAGGTTTTTCCAAAAGCCTACCGCATGCCCACCGTTGTAGCTGGCTTTGAACCTCTTGACGTTTTATTCGCAATCTACATGATTCTGAAGCAGATTAAAGAAGGCACAGCTAGACTGGAAAACGAGTATGTTAGGGCTGTAAGCTGGGAAGGCAACATCAAAGCCCAAGAAATAATGCAGAGGGCCTTCGACACCGTGGACGGTCAGTGGCGTGGACTGGGAGAACTGCCATCCTCAACTCTCAAACTAAAAGAGGAGCATGCGGCTTTCGATGCGAGGGAAAAGTTTGGAATCCGCATAACAAGTGGCAGAGACATACCGCCCGGATGTCAATGCCACCTTATAATGATTGGAAAGATAAGGCCTACGGAATGCCCGCTTTTCATGAAGGCTTGCACACCGCAAAAACCAGTGGGTGCATGCATGGTTGGCATAGAGGGAACATGCCGAATCTGGGCAAAATCCCAAATCAAGTAAAAGCTTTTATTCAAAATGCAACATACCAAGAAGCGCTTCTAAAGTGGGGTTTGGAAGGTGAGCTTTGAATCAAACAGGATTTTAGGCGGTGTTGGCGCACTGTTAATGGTTATAGGCGCCGTCGGCCTTTTCACATCGGCTTACCTCCTGTTCCTTCTGTTTGTCGGAGCCGTCTTGGTCCTAATAGCCCTAAAGGGTTTCGCAGACCACTATCAAGACGGAGGAATTTTCAATGATGCCCTTTATGGATTTATAGCAGCGGTTGTCGGCATAGTGGCAACAGTGGCTGTAGCCATAATACTCCTATCACCGTTTATTGCAGAATTAGCCGGCGCAGAATTAGACGTCGGCAACCCAGCGGCTATGCAGCAAATCATACGGCAAATAGTCATGGAACACCTACAACAAATCCTTGGCGCTTCATTGGGGGCTTATCTGGTCTTTGTCATATCTATGATCCTCTCGGCAATATTGATTAAGAAATCATTGGACGCCCTCTCCGCGCGGTCCGGCGAGAAAATGTTCGGGACGGCTGGTCTGGTTTGGCTTATAGGTGGAGTGCTGACAATAATCTTGATAGGCTTAATAGTCATCTGGATTTCATGGATACTGATGGCTGTAGCCTTTTTCTCCATTAAAACCGCCCAGGCACCAGCTCAACCAGCAGCCTTCCAATTATCGCCGCAGCCTCCTCCGCAGTAACGCTTCCCCTTTATGTTTTTCTCTGTTTATCGGTTAAGCTTAAACATTGAAGAAGCGAACTGTATAGGGGAGTGTGCGAAATGAGCAGCGAAGGTGATAGAGCCTATTCGGGTAAATGTGTTGATTGCGGCGCGCCTCTGGTTTTGTATGAGATGGATTTTGAGAAGAATCGTCGGGTTATGCAGTGCACCCGCTGCGGGCTATTCCACTTTTACAAGAAGGATTTTTTCGGCAGATGGAGACTTGTCAAGGCTGGAAGGGTGTCTGATCTCTGGAGAAAACAAAAATAGCTTTTAGCAGATTCTTGGAACAGGGTCTCCCACTGGTCTTGGAATTATCCTTTTTCCGCCCACAACCGTTTGCATGGCAACACCGGTGAACGCGTTTGTGGCTTCGCCTATTATTTCGGCCTCTTTTCCCTCCTCTGTTGTCCTTAAGAGTTCTAGGAGTTCTTCGGCTTTCTCTCCTATAACGCCTATGACTATTTTCCCCTCATTTCCAACTTCAAGAGGATCTAAGCCCAACATTTCGCAAGCCGCTTTAACATCTTTCCTTATCGGAATTTTGTCCTCATAGATTAGGATACCCACATTAGATTTTTCGCTGAACTCGTTGAGGGCGTCGGCTAAACCGCCGCGGGTGGGATCTTTCATGGCTGTTATGCCGCCCACCTCGCCAAGCAAACGCTGGATCAAGCGGTTCAATGGTTTGACGTCTGATTTTATGCCGCTTCCAAAGCTTAAGCCCTCTTGGGCGGATAAAACCGCCAATCCATGGTCGCCGATGGTTCCAGATATGACTATTTTGTCTCCGGGCTTAAGGTTGGAGTCCAGAATCCACCGTGCCTTGAAGTTGCCTCTAAACCGTTTCACAACGTTTAGGTTCTTTTCCAATGCTTCGGTTCTCCTGCCAACTCCTGAAACGTTTACTACACAGCCGCCTAAACTGCCCTTCTCAACAACTTTCGTGTCGCCGGTGATTATGCCGACCCCTGCTTCCTGGCATGTCTGGCGCATGCTTGCCAAAATCCTTTCAAAGTCCGATAGGGCTAGCCCCTCCTCAAGTATGAAGCCACAAGCCAAGGCGTAGGGTTCAGCTCCCAGAACCGCGATGTCATTAACGGTTCCGGAAACAGCTAAGCGCCCAATATCCCCTCCCGGGAAGAATATGGGCTTTACAGCGTGAGAGTCGCTTTTCAAAACGATGTCGCCGATGACTGCAGCGTCATCCAACGCCTCAAGGGGGACCTCCGCGGCTTCCAAATCGCCAAAATACCTTAAGATGTAGTGTTTGACCAGTTCATGCATCACCGTTCCACCGGCACCGTGCAACATGGTTATGGTGCCTTTACTCATGCTCAAGGATCTTCACCGTTTCTGGATACTGAGGCGATTGCCCGAGATAAAGGAATCGCAACATTTTTTGGCGGTGAACCAAGCCAATAGTGTCCCTCCCCCCTTTACCTTCCACATACCGTCTTGATTTTTGGAGGCTTAAAGTGCATTTGGGCCGGTAAACTGTCTGGAAACATCTTTAACCAAATGGAAAACCATATAAATCGCCATGCAGCTGTTCAATTGCACAGTTGGAGCGTCTATCAAGTGCCAGAGTGGGGATACTCAATACCCGAAGAGGCATTGGATCCCGAAAAAACGGTTAAGGCAAGCGGGCGAGAGATTAGAGTATCCCATAAATCAGCCCGCGAAATATGTAAAACCATCAAGGGGATGACTCTTACTGAAGCTAAAAAATTCCTCCGGGACGTGATAGCCAAAAAGAAGGCTGTCCCCTTCAGAAGGTTTAAAAAGAAGGCAGCCCACCGTCACGGCTTGGAAAAAGCCTATGCGGGCAAATACCCGGTCAAAGCAGCCAAGCAGATCCTAAAAATCCTCGAAAATGCAGAGGCAAACGCTGAAAACAAGGGCTTGGACACTGAGAGGCTCAAAATTATTCACGCTTCAGCATACCCCGGAATGAAGATTAAGCGTTATATGCCTAGGGCTTTTGGAAGGGCCACTCCAAAATTTGAAACATTAACCCATGTAGAGCTTGTTTTGGAGGAGCAGCCTGCGGCGGTTGCGGAGGAAGCCTAAATGTCTGTTGTAAAACATTTCATTTCTAAAGCCAAGAAAAGGACGGAGATAGACGAGTTCCTTCAGAAAAAGCTTGAAAAAGCCGGGTATGGTGGAGTAAACATTGCTGAAACCCCCCTTGGCACGCATATTGTGATTTATGCCATGCGGCCGGGGCTTGTGATAGGTAGGAGCGGCGAAACCATAAGGGAGCTTGCCAAAACCCTAGAGGAAAAGTTTGGCATTTCAAACCCCCAAATTTCAGTTTCCGAAATAGAGGTTCCCGAGCTTAACCCATACATTGTTGCCACCCGGATAGCCTCAGCCCTCGAGAGGGGCGTTCACTTCCGAAGGGCAGGCTTTTGGGCTTTAAACCAGATAATGGAAGCCGGAGCTTTAGGGGCTGAAATAATCATCAGCGGGAAGCTTAGAACAGAAAGAGCCCGTTACGAAAAGTTTAGGGCTGGCTATCTGCCAAAATGCGGAGATCCAGCAATAAAGTACATGCGAAAAGCTGAGGTTCATGTGCAGTTAAAACCGGGCATTTACGGAGTAAAGGTTAGAATAATGCCCCCAGAAGCAAAGTTCCCAGACAAAATCCAAATAGTGGAGCCTTCACCGGAGCTAGAAGCCACAGGAGCTGAAAGCGAGGAAAAAGAGGCATCCGCGGAAACTGGACAAGAGATGGAGAAAACCGAAAAAGAAAGCGGGAGGCTTCTGAATAATGCCGATACTTAGGGTTAAAGAGATACGGGAAATGTCCCCTGAAGAGCGAGCTAAAAAACTCAACGAGTTTCGAACAGAGCTGCTTAGGCTAAAAACCATGATTAAAGCCGGCGGCGCCGTTGAAAATCCTGCGAGAATAAGAGAGCTGAGAAAAGCTATCGCCAGAATACTGACAATAGAAAACGAGCAGAAGCGGCAAATAGAGAAGGCGCGGGAATCCGGGAAGGGGAGAAAGAGCGGATGAAGGTGACGCCCGATATAATACGCTATGAGTTCATAGGCACCGAGGCTAAGGTTGCCAAAAGCACAAACCCCAGCTGCATGGGGATTAAGGGCAAGATCCTTGACGAAACACGAAACACCTTTACAATACTCCATAATGGCGAAAGGAAAATGATTATAAAGGAAACATCCATTTTTCACTTCAAATTTCCCGACGGCACCGTTGTAGAGATCGTCGGCAAGCTTCTTGTTGGGCGCCCCGAGGATCGCCTTAAAAAGCGAATTAGGAGGTTATGGTGATGGCGCTGGCCTTCAAAAAGCCCGAGAAAACATGTAATGACCGAAACTGCCCATTCCATGGAAAACTCTCCATAAGAGGCCGTATACTGGAAGGCGTTGTTGTCAGCGCCAAAATGGATAAGACGGTTATAGTGCGGCATGACTATCTAAAGTATGTTCCTAAGTTCATGAGGTATGAGCGGCGCCACAGCCGAATCCCCGCCCATAACCCGCCGTGCATAGACGCCAAAGAAGGAGACTATGTTACAATAGCTGAATGCAGGCCTATAAGCAAAACAGTCTCTTTTGTTGTTGTTGAAAAGAAGGAGAAGGAGGCGCAGTAGAAATGGCTGCAAAGGCGAAAACCAGGGGTCTAGCGGCAAAGGGAGTAATTGCGCAAAGGCCAAAGATATCTAGGGGTCTGCCCACAGGTGCAATATTGAAGTGTGCGGACAACACGGGGGCAAGGGAACTTCGCCTAATACAGGTTATGGGATACAAGGGTAGACGGGGTCGGCAGCCCTCCGCCGCTGTAGGCGACCGCGTAACAGTCTCCGTCAAGCGTGGAACGCCTGACATGCGTAGGAAAGTCTTCCAAGCTGTTATAATTCGGCAGAGGATGCCCTTCCGCAGAGCCGACGGCGTCTGGGTCCAGTTTGAAGACAACGCCGCGGTAATAATAACTCCCGAAGGCGAGATGAAGGGTTCTGAAATTCGCGGTCCAGTGGCGAAGGAGGCGGCTGAAAGATGGCCAAGAATAGCCAGCGCAGCCAGCATAATAGTTTAGCGAGGTGAATGGCGGTGCAGGTTACAGTTAAAACATCAAAACCCTCCAAACAGAGGAAACTGCTGTTTCAAGCTCCGGATCACATACGCTACAAACACTTCGCCGCACCACTGTCTCCGGAATTGAGGAAAACGTATGGAACGCGGAGTCTACCTGTGAGACGCGGCGACACTGTTCGGGTTATGCGGGGCGACCATAAGGGGTTTGAAGGAAAGGTTGCCCGTGTGGATAGGAAAAAATACCGCATTTACATCGAAGGTTTGACGAGAGAAAAAGTTGACGGAACAACAGTATTCGTTCCAATCCACCCATCAAAAGTCATGATAACCAAGCTTAACCTAGATGATAAATGGCGGAAGAAGATTTTGGAAAGAAGGAAGAAAGTAAAAGAAGCTGTTGCGGAAATTGAGAAACCTCCAGAAGCTGCGGTGGCTGCCGTAGAAGAGAAACTGCCAGAGGAAAAGCCAAAAGTGGCGGAGCTCCCACCAGCCGAGGAGAAATCTAAGCCTAAAAAGAGAAAGAAGGCAGCGAAAAAAGCCGTGAAAAAAGTGGAAGAGGCCAAGGCTGAGGTGGAGGAAAAGGCTAAGCCTGAAAAGAAGACCAGAACGAGAAAAAGAAAATCATCGGAGGAACAAAAAGTTGGGTAAAAAGGGAGGCTCAACAACTCTAAAACGTAAGCCAGCACCGAAAATCTGGCCCATCCACCGGAAAGAGTACGTTTGGGTTGTAAGGCCTACTCCAGGACCCCATTCCCTCGAAAAATGTTTACCCTTAACCATAGTTCTGCGTGAAATCCTTGGATTTGCAAAGACTAGAAGGGAAGCCAAGATAATAGCTTCTCAGGGGAAGGTTTACGTTGATGGGAAGGTTAGACGGGAAGATAAATTCCCAGTTGGACTTATGGACGTCATCTCGTTCCCAGAAATAGACAAACACTTCCGTGTGCTTCCATCCCATAAAGGCTTAATTCTACATCCAATTCCTAAGGAAGAAACAACCTTCAAGCTTTGTAGGATAGAAAACAAAACAACAGTCAAGAACGGACACATACAGCTAAACCTCCATGACGGCTCAAACGTCCTCATTAAAGTTGCGGATCCCAAAAATCCCCAAGAGGATGTCTACACGACCTATGACACAGTTAAGCTGAGCCTCCCGGACAGGCAAGTCATCGGACACATAAAAATGAAGGAAAAGGATTTCGCCATCATAACAGGCGGCAAGAACATGGGAAAGTATGGGCGAATAATTGAGATTGAAGAGGCAAAGGGGAAGAAACGCAAGGACGCCATAGTAACCATAGAGGATGATAAGGGGAACCGCTATCAAACAATCTTAGACTTTGTGTTCGCAATAGGCGAGGAACATCCTCTCATATCGTTGCCGGAGGCTTCATAGAATGTCCGAAGATGAGATCAGAAAAAGATGGGAGGAGAATCCGATGCTTAAACCAAGGATAGAGAAGGTTGTGGTGAATATATGCGTTGGGAAATCCGGCGAGCCCCTTGAAAAAGCCTCAAAGGTTTTAAGGGATTTGACCGGGCAAAACCCGTGCAAGAGAAAAGCCAAGAAAACGATAAGAGATTTTGGGATAAGGAGGGGCGAACCCATAGCATGTGTGGTTACCCTTAGAAAACAGAAGGCCGTGGAATTTCTGAAAAGGGTTTTACATGTAGTTGATTATAAACTTCCCAAAAGCTGCTTCGACAAGCAAGGAAATTTCGCTTTCGGCATAAAAGAGCACATAGAAATCCCCGGGGTCAAATATGACCCTGAAATCGGCATCTTTGGCATGGACGTCTGTGTATCGCTCTGCCGGCCTGGTTGGCGTGTTAAGTATAGGCAGAGGGCCAAGTCCAGGATCGGCTCAAAGCACGCTTTAACTCCTGAAGAAGCCATGGTTTTTGTTAAAGACGCTTTGGGGGTTGAAATAGTCTAATAGGAGGCGTAGAAGGTTATGGCCAAACAGAAATCCAAGAAAGAACGAAAATATGGCAAGGGTTCACGTCCATGTAGAAGATGCGGATCTTACGGACCCATTATCCGACGTTATAATTTATATTTGTGTAGGCACTGTTTTAGGGAGGTAGCCAAAAAGCTAGGCTTCCAGAAATATGAATGAGGAAAAGAGCCATGGACGTGTTAGCAAACGGCTTGACAACAATCATGAATAACGAGATGCGGAACAAACGGGAATGCGTGATTAGCCCAGCCTCTAAACTTCTGGGCAAAGTTCTGAGGGTTATGCAGTTGCACGGCTATATCGGCGAGTTTGAATTTATAGATGATGGGCGCTCTGGAAAGTTCAAGGTTCAACTTTTGGGAAGGATAAACAAGTGTGGGGCCATCAAGCCTCGCTTTGCGGTTCGTGTTGATGAAATTGAGGAATGGGAGAAAAAGTTTCTGCCCTCCAGGGATATTGGATTGCTGATTATTTCAACATCAAAGGGGGTTCTCACCCACAGAGAAGCCAAGGAGAAAAAAATTGGAGGCAGACTCTTAGCCTTCGTTTACTAAAAGGTGGGCAGCGATGAGGGCCATCGAAGTATCAAAGGTTCTACAAATTCCAGAAGACGTGGAGGTCACCTTGGAAGGCAAAAAAGTAACCGTAAAAGGGCCTCTTGGCACGCTTACCAGAGACTTCTCGTATGCCCCAATTTCAATGGAGCTTCAGGGTAAAAGCCTCAGAATATGGGCTAATTGGCCCCGCAAGAAGGAGAGCGCCCTCGTGGGCACAGTTTATGCGCACATAAATAACATGATTACAGGTGTTAGAAAGGGTTTCACCTATAAGTTGAAGATAGTTTTCTCCCATTTTCCAATTTCAGTCAAGGTTCAAGGCAACACCGTTTTGATAGAAAACTTCACTGGTGAAAGAAGCCCTAGGAAAGCGAAAATAATTGGCAATGTGAAGGTTAAGGTTCAAGGCGACGACGTTATAGTTCAAGGCATTAACCTCGAAGAAGTCAGCCAAACAGCGGCGAACATTGAGCAAGCAACCAAAATAAGGAGGAAGGACCCGCGAGTTTTCCTTGACGGAATATACTTGTATGAACGCAGCGAGGGGATGGACTAGCATGAGTGAGTCAAAAACCACAGCTTTAGAAAAGGCTCTACGTTTAAGAGAAAAAATCAAAAGGAAAAAGCCGGACTTCGTTAGGCAGGAAAGCTGGCGATATGATCGTCTAAAGGAGAACTGGCGTAGACCAAAAGGCATAGACAACAAGATGCGGAGAAAAATCAAGGGATGGCCGCCCACGGTGAACGTTGGATACCGAGGACCAAAAGCCGCCAGAGGGCTTCATCCATCCGGATATGAGGAAGTTTTGGTCTACACTGTTGAGGATGTTAAAAAGGTCGATCCAAAAACACAGGCTATACGGATAGCCCACACTGTTGGCAAAAAGAGGAGACTGCAAATCATTCAGGAAGCGAAGAAGCGGAAAATTATCATTCTGAATCTGGGCGAAGCTAGGGAAGAGGCTAAAGAAGCGCCAGCTGAGATGGAGAAGCCGGAAGAAGTCAAGGAAGCCGGTGAAGGCGAGAAGGGCAAGGAGAAGAAAGAGGAAGTTGCTGAGGGAGAAAAGAAGCCAAAATCCAGACGGAAGAAGACCGAGAAAAGCGATAAAGAGGAGGCGAGTGAACAATGACAAATTTGAGGAGTCAGAGACGTTTAGCGGCGCAGATACTGAAAGTCGGCGAGGAAAGGGTTTGGATAGACCCAAATAGGATAGAGGATGTGGAAGCAGCTATAACCCGCGAGGAAATCAGAAAGCTAATCCATGAAGGCGTAATCAAGCCCCTAAAAGAGAAGGGGGTAAGCCGCGCAAGGGCACGGGTAATTCATGAAAAAAAGAAAAAGGGTTTGAGACGGGGACCTGGAAGCAGAAGCGGGGCAGCCGGAGCCAAAGTTTCCAAGAAAGAGGCTTGGATGAACAAGATTAGAGCTTTGCGCAGAAGGCTTCGTGAGCTAAAGGCTCAAAAAGTAATCACCGAAAGCACATACCGTAAACTTTATGTTATGGCGAAAAGTGGTAGATTTGCCTCCATCGCCGACATGGAACGATACATAAAGGCCCATGACCTATGGAGGAAGCGTTGATGGCCAAAGATGCCCGCTACTGTGTGCCCTACCGTCGAAGGAGAGAGAGGAAGACAAACTATCGAAAGAGGAAGGCACTGATACTTTCTGGAAAACCCAGGCTTGTGGTTCGTGGTTCCCTAAAGAACATAGTGGTTCAAATAATCACCGCCAAACCTGGAGGCGACGAAGTCTTAGCCTCAGCCCACAGCAGGGAACTCCTCAAAAAGTTTGGTTGGAAGGCTCCGAGGGGCAACCTCCCAACAGCTTATTTGACCGGGCTTCTATGCGGATTGAAGGCCAAGGCAAAGGGCGTAAATGAAGCCGTATTAGACATTGGGCTGCATTCCCCGACAAAGGGGGCGAGGGTTTTTGCGGCTCTAAAAGGAGTTTTAGATGCGGGCTTAAATGTCCCTCACGGGGAGGAGAAGCTTCCAGACGAAGAAAGAATAAGAGGCTTGCATATCGCTCAGTATGCCAAAATGTTGGCGGCAACTGAAAAATATATGACAGTGTTTTCCAAGTACCTAGAGAATAATCTTCCCCCCGAGAAGCTTCCCGAACACTTTGAAGAAGTCAAGAAGGCGGTGATTGCCGCCTTCAAGAGTGGAGGTAAAGGCCATGGCGGATAAAGCAAGCAGCCTTGAGCAATGGGTTCCAAAAACCCGTCTTGGAAAACTTGTTCAGGAGGGTAAAATAACCTCTATTGAAGAGGTTTTCATGGAAGGTTTACCCATACGGGAACCTCAAATTGTGGATGCCCTGCTCCCAGATCTTCAGGAGGAAGTCATAAACATAAACCTGGTTCAGAAACAGACGGATGCTGGTGAAAGATCAAGGTTTAAAGCGATAGTGGCTGTTGGAAACAGAGACGGCTACCTTGGAATAGGCTCTGGAAAGGCAAGTCAGGTGCGAACAGCCATAGAAAAAGCGGCTGCAAACGCTAGACTCAACATAACCCCCATCAGGCGGGGATGTGGAAGCTGGGAGTGCGGATGCGGAAAACCCCATTCAGTGCCATTCCAAGTGGAGGGGAAATGCGGAGGCGTCAGAGTTGTCGTGATTCCTGGACCTCGAGGCTTAGGGCTCGTTGCCAGTGAGGTTGCAAAGGTTATCCTTGGACTTGCCGGAATAAAAGACTGCTGGACTAGAAGCTATGGCTCAACGAGGACTGTTCCATCCTTCGCCTACGCCCTTTTCGACGCCTTGAAGAAAACCTACAGCCTAATAACCCCAGTGGATTGGGTGAGATGATTGACTGAACAGCTTCAACAGCGCAGGTGCATAGCCGTTGTGCGGGTTCGGGGAATAATAAGCGCCCCCCTTCAGGTTAGGGAAACCCTCCGCATGCTAAATCTAAAAAGAAACAATTACGCGGTCTTAATTGACAACCGCCCATCATTCCTCGGAATGCTCAAAACAGCCCAAAACTTCATCACGTGGGGAGAAATCTCAAAGGAAACGCTAACGGCACTGCTCAAAAAAAGGGGCAGACTCATTGGAAACAAGAAGCTTACAGATGAGTACGCCCAAAAACTGGGTTTCAAATCGCTGGATGAACTGGCAGAAGCCATATACAACTGCAAAGTCGAGTACTGGAAGCTCCCAGACATACAACCATACTTTCGATTACACCCGCCCACAAAAGGCTTCAAAGGCAAAATAAAAAAAGGCTACGGCATGGGAGGCGAACTCGGGTACAGAGGCGAAAAAATCAACGAATTACTAGAGCGAATGATTTAGCTTTTACCGCGCATATTTCCGGGCGATACCTTTTATAGCCAGTTTACAGATGCCATTACTGCAGTGAGGGAGAAGGTTTAGAATGAGATGGCGGAGAAGCGACAGACGCCCTAAATGGTTTAAAGCCGTAAAAAGACTGGACGAAGCCGAGGGTAGAAAGCGCCCCAAAACATTCGTTTTTAGAGATCTAAAGGTCAAGGGACACCCGTACGGGTATAAGCGGTTAGAAATAGACGTCTCTAAATGCAGGGAGCCTAAGCCTCTGCTGGACGTTCTAAATTTAGAAGATGGCATAGTCGTAGTTGCGGAGCTTAAAGGCTTCAAAAGGGAGAACATCAAAGTCAAGGTGGATGGGCGTCAACTAATCCTCTCAGCGAAAAATCAAAATCGCAAGTATTATAAACGCTTAAATCTTCCCGCCGTGGTCATTCCAGAATACATGCATACAACTTATAAGAATGGAGTGTTGGAAATAAGGCTTAAGAAAGCTGTTGAAGAAAACGCGATGAGCAAACTGGCTGGTTAAGAGAATGCCCCATAGACTCAGAAAAATCCGGAAAAAAAGAGGCTCACGGACATGTGGATACGGCAGAGTAGGCCAACACAGGAAATCCGGCTCAAAGGGTTATAGACGGGCAGGCCGCCACAAGCACGGGTGGACCTACGTCATAAAATATGAGCCAGACTACTTTGGGAAAAGGGGCTTCACGTCTCCTCAAAGTCTTAAAAGGATAGTCAAGGCCATAAACGTTGGAGAACTGGAGGAAAACCTTGAGAAATTCGAGCCAAAGGAGGAAGAGGGCAAAATCTTCGTGGACCTAGAGAAGTTTGGGATAACAAAGCTTCTAGGTGCCGGAAGAGTCACCAAGCCGCTGGTTGTGAAGGTTGCTTCATGCTCCAAAACCGCAGCTGAAAAAATAAGAGAGGCGGGAGGCCAAGTTCTAGTACAGTCTACAGAGGAATCGGGAGAGTAGCGTTAACCCATGGCCGGGCGATTTCTAAACTTTTTCAAGCCAATTTCAAGGTTCATTCCGGAAGTTAAGGCCCCAGAGCGGAGGGTAAGCTTCAACGAGAAGCTTTTCTGGACAGCCATAGCCCTCATAATATACCTGGTCATGGCAAGCGACGCCTGCCGCCTCTACGGGATTCAAAGGGAGGAGGAATTCGCCCCATTAAGGATAATTTTCGCCTCCAGCCGCGGCACCCTCATGGAGCTTGGAATAGGTCCCATAGTGACTGCTGGGCTAATCCTACAGCTTCTAGTCGGCTCGGCTATGATAGAGTGCGACATGTCAAAACCTGAAGACAGGGCGTTATTCACTGCAGCAAGCAAGGTTTTAGCCCTAATCTTAACTGGTGTCCAGGCATCAGCATACATAATAAGCGGCGTGTATGGCCAGCTCCCGGGGACAACAGCCATCATAGTCTTCCTGCAACTGTTAGCTGCTGGAATGATTGTAATGCTTCTTGATGAACTTATCCAGAAAGGTTGGGGGTTCGGCAGTGGAATAAGCCTCTTCATAATGGCTGGAGTAGCCCAGCAAATATTCATGGAATGCTTTAATCCATCACCGCCGGTCGACGAATATGGAAGCGCTGGAATTTTCATTGCTTTGGTGCAGACGATTATGAGCGGAAAGCCCATAACCGGCTTGTTGCTCAGGGGAAACTTTCCATCATTAGTGGGGCTTATAGCCACGATCGTCGCCTTCCTTGTCATAATCTACATGGAGGGAGTGAGGGTGGAATTGCCGCTGTCCTATGCAGGCTATCGAGGCTTCAGAAGCCGCTATCCAATCAAATTGTTGTATGTTTCAAATCTTCCAGTAATCTTCGCTTCAGCCCTCTTCGCCAACATATACTTCTTCTCCTACATTCTCTGGAGCCAGCCTTGGGGACGAAACAATTTCTGGATTAACCTTTTAGGCTGGTATAAGCTTGAGGGAAATCAATATGTGCCAGCAGGAGGCCTCGTCTACTACGTGACTTCCCCAGGGAATCTTTCAAATGTCATCGCTGAACCCGTTAGGGCATTTGGCTACCTGGCTATTTTGGTAATTTTCTGTGTCATTTTCTCGCTTACATGGCTTGAAGTTGGCGGTTTAGGTCCATCTGCAGTTGCAAAACAGCTTGTAAACGCTGGCATGCAGATCCCGGGCTATAGACGTTCCGAAAAGGCTGTCGAACAGATTCTTAGACGCTATATTCCAGCCGTGACTGTGCTTGGCGGAATAATAGTCGGGCTTATAGCGGGCCTGTCAGATTTCTTCGGGGTTTTTGGCTCAGGCATTGGAATTCTCCTCTCGGTAGGCATCATTTATCAGTACTATGAAATTCTGGTGAGAGAAAGGGCGGCTGAGATGTACCCCGCCTTTAGAAAGATCCTTGGAGGCTAGATGGAGGGCGGTGGAATGGTGCCCAACACCCCACCTGGCTCAACGCTTTTCTTCTTCTTCCTTGCAGCCACCATATCCTTCCTAATGACTCTTGCAAACCGCTTATTCACAGACCCTGAAAAGCTAAAGGCTTGGAGGAAAGAAATCGCGGAATATTATCAACAGTTGAGGGAGGCTCAAAAAAGCGGGGACAAGAAGCAAATGGAAAAGCTCATGAAAAGACAGCAATACATTTTACAGCTTAATGCCAAAATCTCTTGGCAATCAACAAAAGTGACCCTCCTATTCTTCATTCCAATCATAATCATCTGGTCGTTCTTGGGGAGGATGACCTGGGAACCTGGCGTCGCCTACTTTCCAGGTGTTGGGTGGAACCTCCCCATACCCCTGTTTGGGGCGTCCCTGTTCTGGTGGTACGCCCTATGCTCTATATTCTTTGGCACTCTGTTCTCCCATTTATTTGGCTTAGTAAGTGTGGAGTGATGTAAAATGCCAAGGCCAGCCTTGAGAACGAGAAGTCGGAAACGCGTTTCCAAAGCCCTGCCTGGAGGGCGAACAAGCATACACTTTAAGCGTGAAATTCCCGGACAAGCCAAGTGCGGTGTCTGCGGTGGCCCCCTTGCGGGGATCCCCCGTCTGCTTCCATCCGAGATTAGAAGACTCAATCGTTCTCAAAGAAAGGTTTCAAGGATCTATGGCGGCCAGGTCTGCCCAAACTGTCTAAAAACGGCACTGAAACAAGCGGCGAGAACTCTAGGTGCTAAAATTTCCAGCTGAGGCTTCTGTAGATGGCTGAAGAGCCTGTGGTTATCTGTATTTGCGGCATGGCTGGAAGCGGAAAAAGCACTGTAGCAAAGAAGCTAGCCGAAAAATATGGTCTAAAATATTGCTCTGGTGGAGATGCCCTGAAAGCTTTAGCCATGGAAAAAGGCTACAAACCCCTTGAGAGGGGCTGGTGGGAAAGCCGGGAAGGATTATCCTTCCTCGAAAACAGGGAGAAAAACCCGGAATTTGACAGGATGGTGGACCAAAAGCTCTTGGAAATAGCGGAGCAGGGCAACGTCATACTGGACAGTTGGACCATGCCGTGGCTTCTCAAAAAGGGCTTCAAAATATGGCTGGAGGCTTCCCCGCGGAAAAGGGCTGAAAGGGTTGCCAAGAGAGACGGGATAAGCATCGAAAAAGCCCTAAAAGCCTTGAAGAATAAGGAGGAAAAAACAAAGGCCATTTATAAGAGGCTTTACGGTTTCAGCCTAGGCGAAGACTTCACACCATTCCATTTAATACTTGACACAGAACACTTGACGGCGGAGGAGGTCTTCCAAACTCTAGTCCAAGTTTTGGACAAAATGATCTTTAACAAGTGATATACCTTCTTCATCACCTCTTTTCAACCCTAGCAATTTTTAAAAGCCATAGCAGAACTACCTCTATAAGATCCTTCGATTGGATATAGTCCAGTCTGGAGGAGAAAGGTTGAGGCATGTAATGCTTGGATTGGCCACAGGAGTCCTTTTAACCGTTTTTTCCTATTTGATGCACGCACCAAGCGAAACTTTTCAAGCATTACTTGTCTTCAACACGTTCTTTGTGTGCATGCTTTTCCCGCTTGAGGGCTCTCTAAAAAGAAAAATGACTGTTCTTTTTGTGGGGAATCTCGCATGCTTTGCCTGGAATACGCTTTTTTCAATGTTTACTGGTGCCGCCATTGTTTATGTCGGTGAAGGTTTTAAGGCGCTTGTTGCTTTCTTAAATTCGCTGCTTAATTTATTGTGGATTGTTTCCTTCTGGTCTATAAGTCTAGCGTTTTTAAGGAAGCATCCAGGAGGCAGGTGATGATTCAGAGTGTTTATTGAAATTCTAGAGGCATTATTTCTGCTTTCAACCGTCGTGATGGTTGCCTATCTTGTTCGACACTACCTCTTTACTTTGGTGGCTCTTAAAACGGCCCAGAGAAAGCAGGTAAATCCAAATTTCGGGGATGCAACCTATCAGCCAACAGTTTCTGTTCTGATTCCGGCCAGAAACGAGGGGCGCGTTATCGGAAGGCTTCTCCAAAGGATGACGGAGCTGACCTATCCAAAAGATAAGCTTCAAGTGATAGTTGTTGATGATGCGTCAAAAGATAACACTGGAAAAATAGCTGATGAATATTCCAAAGCCTACAACTACATCACGGTCATCCACCGTAATGAAGACGAGGGTGGACGTGGAAAGGCTTCAGCATTAAACGCCGGATTAAAACATGCAAGTGGCGAGATACTTCTGTGTTTTGATGCAGACTATTATCCACAAAGGGACATAATCGAAAAACTCGTAAAGGAATTTGCGGACCCAAAGGTTGGGGCAGTGCAGGGCCGCGTTGTGGTTTTAAATGAGCCGCAAAATGTTGTGACGAGGCTTGTTGCACTGGAGAGAATCGGCGGATACCGCGTGGACCAAGAAGCTCGTGACAAGCTTGGCTTAATAACTCAGTTTGGCGGAACAGTGGGTGGATTTCGCCGCCAACTTTTGGAGGAGCTTGGCGGTTGGGATGAGCAAATGCTCGCAGAGGACACAGACCTTACTTTTAGGGTTTACCTTGCTGGCTGCAAGGTCAAGTATGTCTTGGACGCGGAATGTTATGAAGAGGCTGTTGAAAGTTGGCGGGCCTACTGGAGACAGCGGTACCGATGGGCGAAGGGGCACATGCAATGCGCCTTCAAACATACGTTAGTCCTCCTAAAAAGCCGTAGGCTTACGCTTGTCCAGAAAATTGACGGCCTCCTATTGTTAAACATTTACTTCATGCCCGTCATAGTTCTCTTTTCATGGATTATCAGTGTCCCCCTTCTTATCATGAGGTTTTCCCAGTGGCTTACTCCCTTCTGGGCGGCTACCTTGGTTTCCACGTAGAGTGCTGTAGGAAACTTTGCTCCCTTTTACGAGGTTGGTGTTGGCGCATACTTGGATGGCAGAACTCGGGCTCAGTGGCTTATCCCCCTTTTGATTTTCGCCTTCCTATACAATATTCCAATATGCACAAAAGCCCTCATCGACCTCCTATTATCGAGGGCTACGGGGAGAAACAGCCACCGTTGGGATAAGACTGTGCATTCTGGGAATGGAAACTGTTATATTGGGATTCTGTGAAACCGAAGAAGGATGTTTCCGACTCCAACTTCGACATTGGTGACTCTATTCCTTGGCATACTAACCTTCATCATCCTCATGCTTCTGCCATCCTTTGTTGAGCTGAAAAAGCCAAGGGACCCTGGACCAAGGATTATTAAGGACCATGGCTACGCAACATTACATGATTTAGAGGATCCGACTAGTTTTGCGAGAAACGAAAGTCGCTTTGAAACACTAAGGGTTGATAATTCAGTCCTAAAGGAGATTGCAGCAATCCTTGCCGCATTGCCCAGTCTAGAGGCTTAGAGTTGCGAAAGCTTAAAGTGAGATATGCTTGAACCAATAAGCAATCATAGTCCACGCTTCCATGGGGACCGCTTAGATGGACGATTTCATATCCATTGTAGTGACAACATTCAACGAAGAGGAATACATTGGGAGATGTCTACGTTCGCTGTGCAATCAGTCTCACACTCGCAAGGAAATAATTGTCGTAGACTCAGAATCAACAGATAAAACTGTGGAGATAGCGAAAAAATACGCTGACAAAGTGATTGTCAAGAAATGCTCGATTCCGGCTGGCAGAAATATCGGAGCAAAAGAGAGCAGAGGTAGCCTCTTACTGTTTGTGGATGCTGATGTCGTCCTCACTCCTCACTGGATAGACACTGTTATGCCCTATTTGAAGGAGGATGATGTCGTCGCCGTGTATGGCGAACTATTTCCTTTAGAAAACAGCATTAAAGACAAACTTGTTTACAGTGTTTTCGGGTTTACCAACTTTTTCTCGAGGACTTTTGCCCGAAAAACCTTGTATGCGAAATTGGGGACCGCTGTTATGATAAAGAAACAGGCTTTGAAGGAGATTGGCTTTTTCTCCGAGGGCGTTTGCATCGATGATATAGACTGCTCCTTGAAGCTGAACAATGTTGGAAAAATCAAGTTTGTCAAGCAAGCTGTTGGCTACGTTTCCACCAGGAGATTTCGAAAAACCGGTTATCTGAAACTCTCTCTGATTTGGCTTATCAGCGGAAACGCCTATTTCCTCTTCAAGAAACCGCTCATTCCAAACTACACAAAAATATTTCCATAAAAGATATCTGAGAACTCTTCCCTTAAGCTCTCAGCAGTAAAAACGGTTTGGGCATAACTCATGATACCCCTTGAATGCGGCTCCTGCGGCTCGAAATTTGAAAGCCTCCCACATGGACCTTTTTGTGAAATTTGCGGGGGGCTTTTAGAGTACAGGTATGACCGTGAAAAGCTTGAAAGAGCAAGGTTTGTGGGGAAATTTTCTTTTTGGCGTTACAGGCAGTTTCTGCCCGAAGTTAAAAATGTGGCTTCCATGGGCGAGGGCGGAACCCCCATCCATAAGGCGCAGCGGATTTCAAAAACCATCGAGTTTGGAGAATTCTACCTTAAAGATGAAACACGAAACCCCACAAACTCCTTCAGGGACAGATGCGCGGCGCTTCTAGTGTCAAATGCTTTGGATTTAGGCTACAACACTATTGTTTGCGCTACAAACGGAAACCTTGGAGCTTCCATGGCTGCTTACTGTGCAAAGTTTGGGCTTACCTGCCATGTTGTCGTTCCCAAAAGCGTGGACGTTGGAAAACTAGCTCAGATGCTTATCTACGACGCGGTAATCGAAGAGTATGGTGGGATAGTTGATGATGCTCTAGAAAGGGCTGGGGAAATAGCCAAAGAAACAGGTTGGTATCAGGGCTCTGTGGAGTTGAATCCGCTGGCACTAGAAGCCCTTAAAACAATAGCTTACGAAGTTTTTGAACAAATAGGGGTTCCCGAATGGTTCATAGTCCCTGTTGGAAGTGGTGGAACGTTATACGCTATATGGAAAGGGTTTAGGGAGCTTAAAGATGCTGGTAAGGCAAATGCTCTGCCAAAACTGGTTGGTGTTCAGGCTGAAGGCTGCTCGCCAATAGTAAACGCATATCTGCAAAAAATGCATGAGCGAGTTCCAAAAGCGAAGCCTTCAACCCATGCTCTTGCAATTTTGGTTAAAAATCCCATATACGGACGTTTGGCGCTCCACGCCATAAAAGAATCGGAGGGCTTTGCGTTAGCAGTTTCTGATGAAGAAATTTTCCTAGCAGAGAGGGAGCTCGCAAAACTTGAGGGAATATTCGCCGAACCGGCAAGCGCCGCCACATACGCCGCCGCCAAAAAGCTTGTGGATCAAGGATTAATCGATAGGACAGACAGGGTTGTTTGTCTGATAACCGGAAGCGGGCTAAAAGCAACAGATGTTCTACAAGCCTTAACCAAAAAGAGGAAGATGGCTATTGTCGGATTAGAACTCAGCACTAAAGAAAAGATTTTGAGGATTCTAAGCAGAAAAGATGCCTATGGCTATGAATTATGGAAAGAGCTTGGAAAGGTCATGACAAGAGCAGCCGTCTACCAGCACCTCAATGAACTCTCAAACAAGGGGCTCATCACAAGCTACGAAAAAGGCGGAAGAAAATTCTTCAAAATTACAAAACGCGGAGAAAAAGTTCTCCGAGCTTTTGATGCCATTAAACTTTTGACATGAAATTTGCAGTCTAGTGGCTGCATGTTTAAATAGTTAGTTGCGGCTATACCGTGGATCTCTATGAGAGCCTATTTGACGACCCAATCGTGTATCCTAAGCGTTTTTACAGCTCTCGTCTGCCTTGCCACCATAAGCTTCACGGTTTACGTTCCAAGTACTAGAGGCTATTTTAACATCGGTGAAACCATGGTTTACACGGCGGCTATACTTTTTGGACCCTTTATTGGGGCTTTCGCCGGGGGCGTCGGCTCCATGCTTGCCGACGTCTTGTTGGGATACTATTACTATGCTCCAGCAACCCTAGTCATAAAGGCTGTTGAAGGCTTTGTGGTTGGCTTTTTAAGTAGAAGGGGTTATGCTCTCCTTGAAGTATATACCCGGCGTGAACTTAGAATCTTCACAGCTATGATGGGCATTCTCATAGGCGCTCTTGTCGGCTTTTTGGGAATTTTTTATTACAGCGGCTTTGCAGAGTTAAATTCAAGAGTTTTTCCGCTGGGAAATTCGGTTTTCTTTTTCATCCCAATGGAGTTTTGGCTTGGGATAGGCGTATTTTTTGTCTTCACGGTCTGCATTCTTGCATTCAAATTTGAACCAGAATATGGCTTCACCATTGTCTCATGCGTTTTTGGTGGGTTGCTGATGGTTCTGGGATACTTTCTCTATGAACAGTTCCTCCTTGGCGTTTTCGCCCTTGCCGAGGTGCCTATAAATGTTGGGCAGATGACGATTGGCTTAATAGTTGCAACGCCCCTCGTGAAAATTGTTAAGCGAGCATCGCCACAAGTTAAAAGCCAAACGCAAAATTAAGGATTGAGGCGAGTTGACTTGAAACTGCCTACTGGGAAGGTTCCCATCGAAGTGCTGAAAAAGATAGTTTTCAAAAATCTGGGTGCAAAACGGCTTGAAGTTGTTTTGGGACCTTCAGTTGGCTTCGACGGCGCAGTTTTAGATTTAGGCTGTAAATCTCTGATAGTTTCCATGGATCCAATAACTGGGGCTGTTGAGCGAATAGGATGGCTTGCAGTTCATGTAAACGCAAATGATGTTGCAACCTTCGGCGTCGAACCCGCCTTTTTCTCCTCCTGTATCCTTCTGCCCGAACACGCTGACGAACAAACAGTTAAGACGATATGCTCACAGATGAACAAGGCCTCAAAAGATATTGGAATGGCCATAATAGGCGGACACTGTGAGGTCACCCCAAACCTCTCCAACCCAATAGTGATAGGATGCGCTATGGGGACGACTGAAAAGGGAAAGTATGTAACAGCGGGTGGAGCGAAACCTGGAAACAAGTTAATTCTGACGAAAAGCGCGGGAGTCGAGGGGACAGCAATCCTTGCCACAGAACACTACAATCTCCTCCTAAAAAATGGTTTAAGTCCGAGTTTGTTAAAGAGGGCACAGAGGTTTTTTGAAAAAATAAGCGTTGTAAAGGAGGCTATTCTAGCCTTTAAAACAGGCGGTGTAACCGCCATGCATGACCCCACAGAGGGCGGCATCTTAGGGGGAGTCCATGAGATGGCCGATGCATCAGAACTCGGTGTGAAAATTTTCGAAGAAAAAATTCCAGTGGCCGTGGAAACTATTGAAATATGCCGGTTTTACGGTATAGACCCGCTGCAGCTGATAAGCTCAGGCGCTTTGCTTATTGCATCAAGGGAAGGGCAGGCGGAAAAAATTGTTGAAGAGTTGGGCAAAAACGGTATAGACGCGGCTATCATCGGGGAGTTCCTCCCCTCTAAAAGGCAACGACTTTTGATACGGAAAAACGGTGAAATAACGCCCCTTCCCCGCCCAGAAGCTGATCATTTATGGCTTGCACTAGCAAAATATAGATAAGCTCCGGGGCAATCAGCTTAAGAATCAAAGGGGTAGGTAATTGGTTGATTCAAGCCTTGGAAGAGTGTTCATAACTGGTGGGGCAGGTTTTATTGGAAGCCACCTGGTAGACAGACTATGCGAGAAAAATGTGGATGTTATTGTTTTCGATAACCTAAGCGCTGGAAGACTGGAGAATATTAAGAAATGGTTGAATTCACCGAACTTCAAATTCATTCTAGGCGACCTCCTTCATCCCGAAAAAATTTTAGGGTCGCTGAGCGATTGTGAAACGGTTTTCCATTTCGCGGCAAATCCGGAAGTTAGGATAAGCTCGGAGAACCCCAAAATTCATTACGAACAGAACGTGGTTGCAACCTTCAACCTGCTGGAAGCTGTCCGCAGGGCTGATGGTGTAAAAACCCTAGTCTTCGCCTCCTCATCTGCGGTTTACGGAGATGCCGAGGAAATTCCAACATCTGAGGACTATGGACCCCTAAAGCCCATATCTATTTATGGAGCCTCTAAGTTGGCTTCAGAGGCCTTGATAACAAGCTATGCCCACAATTATGGCTTCAGAACAGTTATCTATAGGCTGGCGAACATAGTGGGGTCAAGAGCCCGGCACGGTGTAATCTACGACTTCATCAAAAAACTCATGGAAAACCCGGAGAAACTTGAGATCCTCGGAGATGGAACCCAGAAAAAGTCATACTTACACGTCGAGGACTGCATAGATGCAATTCTTTTTGGTTTAAGCTTTGCACGTGGAAAGGCGGAAATTTTTAATGTGGGCTCTGAAGACCAGATAACCGTCAAGGAAATAGCCGACATAGTATGCATGAAAATAGGGTTAAGAAACGTTCAATACGTGTTTACGGGCGGGGTTGACGGCGGGAGAGGATGGAAGGGAGACGTAAAGTTTATGCAATTAAGCATTGACAAACTTAAGAAATTGGGTTGGAGACCTAAACTTAACAGTCGCCAAGCAGTGGAGAGGGCTGCCGAAGAAATCTTGAGGGACGAAATGAAGGAATGACCGTTGATAGAGAAGGATACATATTTCCCAAAAGTTTCAGTAGTAATTCCAGTCAAAAATGGAGCGGCAAAAATAAAGGATCTCCTAGACTCCTTAATGCAGGTTGATTACGATAGAGATAGGCTTGAAATAATAGTCGTGGATGGCTGTTCAACCGACGGCACACGGGAGATAGTGTCGCAGTACCCCGTTAAACTTCTGGTTGAGGAAAAACCCGGAGTAAACGCTGCCAGAAACACGGGCATAAAAAACAGCACTGGCGAAATCATAGCTTTCACGGATCATGATTGTGTTGTTCCACGAGACTGGGTTAAGAAGATCGTTGAGCACATCAAGGACCCTGAAGTGGGATGCGTTGGCGGTCAGATTTTGAGATACAACAACGATTTCCTGGCGCGATATGCTGATGAAAGCATCATTCCGGTAATGCGCATCTTCGGCAAGAAAGTTTTGTTAAGCAAAATAAGCTCTCCAGTCTACTACCCGGTTGGATGCAACTTCGCCGTAAAGAGGGAGGCCATAGAGAAAACGGGATTTTTTGACGAGAGGTTTGAATACGGCTTCGACGAGTTAGAGTTCGCTGAAAGAGTTTGCGAAAAAGGATACAAGATACTGCTAACTCCTGAAATCACGGTTAGACATAAACATCGTTCAACGGTGTCTGAGCTAATTAAACAGGCTTTCCGTTACGGACAAGGTGGAGGACTAGTTCCCAAAATTAAAGGAGTTAACAGCATGTTATCCAAGTGGGTTTTGTTGAGCATAGCGGCTTTTACCCTCTGGTTTTTCACAGTTTTAGCCTTAACAGTATACGCGATAGTGACGCGCTCCGCAACCTCTCTTTTAACATCGCTCATCCTTCTGCTTTTCCCCCTTACTGGGCTTATGACGTTTTATGCTTTCAGAACGTTCCGCTCCGGAGATGGCGTGTACAAGCGGATACTAACATACCCCTTTCTGGACATTGCTCGGTCTTTGGCTTTTGTAGCTGGAGGCTTACAGCGTCTGCTAAGACCTTCAAGGCGAGATTCGCCCCGGAAAGTTTAAACTTAATGGAAGCAAATTGAATCCTAAACATGTGGGTTGATTGCAATGGCAGAGAAGGAAGACCCTGTCAAACTACACAAGGATGGAAACACCCTATATGAGCTTGGCAAATACGCTGAGGCCCTGGAAAACTTCTTGCAAGCCTCTGAGCTCTATCAGAAAGTAAACAACTTCTTCGACGCAGCCTACTCGCTTTTCAAGGCTGGAGAATGTGCCTTCATGCTTAAGAACTACGAGAAAGCCGCCGAGTATTTCCTAAAGTCTGCAGATTTATCATTCAACAAGGGTTTCGACAGGTTTGGAGTAAGCGCACTGGAATATGCAAGGGACTGTTACAGGGCATTGGCGCAAAAAGAAAAAGCTGAAGAGTTGGAAAAGAAGATTAAGGAAATCAAGGCGCGATTAGAAGCGTCCTTCTAGCACATCCTCCATTTTTGTAAACCTATTTAGCAAACTTCCTGCAATTTTCTCGTAGAGCCAAACGGATGGCTATGCCAACCCCATTTAAGGCTTTGGCGGAATTATGCGATAAACTTGAAGGTATGAAAAGGCGTATTCCAATGGTTAAGCTAGTTTCCGATTTTCTAAGAACCCTCGAACCTGAAGAAGTCGAGCCTGCTGTTTCAATGATTTTGGGAAGAGCCCTCCCACAAAGTAGCCAAAAAACTCTTGATGTGAGCTGGGCCACGTTAAGCGAAATAATCAAGCGTATAACTGGGGTAAGCTGGGAGGTTTTCACAAAAGCCTTAAACAAAACAGGGGATGTGGGCGCAGCTACCAAAGTCGTTTTTGAAAGCAGCAGAATTAAAAGGCAAGCGTCACTGTATGAGGAGACTTTAACATTAACAGGTGTTCGCAGAAGCTTTGAAGCCACAGCAGAGGCCACGGGGCCAGGTTCTAGGGAGAAGAAGGAACGTTTAATAGAGGCTTTGCTTAGCTCTGCATTACCCCTTGAGGCCAAGTATTTGGTCAAAATAATCATCGGGGAGATGCGGACGGGCTTCCATGAGGGTTTGATGGAACAGGCGGTTTCTGAAGCCTTTCACATTCCATTAGAAATTGTTCAAAGGGCCAGCATGGTTTTAGGCGACATTGGGGCAGTGGCAGCCATAGCTAAAATCGAGGGCGAAGATGGCCTTTTAAAAGTGGGTTTTGAGGTTTTCAGGCCCGTCAAACTCATGTTGGCGCAAATGGCCGGCGATGTGGCTGAAGCCATTAGGGAACATGGCGGAAAAACCGCTTTCGAGTATAAGCTTGACGGGGCTAGGGTCCAAATTCATAAAGAAGGCGAAAAAGTTAGGATTTACAGTCGAAGACTGTCCGATGTTACGGAAAGTCTTCCAGAAGTAGTTGAACTGGTCAAGGGGAACGTGAGGGCTGACAATGCCATTTTGGAGGGTGAAGTCATAGCTGTTGACGGTGAGGGCCACCCGCTTCCATTTCAACATTTAATGCGGAGGTTCAAAAGGGTTCACGGGGTTGAAGATTTAGCCTCAGCAATCCCCGTTAAACTGTATCTTTTCGATATTCTCTATCTGAATGGGCAAAGCCTCATATCCCTTCCATACGTCGAGAGAAGACGGATTCTAGCGGAAAACGCTGGAGAAATACCCCTAACGAAGCAGATAATAACCGACAATGTCGGAGAAGCTGAACGTTTTCTGGCAGAAGCCATAAACGCAGGCCACGAGGGGCTCATAGCCAAAAAACTTGACAGCGAATACACCCCGGGAATCCGTGGAAAGCGATGGCTCAAGGTAAAACCTACGCTTCCCCCGCTCGACCTAGTGATTGTTGCAGCCGAATACGGCTATGGAAGAAGAAGCGGGTGGCTTTCGGATTATTACTTGGCGGCACGGGATGTTGAAACAGGCGAGTTTCTAACGGTTGGGAAGACCTTTAAGGGTTTAACCGACGCTGAAATCATTGAAATGACAAAGCGCCTAAAAGAACTAGCAGTGAAAGAAGAACACAGAAGAGTATATGTGATCCCCAAGATAGTTGTGGAAGTCGCTTATAACGAAATACAGAAAAGTCCAAAATATCGATGCGGCATGGCGCTGCGTTTTGCAAGGATAACCCGCATAAGGGAGGACAAAACCCCAGAGGAGGCTGACACGATCCAAAGGGTTAGGGAAATCTATGAAAGCCAGTTCTCCAAAAAGGGTAATATAAAACTTGAGAGCAGCAAACATTTAAAGGCTGGTTAAAATGGTAAATCCCAAAAGAGCCAAAATCACCTACAACGAATTCTATAGTCGCCAACTGGTCCTCAAAGAACTCGGCCCGGAAGGTCAGAAAAAACTTGCAAACTCAAAGGTCGCCGTCGTGGGATTGGGAGGACTTGGAACAGTTTCATCACTTTATCTCGCCTTAGCCGGTGTGGGATATTTGCGCCTCATTGACCAGGACACGGTTGAACCCCACAACCTCCACAGACAAGTGTTATACACGCCAAAGGACTTGGGCTATCCGAAGGCTGAGGTTTCTGCAAAAAGGCTTGTGGAAATAAATCCATTCATAAAAGTTGAAGCGTTTCCCGAAAACGTGAACGCCGACAACGTTGAAAAACTTTTAGAAGGTGTCGACTGCGTCGTTGATGGTTTAGACAACATGCGAACCCGCTATCTAGTTAATAGAGCATGTGTAAAACTCAAAATCCCATACGTTTTCGGAGCAGCCATAGGCATAGAAGGAAACCTTTCAGTTTTCGCCCCTCCAGAAACCCCATGCCTCGAATGTGTATTCCCAAACATCGACGACGCGACGCTGCTTACATGCGACGTAAGGGGAGTGCTAGGCGCAACTCCGGGGGTAATAGGCACAATGGAAGCCATGGAAGCCATAAAACTGCTAACTGGAATAGGCACACCCCTAAAGGGCAAACTAATGATATGCGACTTCAATGACATGTACTTCACCACCATAGAAATCCACAAAAGACCAGACTGCTCCACATGCCGCGGTGAAACAATAGCCGCCAATAAAACCCGCGAAAAACTCGTCCGGCTATGCGGCCGAAACACAGTCAACATAAACCCGGAAAAACCGACAAAACTAAACATAGAAGCCATCCAAACAAAAATAAAGGAAAACTTCAAAGTTCGCATAAAAACGTCTATGGCAATAGTCTTCACCTACAAAAACTACGAAATAACCATGTTCAACGGGGGACGAATGCTAATAAAAAACGTGCCAGACGAAGAAACAGCTACAAAAATCTACAATGAAATCAAACAAAAAATAGGCCTAAACTAAAACATTTATTACCAAAAACAATCTTCTAAAACACTATAGAACATGCCGGGGTGGCCGAGCGGTTCAGGCGGCTGCCTGCAGAGCAGCTATACGTGGGTTCAACTCCCACCCCCGGCTTCCTGGAATAAACCCCGGTTTGCTGCTTTTCCTTCACGTGAAGAGACACTATTTCAGTACGGGATTTAGTGGCGGGTCCGCCGGGATTTGAACCCGGG
>Ga0105162_1000208_pt1 | contig 39609 bp, 43 predicted proteins | sample JNZ201metaG_FD_81532 | JGI IMG/M metagenome (GOLD analysis project Ga0105162, IMG submission 81532) | Hot spring microbial communities from Jinze hot spring, China to study Microbial Dark Matter (Phase II) - JNZ 20120812A | ecosystem: Environmental > Aquatic > Thermal springs > Hot (42-90C) >...
ACATCTGCGTATCTAATAAAGTAATCTACATCACCAACCTTATTTATTAAATGTTCTTCAAGTTCTCTAAAAGAATCTTCTAGATTAGCCGGGTAAGCTTTACGCGCTTCAAATTTCCAATCAGCAAGTAATAAACCCATGGCTGAGAATAGACCGGGATGTGGGGGTATAATGACCGTCTTTATCCCGATCTCTTCAGCAATAAAAACAGCGTGTTGAGGACCTGCACCACCATATGCAATTAAAACGAATTCTTCGGGATTCAAACCTCTCTCAATAGTTACAAGTCTCACAGCTCTAGCCATTTCTAGATTAACGAGTTGTAGAGCCTCATAAGCAACTTCAACGGGGTTTCCAAGTTTAGATAAGGATTTTTCCGCCAAATCGTAATTAAGAATAATTAAACCATTAGCTAGTTTCAAACCTATTCTCCCCAATACGAGGTTAGCATCAGTTATAGTTGGATTAACGCCTCCTAAACCATAACATGCAGGTCCAGGTTCTGAACCAGCACTCATTGGACCAACATGTAGTGCTCCTTCATAATCTCTCCAAATAATTGTTCCACCGCCTGCAGATACTTCAGCTAAATCGATGAAGGGGAATCTTATAGGGTAGCCTGAACCCTTAATAACACGACCGTGATGGACCTCACCTCCTACTTCATACTCAGACACTATCGTTGGGTTGAAATCAATAACGGATCCAGCTTTTGCAGTTGTACCGCCCATATCAAATCCTACAACCCTAGTTAAACCAAGTTCTCTTGCAAATACAGCTGTTGCCACAATCCCTGCGGCAGGTCCGCTCTCTATTATTTGAACAGGTCTTTCAACAGCTTCCTCAATATCGATTAAACCCCCTACGCTAGACATGATATATATTTCCTCTACCCCTAGTGGAGAAACCTCTTTTTTCAGAGAAGATAAGTATCTTGATACAACTGGTTTTAATAAAGCATTAATAACGGTTGTTGATGTTCTCTCATACTCTCTTGGTTCTGAGGAAACTTTGCTTGATAACGATACGTATTTAACGTATTTTTTAATAATATCTCCAGCCATTTCCTCATGTATAGAGTTAATGTAGGAATGTAGAAAAACTATAGCTACAGATTCGATTCCATTATCCTTAAGTTTTACCCCTATATCCTCGACTTCACGTAAATTTAGTGGTTCAACTATTCGACCAGTATAATCGATTCTCTCAGTAACTTCGAATCTATATTCTCGAGGAACTAGAGGTTTTGGTTTCTCAAAGAACGGATCGTATAATTTGGGTCTATTCTGCCTACCGATCTCAATAATATCTCTAAAACCCCTAGTTGTTATCAACGCTATTTTAGGAATCTCTAATCCAACTTGACCCCTAATCAAATTAGTTGCTAAAGTCGATGCGTGTATTAAAACTCTTGGTTTTAAACCACACATCTCTAAACCTTTATAAATAGCTAATTCAGGTTTTCGGGGATTTGTTAATACTTTTAAACAACCAATTGAACCATCTTCTTTAACATAAACTACATCTGTAAATGTACCTCCAACATCAACAGCTACAACGTTTAAACCCAATTACTCATCCTCTCGTCAAAAGAATAATCATTTTCGGAAAATGTCGATATAGGTTCATTAATATTGCATGAGAAACTTCCTATCTAGAGTATTTAGGTTTATGTATATCCCATATGGATCAGAAATTAGTTTTCATTCGAAGATGATTCGATTTAAATAGTCCATTATTCAGGTGCTACTAGTATTTTTTCGGAATCGACTGTTTTAGTAGTTATTATCAGCAGTATTATCGATGATATGCCGAGTAGAGCTAAATGCATTGTAGTCTTCACGTATTCACCAAGTAGGAATAGTTGTATTGCTAACACGCTGTGAACGAATGGTATTAGGTATAATGGGTATTGAATAGTTATTGGTAGTCTACTATAATCGATAAAGAAACTGGATAGAAAAATTATTGTTCCTATAGAAGTAACTATTGAAGCTATATTTGAAGCGCTACGAATACCCCTTGTTCTCGTAATAAAGGGGAGCGCTATTGATACGGATGCTAATATGGTGAAGAATGCTGTAATACTATGTATTGCAAGTAGCGCTATATCTATGAATAACCATACGTTACCAACTATAACAGTTGCAGCGACAACGAAATAAATCATTACTGAAAAAGCATCTACAACTGCGACTATTAATCCAAGTAGTGTTGCAACGATCATTTTTGAATATATGATTGAATTCAGCGAAGCTGGAGATACCAGTAAGAACTCAATGGTTTTCCTCTCTCTTTCACCAATAATACCATCAATAACGAAGCTTGATGCTGGTACAACAACGAAGCTTAAAACCATTATTAAAAGCCTCGTTATAACCCCCTTAGACTCGAGTTCAGAAGGGGCTGCTTCACCGGTTAACGTAACGACCTCTGTTTTCCCACTTATGGGGTTCTTAATAGCTTGTTCAGAAACCGTAACGTTAGCTAATCTAGATAATGCTTTGATTTTTAGATTGGATAATCTATCGGAATAAGACCTGATAATATCATTTACAGCAGCTTCAGCTATTTGTGCTGATTGAAAAACTGCTCTGCGATAAATGATTACTCTAGCAGATTTATTTAAACTAGAAGCGTTGATGGAGAAATTCTCCGGTATGAGAACAACGACGTCGTAAATAGGGTTTTTAATAGCTTCTATAGAATTAACCTTCTCCACTTCGAACTTCATCTTCTCTAATCTACTCGTAATGTTATTAACTAGCCACTCCGATGAAACAGTAATGTTTGTCAAAGGATCCGTGTATATCGATTTATCAGCGTCAACAATTGCTACTCTAACGGGTTGTTGAGAATATATTATACCAACTATGAATCCAAGTAATGGGAAAGTAATTACTGGTAATAGGATTGTTGTTATAATCGTTTTACGATCTCTAAGGAGATCTATGAGTTCTTTATGTATAAGTGCTTTCATGATCGAACCCATTCTCAACCCCTGAACTCTCAATGATCTTCACAAAAGCTTCTTCTAGATTAGATGAATTAGTTTTCTTCAATACATCTGCTGGAGCGCCTTCGAAGACTAATTTACCCTTATATATCAAACCAATCCTATTAGCTAAATACTCTATTTCCAACATATTATGACTACTTATAACAACAGACGACGAAGATTCCCTAACAAATTGTTTGATAATATCTCTTACTTTCAAACTAGCTTGAACATCTAAACCACTCGTGGGTTCATCAAGAATAGCTAACATTGGTTTACGCATAAGAGTTATAGCTAGTAGTAGACGCCTCTTCATCCCCTTACTATACGTTCCAGCTTCATCGTAAAGCCTATCTCCTAAACCACTAAGTTTAACTCCATACTCAACAGCTTCTGAATCTAAACCATATAGTTTAGCATAAAATTCTATATGTTCTAAACCAGTTAAACGATAATAAACATCTGCTTCTTCAGGTAAGTAACCGATATATTGTTTAGTAATCTCAGGTTTCTTAACAATATCAAAACCCGCAATTCGAATCAAACCCTTGGTAGGTTTAACTAAACCAGCTATTATTCTCAATGTCGTTGTTTTACCAGACCCGTTTGGACCTATTAAACCATAAATCTCCCCTTTCTTAACTACAAAACTCAAGCCTCGTAATGCGTATACGCCATTGCTATAAACCTTATGTAGATCTAAAACCTCCAATACATGGGGCTCCATTTGTAAAAACCCGTGTACCGTGTGAAAATCAAATATGTAGTTCAAAATAGATAAATACTGTTGAGGCTATATTATCTACATTGACCAGCATAAATTACTAACTCTGAGGGTAATCAAAGCTATCTTTACTCACACTTACAAGACTACTTCAATTCAACCTGTTTTTAATGCTTCGAGATATAGATGTTCATTGACCTATATTCAACAGTATTACAAATATCTGTATTTGTGTATTACTTGGATTTTATAGGAGGCAGTAATTAAGTGAAAATATTCTATTTAAAAACCCCTATTAAAGTTTAATTGAATTAGTGGTGTTTTAGAATTTGAGCATTCGTGAAAAAGTCCTTGATTTTCTAAATAGATATGGTGAAAAGGGGTTTTTCGTTCTCAAATCTGCTGTTGAGATAGCTGAGGATCCCAATATTGATCATAAGCTTGGAGATTTTGATTATAAAAAACTATACTTTAAACTTCAGAGAAACGGTTTAAACTACGCTCCCCAGAATCTCTTGAGAATTCTCGAGAAAGAATACGGTTTAATCGAGAGGTCGTATACATCTAGTAATCAAAAATGGTGGAGATTCGTAGATTTAGAAGAAGTTAGGAACGCTATATACGAGTTCATGGGTCACTCCGATATAGATGACCCTAAAATTACCGTTATTAGAGTCAAATATAGGAGTTTAGATCCTCAGAATATTCTCAGTACACTCAAGAAATTCTCTTTGAAAGAGAAGTTGAGTAATGTTGATAGAGAAGTTTTTAGAAAATTTGTTTTCGAAAATCTCGATATTATTGCTAAACTCTTGAGAGAAATGATGGAGTATGAAGATGTGTTCATTAATGAAATAGAGGTTTTGAAAGAAATCCTGCGATACGCAGATATCGTTTCTCAAAAGATTATTCCACTACATGGTTCTAGATTGGAGAAAACATATAGAGCTAATTTAGAAATTATTAAGGATACGTATGAAGAACGGGAAAAGGATATTTGATGATAATTCACGAAATCGCGTCTAAGAAGATCGTTCCAATAGTTAAAGGGATTTTAGCACATCAATTGAGTGAAAATGGTTTTACGCAGAGAAAAATAGCTTATATTCTAGGAGTTACACAACCTCAAGTAAACAAGTATTTATCTAAAAGTATAGATTACTACAGATATAGAATTGAGAAGATCGGAATTAATCCCGACCGTTTCATAACACTCGTTAGATCCATTGCTGAAACCGCTATTAGAGGGGATAAAGGTAAGTTTTTATTAATGCTTAACTCAGTTATCGATCACCTAGTTAGAGACTACATATGCAGATTTTTCTATGATGATTTCAAAACATACTGTGATACAGGCAGGTTTTCCGATCCATATATAGAGGAATATAGAAGTTTCATTAAGAGACTCATTAGTCTAGAATCACTATTTAAATTAATTCCCGAAGTGGGTTCCAATATAGTTTATGCTCCTGGAGAAGCATCCCATCCTATTGATGTAATTGGACTCTCAGGCAGACTTGTCAAAACTGGTTTAGCAATTGGAGTTATTGGTGAACCAATGTATGGCGGAAGTACTCATTTATCTAGAGTTCTATTGATAGCTAGGAAATACGATGTTTCGAAAAAAGTTGCTATGAACATCGCATACATCCCCCTACCAATACCTCTTGAAAAAACGTATAGAGTAGCTTATACCGGTCCACATAGTAGTATTGAGGATTTCTGGAACTCGATAGAGAAGGCTTTAGCATCTAAACCCTCAATACTCTTAGATAAAGGTGGTGTTGGGTTAGAACCAATAACTTACGTTTTTACTAGAGATTTCTCGGAACTAGAGGAGATTCTGCGATATATTATTCGTAGAATATAGGGTAACTCAATAACATTCAATAGAGGTGCTTGTATTTTGAGAACCGATATATGTATTGTTGGTGGCGGTGCGATTGGCTCTATAATGGCACTATACGCTTACAGAGGTGGTTTAGATAACATCGTAGTTCTCTATAGGAGTAGAAGTTCCGTTGAAAACGTTAATTCTGCGGGTGGTTTAACGGTTACGTATAGAGGTAGGGATTTCTTCATCCCCATTCATGCAATGATTTCCCATGAAGCTTATGTAAAATGTGATTACCTCATTAACTCCGTTAAAGCAATTGATGTTCCGGACACTATAGGTGTTATGTCCAGACTTACGGAACCCGGAACACCTATATTGATGGTTCAAAACGGTTTCGGTTCTCTCGAACTAGTTGAATCTTATTTAAAAGATCGTGAAGTTTCATGTGGTGTTGTTTTTATTGGTGCAACTAGGATTAGCGCTTGTAGAGTTATTCATAATGGAGGTGAAACCGTTTTCGCAGGAGTTAGGCATACGTATCCTCGCGGATTGTTTGATTTAGCTTTTTACATGTTGAGAGGCGGTTGTGATTTCAGAATAGTTAGTGATATTGATCTCTATCGTTGGATTAAACTAGCTTTAAACGCCGTTGTTAACCCTATAACAGCTATTGTTAGAGGTAAGAATAGAGTTGTTTTATCTAAATGGGGTTTAGAACTTGCTAGAATAATTATTGATGAAGTTGTTCAAGCAGCATCTAAACATGGCTATACTCTAGACCCTGATAAGCTTTTTAAAATGGTTGTTAGGAATGTTGAAGCTGTTGCTGAAAACTACTCTAGTATGTATCAAGACGTGATTAATGGAAGGAGGACCGAGATCGATTTTATAAATGGTTATGTAGCTAGAGAACTAGGATTTAGAGGTGTTAATCACATATTAACACTACTTGTTAAGCTTATTGAGGAGACTTATGTTGATCGATTCGGGTAAAGTTACTGTTAGAGATATTGTTAAAGCTAAATCTGTTAGGAAAATAGTTATGGTTACTGCTTATGATTATGCATTCGCTAGATTAGTTGATAAATCGGGTGTAGACATTATTCTTGTTGGAGATAGTGTTGGAATGGTTGTTCATGGCTATCCATCAACACATTATGTAGATATGAATATGATGCTACTACACGTTTCAAGTGTTGCTAGAGCTAAACCTAGAGCACTAATAGTTGCTGATATGCCTTTTCTAAGTTATGAAATAAGTATTGATGAAGCTGTGGAGAACGCTGGTTTAATGATTAGAGCTGGTGCTGATGCCGTCAAAATCGAGGGTGGATCCGAATATGTTGATACTGTTAAAGCAATGGTTAGAGCCGGTATACCGGTTATGGGTCATATTGGTTTAAATCCACAGAGATCCCTCGTAATAGGGGGGTATAGGAAAAGGGGTTTGAAGGATTCCGAAGCTAACGATATTTTGAGAGATGCTGTTGAACTCGAAAAAGCCGGTGTTTTCTCAATAGTAATTGAATATACTGCTGCTGATGTTGCTAAGGAGATTACTGAGAAAGTTAGTGTTCCAACAATTTGTATCGGTAGTGGACCATATTGCGATGGACAAGTCCTAGTTCTACACGATATTCTCGGTTTCTACGATGAAATACCTCCATTTGCTAAGAAATACGCTAACATTGCTGAAATAGTTGTAAAAGCTGTTGAAACCTTCGCTCGCGAAGTCCGGGAAGGCTTGTTTCCTGAACAAAAGCATTATTTCACTAGAAAAACCTAATTTTAAGTCTAATAAAATACCCCTAAGGAACAGTCTTATTTATTAACCCCGACTTGTATAGGATACTCCATAACCGATGTATCGAGTCGAACCCGTAGTGAGTAAGTCGTTCCGTATCGTAGATCTAAAACCAAATCTCGAAAACATAACCGTTAGAGTGAGGGTTTTAGAAACACACCCTCCTAGAACGATACAGACGAAGAAGGGTATGAGAACGATCAGTAGTGCTATTGTAGGGGATAGTACTGGTAGAGTTGATGTAACGGTATGGGGGGAGAAAGCTGGTACACTCAAAAACGGTGATGCTATAGAGATCTCTGGCGCTTGGACAACAGTATTTAGAGGAAACGTAGTTCTGAATATTGGTAGAACAACTATTGTTAAGAAGATTGATGATAACGCGGTTCCTGGAGTAAACGATATTCCTAACACTAAACCCGTAGCTCGTGGGAGAAGAGGTTTTGAAGAAAGAAGTGGTGAGGAATATGAGTAAGGAGTATATGGGTACATATGAGGAAATTAAAAATAAGAAGCCTATGAGACTCGGGGAGTTTGTCGGTGGCGAGGAGAATTCATTTTATGTTGCTAAAAGCGAGAACGAGGTTTACGAATTATCTCCATTAGCTTACTATGTGTGGATGGTTTGTGATGGAGACCATACTGTTGAGGAATTAATTAAAGCTGCTAGCGAAGAGATTGATGTCGACGAAAACGATATTATTGAACCATTCATCATTGCATTAACGAGTCTAGTTAAAGCAGATTTAGTTAAGTACGTTGATTAGCAGAATAACTCACACAATATTTCTTTCCCCAATCTTTTTTCCTCCTCATGTTTCATTAGAACTCTGCATTAGGTATAATTAGATACAAATATATTCTGCACAATTTCTATACTGTATATAGTAATTTAGTAGGATGCGTTAATGTGTATTCATTATTAAAAATTGCGGTAATCAGTCTTCTACTCATTTATTCCACAATGAGCGATTTATCTCTATGTTCAAATACTAATTTATATCGAGACAAGATGGGGATTTATCGTCTAAGTATTGTTCTAGAATATTTTGTTTCAAATAAAGGTAATAATGAGATTTTTATAAGGATTAATGAATTCCTCGGCAATTATTGTTTCGAATCAATACATAATGATCAATTTATTGAGGAATCATATCTAGTCATTAATGATACCGTTTTCCCCCTACAAGTCATCAATGATTGTTTAAAAGTATTGAACGACACGTTAATCGAAATTCCAGTTTCGAATTCATTAAACATATCTGTAAAACTCGTTGGGTTAGTGAATCAAAGGTTGAGAATTATGGAGTTGAATAGAACTCTAACTATTCTTGATAAAGCTACTATTGAGGCAAACATTAGTGAATACGGTTCTACAAGTTTATGGAACTATACTCACCCAATACTAAGTCTTGTTCTCAAGTATATTCGGAAAAACGCTTTACGCGGAATCAACCCTATTATAAAGATATTAGAATATGTGAATAGAAATATTGTATACACAATTACTTTCCCATCTAGATATCCGTGGGAAACAATAGTTATTGGTTCGGGGGATTGCGATGATCAGAGCAGTCTCATAGTAACCTTACTTCGTGGATTGGGGTTTAAAGCTTATTTAGAATCCGGTATCGTTTTTCTCGACCATAGATACTTATTGAGTTTCTCGTCGAGCAATACAAGATTCAACTATACCTATATTGGGGGATTCATGCATAGTTGGGTTATACTAGAACTCGGGGAAAACCTATTTATCCGTATAGATCCTGTTATTGCTAAACCATATTCAAACCCTACAACACTAATAAGTAATGCATACTACTACGCTAGACCAGTTTTTGTTTTGAAAACAGATCTTTTGGGTGAGGACTATATTCTTAAAACATATGTTTCAATGCTTGAATTCTCAAATAGAAATCTCTACTTAAACGTTACTCTTAGAATCTATGCTGAAGAACTACTTGTCTCTTGATCAACCTCTCTATATTTCTTATCTAGCATTTCAATAATATCAGCTTTATGAATTCTCAGTAAGTGGAGGAATAAGCCACGTTTAGTGAATGGTCCTTTACCGCATAATCCGCATCTCAAGTGATTATTCTTCTCAGACACTAGTTTCTCACTAATACTATTTACAACATACTTCATTACTACATACCTTGTTGTTCCAACAATACTTCTTAATTCAAAATCGTCTGTTGATAGAGATAATGCTTTTCTAACAACATATTTTATCAATTCTTCTTTTAGGAAAATGTTCATTTCTCGCAGAACCTGTATCGTTCTATTCATAGGATTTATCTTTACTGAGCTGAAGTTATAAATAGAAGGGCCCATATTAATTCATAGCTAGACGATAGGGGTGTTTTAGATATATGGATAGAGTATTCGTTGTTGGCGTTGGTTTAACCAAGATAGATAGGTTTTACGAGAGGAGTGCTAAAGACCTATTTAATGAAGCTCTATTCAAAGCAATTGAGGATTCAGGAGGCGTTAAACCCGAAGCCCTCGTTGTAGGTAACATGACGTCTAGCGTTCTGATGGAACAGGATAGTCTAGCGGCTTTACTAGCCGATCACGCTGGTTTAAAAGGTATTCCAGCGTTTAAAGTAGAGGCTGCTTGTGGTAGTGGCGGTGCCGCTATTTATGCAGGTTATTCTCTCGTTAAATCCGGGTTAGTTGAGACGGTAGCTGTAGCGGGGGTCGAGAAGCTCAGTGAAGGGGGAACTAGTGAAGTTACTAGAGCATTAGCACAAGCTGCTGATGCGGAGTATGAAGTCTACTATGGAGTAACATTTACTGGTTTAAACGCGTTGCTAGCTAGGTTATATATGTCTAAATTTGGATATACTAGAAGAGATCTCGCTCACTGGAGTGTTAGAATGCATGAATATGCCTCTTACAACCCATACGCTCAGCTTCCACGTAAAGTTACTTTAGAAGCCGTTCTGGATAGTCCAATTATAGCTGAACCTATAAGCTTATACGACTCCGCACCAATGGGCGATGGAGCTGCTGTTGCAATACTTGTGCGCGGTGAAGATAGGGCTAGAGAAATAGCTAGTAGAATGGGTAGAGACGTGCTGGTTGAATTAGCTGGTCTGGGATTTTCAACCGATACTGTAGATATCGGTTCTCGAGAAGACCTCTTATCATTACCGTCGACGAGGAAAGCTACTATTGAAGCCTGTAGAATGGCTGGTGTAGAGATAAAGGATATTGATTATGTTGAGGTACACGATGCTTTCACAATAACTGGTTTTGTTTCTCTAGAAAGTATGGGTTTCGCGGAAAAAGGTAAATCGGTTAAGGAATGGATTGATGGTAGATTTGGTAAAGGCGATAAACCTGAAGTAAACTTTAGTGGTGGTTTAAAAGCTAGAGGACACCCAGTTGGTGCTACAGGTATTTATCAATTTGTTGAAGCAACAATGCAGTTAAGAGGAGACTTCCCGGGATTTAAAGCTAGCGATCCAGTTATTGCTGCAACACATAATATTGGTGGTGTTGGGACATTCTCAATAGTTACTGTTCTAAAGAGATACAAATAATTGTTTCTTCCACAATATACGTTTTAATATCACATCTAAATTAATTCAATTTATTTAATCCTATAAGAACTATTTTACGAATGTGTTCATAATGGAGACCAGAGATCTGGATAGTTTATTAAACGAAATTAAATTGTATAGAGAGAAATCCATTATCGGTGGCGGTAAAGACAAAATTGATGCTCAGAGAAGTAAGGGCAAGCTTTGGGTTAGAGATAGAATTGAGAAACTATTGGATCCAGGTTCTTTCGAAGAAATACAGTGGATGAGAACTCACGAATCAACTTTCTTTGGTTTAGATAAAATAAAGTATTATGGAGATGGAGTAATAATCGGTTATGGTAAGATCGATAGTAGAATAGTTTACATATATGCTCAAGACTTCACAGTAATGGGGGGCAGTATTGGAAAATCTCATGGTGAGAAAATCGCTTATATTATAGAACAAGCTATTATTAATGGCTCACCCGTTATAGGTATATACGATTCCGGCGGTGCAAGGATTCAGGAAGGTGTGGATTCGCTCCATGGTTGTGGAAGAATTTTTGCAGCTAATGTCAAGGCGAGCGGCGTTATACCGCAAATCAGTTTAATAATGGGTCCATGTGCAGGAGCGGCTAGTTATAGTCCAGCATTAACTGATTTCATAATTATGGTTAAGAACGCTTACATGTTCATTACCGGTCCTGAAGTAGTTAAAGCAGCAACTGGTGTTGACGTTACATTCGAAGAACTCGGTGGTGCTGAAATACATGTTTCTAAAAGTGGTGTTGCCCATTTCTTAGCGGATGATGAGGAAACAGCATTTCTTATTACAAGGAAACTATTATCGTACTTGCCGAATAACTCGGATGAACCATGTCCATATGTACCGACAGACGACCCTATTGATAGGAGATTGGATGAACTATACGAAATTATACCTACAGATCCTGTGAAACCCTTTGATGTCAGAGAAGTTATTGTATCGTTACTTGATAATAGAGATTTCTTAGAAGTCCATAGCGATTACGCAACATCCTCAATAACTGGTTTCGGTAGAATCGGTGGTTTCACGGTATGTGTAGTTGCTAATCAACCAGTTGTTAACGCTGGAGTTATAGATATCGATGCTTCTAATAAAATCGCTAGATTTGTAAGGTTCTGTGATGCTTTCAACATACCAATAATTACCCTAGTTGATACACCTGGTTTCATGCCTGGCATCGATCAGGAGCATGGAGGAATCATTAGACATGGTGCGAAAATCCTGCATGCATACGCTGAAGCAACGGTTCCTAAAATAACCGTTATTATGAGGAAAGCGTATGGGGGAGCATATATAGCTATGGGTAGCAAGTCTTTGGGTGCCGACGTATGCTACGCATGGCCTACTGCTGAGATAGCCGTTATGGGTCCTGAAGGCGCTGTTAGAATTCTATATAGGAAGGAAGCAGAGAAAACACCGAATCCAGAGGAGTTCCTTAAAGAGAAACTTATTGAGTATCGGAAAATGTTTGCAAACCCGTATATAGCTGCTGAACATGGATATATTGATGAAGTCATTGACCCGGCTGAGACCCGTTTCAAGATCGCTAGAGCTTTAGAAGCATATGTGAGGAAAAGATTCGATACTATGATGATACATCCACGTAAACATACCAATATACCTTTATGATTATTGAATAAGCATCTAGTGTTTTAACCTAAATACAACTTATTATGTTCAGATTACTTTAAGTTAAGTTAACTCTATTTAAATAGTGGTTTGTTGAGTATGAGTTTCAAACTCCTAGTTCCAGTAGATATAGTTATGGATTCAAGAGAGTTTTCTAAAAATCCTGATGTTAAGAATATGCTTGAGAAAAATGGTATTAAAGTTGCAGTAACTAAACTAGAAATCGGAGACTACCTCTTACTAGCTTCTGGTAAAGCTAAGTCAATACTGATTGAGCGTAAATCGATTATGGATCTCGCTCAAAGCATTAGAGATAGGAGATTATGGGATCAAGCAAAATTATTAATTAATCACTGTGATGAAAACGGGTATCAACCTCTAATTATAGTTGAGGGCGATATTTCTCTATTGAGAAAATATAGTAATTGGAGTATTCAGAGCATTTTAAGAGCTATCGATACAGTCATACTTGATTTTAAAATACCAGTGCTTAATACGCCGGATAAGGAGTCTACAGTACAATGGTTAATAGTTAAGGCTAGAAGTTTAGGTGAAACAAGCGAGAAGAGGATATATAGGCTTAGGGTTGAAAAGAAACCTTTGAGTATACATGATAGAATCCTATATGTTGCTGAAAGCTTATCGGGTCCTATACTTGCGCGGAGATTGCTTAAGAAATTCAAAACTTTGAGAAACATAGCTAATGCATCTATATTTGAATTAACGAGTGTCGAAGGGGTTGGTGAAGCTAGAGCTAGAGAGATATATGAGATATTCAATACGGAATGGTGTGGAGATTGATTAATGGATTTGTCTTCATAGTACCCATTATCGTTTCATTCATTACAACATTAACTACAACGAAATTGTGGATAATTAGAGCTAGAGAGATAGGTTTTGTAGGTAAAGATATGAATAAATATGGTGATAATAAGGTTGCTGAAGCTGGTGGAGTATGGGTAATGATTGGTGCATCTTTTGGATTACTAACACTTGTAGCTATGGAAACATATATCGAGAAGGGATACGAGCATCTCAATGAGCTTTTCGCATTAACAACTCTCCTGTTACTTTCCGGTTTCATAGGATTTCTGGACGATACATTAGGTTGGAAGAAAGGTATTAAACCACAATATAGAGTTTTAGCAACAATACCTATAAGCATTCCTCTAGTTGTTATAAAAGCAGGTTATTCTAAAATGAATCTTCCATTAATAGGTACAGTTGATTTCGGAATACTCTATCCGCTTGTATTAATACCGATCGGCGTTATGGGTGCATCAAATGCTTTCAATATGATAGCTGGCTACAATGGTCTTGAAACTCTACAATCTATTCTTCTATCTATGTTTACAGCTATATACGCTATCAGTAAGAATCAAGAATTCATCTTTGATTCTGCAATGATAATGCTTTCGGCGGCGTTAGCTTTCCTAATATATAATAAGTATCCCGCAAAAGTATTCCCAGGAAACTCGTTCACATACGGGTTTGGAGCATTCTATGCTGCTCTCGTAATAATAGGCGATTTCCAGAAATTTGGGTTAATGCTTTTCACACTATACTTTATCGAATTAATACTCTTTATTAGAGGCTTACTAAATGGTGTTTATAAAGAGAATTTTGGATTGCCCCAACCAGATGGTTCTCTAAAACCGCCATACAGTAAATGCTACAGTATTACACATATCGCTATTAAGTTTCTAATGAAAATTAAAGGTAGAGCTACTGAAAAAGAAGTTGTTCTACTTATCGCGGCTCTCCAGGTAATTATTGGTTTAACTACTTTCATAATAATAGACTGGATTTAAGGTGTTTCAATGAATTGTAGAGAAAGAATTGTTTTAGCATTAATTATCTCTCTACTACTCCAATCCATTGATTTCAATGCAATGTATTCGACTAGTAGTAATGTAGACTATATGGATATTATTAAAATAGAGCCTTTAATAAACGAAACATTCGTTAGTGGCGTAGTTAAGTTAAAAGTATTTTCTCAGAAACCCAATGTTGATGTATATGTTAACAACACTATTCAATACAGATTAAGCAACGGTAGTGAATGGTTAGTAGAATTCAATACATCGGTTTGGAGAGATGATCTATATGTCATAAGTTTCGTAGCTTACGATGAATATGGGAATTACTCTATAAAACTCTTATGGTTTGTCGATAACAACCCACCTATTGCTGAACTGAAACTACCGGTATTAACACCCGATAATAAACCGTGGATTAACGGTTCTATAGCTCCAGTCATGGATCCATTTCTTCTCAATGAAAGCGATTATGTTAAATACTTCAATAATAGTGTTTACTATAAAATATACGTTAAAGGAATTGATCGATGGATCGACTACTCAACTCTATATATAAATGATAGTGTAGCTGAAATCTACTACAGGGATTCATTTAGAAAAGGTGTTTTCACCGGTAACGCTACATTATTAGCATATATTAGAGTCCCATCCAGCGGTTTATACTATATTAAACTAGAAGTAAGAGATCTTTCGGGAAAAGCATCATATAGTATTCTCAAAGTAATATTCGATATCGATAAACCCATGCTCAGAATCGATAAGCCAATTAATGGAACGATCACTAATAACACAACAGTAGGATTCAAATTAACGCCAATTGATGAAACAAGTAGAGTGTGTGCAATAGGTTTCTACATAACAACAAGTGTAGATGTAAAACCGAGTTTGAGAAACTACATGCCATTACCAGGTAGATACATGATAGCTACTAATGAATCGATATATTTCAATCTAACTTTTAATAAAAGTTCTAAGTACATAGTTTGGTTTATAGTTATAGATGAGGCATTGAATTACCGTGAAGAATATGTTACTATAACGATCGATAACGAATCTCCAGAATTGTATTTTGAAATAAAACCCTACGATACTAAACTACATATTAAGATCAAAGCATTAGATAACATCTCAGGTATTGAAGAAATAAGAGTTTATATAAACAGTTCCTTAATCATAACTAGCAGGAATTCAACACTAGAGGCACTAATTAATGCATCAATCGGTTACAATATCGTTGAAATACTAGCGATCGATAGAGCCCAAAACATTGCTTATAAATCAACAACAATATATATTAACGCCTCCACTACAGGAACACAAAATCTGGATAGAATTTTGCAAAAACCTTCTAGATCACATGAATATTTACACAAATATCTATTGCCCATTTTTCTAGTCATAGCCATACTTTTAATAATATTCGCAAAGCATCGGATTAGAATGAGGAAAACCTAATAATACATGATTTTGATTCATACGTTTAGCTAATCTAGAAATTGGTTTAGTGCAAGTGAATTGGTTTCAAACTCTATACCGCATAATAAAGGTGTGTATCTACTAGTCATTAATGTCGACGAGGATATTGTCGTAAAGACTCGTAGAAGAATATTCGATATAAATAGAGGTACATACATATACGTAGGTTCAGCTCGTGGAAATGGAGGTTTGAGAAGTAGATTAACGAGATATTTGTACAAATCTGGAAAATTGTTTTGGCATATCGATTACCTTTTATCATCGAATTCTACTAAATTGGTAGAATTCTGTTTCTACGTTACTGATGAAGATCTGGAGTCATTCTTAGCATCCATATTAATCAAAATGTGTTATCCAATAACTGGATTCGGCTCTTCGGATAAAAAGAGGGATCCCTCCCATCTTTTCCGTTGTAACCATTTAGATTCGGTTTTTAACAAATTATATAGATTATTACCAGGACTGAAATGTATTACTATATGATTAGCTTTTTCTAGGTAATATAGCTGATATAACCGCTAAAGTTAACAGGAATATCGATAGAACGTAAATTATAATACTGAAATCTAGCTGTAACCTTATGGTATATTCGTTAAATTTCACGCTGTGACTGAATAATCCATTATTCGTAACATAGAATACAATGAGTATAGAAATAATCGATATTAACACGTTGAAAACTATTTTAAGAGGTTTAACAACGTATTTCGAAGCTATGCTTAAACCTATCGATATAGATGCTAAAGCAATATATGTTGATGATACGAATATCTCCTCTTCATAACCGGGTATTCTTGAGAAAACAAGTGGAACGATGTACATAAATAATATTGTATAAACAATAAGTGTTTATGCGCTGAAAAAGATATCCTTTAATAACCTGTTTATTTTAATCAATTGACAACTACCATGTTAACTCTATATATCCCTTCAATTTTGAAATCAATAGAAAGATCTATTGTATCAAATCCACACATACTAGTATTTATAATTAGTATTAGAGTGTAGTTACCTGGTTTTAATTCATTAAACACAACGTTTGAACCACAAATCGTTATTTTGAAATCTTTTAGAGTAACCGGTACATCATAAATTAATGTTGCGTTAATCATAACTAGTTCTTGATTATCTGGCGATTTTCTTATTTCATTTACCACAATGTTGAAAGAACCGGAGGGGTTTTGTACTATATATTGTGTAAACGTTATCAATGGGTATACCATGTGAATAAATAGAATGATAAAAGATAGCACTATCGATGATTTAACAAGGCCTATAAACAATTCTTTATAACACCGCTTTAATCCGATGTATGTTTCCTGCTTCTCACATATACCTTAACTATTTTCGGAGGCTTATTGAAATCTATATACGACTTAGTTCCATATTTTATCAATATCGAACCAGACCAAATAGCTGCAGCTATGAACGCGATTCTTACAGCTAGATTAACAATAGTATTTACCGTAGTCGATATAGATTGTTCTATAGAACTCGATGAAGAATCTATTGTTCTATAACTAATGAATTCTTTTAAAGCTAAATAAGCACTAATAATAACTATCGTTATACCAGTAGCTACTAGAACTAGAGGTAAAATAAGTCTCTTATCGAAATCCAATTTTTACACCAGAGTTATAACAATAATATGAAGAGATTCGTAAATATAGTTATGCTTTCTATATTTCAACTACGCTTTTCAATAGGAGTAATCTTTATTATTGGTTGATTAGCTTTAACTGCTTGCCCAGGTTTAACGTAGATTTCCGAAACATATCCTGAAATATTGCTTTTAATCTCAACAATCATTTTCATCGAGAACAGTAGAGCAACAACATCGTTCTCCTTAACATAATCCCCTATATTGACTTTTATCTCTGTAATAACTCCTGAGATAGGGGCAGTAATCTCTCCCTTAACGACTAATCTCTTCTCCTCAATCTTGGGCATTCGTAATTTAGTGGAAGAAATTGTTTCAGAAATTCTCTGAATCAGACTCTGCTCGCTATCTATAAGGATAGTGCCATCTTTAACTCTAACTCTATGATCAAAACCATCGATATTTACAACGTATTCTTCATCACTAATTTTAGTAACCCTAACCCTGAATTCCCTATTTATGTTTGAATACTTAACTATTACAAAATCCTTATCCTCATAAGTTTCTACTTCCAGCGACTCGCCACTATAAGTAACTATTTTGAATCTCCTAACCAATCAATACACCATAGATCAATGCAAAATATGATAAGTGTGGTCATTGATAAGCGCTGATCATTAAACATATTTTAATTACATAAAATATACTAATTTAAAACCACTTGCTTACTACATGGTGGAGAATGTGAAGAGGTTAGATGAATCCTCTTCAGGTAGTTTAATTAAAGAGATGTTCAAATGCTTGGGTTTAATACCTTATAGTTTCAGTATAATTGAGTCGAGATGTTTGGAGAAGTTTCTTAGTATATACTCAAAAACGTTGAATGAAGTTGTAGTTTATGGTATTGTATGGTTTGAAGTGGATTATGAAGGCATTAAGTATGGTTTAGCTTCTAGTTTTAAAATTAGTAAGTTTAGGTCTGAATTAATGAATACCTTGAATAATGGTTTTCATTACTTAGATTTAATGAATAAAGCTACGCTAATTAAAAATAGTGATTTGGGTAAATATATTAGAGATTTGAATGAACCGCGTTTCAGAAAGTTTACTGAACATGTAGTTCGTTCGGAAACAGCTTGTTATAAAGTAAGTGGAGAGACTACTAGCTATATTTGTTTTATACCAACTAATCTTGGCACATATAGTTTCACAAATTTATCATTGAATATTAGATGTTTAGAGGATTACCGCATAGAGTTTAACTCTCTAAGCTTTTTCAGCAACTTAGTTTATAAATCTGGTGAAACTCTCCTCAATGCTTTAAGGAAGATTGTTAGGAGTAGAGCTAGTGAAAATCTTATTAATAAATTCCTCAATTATTTTCATGAATCACTACTAAACGAATTACACAAGGGTTATTTGAGAATTAAAGATTCAGATACTAGTATTGTGGATGCCATCATTGCCCAGTTTCGTAGGTAAATGAAGTATGAATATATTCCGCTGTGTCAAAACTTGTGGTTCTAAATGTTGTAGTTTTAAAACAGAGGAGGAATCTCCGCTTGTTTATCCTTGGGAGAAGAGATATATTGAGAGTCTAGCGAATAATCAGGTTTTCAAACAATATTTCTGTTATGCTTTAAATGATACTCTAGTGGTTTTGTTATATAAATGGGTTATGTATGGAAAATGCGTTTTTCTGAAAGGGAATTATTGCTCAATACATAGTAATAAACCATTATCATGTAGAATGTATCCACTATTAATTGGTTTTGATGATAATACTCTTAGAGTTAGTAGCTTATGTCCCTACGTATCTCTAGATGATGCTGTGTCGAATCCACAAAATTACTTCGAAGAAGAATATAGAATTGCTATGAAGAACTATATTTTACTCAAATTAATTGATGATTACATGATTAGTGGTAAGTGGATGAGAATTTTGAATCCAGATATCCGGAAATACAGCGTTGTTAAAGATATAGATGAAATTATTGAACCACCCGAAATCGATATATAAGAGCTTTATTGGAAAGCCTGATCTAGAGATTAGATTAACATTCATTATTTCATTATCCTAATGAATAAGCCTAAATCATATATATTTTTATACACGTCATGATAGGGTTCAGCAACACCGATTACTCTATTATCCGAATTATCGATAACAGCAACGGGATTATTTAGAGGTGGGTGAGCTGAAACAATACTTTCCTTCAGAATATCCCTACCGTAGAGGAATGCTTTACACCCCATATCTGAAACTACAACAGATGCTCTAAATACACCGCTTCTATAAACGTCTTCATAAATATTTATCGAAATATACGGTTTATTTCTAATTAAAACCCCTATCCATCTACCCCCATATACTAGTGCATTAGTGTGAATGTAATGTGCTTCGGAAGAGCAGTATATTATGCATAATTCGTTGAAACACGAATATTCAGGTTCTTTGCACAAATATTTATCCGGAGCTACATCAAGAACGTTCCGCAAATATAGCCGAATTTCTTCAATGTAAGTTGTTGGTAGATGACCTTTCTTGAAAGATATTCTTGAACTACGCGTCTTAAATTGAAGTCACCTCTTAGTTTTTGTAATTAAACATAGTGTTAAACCAATCATTTCGTGTTTAAATGGAGTTATTCTAATGCATCTCGATACTCTATCATCAAAATTTAATCTATGGAATCTACGGATACCATGGTCCCAATCGATTAGTTTAATAAATGGTTCAATAATATCAACATCATTTCTAAACTCGAGGATTTTAGATACAACGTACTCGTTCTCCTCCGGAGCAATGCTACAAGTAGTATATATTAGTATTCCATCATTGTTGAGAACATCTAGTAGAGAATTAAGTAATTTAATTTGTTTAACAACTAGTCTCGCTAAATCCCTCTGCTTAGTTTTCCTTTTTCTAGAAGGATCTAGCATAATAACACCTTCACCAGAACATGGTGCATCAACGATAACTCTATCAAACTTTCTCCTAAACACGTCTTTAATTTTAGTAGCATCGAGCCATGTTACTACAACATTATTTAATTTCATTCTCAAAATATGGCTAACCAGAGATCTTAATCTATATAGGACGAGATCATTAGCATACACAATTCCACTATTATTTAAAAGTTCCGCAATAAATGTAGTTTTACCTCCAGGAGCCGCACAAGCATCTAGAACGTCTCCTGAATAGTCATATAGTAATAATATAACTGGTATTAGAGGCGCAGCATCTCTATGTACATAATAGAATCCCTTCAAATACTCATGTGTTGCTCCTATTGAAGGCTTCTCAGGCTTTTCCAATATTCTGAAAGCATATGGATACCAATCTATATCTCTAAGTTCAAAACCGTGATCAATTAATTTCGAATAAGCATAATCGAGTTCAACAAATCTAGTATTGATCCTGACAACCGGTTTAAGCTTCTTCTCCATGGATTCGAGTAAACGAAGAGTATCTTGATAACCATACAGTTTTAAGTATCTCTCAATCATGTATTTGAAATACCCATATTTAGAAGCTAGTTCTTCAGCTCTAGAACTAGGTGTTACGAATATTTCTCTAAAAACAGTGTTTTCATCAATAAGGTCTTGTTCCATAATTAATCAGCAATTCTACTCATCAATATGTTTTTCAAAACTCTAGCATTGTCGAGCATCCAGTGATTATTATTGAAAAATACGTAAATCCTATCAGCTCCAGATTCAAATAATTTATTAGCTATTTCTTCTAATTCATTGAAACTATATTCATATCCATACCAGTATTCTCTACCATGTAATCTTAAGTAAATATTCCTATTACTGCGTACAATCCAATTAGCTATTGGTGCATCTATTGATACAATAGTCAATCCAAGTTTTGAAAACCAATCGACAACATCTTTATTGAAACAAGATTGGTGTCTAAATTCAAGTGCAAATCTTTCTCCAAGACCAGTTTCTTCATAGAAAGACTTTATTTTCCTGAGATTTTCTTCACGACAAGTATAGTTAGGCGGTAATTGGAACAAGTAGAAATCTATGATGCTATCCATTGGTTTGAAAAGCTCCCTAAAATTAAACCACGTATTTATGGCATCGCTACTTAATTTCCTTAAATGAGTTATACTACGGTGAACCTTAATAGCCCATCTTAAACTGGAACCTCTACGACTCCACGAAATAACTTGGTTTTTATATGGGAATCTATAGAAACTAGCGTTAAGTTCAATAGCATTTAAACCACTATTTTCTACGAACCAATCTAAAGTACCATCCTCATTCCAGTCATATAGCCAACCCGACGTTCCAACGTAGATCTCCATAAGGATCACAGAACTCCAAATCTACACTAACTATCTAATACAATTCACAACGCTTTTTAATCGAGAATCAACTTTTCCACTACGCTGATCTATATCAACCTCCCTCACCGCATTACCAAGAACTCCTCAATAGATTTAACGATCTTAAATCCAGCATCCCCTTTCCCTAAAATTCCTTCAACATATTTGTTTGGTTTATGCATGAGTATTTCTTCTACATCTATAGGTTTACGTGGATCGATTAATTTAACCCAACCATTTTCAAGGAGCTCAACCCATTCAGTATATTCTCTTAAAACAACCGCCGGTATTTTAACGAGATACGCTTCTCTCTGCACACCTCCAGAATCCGTGACGATTAGTTTAGCATACATAAGTAGTTTTAGAAAATCCAGGTAACCTAGAGGTTTAATTAACAATATATTGTTTTCACTCAGTTTCTCTTCAAAACCATATTCTCTAATCATACTATAGGTTCTCGGATGTATTGGAAACACAACATTATTGTCTCGAGATAAATCGATTAATGCGTTAAGAATATTGATTAACCTAACTTGATCATCCGTATTCTCAGCTCTATGTATAGTAACCAACACATAATTACCTTTTTCAACACCTAATTTATCCAAAATTTGGGATTTTTCATCAGCGACTCTAAACCACTTCATTAATACATCGACGTGAATATCTCCAGTTAATACTATTCTACCTGGAACATTCTCTCTAAACAAGTTGTTAACAGCTGTTTTCGTAGGTGCGAATAGGAGGCTAGATAGGGTGTCAACAACTCTTCTATTAACTTCTTCTGGTACTCTATAATCGAATACTCTAAGGCCTGCTTCAACGTGGGCGACATTAAATCCGGATTTTACAGCTGCTAACGTTCCAGCTAATGTTGAATTAGTATCTCCATAAACAACTACAATATCCGGTTTAATTTTTAGAAGAACCTCTTCAACTCTCTTAATACATTCTCCGACCTGATAACCGTGAGATCCACTTCCAACACCTAAGTAGTACTGTGGTTGAGGTATCTCTAATTGATCGAAGAAAATTTTACTCAATTCATAATCATAATGTTGACCCGTATGTATAATTATATGCTCAAATTTTTCTCTCAAAAGATGATCTATCCCCGCTAATTTAACGAAATTCGGTCTCGCCCCCACAACAGAAACTACTTTTTCCAATACCTAAATCCCTGTAGGAAATCATTTTTCTAATGATGATTAAAACGAGTTCAAGATTAATAACGTGAGTTTAGTTGAGATTACTTAAATAAACAGCTCTCTATTTATAAACCCAATAAATGCACTACTGAGGGATTATTATGGACCGATTAATCGAATTCATCAGAGAAGTAGATGAGAAATCCTTCGCGGAAATGATAGATCATACGTTGTTAAAACCAGATGCAAACTATAGCTTAGTTGAGAAATACGTTAAGGATACGATAACCTATGGTTTCAAAACACTCGTTTTACCACTTAGTTTAATACCTATTGCTAAGAGTATTCAACCATCTATAAAGCTGTGTAGTGTTATAGGTTTCCCCTTGGGAAATGTTAGTACTAGAGTTAAAGTATATGAAACGCTTGTTGCAGCTGAAGAAGAAGTTGAGGAAATAGATGTTGTAATGAATATATCCTATCTGAAATCGGGGGATTACGATAGAGTTTTGAGAGATTTAGTTGAAGTAGTCGGTACTGCTAAGAGGAATGGTATTGAGATAGTTAAGGTCATTATAGAGACAGCTTTATTGAGTGATGATGAGAAGAAAATAGCTTCGGAAATCGTTGTGAAAGCCGGAGCCGATTTCGTTAAAACTAATACTGGGTTCCTCGGTGGTGGCGCTACTGTTCACGATGTTACGTTAATTAAGAATACTGTTGGTGATAGAGCTAAAATTAAAGCTTCGGGTGGAATTAGGCATGCGTTAGATGCGATTAGTTTAATTCTAGCTGGAGCGTCGAGAATAGGTACTAGTAGTGGAGATATTATTATGAAAGAGTACTTGGAGTTTAGAAAAACATTGGTGGGGAAGTATTGAGTGAAACAGGATTCATAGTTGTAATCGAACCAACCACTCCTTTCTTCAAATGCTTATTTAATGTTAAGAAAGTCTATGCTGTAGAGAGAAGCGAGTTTCAAGAAGTAGCTTTACTAGAACTTGAAGGTTTCGGTAAAGCGTTGGTTATTGATAAACTCGTCCAGAGCACTGAGACTGACGAGTATTTATATCATGAATCTCTAGTTCACCCAGCAATGATCCTACATCCAGAACCTAAAAGAGTTCTAATTATTGGTGGAGGAGAAGGTGCCGCTTTAAGAGAAGTTCTTAAACACAATACCGTTGAGAAAGCCGTTATGGTAGATATAGACAAAGTTGTTGTCGAGTTCTCCAAGAAATATCTCGATTTTATACATAAAGGTAGTTTTAACGATCCACGAGCAGAGACCGTTATAATGGATGGATTCAAATACATTAAGAACGTGGAGAATTCTAGTTTCGATGTCGTAATAATGGATCTCACGGATCCATACGCTAGTGAAATCGCTAAACCAGTATATTCTCTTGAATCTATGAAAGAGATTTATCGAATATTGAGTAGTGAAGGTGTTCTAGCTACACAAGCTGGTAATAGTTTCTTCTACAATAAATCCTATAATTACGTATTGAGAAATGTAAAAGAGGTATTCAAATACACAGCTGAATACTGGGTTTGGATACCTAGTTTTGGATATGCATGTAACTTCATAATAGGTTCTAAAGTATACAATCCGTTAGATATCGAACCCGAAGTTTTCAACACTAGATTGAGAACTAGAGGTGTTGAAACGAGATTTATTAATGGTGAGAGATACTTCGGGTTAATTAAATTGAGAATAGTTATGGGAGATTTAGAAAATAGAGATAAGAATTAAAAACCCACTTATCATTTATAATTAATTTCTGCATCTATTTCTCTAACTAATTATCTCCATCTCTTCATCTCCGCTCTTTAGCGAATTAATAGAATTAGGTGTTATTATGTACGATCTCGCACTTATTGGTTTAGGTCGAGTAGGTTTTAGAACATTAGATTTCTTGTTGAAGTGGAAGCCGGATTTAAGAGTATTGGGTATCGATTGTTTAGATCGTTCGAAAACTATTGTTGAGAGAGGTTTCAATATAGATTTCACTAGAATATGTGAATCAATTGATATTGTAAAGCATTTAGAAGATGTTAAATTAGTGGCAACAGCTTTACCATCAAGTATTGTTTACGATTATGTTAATACACTTATCAATAATGGATTCAACGTAATTGATGTTTCATACATTGGTTTCGACCCATATATTTTCAATAATACATGTTTAAACAATAATGTAACGTATGTTCCAGACGCGGGATTCGCTCCTGGATTTTCAAACCTTGTTGTCAGTCATTTATCTAGAGAATTAAATGAGCTGGAGAGTGTTGAGATATATGTTGGTGGAATCCCTGTTGAACCCAAGCCTCCGTTTTACTATGAGATTACATGGAGTCCTGAAGATTTAATCGAAGAATATACTCGTAGAGCTCACGTAGTTTTCGATAACGAGATCCGAGAAATAGATCCTCTTGATAAAATAATTAGAATCGATATACCCGGGCACGGTGTTTTCGAAGGTTTCTATAGTGATGGTTTACATACTCTGCTTAAGAACATTAAAGCAAGGAATATGTTTGAAGTAACATTAAGACATCCAGGTCATCTCAATAGAGTTAGAGTTCTTCGTGAACTCGGTTTCTTTGATGATATTAAGATTGATGTTGATGGTATAGAAATCACTCCTAAGAGATTTACAGCCAAACTACTATCGAATAAATTTTCACAATCATCTCCGGATAAAGCAATATTATACGTTAAAATTAGAGGTGGAGGTTTAACACGTACAGTATTATCGGTTCTAGAGAGAACAGTTGGTTCTGCTACAGTTGATTTCACCTCAGCTGTTTTTGCAGAAACAATCATTATTGCATTAGAGAAAGGTTTAGAACCAGGTGTACACCCGTTAGAGGATTTACATATGTATTATGAAGAATATGTGAGGAGGCTTAGAGAGATCGGTGTTACTATTCTAGAAACATAGTTCACATAACAATACCTATTCGTTCAGTAATTTCTCAATATTATGGTAATCTCTATGAGAAACGTTAAGCCAATATACGCTTTTGCTACAACAATTTACTCCGCTGCTTGGGGAGTTTTATTCTCATTTATAACTAGGTATATAGCTGTAGAATTAGGTGGTGGAGTAAGAGCAATCATATTGTTTACTGCACTAAACTGGGGTTTCACGCTTTTCGGTTTATTAGCAGGTAGAATAGCTCATATAATTGGCGAGAAAAGAGTAATTTTACTAGGTTCAACATGTTCACTACCAGTTATTGTAGCGATATTTGTCAGAAATCCATTCATATTGTCTATAATTATTTCAACAACTACTATACCATGGGTTTTCATGTGGTCTGTTCTCGTTAAATTATTCTTTGCAAGGGTTAGCGAAAATTATGGTCAAGAATATAGTGAGTACACTATAGGTATGGGTATCGGCTTCTTCATAGGCTCTACATTAACTGGATTCATCTACGCATTGGGCGGTTCATCAACTGTTTTCATAACAAGTTCAATATTACTCGCAATTCCACCAATTATGTACTATAAGTTCTATCCCTTTAATGTCGAATTTGATGAAGAAATCGACCCCAGTATAAAACCGGTAGTTAAGAAACTATGTGGTCCACTATTATCTTTAGCAATCGTAGTATTTAGCCGTGAATTACTTTACTCAATAGCGCCCAGTAAACTCGATGTTAGTATAGATTCAGTACTACCTGGTTTGGATAATTGGTTGAAATACACCATCTATGGAATTATCTACTCCGGGGGAGCTCTAATCTCTCCATTCATAAGAGTATTAGTGGGCAAAACTGTGGATTACTTCGGTTCAATTAAAATCTACGTATTTACAGTTATTGGATATACAACAATATATTGGTTATTCGTAGAAACACGTGGTTTAATACCAATACTGGTATGGCAAATACCGCTATATCCATTCCTAGATATATCGTTCAACGTATATGTTGCTCAAAATCTAGATTCTAGGAATCTAGTCTCCGGATTTGGAGCAACACATGCATTTACAGCAATTGGTGGTTTAATGCTCACGCCTATACTGATAGCACAAGATATTAATCTACGTGTAGCTGGATTCATGATTACACTACTGAATACAATATCGATCATACTAATATCCATTACTAAAACGGAAAAGAATTCAATATAGATCTCTAGTCTCTAACGTAAATTAAATTTAGAACCCATCTGTTTATACTATTGAGTTATAATAGATCATTAATTATAGCGTAAATGTATAGCGGATATGTTAAATTAACAACCTAACTATATTAATAATACTTAGGATTTCTGTATTGGTGACTCAGTATTTATGACTCTTTTAAAACTCATAATAGGTTTCATAATAGCACTCATTATATTGATTATAGTACCATTAATAATTATTGGTGCGATAATAGCAACTCTACTAATATTTCTCTTTTCAACACCCATATTATTAATACTCCTACTACTCCTCTTATTCGGGTTTTTATCAGTGGGTAGAGGTATCATTAAGATCCTTGTAGGTGCATTTGCATTTGCATTAATACTTCTCGGCGCTATTCTATTACTGATGATTCTACTCTAAACTACTCGGATTCCTCTACTTTACTTAAAGGCTCTAATTTTACTTTCTCTCTCAAAGCATTAATTATTCTAATAGCTTCATCATAACTAGTATGAATACCTTTCTGAATAACTTTACCCAACTCTTCTTTAAGAGCATCCTCTAGAGATTTACCGGCGTAGTCGATAACTGTTTTTTCGAAATGAACAGGTGTTGGCTCCAATATTGATGCTTTCTTCAATATAGCTTTGTTACCATTTAAAACATAGATAGATACAGCACCTATTTCTTTATCACCAATTTTTATAGCGTATATTAGGTCTCCATCAATAGTTTCACCAATTTTCTCAATACTATATGATACTATGCCTGTTGACAATTCTTCAGCTATTGGAATGAATTTTTCGAGATAAACCTTAATTTGGTCTTCGGGCATTTTCTTATAAACTACTATTTGTAAAGTATCCCATTTCCACGTAATGCTCTTATTAACTTCGTCGAACTCGTAGTCTATCATTATTTTAATACCATCGTCTTTCGATAATTTAATATCCTCGATTAGTAGTGTGAATAAAGCTCTATTTAGTCTAGCAACATAGTAATTAATTTTTTTAGCAACCTCCTTATCTCTAGCAAACTCCTTCAACTGAGCAAAAACTGTTTTCCTAATTTTATCGGCATAAATAGCTGCATATATTAAACCGGTATTTAAGCGAGGCATAATCTCAACCTACTTAATAATATGTAAGTTTTGAATACGTAATTAATTTATTTATGAGGAAAACAATAATTGTATTATGCCAATAATGTAAATATTAACGTATTGAATACTCAGAACGTGATGGAGGTTGGGATTAAGAGAAATTAATGATGAAATACTTAGAATAGTTGAAGAAACCAAACAAGGAGTAGTTACTGTTATAACCGAAATTCCACATATTTCTCTATTCTACGGATACACGCCTATTAGAAATGTTGGTTCTGGATTCGCTGTTGATAAGAACTTCGTTGTAACAAATGCACATGTTGTTAGAAACGCAACTAGAGTTAATGTAGTGGCTTGGAATGGAGATGTTGATACAGCTGAAGTAGTTGCTTCAGATCCTTCGAGAGATTTAGCATTACTCTCTACAACCATGAGTTTAAAACCTCTTAAACTAGGCGATTCCGATAAAATCAGAGCTGGAGAAATCGTATTAGCCCTTGGCTCACCACTTGGTTTACCGGGTTTATCAGTAACGTTGGGGGTTATTAGTGCTACGGGAAGAACTTTCGTAGGGCAAGATATCATTCTCGAAGACTTGATCCAAACAGATGCAGCTATTAATCCAGGTAATAGCGGTGGACCAATTATTAATCTAGAAGGCGAAGCTATCGGCGTTGCAACAGCCGTAATACCTTATGCTCAAGGTATTGGATTCGCTATACCTATCTCAACCGTTAAGAGATTTCTACATGTTTTATCAAAATACGGTAGAGTTGTTAGAGCATGGATTGGTGTTTACGTAGCCGAAGTTGATAAGAGGGTAGCATCAATATATAGGCTACCCGTTAGTGAAGGATTACTCATTGTTAAAGTAGTTCCAGGTAGCCCAGCTTACTACGCTGAACTATATGAGGGGGACGTTATAGTTAGAGTTAATGGAAAACCAGTGAGGAAGACTAAAGAATTAAGAGAAGCTATTGAAGATAGCATAGACAGGGGATTTGTTGAACTCGAAATCGCTAGGAGAGGTAAGAAATTCAGTATTAATGTTCCAATAGCTGTTGAGGAACTGGGTTAAACATAGTTAAACAACTATTATAGCCGTTAAAGAATATCGTTGAGTGATTTGGGTTCTCCAGGTCTTAAAGAACCGTATTTTTCGATAATTTTCCTTCTCAAATTCTCGCTTAAATTGTAACAACCAGTTGCTCTCTCTAAATAACCCTTCTCAACTAATCTAGCAATAGCTTTATTAATTTCCATTTCTATCACGGGGTCGTCGAATTCCGAAACTAAATCTGGATCTCTTAATCTCTTAACTTCTTCTCTCAAATCAATAACAGCAATTATTTCTCCAACACTAATATGACGTACAAAATACTCTAATATAAGTTTCTCTAATTTCGATAATTCACGTATCAAGATGTAAGACACCATTATACAATAGTTTAATCAATTCCTAGTAGAATGTAAAACATTAATGAAGCATTATTAATATCAATAATTCGAGATACTCCCTTAACAGCATGTAAAAGTATAGTTATCATTTATTGGCGTCATCTATGAAGATACTACATATTTGGAATACGGCTGGTGTTGCCAGTACTTTAGCTAAATTTATGGATAGGATATACGGATCTAGAAGTACAGTTATTTATAGAAGGGTTTTCGATAAATTCGGCCATACAATTTATGGGGAATTAATGGATTGCGGAGCCAAGGAATTCGTTCTTAGAGCTGTTTTGAGGTCTTTGAAGTACGATATCATACATATACATAGTTTAGATAAACTTGTACCTATCATTAGAATACTAAATCCACGTAAACCAATAGTTTTACACTATCACGGTAGTGAGATTAGAGGTAAGTGGATGATTAGGAAGAAGTTCTGGAATATTCCAAATGTTGTTGTTCTGGTTTCTACTAAAGATCTTTTGAATGGTGCTCCAGAACATGTGATCTATTTGCCCAATCCCGTAGATACAGATATTTTCCGCCCGAACCCAGCTATTGTCCGAAAAACACGTTCTGCACTAGCTTTCCGATACTATATTGATGAAGTTAAAGTTAGGAAATATGCTGAGAAGTATGGTTTAGAATTAACTATACTTGAACGTGAATATCCCTATCTCGAGATGCCTAAGCTTCTGAGTAGTTACGAGTTCTTTATTGATAGAACGGAGATTCCATCATTGAGTAAAACTGCTTTAGAAGCATTGGCTTGTGGAACTAAAGTTATTCGTTGGGATGGTGAAATAATAGATCATTTGCCTGAAGAGCATAAACCAGAAAATGTTGTTAGAAAATTATATGACATATATAGGATAATGATTGAAAAGTAGTATTAAACCTATTATGGTTCTCGAAATCCGCTATAGAACACTATTATATATGACATAATCCGTATATCAATATATGTTCTCCACAGAATGGACATCTATATTTACCACAACTATATGTTAATCTAAATTCTAGAACTCTATAGCGGCTCCTATATATCAGTATTTTACCGCATTTTGGACATTTCGTTGATTCATATATTTCATTAAAAATATTACCTATATAGACGTATTTCAACCCCATTTCACTAGCATAACGATGTATTTCAATGAGTTTCTCTACCGGTGTTGGAGGCTCTCTCCATCTATGTGCAGGGTAATACCTGTTTATGTGTAGTGGTGTATCGTATCCTAAGTAATCAATATGTTTATTAATTATCCATTCATAGCATTCCCGGTAATCATTAGTATTTGTAACAACTAAATAAACTATTTCAACGTGTCCTCCACGATCCAGAACATATTTGGCATTTCTAAAGACAACCTCATGATCGATCCCTACAAGTGCTTTACTCATGCTTGGACAACCCTTGATATCTGCTGAGAAACCATCAATTCCAGATTCAATAGCTTTCTTCAAACTACTCGTTGTAAAATACATGTTCGTTACAACCATGCTGTAAAGCCCGTATTTCTTAGCTTCGATAGTCGCGTCTATAACGTATTGGAACTGAGTTAAGGGTTCATTGAAACTCGCAGATAATCCATGGACATTCCTAGCTAGCGCTAATCTAACTAAGTCTTGTGGCGATAAATATGGTGATTGAACGGGTATTTTCGAGAAACTAATATGGTCGTTTTGACACCAAGGACAGTAGAAGTTGCATCCATAATTACTATATGTTAACGCTAAACTACCCGGGTAGTAGTGATACAATGGTTTTATTTCAATCGGTCTAACTTCAACATGCGATAATTTACCATAACCAATATGGTGTAGACGACCATTAATGTTCTCATAATTACCGCATACGCTTCTAACATTAGTTTTAAGTATACATTTTCTTTCACAAATAAGGCATTTAACATAATTATCTGTTCTCTCGTAAAGTTCATTATCAACAGGTTTTCCAATTGAGTTATAAATATTATAAATATTATCCATATTCAAACCCGTAACCCATTAATAAGTGTGGATTTAAGTGGTTAAACAGGGTTTAACAGTTAGAAAACCTCCAATGGTCTCGATGAATTTAACTTCTATAAAACCAGCTTTTCTAAGCCTATCGCTTATTCCTCTCAATAACCTACCCGATAACGGTTCTCCAGTATAGTGAAACATTTTACCACATGGTTTTAGAACTCTAAATAACTCTGTATAGAATTCAAAACTATATAGAGAACCAGTTGAACTGGTGAATCGCGGAGGATCATGTATAATTTTATCAAAAACTTCATCATCGATACTCTTGATTAATTCAGTAATATCGCCTTTAACTATATGGATTTCTCTACGTGATAAACTTCTACTCCAGGGATTTCTCTCGGCAACCCATATAACATTAGGGTCTATTTCAAAAGTATATACTTCAGCAGCACCTCTGAGAATAGAGTTTATAGCTGTATACCCCAAACCCATACATGTATCTAGAACAATATCGTTCTTCTTAACACCCACTACTTTGACTTTACTTGCCGCATCCCTCCACGGGTCTAAACCAGTTATTCTATGCATGTGAATACCGTTTATCTCTAGTGTTGGAGAGAGATCTATACCGATAGCTTTAAGTTTATAGTAACCACCATTTCTTACTTCAATAACATAACAATCATTGTTCTCGCAGAACGTGATCTTATCTTCAGATCCAGGATCTATATCGTTTAACTCAAACATCTTTCCATTTACAACGATGTAATTTTCATAAACATATACTTCTCTATAAGTTAAACCAAGGTCAAGAGTAGTATTTACAATACCCCTGTTTTTTCTTAAATAATTGATTAAATATCCTGAAAACCATAATCCTGTTCTAGGTTTAAAATCTACTTCTTTAATTCCATTAATCAAAAAATCACACTCTTATTCATAAATAGATCCTTATAGGTAGGTAATCTTGATATTCATAAGAACGATTCTCTAAGCTGAAATATATATGTTACTTAATAAAATTGTCGAAAGAGATATTTTGATTTAAAAATATCGATGATTAAATCTGCCGTGAACCAAGTTTTGGTCTATAGGCAATACCATAATTTATTATTCCATAATCACCAGCTTCACTAACTCTTCTAAGAACAGGCTCCATAACCATGTTTTCGCTAAGCTCTTCTGGTAATACATCGGTTAATCTAGATATTAGTTTAACCTTACTGTTAATCGTCTCTAGTAAACCTATTAGTAAAGGTTTTTGATGCGATAAGCCGCTTGGAGGACTATATATTGCTGTCCATGAGAGTAGCCTAGCGTCTTCATCAACGAGATTTACACTCGTTATATTCCTAGAACCACATGCTCTACACACGTTTGAAGCAGGAAATAGTGTTTTACCACAATCTAGGCATTTCGTTGCTTTCAATAAGTAATGACCATTCCTCTCTCTCCAAGCTCTCGGTAAGGAGTAGAACATTATTCATCACTCCTGTATTCTCGATATTAATCCTCTAAATTTAGAGTAGGTTGCGTAATCAATATATGTTTTCCTAGCTAAGTAATCATCTACTTTTGGAGCGAGATCCTTCTTTTCCAATACTCTATCCGTAACTAATATGCTGAACGCATCGCTACCTGCACCGCTACCGAATGGTGCTAATAATACTCTATCTCCAGGTTGAGCTATTTCAAGTACTCTTGCAAAACCTATTAATGCCGAGGAATTATAGCTATTACCTATTATTGGTGTCAATAAACCCGGTTTAACTTGCTCAGTTGTGAATCCCAATATTCTAGCTACACTCAAAGGGAACTTACCATTGGGCTGGTGAAACACAACATATTTGAAATCACTCGGTTTTAAACCAGTTTCTTCGAACAATTTCTTAACAGCATTAATGATGTGATTGAAATACGCTGGTTCACCAGTAAATGCTTCTCCATGTAGTGGATATGGAGAACCATCTCTACGCCAGAAATCAGTAGTATCGCTAGTATAGCTAACACTAGCTTCAAAAACGGCTACGGATTCGTTTGAAGGACCTATCACTAGCGCTGTTGCAGCTGATGAGGCTGAGAACTCCAATACATTACCTGGATTAGCTTGAGCAGTATCTGAACCTATAACCAAAGTGTATTTAACTAAACCTGATTCTACAACACCTATACTGATCCTGATGGCTTCACTAGCTGCTCTACAAGCAAACTCTAAGTCGGAACTAAGCTTAGTTCTAGGAAGTCCAAGTGCCTCGGCAATTATAACGGCTGATGGTTTAACAGCATATGGTTTAGATTCAGTACCAACCCAAACAGCACCTATCTTATTCTTATCAATACCTGCTCTCTTCAGAGCATTTCTAGCTGCTTCCCAACCCATTGTAACAACATCTTCATCAATACCTGCAACAGCTTTCTCCTCCAAACCGATCTCTTGAGGAGATTTTGGATGAAAACCCCAGATTCTAGCTATCTCGGATGCTTTAACTCTCCATCTAGGTATATAAACACCCCAGCCAATTACTCCAGCCAAATCAAGCACCACGATAATGTTTCCTTAACGTGGAGTAGAATAAGTAATTGAATTTAAAAACTACCTGGTTCTTAATCTTGGCTCCACTATTCTCTCAATAGCTTGACCAACGAATATGAAGGTTAGAGATGTGAATACTAGTGCTAAACCAGGAGATATAACCCACCAGAAAGCACCGGTCCTCCACAGACCTGTTATGCCAAGGAAGGCTCCTTCAGTTGCTTGTTCAAGCACTAACCCCCAAGTTACAGTAGTGGGGTCTCCAATACCAAGTATTCTTAAACCAGCCTCGGTCAGTACTGGACCTGGTATACCGAATGCTAGTGATACAAACATTATATGAACAACTTGGGGGAACACGTATCTCAAAACTATTCTAGCATGGCTCGCTCCCAACGCTCTAGCCGCCTCAATATACGTTTGCTCTCTTATCTGTAGAGCCATAGATCTAATGCCAAACTGTCCTCCCATCCATCCGAAGAGTATTAATAGCGATATGAGCATCCATATGCTAGTATTCCTTAAACTATACATAATTAAAATCATTAATGGTAAAGCCGGTAGATTAGTGTATATTCTTGCTATTTGCTGCATTATTACATCAACCTTTCCGCCGAAGTAAGCTGATGTTACTCCGTAGAGAGTTGCTGTGAAAGTCGTTACTGATGATATAATAACGCCCATTAATAGAGCCCACCTTAAACCATATACAATTGCGCTCCAAAGATCCCTACCGTTGTTATCCGTTCCTAGTAATCCAAACCCTCCATTCACTCTAGCTCGCACAACTTCAACATTTGTTCTCTCATTTATAGCTTCTTCTTTGAGATTAAGTAGAAATCTTATTTCAAATTCATAGTTACCAGTGAGAGGCACGAATTTACCTTGAAGAGCTTCGGGTGTAGCTTGGCTGAACAATAGATTAAACAATTTCATATTAGTGGATAATTCAGTTGTATTAGCTTTATCCATCAATGGCTTTAGAATTAGTTTTAATTCTATTTCCCTAAGCTTTAGGTTAGTAAAGGATATGTATTTTAGTAGAGATAATCTCCACGTTTGATTAGGTGTAAATCCACCCGCACCCCTATAAAATCCTAATTTATCCATTAATTCTACATTAGATAAATCAGCATATTGGTTAATATCGAAATCTGCGGTCGGATACTTAGTTCCTGGAACAATCGATATTACTATGCCATCTGGCCTTTTAACGTAAACACCGAATCCCTGTGGGATTCTATAACCTAATGGAGATGTTTGATTAAATACTCTACTACCAATATCTATTTTCAAATGTAACAGGACATCTAGTGGAGGTGCTTTCTTATTGAAATTATAGATTGAAATAATTTTTATTAAAACCCATTTCTCATTTACAGGTGTTTTACAGTAGAGTTGAGTTATAGCATTTATAACATCGCTCTCCAGTATTGTCCTATTAGGATATTGCGTCTGCAACGTCTCTCTAATAGAACTACCTCTGGTAATATAGTAGAAGTTGATGCATTGCTGTTTATCTCTTAAATCATATTCTTCTCTATGAATAACGTAATCTAAATCTTTGGTTGGAGGCGGAGCGTACGGGTCAATATAACTAATCCATATTGGTGGAGCTAGTTCTGGATTACCCTTAGTTGCTATGTAACCGATGTTAAACCAATTATCAATAGTTTCTTTATCAGCAACAACAGGGTATAGGATAAGTAATAATATCTGTATAGCTAGGAATGTGAATCCAACTATACCGATCTTGTTTCTCTTAAGCTCTCTCAAGATATCTCTAATAAATCTCGCGATTTTAACTCTGAAGAAACTAGTAGTTTTAGCCACTACTCCTCCACCCCCTTACCAACTCTTACACGAGGGTCTAGAAGCATATATATGAAATCTAACGCGAATATTGCTATTAAGTAGAGTAAAGTAATAACCCACGTATTAACAATTAAAACACCTGCATCCTCCTGTGCTAGAGCTAAATAGAATACGAAGCCTGCGCCTGGCCAATGGAATATTCTCTCACTAATAAGTGCACCACCTAACGAACCTATTATTGAGAAGAGAGAACTTGTAACTATTGGTGGAGAAGCAGCTCTCAAAATATGTTTATATAGAATCATTCTTTCAGGTAAACCTTTGGCTCTCGCTACTGTGACAAAATCCTCTCTACTAATAATCAATACTAGCGTCCTCATACCATAAACACCGATGAGTAGGGAGACCATGAATATCGTAATTAATGGAAGAGACATGTATTTGATCCATGCTGCGAGATATCTTACAATATATTCATGGAAAGGCAAATTAAGCTCCTTTAATCTCCTTATTTCAACTTCAACTCCCTCGGCTTTCGATGGGAATATTGGAATTACATATGCGAATAGCATTATCATTATTAAAGCAGTCCACCATAGTGGTAGAGAGTTTTGAAACATAGCTATTGTTGCAACGATCTTATCCAATAACCCCCCAGCTCTCTGAGCAAGCTTGATTCCAAATAAGAGATCAATTACTATAGCAATAATGGTTGCAGTAGTAAATAGTATAGCAGATCTAGCCATACCATTAAGAGTAACTTCTAAAGCATTATTACCTGGAACTGGGTATAATGCATTGGTTCCTATTGGTATGCCTGTCAAATTAAAGGTAATTAAACACTTAGTGTAATAGAATATTCTGAAAGGAACTGGGAGATTTAAACCATATTTCTCATAAACCTGCTCTTTATATGTCTCAAGTAATTTCTTGATTGCTTGAGGACTAAGACCCCTTTGCTGCAGTAGGGATTGCCTATAAGCTCTAATTTCTTCTTCAGCAAGTACTTTTAACCTATCATATGTGTATATGGAGAATATGACGGAATATATTACGGCGATCGATATGAACACTATAATGAAGTTAACTATGGTTAATACAACCACTCTCCCTAATCCACGCATATTTTGCACCATAAGTTTCAATAAGATACCGATTATATGTACAGCTAATATTTTATTCTAAAAAGGTGTTTAAAACTATTATTTACAAACGCATTATAATAGTATGTGATCAATATTTGAATCAAATAACCAAGTGTATAGAAAAATTTTGCTTTGGAAATGCCTGTTTTAGAACTAGATGTTGCTAAGTGATAACTTAGTAGTAAGATGGCTAAGAAGAAGCCTATTATTGAAAATACTGTTGCAGGTATACTTAAGTAAATCAATGGTTTACGTTCTTTCAAAACAATGTAGGTATAGTTGAATGAACCATTAACGTACTGGATATAGTATGAATTAATACCTATCGCGACGAACTTCTTCGTCATGATTTCGTTGAAGTCTAGTACTCGTGTTTCATTATGTAGATTATCAAGTATTACGATATTGCAACAACCCTGTATTAACAACTCTGTTGTATATACTGAGTAACTAGTAGTGTATTCTAAACCATTTGGAATAATTACTTCATTCGCAACACTTCCAGTCTCTCTATATACTTCTTCTCTAACTACGTAATTATCAATAATGAATAGAAGAGTTAAATTGAATAACATAAGTAATAACAGTATGATAAGTAATGAACGTGATTTCAATAAACCTTCTTTTATCAAACAACCATCCCTAAAACATAACTGAAACATAACTATTGTTTTACCAATATTAAACCTATCTACCTCTTAGCGTAGAGCCAACAAGCAACGTAATGACCAGGTTCAACCTCAACCATAGGGGGCTCCATTTCCCTACAGAACCTTCTAATCTCGGGATGAGTATCGTAAGCTACACATCTCGGGTGAAACCTACAGCCTGGAGGTATATTTACTGCACTAGGTACTTCACCTTTAATGGGTATTTCACGCATCCTCCTCCTATTTTCAGGGTCTGGTTCAGGTATTGCAGCTCTTAATGCTACTGTATATGGATGTAGAGGATTATCTATAACTTTCAACGTTTCACCCATTTCAACGATTTTACCTAAATACATTATAGCGATCTTATTAGTAATGTACCTAGCTACAGCTAAATCGTGGGTAATGAATACATACGTTAAATTATATCTAGCTTTAACTTCGAGCATTAACTCGAGAATTTCCGCTCTAATAGACGCGTCAAGCATTGAAACCGGCTCGTCGGCAACGATCAATCTGGGTCTAAGAATCAATGCTCTAGCAATACCAACTCTCTGTCTCTGACCTCCACTTATCATATGAGGATATCTATCCATAAACTCCTCTACTGGAACTAGTTTAACATCCTCAAGAGCCTTAGCAACAATTTCCATCCTCTCCTCTCTGGTTTCGCCAATACCATGAATAATGAGTGGTTCTTCCAAGATCCTCGATAAAGTATGTCTAGGATTGAGAGATCCGTAAGGGTCTTGAAAAACGATCTGTATTTCCCTCCTCAACGGTCTGAGATACCTACCAGGTATTTTAACCAGGTCAATCCTCCCATCATTATCAACAATTGGTGGTTGATAACCAATTTCTCGCCAAGCCTCAAGAAGCTCTTTTCTCGGCGAATACGCTAATATACCCCCAGTCGGTTTGTAAAGCCTCATAATAACTTTACCTAAAGTAGTTTTACCACAACCGCTTTCACCAGCAATGCCGAATATATCGCCTTCCTGGATCTTGAAAGATACACCATCAACCGCGTGAACGTATCTTCTAGGAGACCTCTTGAAGAACTCGGTTAAAGTCCTCCTTAATGGAAACAACATTCTAACATCAATACCGTATAAAATAGTGTTCTTATCTACAACGAATGGAAGTTTAGAAACAACATCACTCAATCGAAATCACCTCTTAGCGTAGAGCCAACAAGCAACGTAATGACCGGGTTCAACCTCAACCATAGGGGGTTCGGTCTCCTTACATGGTTTGAAAACATAGCTACATCTAGGGTGGAATCTACAACCTGGAGGAGGCATTATTAAATCAGGCGGCACGCCTGGTATGTAGTGTAGCTTCCTTATCTCCCCCTTTAACCTAGGTACACTATTGATCAAACCTATAGTGTAGGGGTGTTTAGGTGTTAAATAGATGTGTTCTGAAGTACCGAGTTCGACTGCTTTGCCAGCATACATAACCATTACTTTATCGGCTATTTCAGCTATTAAACTAAGATCGTGGGTAATGAGTATAATAGACATACCTCTTTCTCGCTGAAGCCTCTTCAACAAATTCATAACCTGAGCTTGGACAACGACATCTAGAGCAGTAGTTGGTTCGTCAGCTATAACTAGAGGAGGGTCTAATGCTAAAGCCATAGCAATCATAGCTCTCTGCTTCATACCTCCAGATAACTCGTGTGGATAACTCCTCAACCTAATGGGATCAATACCGACCATTTTCAATAAATTCGCTGCTTCAGCATAAGCCTCTTTCTTAGTTAATCCTTTATGAACAACCAGAACCTCAGCAAGCTGCTCACCTATTGTGAAAACAGGATTGAA
>Ga0105162_1000212_pt1 | contig 39492 bp, 40 predicted proteins | sample JNZ201metaG_FD_81532 | JGI IMG/M metagenome (GOLD analysis project Ga0105162, IMG submission 81532) | Hot spring microbial communities from Jinze hot spring, China to study Microbial Dark Matter (Phase II) - JNZ 20120812A | ecosystem: Environmental > Aquatic > Thermal springs > Hot (42-90C) >...
AATACTCTTAGAAAGCTGAGAGAGAAAAGCCTAGCTTTAAATCATCTAAGAGCTTCTAAGAGCTTAAGTTCTACTATGACTTTCTGAGCCGAGGAAACAAAGAGCAAGAGATGGGCTAAATAACCAACAGCTCAATGAATACAGTAAGAGAAGAGCAAAAACTAGAAAAGATTAATTATTTCAATCCATACCCTTATCCGATAGCAACAACCAAATAAATTAAAAAGGGAGTGAAGTCCTCCTGATCTTAAGATTTTAAAGTCAAGCCGTTTCAGTATATAGTGAATGATATACCTAAGGTTTTGCAATGAGTTCGATATCAGCCAAACAAGAATACCTTAACTTTAAGCTCATCAACCTCCTAAATACTTAACTATCCAATCTATTAACTGGCTGGAATATTCATAACATTAAATTACTAGCCCACTTCTTATCCGACAGAACCTATATGTTTATCGAAAAGTATAAAGCCAAGTATATCTCTTTAACTACGAGGTTATATAGTAATGTCATTTTCTAGTGGAGAAGTTGAGGGTTTAAGAAGTGTAGTTGGGGATATGGTTTCTATGTTTAGAGCTATCTGGGAGGAGGTAGATCAGCAGTTTTCAGAGCTTAATAGGGAGGAGAGATATAAGGTATTCTCCACTATAGCTCCAATTCTAGTTGATATGCTATATGCTATAACGGAAGATGTAGCTGAAACTACAGTAAAAATCAAGAAGAAAAAGAAAGAATAAATAAATCCTTACAGTAAATTAGCTAATACTAAATATCACGTAGAGTATACTTCATCAATATTTTTATGTATTTAGTTTTTCACTAATGGTATTACCATTGTGTAATTCACAGATTTTAATTTCTTCCTCTACGTATTAGAAGTTAATTTAGGTTTTGGGTAATGGAGCTTTTATCTAAATAAGTTTAAATATGTAGTTACATATTCATCCGCCTTATATCCACTTTAAAAATCTATACTTATTCAATGCTGATTACCATGTTATTGACTAAATGAAACAAATATTTAATGAGTTTATTACATCTCTTTAAATCTATGTTATAGCTGTTTTCTAATCTTGTTTAGTATATATGTTGCAACTGATGAATCCTGTATTGCTAATCCTACACTTTTAAATAGTGTAATTTCGCTTTCTGATTTTCTGCCTGGTTTCCTATTGAGAATCAGTTCACTAAGCTCAGCATATATATGTTCTCTACTTATCAATCCTTCCTGAATTGGAATTATTATATCTCCAGCTTCTTTTAGAGCTGCTTCTCTTAAATCTACTACTACCTTTGCATTTAGAATTGTTTTACTATCTATTTCCCTCATATCTGGCCTAAAGGCACCTATAGCGTTTATATGGGTTCCAGGTTTAATCCATTCATAATTTATAACAGGAGTACTTGATGTCGTTGCAGTTACTATTATATCTGCCTCCTCCACCGCTTCTTTAGCGTTTTCTGTAGATGTAATTTCAAGCTGAAATCTTTCCTTCATCTCTCTTACAAACTCCTCCTTTCTCCTCTCGTCTATATCGTAGGCTTTAACCTCTTTAATATTTCTAACTGTAATTACAGCCCATAGCTGTGTTCTTGCTTGTACTCCACATCCTATAATAGCTAATGTTTTAGCATTTTCTCTTGCAAGATATTTAGTTGCAACTCCGCTTACTGCTCCTGTCCTCATAGCCGTTAAATAGTTTGCCTCAATAACAGCCTCAACAATTCCTGTTTTAGGATTATTTACAATTACATGTGCATTAATAACAGGTAGTTTAAACTTAACATTATCTGGATAGAATGTAACTATTTTCGTTGCTAAAGCGTTTAAGCCCTTTATATATGATGGCATAATTAAAATTACTCCATTAAATTCCTCGATAGGAATCATGGTTCTCAAAGGCATTATAGCATTACCTAACCCTAAACTCTTAAAGGCCTCCTCAACAACCTCTATACATTCCCTCATGCTTAAAATTCTTTCAACATCCCTATCGTTTAGCAAAATCAATAATTAACACCATAAACTAAACTACTGAGATAATATAAGCTTTTCCTAGCAAGTTCGATACTATTAAGTTAGCATATAGTAACTTGTAGAGATTAAACTTAACTTAACAGTATCTCATGTAATAATCGAAATCTTTAATTAGTATAGTCATATAATTATGAATGGTGTATATGTAGTGGAGATTGAGGAGTTAAAAGCTAGTATACTAAAGCTACTAAAAGAGGATGAGGAGTTCAGGTATGCAGTGGCAGGTCTAGTAGGGTTAGAGGAAATACTTAAGAGGCTTGATAAACATGAAGTAGAACTTGTAAAGCTTAGAAAAGATCTTGTAAAGCTTAGAAAAGATCTCGTAAAGCTTAGAAAAGATCTCGTAAAGCTTAGGGAGGATATGTTAAGGGGTTTTGAACTTATTGATAAACGTATCTCCGCTCTAGGAGCTAGATGGGGAATTATGATTGAGGAAGCATTTAGAGAGGGTTTAAGAGGCTTAGTGGAGAGAGAGTTTGGATTTAGAGTTGAAAGATGGAGAGGCTATGATGATTCAGGTAGAGTATATGGATATCCAAGCGATATTGAGGTTGATATTGCTATAAAGGATGAAAGAATAATATTGATTGAAATATCATCACATATAAGGTCATCAGATATAATCCAGTTTAAGAGGAAGGCTGAAATATATTATGAAAAGACAGGTAGAAAACCAGATAGGCTATTAATAATAACACCATATATAGAGGAGAAAGCATTAGAAGCCTCTAAAAAACTAGGAATAGAGGTATACACAAGGCTATAATACTTCTATAAATTACCATCCATTGAAAAACCATATACTGTAGGCTAAAAGTAAGTATATTCGTAAATACATGAATCATTACTAAAGTAAATAGATTAGAAATCAATACAACTCTAAGAATGAAGTATCAATGCCTAGATCATAACTTCATAGAGAATATTTAGAGACAATATAAATCCATACATAAAAAACATTCAACACGTATAAATCAAGAAGATAATTCAATAAGTAATAATGGAAACCTAAAATAACCCACGAATACTAACCGCGAAATCTTAGTAAAGAGTATTAGTAGTTTAATAAGCTAAGCATATAGGTTAAGCTGTTATATCTAAGTATTAGATAGTAATTTTTAAATATACTTACGTTTCACTAAATGAGGTACCTGATGTTAATGGTGAAATTGATGAATGAAGAGGTAGTTCTTGTTGATGAGGATGATAATGAGATAGGAGTTGAAGAGAAGATAAAAGCCCATAAAGAAGGAAAACTGCATAGGGCATTCTCTATTTTCATATTTAATTCAAGAGGGGAAATGCTACTTCAAAAAAGAGCGAGAAATAAATATCACTCCGGAGGGTTATGGTCGAATGCCTGCTGTAGTCACCCTAAGCCTGGAGAATCATTAGAGCAAGCTGTTCATAGAAGGTTAAAGGAGGAAATGGGTTTTGACTGTGATTTAAAGAGAGTTTTCTACTTCATATATAAAGCAGATCTTAACAATGAGTTTACTGAGTATGAGCTTGACCATGTTTTCATTGGGAAATATGATGGTGAAATCAATCCAAATCGTAATGAGGTTGAAGATTGGAAATGGATAAGTATAAATGATTTAAAAGAGGATATAAAGCAAAACCCTAATAAATATACAGTTTGGTTTAAAATAGTTCTGGATAAAGTTATTAGTTTAATACCTAAGTAGATTAAGTAAGTATTTTATCAGTAGACTCATTCTTAAACATATGAAACAATTAAATATTTGAAGTAATTCTCTTAAAGCTGAACTTCATGAAGAAGTACTGTTATAATAATGAATAAATTTAATTTGTTATTTAAGTTACTTATCATTTTGTTGTATTGTGAACTTAATCATTAAATATATGCTTTAAAATCTAAGGATCATAAAGTCATTTTGTAGAAAGATTTAAATCTTCTTAAATTTTAGGCTGATATGGTTAAATATGATGTTTTAATTATTGGTGCTGGTATTGTTGGGCTTTCTACAGCTTACCATTTAAAGATGTTAGATCCTAAACTTAATGTTATTGTAGTTGAGAAGAAGTCTTCCCCGGGTCAAGGTGAAACCGGGAAGGCTCCTGGTGGATTTAGACTTGATGTTTGGACTTCTAAAACAAATCTCTCTCTTGGTAGAAGTTCAATAATGTTTTATAGACATATTCAGGAAGATCTTAAAATTGATCTTGGAATGAAGTGGGTTGGCTATCTCTTCATGATGGATAATGGGCTTTACGAGACTGCTAAACCAGCTCTTAATAAAATGGATTCTATGGGCGTTAAATACCGAATATACTCAAAAGAGGATTTAGCTAGGAATCTTAATGTAAATGTTAATGTATTGGATGAAGAGGCTAAATCTATGAATCTTAGAAATATTGATGTTGGCTTAATGTTCCCAAATGCTGGGTATTGGCGTCAGGAGAACATGGTTAAATTTTATGAGATGGAATTTATAAGAATGAATGGTAAAATACTCTATAATACTTTTACTAGTAGAATAATTACTGGTCCAAGAATAGAGTTTAACATACCTAATGAACCACACATCTGGCAGGAAGTTATAGCTAAGGGGGCTTTAACAGATAAGGGATTTATTGAGGCTAATGAAATTGTTGTAGCTGCAAGTGCATGGGCACCCCAAATCCTTGATTCAATAGGTATTGATTGTCATTTTAAACCTAAGAAGAGGCAAGTATTCATAGTTAAAGCAAACACTGAACCGTTAAAACAGGTAATGTTTGCTAAGGGCTTTAATAAGCTTAATGCAGCTCCATTCTTATTCATATATGTGAGAGGAGAATCATGGCTATGGATGAAGCCAGATATTGGCGAGTTAGCGTATTGGATAGGTTGCTCAGATCATTTAGGTAGAGCTTATGGAGTAGTGGAGGATGATCCACCAGCAGAGGAAAACTTCTATAAATATGGAATCTACCAAGTACTAGTAAAGTATTTTCCACAGTTTATAAATGTCTATCCGTCAAATTCACATGCAGGATATTATGATATCTCAATTGATGGATTACCGATAGTTCATAAGGAAAGCAATATAACTGTTGTTGGTGGTACGAGTGGTAATGGATTATCGAAAGCCGATGCATTAGGAAGAATAACAGCAGCAACATGCTTAAATAGAGAGTATGCTGAACTATATGGTGGTGAAAAGTTTAAAGTAAGCGACTTAAGCATAGTAAATAGAAATATCGATAAAGAAATATTCATAATCTAACTATTTACTTAATTTCTATACTTGAATTTTAAATAAATCAATGTTTTAAACATTTTTATTTAAACTATTTCCTATTTATGATTTCATTTTTGGAAAAAGTTTAAATATTTGATTTTTAACTTTAATTGCTGTGATTATATGAGTGAAGATCTATACGCTAAACTACGTGATGCTGTTGTATCCTATGATGTTGATGCTGTTGTTAAGTATGCTAATGAAGTTATTGCTAAAGGTTTAGATCCTCTAGAAGCTATTGAGAAGGGTTTAGCTGTAGGAGCTAGGATTATTGGTGATAAATTTGATAGGTTAGAAATTTATCTAGCTGAGCTTATTATGGCTGCTGATGCTATTAAGGCTGGATTAGATATTTTACTACCTGCTATTCCCAAAGGAGTAGTTTCTAGAAGAGGCGTTGTTGTTATAGGAACTGCTCAGGGGGATATACATGAGATAGGTAAGAATATTGTTGCTGCTCTTCTTAAAGCTTATGGATTTGATGTTTATGATTTAGGAGTAGATGTTCCTCCATTAAGATTTATTGAAAAAGCTGAGGAGGTTAAGGCAGATATTATTGCTATCTCTGCACTCATGACTTCAACCATTATTGGGCAGAGAGATGTTATTGAATACTTAAAGGCTCTTGGAAAAAGGGATAAATATATTGTTATGGTTGGTGGGGGACCTGTAACAAGAGAATGGGCTGAGGAGATTGGAGCTGATGGATGGGCTGAAACAGCTTCTGAAGCTGTACAGGTAGCATTAACACTTAAGGAGAGACGGTGAACTTCATGGTTTCACTTCTAGATGTTATTGAGAGAGCTACAGTAGGGAAAATATGTTCTGAGAAGGATTTCGACTTAAAGATATTCACATTAAAGCTTAAAGATGTTATTAGGAAGTATGGTGTAAGCTATGATCCGGATATACCTGTACCTAGTGATCCAGGTCTTGCTGATAGTGTTTTTAAAGCTGCCTTCGAGTTTTTCTGTGAGGTAGGTGCATACTGTATTGATACTCAGCGAATAATATTCTTTGATGAGAGTGAGGTTAAAGAGAAGATAAGAATATCTCCATCACAAGTAATACTTGGAGAGGGAGTAGATCGTAAAGCTTTAACTTCAAGAAAGCCTGAAGATCCTAATCCACCATGGTGTTTCCTCGGTGCAGCTGGTGTAGCAGTATCGTCTGATGATGTATTTCTAAAGCTTGTTGAGGGATATGGTAGAATACCATATATAAACTCTTTAACAACTCCTGCTTTAACCAGAGTTAATGGAATGAGGATAAGACCGGGCTCCCCTTTAGAAGTTCTTGGATCTATGAGGACAGTAGTTCTTGCAAGAGAAGCATTAAGAAGAGCTGGGAGACCGGGCTTACCAATAATGAATTCTATAGCAACAGCTTCAACAGCTGTTTCACTTATTTCAGCTCTCCATCCAGACTTCGGATTAAGAAAATCCGATGGTGTTATGATAGGTGCAATTGCAGAGCTTAAAACAAACTTTGATCTTTTAAATAGGGCTTGTGTAGCAAATACTCTAGGTATGGTTTTAGGTGTTGACTGTGGACCATTACTTGGTGGTTACTGTGGTGGTGCTGAAGGAACAGCCATCGTTACTGCTGCCTATCACATTATGACCTCCCTAGTATACAATGCATTATGGTATGTAATGTTTCCAATCCATATTAAGTATTCTTCAAGCAGTAATCCTGAACTCATATGGGCCAGATCTGTTTCAGCGCAGGCAATAAGTAGGAATACTCATTTTCCATCACTATACATAAGCTATACAGCTTCTGGGCCATGTACAGATACATGCCTATACGAAATTGCTGCTCAAATATCCTCAGTTGTTGCATCAGGAGCTTCAATTGAAGCTGCAGGGATAGCTAAGGGTAAGTATGAGGATAGAATGACGCCTATGGAGCCTAAATTTGCTGCTGAAGTAGCTTACGCTACTGCTGGAATGAGGCTTAGAGACGTTAACGATATAGTAAAGAAAATAATACCGAAATACATTGATAAAATAGCTAACCCACCACTAGGATTAAGATTTCAGGAATGCTACGATATAGAAACGATTAAACCATCAAGTAAATACCTTGAAATCTATAGTAAAGTTAAGAGGGAAATTGAAGATTTAGGAATTAAATTTAACCAATCACCTTAATAAGTATAAGCTACTAAATGAAACCTTTTAAGAATTAAACATTATCTAGCATTCATGACCGCTGAGAAAGTAAAAATCGATGAAATAGACTACGCGATACTAAATATTCTCCAAGAAGATTGCAGAACACCACTTGAAGAAATAGCTAGAAAAATAAAAATTCCCAAATCCACAGTCCACTATAGGATAAAAAAGCTTGAAGAGAGAAAAATTATTGAGGGCTACTATGCAAAAATAGATGCAGCTAAGCTTGGTAAAGAGTATATTGCAGTAATTCTTGTTAGAGCTAAATATGGACCTGGATATCATGAGAAGGTAGGTAGGAAAATTGCTGAAATACCCGGGGTATGGGCTGTATACTTTGTACTCGGAGAAATCGACTTTGTAGTAATGGTTCGAGCAAATGATCGGGAGGACTACATGAGAATATTAAATACATTAATGAATATGAAGGAGATTGAGAGGACCTCGACTCAAGTTGTTGTAAAAATGATTAAGGAAGATCCAAGAGTAGAGCTGCCCCCAATTACTTAATCAGAACCAAATACTACTAGGAATTTAGCTGGCGATAAATCCACTTTACACATTGAATCCATGACACTAGCCAGCAGATCCATCAACCTAAAAGGTAAGTACAATATGTTAAACCATCTCATCCCAGCAGCTCTGTAAATTGAACTTACTTATATCTCCATTACTTATATTACTCGTATAGTTAAGACTACTAAGGAGAGAATCTGTCAAATCCGGTTAGTACTCATATATTTCCGTTCATATTTGTCTAGAGGTATTTCAAACAATTTTTATTACAAATCAATTATATAAACTGTTATCTGACTAAGTACAGAATCAATGCCAAATAAAGAGAGTTAGCAAGATCTAGATAGCTATATGGAAGGGTTTGAAGCTTAGGAGAGCTTGATATGATGTCTAATAGAAGGACTGGAAAGCTTAAACCTTAATGATGGTTTTAATTGGAGGAACTAAATAATTCCAGGCCCTCCTTCAGTATTTCTTGAAACTTCTCTGCAGCCTCACTTATTTTAGGTGGAGTATAGTTTACCACCTCTACATAAGAGCAATTTACTATCTTATTTCGTCCTATAAATATGGAATCCTCCGGGGGACCTAATACATAGTTATATGTGGAATCATATAATTCAGCTACAATATTAGCGATTCTCTCTAAGAATTTAATTTCTCTATCTGATACTTTACCCTCAACGAGTTTACTTTTAATTTTATCTATTACATCCAGCATATAGTGGAAACAATCAGATATGCTCCACCATAGCTTCATATCCTTTCCAGTCCAGTAGCTAATAGAGCTGTATAAGTATCTAAGATTTTCAACATTCTTCTTTAAAGTACCCAACTTATATGTAGCATCAACATCATTACCATTCCTAATATCGATTAGAAGTCCATGAATCCTTCCCTTCACCCCTAAAGTTTCCGTACAAAGAGGTTCAATAATATCATGCCTAAACTTCGCAGCCATATCCCGATAAATAATAGCCAGCTGAAAGGTAAGAATAATATTAATTAAAATTGAAAAAACAAGAATAATTTTAAGAATTCTAGAATGAATCATAACACTCACTAAGGTATTATTGTTATGCTAAATGCTTTTTCCTGAAAATCTATCCAGTGAGATATTAAGTATCCTCCCTCATATTGATGTATGATAACGCTTCCCCAAACTCTGAAAGTATATGTTGTTAATGTAGTTCCCATATGTTTAAACTTAAAACGTACACCAACATCTCTAGGTCTATTATTATTTAGAGAACCAGAATTTCATTCCATGCTAGATAGTCTGGATAACTTTTCCTAGGACCATATTTATTCCAATCTAGTCTCTATGTTGCTCTGAAGGTTTCAGCTATTACTTGAGCCCATGAAATAGTAATAAACTGCCATCCACCAAGCCATAGCAATATAGTAATGCTATAGGAGTTTCCAGATCCACTTGGAGAAGGATCATATGGATCAAGATATTCATGGCTTGTTCGTATATGTATTTGGAATGGATTATATTGCCATATCATAGGTTCCCCTTCAGGATAAGGCCATTGCTCAGTTGTTAAGAAATCAATTCTGATAAACTTCTCTTGTTCTTTCTTTAATTCATTATAGTTCTCTATTATTTGATTATTCTCCATTTTTATCTGTCCAAGTATATCCATGTATATTTTCCAAGGTATGCTTCCTTCTTTACCTTGAATATAGCCAAACCTTCCATATTTATAATCCCCATTGTTTTGCATTACTATTCCCTGTTGTAGCCCTTGATTAATTGAATATGGTTCCTGTTGCTTCAATATCTGTGAGTTTTCATTTTCTCTATTATTCCTGATTCTATTAGTTTTCTTGATGCTTCTCTATGTATTTTTATTGCTTTCTCCTTATTTTTTAATGCTATGAATGATGATACACCCTTATTAATCCCGATACTCCATCACTATATATTGATATGATTATTTTATTATCTTTTGACTCCATTATTTTATTATCTTTATGAATTCCAGCTTCAATACATTTTGATTCATATGTTTCACCTAGATTCTCAAAACAATCCTAACATAGACTTCATCCCCACCTACTAAATAAACCTTAACATCATCAACTACACTAGGACCAATAAAGGCAACACAATAAAAAACATTTTCCTCAGCCATAATAACTGGTACAGCAATATTTAGCGAAAGCATTAAAAGAATAGCCACAGCTAAAACCCTAACCATAACATCACCAAACAAACATAGCAGAACCAATATATATTACTGCTAGAAATATTCCTAAGAGAATCATTGATGCTGTTGCTTGATGACTTATAACAGCCTCCAAGCTTATGCTAACTTATTTAATCTTAACCCTAATAATTTATAAGCTTCCTATGTGAATATTGAAGTTGTTAGGCTCATTAAAGGCTAATTCCATCTTATTTTATCCATTGCTACTGTGGTAATGGTTGTAAGCAAGCAGTAGCTGCTAGATTATATGTATATTCCGTCTTCTATGATCTTCACTAAATACCTTGGTTCCTAATATTTATCTCCTCTATCCTTAAAGAACATTCATATGTAATAATAGGAGAATCACATATCCTCTAATTTTCCATCTTTATGTTTCATAGATCTTGTAGATGAAATACTTAAGGATGGAAATAATAAATCTAAATAGCTAATCTGATTTTAATGTAAGTAGCATTACCTATACAAAGAACCTACATTAAATAGGGCTAAAATCCATTTTGAATCAAGCTTGCAAGTTTAGTAATTTAGTGGAGAAAGTAATACAGTATGTTTAGGATGGAAGTAAACTAATTAGTTATCTTGGATAATATCTAAAAATTAATTGAAATATATATTTATTTGTACAATTTTTCAATTAAATCACTAATAAAAGTTTAAATATTTGTTTGTTAGAGTAGTTTGGTGAGTTTATGTGTATGGTTAGTAGCTCTAATATTATTGAGCTTGCAAATAAGTATCTTATTACTAAGATTGTTCCAAGAATGGAACCTATTGTTGTCGACGAGGGTTATGGAGCTGTTTTAAGAGATATTGATGGTAGAAAATATGTAGATTGCTTTTCAGGTATTAGTGTAGTTAATACTGGTCACTGTAACCCTGAAGTTGTAAATGCTGCAGTTAATCAAGCTAAAAGGCTTATTCATGTATGCTCCTATGTATACTATGTTACTCCCGTTATTAAGCTTGCTGAAAAGCTTGCTTCCATAGCTCCTAAACCACTTCAAAAATCATTCTTCGGTAATAGTGGTGCTGAAGCTGTTGAATGTGGTTTAAAGCTTGCTAGGAAGTTTACGAAGAAATATGAGTTTATTGCCTTAATGTGCTCGTTTCACGGTAGAACTATTGGTACTCTAAGTATTACAGGGCAGTCTGGTAGGAGGAAGTGGGATATGGGTCCATATCTTAGCGGAGTATTCTTCACTCCACCACCATACTGCTATAGATGCTTCCTAAAGCTAAACTATCCTGAATGTAGCTTACAGTGTGGGAGAATTATTGAGGATGTTATTGAGTATTCGTCAAGTAAGGGTGTTGCTGCATTTATTGCTGAACCTGTACTTGGTGAGGGAGGTATTATTCCGTGTCCACCAGAATATTTTAAAATCGTTAAGGAAATTCTTGATAAATACAATATATTACTTATTATAGATGAGGTTCAAACAGGCTTCTGTAGAACTGGTAAAATGTTTGCTATTGAGTATTACGGTGTCTCCCCAGATATAATGACGCTAGCTAAGGGTATTGCTGACGGATTCCCTATAAGTGCATGTATTGCCAGGGCTGATATAGCCGACTCATTTGAGCCTGGTGATCACCTATCAACGTTTGGAGGGAACCCAGTTTCAGCAGCTGCAGCTTTAGCAAATATAGATTACATGTTAAGAGAAAATCTAGCTGAGAAATCAGCTGAGAAGGGTGCTTATGTATTAAAGAGATTGAGGGAGATGATGGATAGACATAAGCTAATAGGTGATGTTAGAGGTTTAGGTTTAATGATTGGTGTTGAGCTTGTAAGGGATAGAGTTAGTAAGAAACCCGCTATTGAGGAAACTAGACTAGTTAGGGATTTAGCTAGAGAGAAAGGTGTACTGTTTGGATCTGGGGGCGTGAAGAGCTGTGTGATTAGAATTCAGCCTCCACTAGTAATTACATATGAGGAGCTGGATAAAGCATTAAATATTCTTGAAGACTGTATAGCTGAGGCTGAGAGGAGGATGTAAATGACTATTCTACCTGAAGTTCAAAGCTACTATGGTAGGTTAAAGCTCTACATTAATGGTAGCTGGATTGATTCAAAATCCAGCTATACTCAGCTAGTTATGAATCCAGCTAAGGATGAAGTTATTGCTGAAGCCCCGTTTGCAACTATGGATGAAGTTAATGAAGCTGTTAAAGCAGCTGCTGAAGCCTTCGAGAAATGGAGGGAAACTCCAATAACTACAAGAGTTCAATACATTTATAGACTTAAACAGAGAATGGAGGAGCATTTTGAGGAGATTTCAAGAATTACAACTCAGAATCATGGTAAAATAATAGATGAAGCAAGAGGAGAATCTAGAAGACTTATTGAAAACATTGAAACTGCATGTGCTATAGCCTATACATTAGCTAAGGGTGAACATATTGATCAGGTAGCTTCAGGAATTGATGAAACACTTGTTAGGGAGCCATTAGGTGTTTTTACAGTTATTGGGCCATTCAATTTTCCAGCTCTCGCTCCATTCTGGTTTATACCTCAAGCACTAGTACTTGGATGTACCCTAGTTGTTAAGCCTAGCGAGATAACTCCACTACCTATGATGTGGTGTTTTAAGGTTCTAGATGAGTTGGAATTACCTCCAGGTATAGTAAACCTTGTTTATGGAAGTAGGGAGGTTAGTGAAGCATTAATAAAGCATCCAGATGTTCAAGGAGTTGCATTTGTAGGTTCAACACCAACTGGGAAATATGTTTATAAGCTTGCTGGCGAGTACGGTAAGAGAGCTATTATTCAGGCAGGTGCTAAAAACTATATAGTTGTTATGCCTGATGCAGACTTGAATAAAGCTATTCCAGCTTTACTTACATCATTCTTCGGTAATACAGGTCAACGCTGTCTTTCAGGTTCAAATCTAGTTGCTATAGGTGGGGTTTACGAGTCTTTAAAAAGAAAATTTGTTGAAGCAGCTTCAAAACTAAAGCTAGGCTATGGATTAGATGAATCTGTAGAGATGGGACCAATAGTCTCTATAAATGCTAAAAACCGGGTAATTAACTATATTGAGAAGGGAGTTAGTGAAGGTGCTAAACTCATACTTGATGGTAGAAATGCATATGTACCAGAGTATCCTAAAGGATACTTTATAGGTCCAACAGTATTTGATGATGTAACTCCAGATATGATTATTGCAAGAGATGAAATATTTGGACCTGTAGCAAACATTATTAGAGCAGATAATCTTGATGAAGCTATAGAAATGATTAATACGAAGACAAGCTATGGAAATGCTGCATGCATATTTACTTCAAGCGGTAGGGAGGCTCGTGAATTTAGACGTAGAGTTAAATGTGGCAACATAGGTATAAATGTAGGTATTGCTGCACCTATGGCCTTCTTTCCATTTGGAGGCTGGAGAGAATCCTTCTTCGGCGTTCTCCATGGTCAAATTGACTGTGTAGATTTCTTTACAGATAAGAAGATAGTAATAGCGAGATGGTAGAATGTGGAAGAGAAATATACGTTTAGCTCCCTTATAAGCTGTATTCTCAATCTTGAAAACCAAGTAGCTCTATTCTATAGAGAAATATCACAGAAAGTAGAAAATAAAGAATTAAGTTTCTTCCTACTTTCACTTAGTGAGAGCTATTTAAGAAATATTGAGCTGATTAATAAGAGGAGGAGGGAAACTATTGTAGAAATGGTTCTTGAGCCAATTTCAGGATTAAATCTAAGCAGTTACATAGCTAAAATTAATAGTATAATTAATAGTGGGGAAATAGACAATCTCGATAAAGCTATACAGTTAAACAAGGTATTAGAGGAACTATATGTTAAAGCATCATTTAAAATAGCATCCATATCTCCTGATACTAGTGAATTACTTAGTAGGCTATCACGTAAGAAAAGCGATGAAAGAAGAAAACTAGAAGAATTTAAAGCATACAGTTCTTAATAGTAAAGTATTTAAGTTGTTGCTAAACGGTTTCTTCATGAGGACTGGATTTGAAGGGGGGCAAATTAAAATCCTTAATAAAGATCAAGTATTAAGCATTCATAATGCCATATTGAAAATAATGAGTGAAATTGGAGTACAGATTCAGCATGAAAACGCCTTAAAAATCCTTTATGATGCTGGTGCTACTGTTGATTTTAAAAAGCAAGTTGTAAAATTCCCTGAAAGCCTGGTTATGGAATCCATTAAGAAAACACCTAAAAGCATTAGATTTTGTGGACGTAATTCCGAGGAAGATTTTATAGTTGACAGTAGGAAGGTATTTTTCGGTCCATGTAGTGGCGCTCCATCAATAATCGATTTCGAAACTGGGGAGCGTAGAGCTGGAAGACTATCTGATATGGCTAATGTTGCTAAGCTATGTGATGCCTTGAAAAACATAGACTTCGTTATGGGCTTAACATCAGCCTCCGATATCCCCCCAGCTCTAATTCCACTCTACGAACCATACATTGTACTCTCCAATACTTGTAAGCATGTTCAAGTATTCTGCTATGGTGATGGAGAACTAACAAAAACCATAATTAAGATTGCAGAATTGATATCTGGAGGTATTGAAGAGCTTAGGAGGAGACCTATTGTCTCCCTATATGATGAGCCTCAATCACCACTATTTGTAGGTAGAGAATATGTTGAATCTCTTATAGAGTGGTGTAGTGTAGGGCTGCCGATAATTTATGCGCCAATACCTATAAGCGGTGCTAATGCGCCGGTAACTCTTGCAGGTAATATAGCTCAGGGATGTGCTGAAAGCCTTGCAGGTCTCGTACTTGCCCAGCTAATAAATCCGGGTACCCCATTTGTTTTCGGAACTGTACCATTAATTTTAAATATGCGGTATGGAGTTGTATCCTATGAAACTGCTGAAACACTATTAATGCAGGTTATTCTTGCCCAGATAGCTGATTTCTACCAGCTTCCATCATGGGGTACAGGCGGTATGAGTGACTCTAAGATTCTTGATGAGCAGGCTATTGCTGAAGCATCTATGAGCTTAGTAATATCCTCACTAAGTGGACATAGCCTCATACATGATTTAGGATTTCTCGAATCAGCCAAGTCAGGAAGCTTAGAGCTAATAGTAATATGTGATGAGCTGATATCGATTCTAAAGAGGTTTATGAGAGGTGTACGTGTAGATGATGAAACGCTTGCAGTAGATACTATTAAAGCTGTTAGCTATGGTGGTAGCTTTCTAAGTTTAAAACATACAATAAGGAATCTACCTCTAGAATATGTAATGTCTGAAATTATGGATAAGTCTTCATGGACTACATGGTCAAAACATAGGAGAACACTACTTCAAAACGTAAAGAGGAAAATGGAGAAAATACTTAGAGAACATTATGTAGAGCCTATACCAAACGATATTAAAGCATCTATTGAGAATTTAATTAAAAACTATTTAAAATCTAAGACTTAGGTATAGTTTATGAATATCGTTAATGAAATTAAAAGTAAATATGGAGTTATTGGACGTGATGTAGAGCTAGCAATGATTCTGAATGCTATTACCTCTAATAAACATGTACTTCTCGAAGGTCCTGTTGGGGTTGGTAAAACAAAGCTAGCATTAGCTGTTGCTAGCTACTTAAATAGATCTATTTACCGTGTTGATGGTGATGAAAGATATACTGAAACCAAGCTTACTGGATGGTTTGATCCTCCGATAGTATTATCGAAAGGCTATGTATGGGATGCATTTATTCCAGGACCATTAACTCAAGCAATGCTTAATGGCGGTATACTGTTTATAAATGAGTTAAACCGTATGCCTGAAGGTACACAGAATGTTTTACTTCCTGCAATGGATGAGGGTAAAATAATTATTCCAAGACTAGGCGAAATTCAAGCGAAGCCGGGATTCATAGTTATTGCTACTCAAAACCCTGAGGAATTTGTAGGTACAAGTAGAATTAGTGAAGCCCTAAGGGATAGATTTGTATGGGTAGGTTTAAACTATCAAAGCTTCGATGAAGAGGTTGAAATCGTTAAGAGGGAAACTGGAGTTAGTAATGATTCTCTAGTTAAAATTGCTGTAGAAATAACTAGGAAGACACGTGAACACAAGGATTTGAGGAGAGGAGCTTCTATAAGGGGAGCTATAGATATTATTATGCTTACTAAGAATATATCAAATCTAGACATCCAAAAGCTTACTGAAGCTGCTATAATGGCTCTCCATAATAAAATAGATATTCAGCTTAAATCAAACAGGTCGAAGAAAGATATAATTACTGAAATTGTATTATCCTCCATTAAGAAAAATGAATTTAATCCTTTAAAACCGTTAAAACCTAAAGATAATCAAAATATTGATTTAGATCTTAATAATACCCAGTTAATGATTAAACGTGAAGAATCAATCTATAAGTCTATGTCAACCCTAATTAAAGAAGGTGAAATATTGAAAAGTAGAGAAACTCAAGGATTTAAGCCGAATTCAAGATGGCTAGTTATTAAGCATTATGTTTCTGATGATGTTGATGAAGATGAAAAAATAGCTATTGAAAGCTATGTATGTCGCGCTATAGTTTCTTTAGCTGCGGAAATAAGTGAGAAGGGAATGAGGAGATATAGAAAGCGTATTGAGTATCCTAGTAGCCCAGTATTTAGTGAAAACTTTGATTTAGAGCAAACGATTGAAAACTATTATGGTAAGCCATTTATGGATTATAGAGATATAGCCATCATTAATAAAATCCCGAGAAAACTAGCTGTTGCACTAATACTGGATGCAAGTAATTCAATGCATGGATATAGAATCATTATGGCTGCTCTAGCAGTAGCTGCTTTAGCATACAAGCTTGAAAAGGATTATTACTCTATAGTAGCATTTAAGGATGAAGCTAAGGTTTTAAAGAGTATTGATGAGGAGACAAGTATTGAAAACATTGTCTCAAAGATTCTCCACTTTAAGTATGGTGGCTTAACAAATATTGAAGATGGCCTTAGAAAGGGTCTTGAACAGATTGAACAACTAAGAGAAGATGTTTCTGACCGTTTAGGTATTATTGTTACTGATGGATGGGTTACTGCTGGCAGGGATCCTCTAGATGTAGCTGCAAAATACTCAAAGCTACATGTCTTACAGATTGGAATAGGCGGTGGAAGATTGGAAAGTGTTGAATTAGCTGAAAGTATGGCTAAGGTTGGACATGGAATACATATACTCATAGAAGGTTTTAACGAGTTACCCTATGCTTTAATGAATATTTTAAGGCTTTAATCTATTAGTAATATTGCTGCAAGACATGGCTTACCTTCTGGCTTCATAGATGGGAATTCTATATTTAAATCCAGATTTCTAAGTGTTTTAGTGATATTTATACCTACAGAACATATAGGATATCGGAGAAGCTCCTGATGTTTACATGAATTATTAACGTCACATTTAGGACATATATTACATGCTCCTGCCCTAAGTACGTATGCTAGTGGAAAACCCCTATTAAACGAGTACCTCTCAATAGCGATTAAAGCGTTAAAAACCCTTTTCTTATCACTATCCCATAGAATTCGAGCTCTATCAACATCTATACTGGAGGAATTTATTGATGATTTGAAAACCATAACTAATACATAAGTATACTCGCTAAGTATTCTTTTAAAGGTTTCAACTCCAGGTGAAAATGGAGGGCACGATCTATTTCTACCATAGTTCTCACAACTAGTACATTTAAATACAACCCGTTCCTCAACAACAATATCTCTAGCTGAAGCTACTTTAACAACTTCAGCTCCACTTTTAAAAGCATATTCAGCAATATCTTTAATTACTTCAATCACAACATTCACCTAAATAGTATATACTTTATAACTATAAATATTACGTAAACTGTAAGATTTCATTCGACATATTTGTTACATCTTAAACTCGATAAATTCAGATTATTTCCTAATCCCTGCTATATTAAGATAATGAAATATTCATATGAATAGTATAAGTTAAATAAGCATTACTGGATTTTGTGAACTTTAACTTTATCTTGTTTTCCCTCCCTTATTTATGGTGAGTTTATGTTTAAAGCTGTTAGATTTATTTAGAGAGAACTCCGTTTACTCTAGCTTTATGGTGCTTATATATTTTTGTTCATTTAGAATGGCTTCAGATATTTTAAGTTTTATTATTGTTAGGAGTGACTTGTGAACTTAGGCCATCAGCTACATGTGCTTCTCATATTTAAAGTTAACAAAGCTCATAATTACTGAGAAAACCTTATAAGTATCTACTTTAATTAAACTGAAAATTATGAGTGGAAACGATTCTATATTAAAGATTGCAAACGTTACTAAGAAGTTTCGTGGACTTGTTGCCGTTAATGATGTTAGCTTTGACTTATATAATGGTGAAATTCTAGGTTTAGTTGGTCCTAACGGAGCCGGTAAGACAACTCTCCTCAATGTAATTAATGGAATCTATAAGCCTGATAGTGGTAGGATACTTTTTGAAGGTAGTGATATTACTGGTCTTAAACCAGAATTTATATGTAAGAAGGGTATTGCTAGAACATTTCAAATAACTCGTTTATTCGTTAATATGACTGTACTTGAAAACGTTATGAGTGGAGCAATGTTTGGTAGGAAGAATCTTTCAAGTTTTAAGGAGGCTAGAGAAAAAGCTTTGGAAACCCTTAAGTTTGTAGGTTTCCCCATTGAAAAGAAGGATATAGTTGCTGGAAGCCTAAACGTTGTTGAAATGAAACGTGTAGAGCTAGCTCGATCTCTACTAACAGATCCAAAGCTTATTTTACTTGATGAGCCTGCTACTGGATTAAATCCTTCAGAGCTTTCAATAATGATTGACCTAATAAGAAAGCTTAATAGTACTGGTGTTACAGTGCTTGTAGTAGATCATAACATGAGGTTTATAATGAATGTAGCTCAGAGACTCATTGTACTACATTATGGGCAGAAGATAGCTGAAGGAGCTCCTAAGGAAATAGCCAATAATGAAGCTGTTATAGAAGCTTATCTAGGTGAAAAATACGTGTTCTAGGTGATTATATGCTTGAAGTTAATAATATTAATGTATTTTACGGTAAGTTTCAGGCTTTGAGAAGTGTCTCCCTAACCGTAAAGAAGGGGGAAAGCGTTGCACTTATTGGTCCTAACGGTGCAGGTAAAACAACAACGCTTAAAACAATATCCGGCCTACTTAAACCTGTAGATGGTTCAATTACGTTTAACAATACTAGAATTGATAAGCTTTCACCACATCAAATAGCTAAGCTAGGTATAGGTCTTGTTCCCGAGGGTAGACAGCTATTTGAGAAGTTAACTGTTTATGAAAACCTATTGATGGGGGCTTACTTGAAGAGTGGAAGTGAGATTAGAGATACATTAGAATTTGTTTTCCAGCTTTTCCCAAGACTGAAGGAGCGTAGGAATCAGCTTGCTGGGACTCTAAGTGGTGGCGAACAGCAAATGCTAGCAGTAGCCCGTGCATTAATGTTAAAGCCTTCACTATTAATGATTGATGAAATGTCTCTTGGCTTAATGCCTAAGCTAGTATCTCAGCTTTTTAAAGTAGTTGAAAGAATTAAAGATGAAGGAGTAAGTATACTTATAGTTGAACAGCATGTAGAAAGCGCTCTTAAAATGTCTGATCGAGGATACTTAATGGAGCAAGGTAGAATTGTACTTGAAGGTACCGGAGATGAAATGTTAAAATCAGAGTATATTAGAAAGGTATATCTTGGAATTTAGAGTATTCTAGATTCATTTAGTGCCTGAACTATTAATTTAAGTTTTTCAATAGATACTCTATATGCTTCTTCATTACTCTTAAAAAAACCCTTCAACCCTGCAAATCCGCAATCAGGCTTAAAGGCAAATACTCTATCGCCATAGGTAGCTATGGATTTATCTATAAGACTCTTTACATTGTTAATATCTTCAATTTTAGGATTCTTTGATGATACAACCCCTACAGCAATGAACTTATCATGTTTCTCCAGTAGTTCTCTTGAATATACTTCAAGATTTCTAGGAATATCACTATGTTCATGGTCGAGAATTTTAACTTCACTATTTAGAAGTATATCTGCTAGTTTTGGTGATATTGGTCCACATACATGTATAGCTTTTAAACATTTTGCTTTAAATACCCTACTTAAAATATCAATTATTTCAGTACTAGTATATTTAAACATTATTAATGTTCCTCCAACAATTACTGAAAGTATAGGCTCTGTTAATTCTATGAGTGTTACTCCTAGGTCCTCAACGAACTTTACTGCTGAAGCAACGTAGTCTACAAGCTCTCCAATAAAGTCCCTATCTGCCAACATACTATTAGTTAAACTTGTCTTCTCACTTCTATATATTTGGGATGCAAGCGTAAATGGACCTGTAACAGCTGCTCTTACTCCGTAAAGCTTATCCTTAAACATCCTTTTAATTAAATCCATCGCCCAAACATATTCTTGAACATATGGTTTAGCAATAGAGAATTTACTAGTATCGTTTACAATATATCCTCCTGAAACCGTTCTTACAACATCCACCTCAATCAATGGATCCATAAACATTCTAACGAACTCCTTAAGCTTTGGAAGTGCTGGATAGTTTACACCAATAGATACTACATCCATAATAACTCTTTCAAAGTTTTCTCTAGAGTAGTCGAGCGGGAAAGATCCAACATAGGTTATGTAGGGTATCATCATTTCACCAAGCCTAGTTTAAAACGCTAATATAAATTTATTTTTATCCAATAATGAAGTCTAACAGTACGCTATGTTAAGAAAATCTAAATCTAGCAATACCTACAAGTCCAGTATTGAATTATGATTTCTAACACTATGTGTTGGAATGCTATAAATGACTCTAATATAAAAATGTTTTAGTTAAAATCATTATTATTTATTGTTAATAAGTTCTTTCTCGCATTTCTTCACGAAGTCACTTAAACTTTTTCTTATATCTTCTGGTAGAGGTTCTACAACGTGTTCCTTAAGTATTTTCTTAGCTTTTTCTCTTGCAATAACTGCAATATCTCTTCCTCCCTCACTTAGCCATAGGCTTTCAGGCTTTCTATCGAATAGTGTTGGCGTATATACTTCTCTCCGTAGGAATTTTAATGTATGTTTTTGAGACATAAACTGTCCTTCAGGACCGATGTTTTTTATTAAGTCTACAGCTAGACTTTCATCATCTATTCTTACACCTTTCAGTATTCTCTTAACTATTCCAGCAACTTCATCCCCTATTACAGCCATCTCCATTGATCCAATGCTTCCACCTGCAAGATAACCGAAGTCATGAATAAGATTAATCCCTGAAAAAGCAGAAACTAAAGTATTCATCATTACTTCAGCTCCTGCCTGAGCATCAGGAACTTTACTATCACTACATCCACCCCATCCAAAACATGGGAGACCATAATATTGAGCCATTTGGGCAAGTACGATGTTTCCTAATGCAAACTCAGGCGCTCCATACGAAAATCTACCTGTTCTCTGATCCATTAATGCTGCACAGCCAGAATATATAACTGGTACTCCCGGCTTTACAGATTGTATTAGTGTTATTGCAGCTAGAGCCTCAGCTACAGCTACAACTGTAGCTCCCCCTACTGTTATTGGCGCTGTGGCTCCAGCCATTGGTACTGGACCTAAAACTATTGGTATGTTTTCATTTGCAAACTCTATCATAGCTTCGTTTTCCTGAGCGAAAGTTAATGGGGAAACTGTTTCACTATATAGTGCAAGTATGGGTTTTCTCCTCAACTCGTAGAATCCTCCAAGAACTATTGCAGCCATCTCCATTACTCTCCTAGCTAAATATGCGCTTGGAGCCGAGTAAACTATTGGCTTAACGGTATTGTTAAACATAGCTTCAAACTCATGTAAATATTCTGATTCAGGAGGCACATCAAATACTCCAGCTATCGACATTATGAAATCCATGTTTGGTAATGCATCTCCAAGTCTTGTAGCTTCAGCAAAATCCTTCTTTGTAGGTCTTCTAATACCTCCAGTTTCTAAATCTCTAATGTATGGTGTTGGAGTACCCCCAAATCCAAAATATACTCTAGCATTCTCTAGTAGAATACTGTATTGCTCACTTCTACCATGGAGAATAACTTTACTTGGTGATTTACGTAATGCCCCCTCTACTAGATGTTGAGGAATCCTTACATAACCAGTATCAAAATCAACCTCAGCTCCACAATTTCTAAATATTTCAAGTATTTTCTTTGATTTACTCTTAACCCCTTTCTCCTCTAATACTTCAATAGCTGATAAATGAATATCTAGTATTTCTCCTCTACTTAGTAGCTTAATAATACCTCCTTTAACACCCCGTTTCACATTAACACCAGTACGTGATAAACTATGTAATTATAAACTTTTCTAATTGATTAAGAATTAACTATCTTTAGAAATCTTAAAGGTTAAAATATAGAAGCTTCAAACTATACAAGACCTATAATGATTAATGTTAGCTATCAGTTTAAAGATTGTTTACTTCATAAAAACTTATTTAAAACCTACTGGAACATTATACTATATCCTAGCTAATTTATGCTAATTATTCACTTAAGACTTATATATTGGTAGACTCTATTATATATAGTTTAAATTAGTGGTAAAATTTATGCCTTATATTCTAGTAACCGTATCTCCAAGGAAGTTTAAGGATAGAGATAAACTCTGTACGTATCTAGTTTGCGCTATAGCTCGTAAAGGTAAAGTTCTTGCTGTAGATCTAGATATTGAGAGACGAGTATTAACTGAGTCCCTATTAGTATTGGAAACTGAAAGTATGAGGACACTATTCAGCATCTTAACCGGTACTGTAAAGCTTAAGGAGGCTATTCATGAATTACATGTTTTAAATCCGAAATTAAAACTACCTAAAGATATTACTATAAGCCTATTACCGGCAAGAAGAGGAAGTAGCCTATATGGTATGGTGGAGTCTCCCTCTAGACTTTTTAAACTTATTGGAATGGAGGAGATTAGAGAGAGACTTGAAGCGTTTTTAAAGGATTTACTTCTAGTTAAGGATTATGATTATGTAATTGTAAATTCTACTGTAGACTTTTATCCATTTACTCCTAAAGTTATATTGAGAATATTGAAGAATGTAGTGGTATTGATGGAGCTGAATGAGGAGGATCTTAGTAAGATTAAAGATTTAAAGACAGCAATTAAGGATATAAACATAGTTCAAGTAATACTCTACAAGTACGACTCTGAAAAACATACACCTAAACCAAGAACTGAGGAGACCTGGGAGAAGCTAATTTCAAAGGCTTTAAACATCCCTGAAAACATAGTTATCGGTGTTCCTGGAAGAAATATTCAAGGTGAACTGCTACTAGCAGCTACAAGACTTATTGAAACACTTAGTAAAGCAGCTATGAAGCCTCTAGAGAAAGCTGAACCATTAAAGATCGTAGAGCCCATAGTGGAGGAGATAGAAGGTAAACGTTTAACTGATCCACTTCAACTAGCTAGAATAGTATTAAATTCAGAGCTTCTTGAAGTTAAAAGGGTTGAAGCATCTAGATGTATAGATGAGTTAAAATCAGTAATTGGTGATGGAGTATACTATGTTGTTGTAAGTCCAAAAGATAAAGAATGGATTATAAGGCTAATATATAGGAATAGAAGACTTAGAGAAGCTAGCTTAGAGCTTAAAGGTAAAACTATAATTGGAAGTGAAGTTCTTAAATTAGTTGAAAAGCTAAGTGGAGAAGCCTTTGCAGATATAAGTATAGTTAAGGAAGCTTAGCAGCTATAATCAATGTGAATTTCATTCATTTCCAGATAGATATATAAGTCATGCTAGTTATTGTAGGTTATGAAATTTGCTGTTGATGTTAGGGATCTTGCTAAGATTTACGGTAAAACTGTAGCTTTAGATAGGGTAAGCTTTAATGTTTATCATGGTGAGGTTTTTGGGCTTATTGGTCCTAACGGTGCAGGCAAAACAACAACGCTTAGAATTCTATCAACATTAATTAAACCTACATCAGGGATTGTAAGAGTATTTGGATATGATGTTGTAAGTGAATCTAGTAGAGTTCGAGAACTTATAAGTTATCTACCTGAGGAAGCTGGCGGTTATCGTTATCTTTCAGGTTTAGAATATCTTAGATTTATGGCTGGCTTCTATGTGAAAAATGGGTTAAGCATTGAGGATATGATTAAAAATGCTATTGAAATATCTGGTCTTGGAAATAGACTTAAAGACAAGGTGAAAACATATAGTAAAGGTATGCTTAGAAGGCTTCTGTTAGCTAGAGCATTAATGGTTAAGCCTAAACTTGCAATACTTGACGAACCTACAAGCGGTCTAGATGTTATACATGCAAGCTATGTAAGGAAGATAATAAGAGATTATGCTTCTAGATATGGTGTAACAGTTATTGTTTCAAGCCATAACATGCTTGAGATAGAGTTTCTCTGTGATAGAGTTGCTTTAATAGATAAAGGTAGAATTTTAGAAATTGATAATCCTGAAAGGCTTAAAAATAAATACAATGTTGAAAATCTTGAAGAAGTATTCTTAAGGGCGACTATGAATGGTTAGTAAAAGTTTAAATCTAATAATTAAGGAGGTTAAAGATCTTCTAAGAGACCCTAAGATACTTATAGGTATGATACTTATACCATTAATCATGTTTCCAGTTATAGGTTTAGCTATAAGGATATCGATGGAGTCTTCAATAGAGCTCTATCCTAAATCTACAATAGCCATTGTAGATTTAGATGATGGTAAATTCTCAAACCTTATTATTGAAACTTTAAAGAATACTCCAAATATAAACCTGGTAGAGATTAATACTATATCAATTAGTAATGTATTAGCCAGGTCTATGGAGCTTAACACCTCAGTATTAATAATTATACCTAAAGGATTTACATTAAATATTACCTTAGGTCAGAATGGTTTCATTCATGTCTTCTCAATTATAAGGGAAATCAATATAGCAAGTACTGGAGTTAGTGGAGTATTAGGTAGTATTATAGATATAATTGAAAAAACGGTTTCATACCGAATTATAAGTGAGCTAGTTTCAAATAGGAATCCTGAAACCGTAATGAAGCCTATAGTAGTATCTTATAGTACAGTATTTAGAGGTGAGGTTTTAGATATTAATCCGCAAGTAGTTCTAGGACTACTTATCTCACAATCAACAATGCTTCCAGTAGCAATACTTATTATACTAATATTCGCTGTGCAGATTGCTGCAACCTCCATAGCTATTGAGAAGGAGCAGAAAACACTAGAAACTCTCTTAACTCTTCCAGTAGGTAGATTAACAATTCTAGGTAGTAAGCTTATAGGATCGTCGATTATAGCTGCTTTAGGGTCTATAAGCTACATGATTGGTTTTAGATACTATATGAGTTCATTTATGGAGTATGCTCCAGAACAATTAAATATTCCTATTTTATTTCCGTCATTAAGCTTCCACGTAGTTATAGGCTTACTAATATTTATAACTCTTGTAGCTTCCCTAGCTTTAGCAATTATAATAGCTGTGTTTGCTGAAGATGTAAGAAGTGCTCAGACACTCGTAGGTTATATGATACCGTTAATTATTATACCGGGTATAATAGCTATGTTTTCAGATATGAATGCGTTACCGCTTACAGTTAAAATATTAATGTATGCTATACCGTTTAGCTATCCAATGATAGCTACTAGAAGTGGACTTATAGGTGACTATTCAATAGCCTATGCTGGAATAATCTACATAACAGTTTTTACATTAGTAATCCTTTATGTAGCGGCAAGATTGTTTACAACCGAGAGAATTCTTACAGCAAGAATATCGTTAAGAAGAGATAGGAGTAGTGGTAACTTATGAAGTATAGTAGTTTAAAGGAGGCTGTATATGCTATTCTATTAATGGTTCCAGCTGGGAAGGTTATAACCTATGGAGCTTTAGCAAGAGCTTTTAATGTAAGTCCTAAGCTTATTGGTAAAATCATGAGGGATAACGAAAACGCTCCTATAATTCCCTGCCATAGAGTTGTTAAAAGTAATGGTGAAATTGGAGGCTATAGTATGGGGATTAAAATCAAGGAGAAGCTTTTAAAGCTGGAGGGTGTTAAGTTTGATGGTGGTAAGATTAAGAGCGAATATGTAATTCAAAATATTGATGATCTCTTCAAGTAGTATTACTATCTATAGTTTAACTGCTTTCATAGCTAGTTCATAGCTGTTTTTAGCTTCCTCTTCAAGATTTACTATTAGGTATGCTGCATTTCTATTGTAATATATACCCTTACATGAGAATACGGTTAGTGTTAGGTTTTCCTGTTTTGGTTCTACACCTTCAATACAGGGTTCATGGCTTCTTATAAGTGTTTTAGCATTAACAATGTTTAAAGCTTTTCTAGTTATGTCTGGACCGAAAAGCTTACCTGCTCCTCTAGGTGATGGGTAAACTCCAACTTCATCTATTGGATCACTCCAAAGAATTTCCTCAAACATACTATTTAAAGGATATTTCTCTCTTGCTTCAGGTATTTCATCTATGCTATTAAGCTCTGCAGGTACTCCACCATGTAGGAGTATATATTTTCCAGGAATAATTACAGTATATGGCAAATAACTCCATAATGTTATAAGCTTCTCATATATTTCACTATATTCCTCACCGAATCTTAAATAAATCTGCTCTATGATGTCATGGGGATGAACTGGAATTTTAAATGCTCCTTCATGATTACCTATTAATAGAATAATTTTCCTAGAGTTTAACTCTTTAAGCTTCAAGAGTATATAGTAAACAGTTAAGGAGTCAAATCCCCTATCTCCATAGTCTCCTAAACATATAAGCTTTCCCTCATTCTTCAAGTATGTTGTAAGCTTTGATGTTTCAAGTATTTCCCTTAGAGTATATGAATCTCCATGAATATCTCCAATAACTATGGACTTCCCCCTAGGTTCAAGAGTTACAAGTCCATTTCTAATTTCGGCGTAATCTATCTCTTCCTTCTTTACAATGTCTATTACATTATCTATGAGGGAAGCGAAGTCTTCGGCTTTTACTTCAACTGCCTCCTTAAAGATGCTTTCCAATCCCACAAGCACTAAATAGATTTATTCCTAATAACTCTTACTTTAAAATTATGTTGTTTACACATGTAAAATATAGAATAGTTTAAAATGTAGATTTATTTATCCGGAATTACAGCTATAGCATCTATTTCTATTAGTATATTTTTCCATAGCTTAGCCTGTATGGTTGTACGTGCAGGCGGGTTCTCTCTAAAGAATTTACTGTAAACCCTATTCATAGCGTCAAAATCCTCTATATTGCTTAAGTATACGGTTACTTTAATAACATTTTCCATTGAGGATCCTGCCTCCTCTAATATTGCCTTAATGTTGTTAAGTGTTACTTCTGTTTGTTCCTCAATAGTATTGCCTATAATCTGTCTTGTTCTTGGGTCAATAGGTCCCTGTCCAGCGACAAAAATAAAGCTTCCTGCCCTTATAGCTTGGGAATATGGTCCAACCGGAATTGGAGCTTTATTTGTTGCTATAACTTCCTTCTTAATCACACTAGACTACTATATTCCCCCTTAAAAACTTAATGGTCATAGCATGTTGTAGCTAACTAAATAGTTTCTATGCTTGCAATGTAAATTCCAGAAGTTATTAATACTTATTCATAAATACAATGATTATAGGAATATATTCAGTATTAATAAGTGTAGTGATACGTTAATAGAAATGTTAAGGCATAATCCATTAAAGTTAAATGCTTCTAAAACATATTTGATACATAGTGAATTGTATAGCTGAATGGATACTTCTAGATATTAGGTAGCGTCTAGTAGGATATGATGTGTAGCCTCAATATATCTAGTGTTAGCGGAAACTATTTATGAGTCTTTAGAGCTGAGGTAGGGCGGATCATTGTAAACTCTAACTCTAGTAATAGGCTTCTCAAAATGTACTTTTAGCTTTCCTTAGCATCTTCAATTTATCAATCACTCCCTCTATAATATTTAGCGTTTCATTAATTAATGAGTTTCTAACCTTATATTCGTTAACCTCCATTATTAAGTCTTCTCTAAGCTTTTCAAGTAGCTTTAAAGCTGAATCAAATTCGTTAAGTTCCTCTACTAACTTCATATTCTCCACTATGACTAAGCAGATAAGTTTAACAAGTATGCTAAATCTTAAATATATTGGTTTCTCGCTAAAACTACTCCACTGACCTGTAAGGTTTAAGACTTTATCTCTACCTATCCCAGATGATAATATGTAATCTACAATGTTTTTAAAATAGTTTTCACTTCTTACAGCTCTCCATATTACATCATAAAGTTGATTTAAACCCATATTAAAGTTTAATCGTTAATAGTTTACGTAGTAATAAATAATACTATTAGTTAGACATGTAGAGCTATACGCATTCTATTAGAAATAGTAATTTTGTAGTTTAATTTGTTTAATCAATGCATCCCCTATATTTCGCTATTATTTTGCTTGTAGCTGCTTGTGCTTGAGTTATTGATTCTACTATGTTTAATGGTGCTTGAGCACATCCAATTACAAATATGTTTGGTATTGGTGTTTCAATTGTGTTTAGAATTGGTTTAATGCTTTCCGGATATTTATCCTCTCCTACTGGGATGTTTATTGCCTTAACTTCATTTATATTTGTCTCCATACCAACTTCTAGTATTACAAGATCTACATTGAGTCTATAGAGTTTTGATGATGCTTCATCATATATCTTCATTGAAACCTCTTCATCAGATGCTCCACGGATTTCTGACGGTATTCCTCTAATTAGAGTTACTCCCTTATCTCTTGCAAACCTATAGAATTCCTCATAGCTTCTTCCAGGAACTCTCATGTCATTGTATAGTATGTAGACTTCAGCTTCAGGTAGCTTATCTAGGATGTAATATGCATGTTTTAAACTTGTAGTACATCCAATTCTACAGCAATGTTTAAGATGTTTCTCACTTCTTGAACCTACACATGAAACTATAGCTACTGATTTTGGAGGTTTACTACTTGATGGCTTTACTATACTGCCTTTAGTAGGTCCTAATGGATTAGATATTAATTCAAGTTCAAGCCCTGTAATTATGTTTGGATGCTTATCATAGCTATACTCTCCTATTTTAGATGGATTATACATGTTAAATCCTGTAGCAATAATTATAAATCTACATTTAAAAGTTGATGTTAATGGTTTCTGACTAAAATCTATAGCGTTAACTGGACATATTTCCCTACATATTCTACATGATTCACCCTTAAAGTATAGACATCGCTTCCCATCTATAACTGGTTTTCCAGATAGGCTATTACCTGGTATTGTATATATTGCGGGTATGTTTACGATCTTCATTGAGTTATAGGATGTTTTAATAGGGCATTTCTCAATACATTTAAGACATCCATTACATTTACTCCATGAAACATATTTTGGCTCCTCCTCAACTTCAACTATAAAGTAGTCTCCAGACTTCTCTACTGATCCTACATTGGAGTATAATGCTAGCTTAACATTTCTAAATGCTTTACTACTTAAATCCTCTATAACTTTACTAGAATCTATGAGTTGAGGAGCTATTTTATATAGTTGAGCTGTATGTCCTCCGAGAGCATGCATTTTCTCAACTAGATATACTTTGAATCCAGCATTAGTAAGATCTATGGATGCTTGAAGTCCAGCTACTCCTCCACCAATTACTAAAACATCATATTCATCCATTCCCCTTCACCTTAGCTACTAGTTTATCACATGGGCTTTGATTAAGATGTAATCCAATATCCATCATGCTTAAACCCATAGCTAATCCAAGTATCTGTATGTAGTAGATTACTGGTAACTCTATGTTTAAGCCTAGAGTTTGATTTATTACTGCTTGTTTACTATCAAACATTTTATGGCATGCAGGACATACTGTTACAACACCATCAAAACCTCTGTTAACAATAGCTTTTAGCTGAGTGCTTGCATATGATAATCCTCCATCAGGCTTCGGAATTAATAATCCTGCTCCACAACACTCTAATTCTTCAGGATAACGTGGTGATAATGCTCCTAAAGCTTCCACAAGCCTATTAAGCTTTGAAGGATTTTCAGGATCGTCAGCCTTAATGATACTGCTAGGTCTAAGTAAATGGCATCCAGTATATGAAGCTAGTTTTAAACCTACTAGCTTAAATCTTATCTTCTCCCTAATTTTATTAATTCCAACATCATCATGTAGAATCTCAATTAAATGTTTAACTTTAGGTTTTCCAGTATATTTTAATCCCTCATCATTAAGTATTAAGTTTATCTTTTCGAGAAGATTTAAATTCTCCATAAGAAGTTTTTTAGCTTTATTAAGTGATAAGTAGCATGCATTACATAAGCACATTATATCTACATTGCTTTTTTCAGCAATAGCTATATTCCTAGCTGCAAGATAGAGCCAGGTAAGCTTATTCATACTCATTAGCGGTTCGCCACAACAACTTATATCATTTAAATCTACAAGTTTAACATCTAGAAGAGGAAGAACGTTTCTAGCTGCAATTTCATACGCATACTGTTCAGTTAGTATAATACATCCTGGATATAATCCGAAGGTTAAAGACATGATTAACACTTCCTCTAACCTATATTTCTTCACCTAGGGTTTTTGCTAAGGCTTCCCTAAAGCTATCCATGTTTGATATTTCTGGTTTTCTTGGAAGCTTTAAATCATCTCTTACATATATTTCCCCGTCCCTACTAATAACCGGTTGAATACTCTGTATCCATCCGGTTTCAAATACATTCTCAAGTATTAATCTATAGCCCTCAGGTGTTTTAATTCCCTTCTTGAAAGCTATGTTTCTTAGAGCAAGTATAGCTTCAGCTGGAGCAACGTCTTGAGGACATCTTTCAACACATTTCAAGCAGTATGCACATGACCATATAATATCTGATGAAGCAATTTCATCTAGAAATCCGAGTTTAACCATGCTAACTACTTGATGAGGCATCAATTCAAGAAGTTCAGCTGAGAGACAGCCGCTTGAACACTTAGCACACTGATAACAGCTATACGGTTTCTGATCACCAATAATACTCAAAATAGATTTGGAGGAACTCCATTTAGATTCTTTAGATGTCATTAAATCTATTAAAACCATAATCTATCGAAACACCTAGGAAACAGCAATATATAAATCTTCCAGTAAGATATTTCAACTCTTCTATCTTATTAACTCTAGAAGCTTAATTGAAGTATTTCAACTATTACGGATTCTAATAGAGTAGAATATCACTCATACTTATACCATAAATTTTAAGAAAATACTGAAGACAGGTCCATACATATATCATTTCTAGAATATCTTAATACATAAATTTTAATGTTATATATTGCTAGGATTAATGGATTAAAGAATGAGTAAAACAAATTTCCCATAGGAGAAATATAAAATGATATATTGTCTAAAGTTTACGAAGCAACATTTAAGCTTACAAAACTTAAATGTATCCTATAGTAGCTTTAACTTTATAACTATAATCTTACATCGCGAGCATAATTAAGAATTACTAGGCTAGTCTATGAAAGCCTTTAAATTGTTAATGCTTAAATATCATGTAGAATTTGAGAATTTAAATTTCTAAAGGTTATATAAGGAATGGTTGAGTTTGTAGAGTTTAATGGGCTTTGTTAACTTTAGCTTTATTTGAGAGTTTTCTCTTCCCTATTTATGATGAATCTATGGTTAAAGTTGTTAGGGAGGGAACTCCGTTTATCTTAGTTGTTTATGTTGCTATATATTTCTGTTCATGTTTGTCTAGTATGGTTTCAGATATTTTGCTTATTGTTGTAGGAGTTATGCATCCATATTGTCGTGGAATCCTTAAGCTTCCATTAAGTTTGATATGAGAAGGAGTAATTGTATACCATGTATGAGGATAAGTGTGATGGTGAACGTGTATTAATGCTTATGAAGTCAATAGTATACATGCTAAACAAGATATGGATTAATAAGAAGATAAAGCTAAGAATTCATAGAAACACAAAACAAAATAGAATAATCAACATGTTAAGTTAACAAAGCTGTTTAATGCTTGAAAAGATTTAAATACTTGTGACTTATCTAGTTTCGGTGGTTTTATGGATTTTGAGTTTAGTGAGCAAGAAAAGGTTTTTAGAGATAATATTCGTGATTTCTGTCAGAAATATATTGCTCCTAAATGGATTGAAGCGGATGAGAAGAAGGAAATACCATTAGATTTGATTAGGAGAATGGGTGATGCTGGATTATTCTGTATACCTGTTTCTGAAGAGTATGGTGGGCAAGGTGGAACATATGTTATGACAGCTATAGCTGTTGAGGAGGTTGCATATGCTGATCCTGCTGTTGCTATAGCTGTATACACTCTACTGAATAATGGATGGCCGTTAGCTCTTCAAATATATGGTAGTGAAGATGTTAAAAAAGAAATTCTACCTAAAGTCTCAAGGGGGGAGGCATTCTACGGTATAGCATCAACAGAATCTCAGGGAGGATCTGATGTGGCAGGTATTAGAACTAAGGCTGAGAAGAAGGGTGATATGTGGGTTCTTAATGGGGAGAAGGCATTTATAAGTGGTGTAGCTGAATCCCTAAAGCTTCCATGGGGTGGCGGATGGTTTCTAGTTGCTAGAACAGGCTCTATGGAGGCTAGACATAAAGCCTTAACTGCATTTACAGTATTATGTAAGGAAAATGGAAGGCTACTTGAAGGTTTCCAGCCAACTCTATATGAAGATATTGGTAGACATGCTCTATCTACAGGTGGATTTAAACTAAGCAACTTTCAAGTTGAGGATAAATACAGGCTTGGAGATGAAAATAAAGGATTCTACTATGTTATGGAAGGATTTAACCTAGCTAGGATTGTTGTAGCAGCTGCATGTATAGGTGCAGCTAGATGGTGTATTGATAAGGCTATAGAATGGTTTAAGCAAAGACAACTGTTCGGTAGATATATATCATCATTTCAAGGAGTAAGCTTTAAATTCGCTGAACTATACGCAGAGCTTGAAGCAGCTAAATACTTCGTATATAAGGCTGCATGGCTTGCTGATAAAATATACCTTGAAAAAGACCCAACACGTAGACCTACAGATCTAAACATTCCAGTCGCCCTAGCTAAAATGAAAGCTCCAGAAGCAGCTGTTAAAATATTTGAAGAAACATTAAAATGGTATGGTGCATACGCATACACTAAGGAATGCCCAATATATAGAGGTTGGCTTGGTTGCTTCTCATACGTTATAGGTGCTGAAGGAGCCCAAAACATTATGAGATATATTATAGCAAGAGATGTAATAGGATCAGAATACGTAAAAGGATAACAAAATACTGTTCTGCAACTTAACTATTTTATGCATCTTTTTCGATGTATGTCAGTACTTAGGTTTATTATTTGTTGTAGTAACTATTTTATTGCTAACTTCTCAGCTATGTTTAATAAGTTTCTCCACTATGCGATATCCTCCGAACATGTGCTTAAACATAAGAATGCTGTTTCAATACTTTAACATATCATAGTCTACTAGCTTAAACCGTACTTACCGTCTAAGTCTTAGCAGCTTACTGCTCTACGTCTATTTGATTCTTTATCTTGTCTTACATTACATCTAGACTTAATCAAGGATTAATGCTATTCAGTTTAAGAATCCTATAAGACTTTATAAGTCCTACAATTCATCCATGATTACTTTAACAATCCCTCTATGCTAACAATCCCCATAATAAGCTTCAGAAGCGATTGTGAATCATGGAACCATCAGTTATAACGTTCATGCGACAATTATTCTCACTACGAAATATATCTTAATGCATTTTCTCTTAATACCATAACATGCTTCAGTATTTAAGATTATGAACGCTTACATTAATAGCATCAACAGTTACGTATTACAAATCCTTAAGTCTAATAGAAGATAAGCTAAGCCTAAACATAGCTTCCTAATCCATAAATAATCAATTAGCTGAACTACTATACAAGCCTATACTCTAGTAAAGCCTTCAAGAAGTATACAAGTGAGAATAGAGGCATATAATAACAGAAGATAATATATGTATTTGTAATTTTAAATGACTTACTAACCTACCATAATTCATGTATTCAATCTCACTATCATAACCATTAACGAATTCAAGACTTAAAGAAATATACAACACTCAATAAGCTCCATCAACAACGTTTCAATCCATAAATTAAAATAAAGCAAAAAAGAATCAATTCATAAAACTCAAAACACAATAGTCTATTATCTAGCCTCTACTACATATTATATATTTAATGTATAATAATTATCATACTGTTCTAGACTGTTACACCTGTTAGGTATTCTAATTTGCCTTATAGTTTAGGAATGGCTTTGAGAAATTTAAGTTTATTATTAGCTATCCATAAATTGGTTATGGAAAGTCTATCTAATTTAGGATGTAGACTTCAATTAGTAATATAGCTATAAGTATGGGGTTTTATAAGCTATGTGGATGGAAGTTTGAATATTTTAAGTCTTCTTGGAAAAATTTATATGATGGTTTAACCTATTTACTTGATTACTATGGTGAATGTTGCTGTATGTATTAAATACTCTATAGATGTTTCTAATCTTAAGGTGGATCATGCTAATCGGACACCGATAACTATCGGTGCTCCTAGAAGAATGAGTGATATAGATAGAAGAGCTGTTGAGGAGGCTATTCGTATAAAGGAGAGGTGTGGAGGTACTGTTACAGCTTTTACTTTAGGGATTCCTGAAGCTAGAACATGTTTAAGGGAAGCTTTAGCTATGGGTGTTGATGATGCAGTACTTATTACCGATCCCCTGCTTGAATCCTCGGATACCTATATAACTTCAAAAGCTCTAGCTAACGCTTTATTAAAGCTAGGCTTATTCGATATTATTCTCTGTGGGGAAACATCAACTGACGGCTATTCCTATCAGGTAGGTCCACGTATAGCTGAAATTCTAAATATTCCATGTATAACCTATGCTAAAAGCATAGCTATAAGTAATGGTTATGTTACTGTTGAAAGGGATTTAGAGGATAGATATGAAGTAGTGAAGACTCAGCTTCCAGTACTTATAACTGTTACTAGGGAGATTAATGAGCCTAGACATCCATCAACAGCATCAATGATGAAAGCCTTCAAGAAACCTATTAAGACTCTTAATGCTAAAGATGTTGGTATTAATGGTTTAAATCCTCAAGTCCAGATTTTAAAGGTTTTCATACCTGAGCTTAAAAGAAAAGGCATAGTATTTAAGGATTTACCTATTAAGCAGAGTGTAGCTGAAGTTGTGAAAAACCTTGTTAAGGAGGGTGTATTGAAGTGATAGTTACATATTCAAACAGTAGAGAATGTATACTTGAACTTATAAGCAAATCTAGAAATATAGCTAATACATTAGGTTTAAAGATAGCATCCATAGTTATGGGTTTAAATGTTTCAGATCTAGCTAATAGTCTCTCAGCTTATTCCGACATAGTGTATATTGTTGATAATCCAATACTTAAGCATGCTACACCCGATGTACAGTCAAGCGTTCTTCATAGTATATTGGAAAATGTAAAGCCTGAACTAATTCTTCTCGGTGGGTTAAAGGAGGATAAGGAGATTGCTGCTCGGCTTTCAGCAAAAATGAATACTGGATGTGTATCTGAATGCATTGATATAGAGGTTGAAAAACAATCTAGAAGAATACTGTTTAAGAGGCTTGTATATGGAGGTATAGCTATAGCTATTGAATCCATAAACTCTAAACCGCAAGTAGCGTCGGTAAGGAAAGGAGTATTTGAGAAGGCGTCGCCATTAGCTGTGAAGGGTGAAGTTATTAAGCTAGATGTTTCCATTCCTAAGCCAAGACTTGAACTTATTGAGGTAAAGGGTAAGGAGGCTAAGGGAGTAGATTTTGAAAGTGCTGAGGTTGTAATTGTTGGTGGTAGAGGAGTTAGAAGAAGGGAGGATTTTAAGCTTCTCGAAGAGCTTAAAGAAGTATTAAACGGTGTAGTTGGATGTACAAGACCTGTTGCAGCAGATCTTAAATGGTTTACTGAGTGGATTGGGCTTTCAGGACATATTGTAAAGCCTAAACTATATATTGGCATAGGTGTTTCAGGAGCTATACAGCATATAGCAGGTATAAAGGATTCAAAAATAGTGGTTGCAGTAAATAATGATCCGAATGCACCGATATTCAATGCATGTGACTATGGTATTGTAGGAGATCTATATGAAGTATTGCCTGAACTCATCAAGGAAATAAAAATCCTCAAAACCCACAGCTAATAACTATACAACTCCAAGTACATACAATCCGGAAACTATATTATCATGTAAGGTATTTCAAGTTCTACATGAATGAAGACAAGTTCTCTAAATAATGAAGCATCTAACCATACTTTTTCCTCTAAAGCTTCAGATATTAGTAATAATATTTCCCTACTTGAAATATAATGAGAATCATTAAACAATAAATATTTAAATAGCTTTGCAACAAGTTCAAAATTAACAATTTAAGAAATTGAGTACGATAACTGGATTATTACATTATTAGATGCAAAACTTTAAATAGAATAATCATATAACAACTTGTGAGTATTAGTATTAATATACCTATTGCCTGTTTTATACCTAATAGACGATTGGTTGAAATTGTTATTGAGGCAAAAGAGGCTTTAGGTATTTTAAATAGTATTACTAAGATTTTCAGTGATAATAATATAAATGTAATTTATGCATTAGCTGATGCTTCTGATAGTGTTATAGCTAAGATGGCTTTCTTTATAGACATCACTGACTCTAAGATTACCATATCTGAATTAAACGATTTAATTAAGTCACAACCATATGTAATCAATACTAACACATGGATTTCATCTATAAGTGGATTAATATATGATAAGATATGCTTCCCGAAAATGGCTCAAAGAACTCCATCAGTTATTCTTAGCTATGATCAGTTATTCTTTGCTATAGATAGATTTAGAAGTATAGCTGGGGAGAGTGGAGCGGCTCTATTTTACCATATAGGCTTATATATTGGTGAGTCTCGTTTTAAGTTTTTTAAACCGATTTTAGAGAAACTAAATATACATAAAGCTGAAATTATTGAGTTAATGTTAGACCTTGGTAGAAGCTATGGATTATATAATGCTAAGCTTATTAATCTAGACCTTAATAAATGTACTGGAATAATACATATATATGAGTCCTTTGAAGCTACTCCTATAAGAGGAAGTAGAGAAAAGCCTTCATGTCATTTTGTAAGAGGAGATATTGCAGGAATGCTCAGTAACCTACTGGATAAACGAATAATAGTGTTAGAGAAAAAATGTATTGCTTCTGGAAATCAATACTGTGAACTCTATTTTGAACCCTACACCTAGTAACATATTTAGTTATAATTCTGTAGCTTGAATTTAAGATATATAAATATATTAACCTAGGTTTAAAGTCCTCCACTACTAACAATAGATTAACATAGTAAACCTCTAAACACCTCACTTATTCTCTCAGAATATTACACTTATCAACTTGATATTGTCTTAATCTATTAGTTTAACTGCATGTAGCATCTAGACGCTCAGTAATAACAATTTTAACACTATATTTCTCCTTAAAACTTTAGGAATACATATTATCAAGACCATTATGTGAAAGTGATAGGTGAATACGTACTATAGCTACTGTGCTGGAAATATTAAACAGCATGGAACATCATGAATCTATCTAGACTCCAAGAATAATAAGGTTAAAATGCTAAGTTCATATCAATGATAAATTGACTACTAACAAAAATATCTGAATAGGAATAAATTGTAAAGTTACTGTATGTTACTCACCTACATATGAATGACAAATGCACTTTCAGCTTTTGTTACTATAGTGTATTCATGTACTTTTATTAAATCAAGCATATCATACTCCCTTCTATTTATTAATGTCTCCACATTGTATGAGCATATACCTAAGCTTGGAATTTCAAGTCTTTCATGAAGAAGTCTTTCCCACTCTATTAACCTCCTAGATTGTAAATACTTGTGTAATATATCCATTTCGCTGCATATTCTAGGATTTTTTAAGTTTCTCTCTACGCATTCCTCTATGAATTTTCCCCAGGTCTCCACTATATTACGCCAATCATAAAGTATATGGTGGAGTAGATCCCAGCTTAATATCTTAAGTAATCCCCTATCAATCAACTCCCTACTATATTTAGTAATATAATTTTCTATCTGCTCTAAAGATTCCTCTCCAGCTATATAAATTCCTAAATGCCCCTTACTAATTGAGGATGATAAATAGCTAAGCAGAATCTTCTTCTTAGCTTCAAGGTCACTATGAAAAAGTAAAATATTCCTCTTAGGAGCCAATTCTCTAATAAATCTAACCATATCTCTTAAAGAATAAGATCCACTCACAAAAATATTTTTAGCATATATATTTAAACTTTGCGCTTTCAGCTTTGTTAACTTTAGATTTATTTGTGAGTTCCCTCCCCTATTTATGGTGTTAATATAGTTAAATTTGTTAGGGAGAGAACTCCATTTACTCTAGTTGTTATGGTGCTTACATATGTTTTCGTTCTTCTAGAATGGCTTTGGATATTCTAAGCTTCATTGTTGTTAGGAGTTATTCTATATTATCGTGGTTTATCTTAATCTTCTATTGATTTTGATAGGAGGGATGTTAGAATTTATGGTTGATGATACTATTATAAGTGTAGGTTCTAAGAGTAAGATTGTTTACGTTGTGTTTGAGCCATTATTGAGGAGAATTCTCTACATATGGGTTTGTGATGTTGCAAATATGCTTACATCTCTAACATTCCTTAAAAAGATTAAAACTACCTATGGTTCTAATATAGTTGTATTAAGTGATGGAACTCATTATTATAAAGCATCATGTAAAATATTAAAACTAAACATTATATAGTTTAGAGGTTAGAATTAATGGATGGAATAATACAGTATATAGGATAGAACTAGAGTATTCGATAACTATATACCGTGTATGAAGGATAGATGTGATGGTGAACATGCATTAATGCTTATGAAGTCAATAGCATATATACTGAACGAAACATGGATTAACAGGAAAATAAAAGCTAAGAATTCATAGAAAACACAATAACAAAATAGAGGTAATAAATATGCTTAAGTTAACAAAGTCTCAGAGAATAACAAATGAGATGGGGAAACTAGGCATCAACATTCCATGCCCATACAATAGCATAACAATACTACTTAGGGTTTGCAATGATTAAACCATATTCATTCTGAGTTGGGAGAACT